>SDBS01000810.1_pt1 | contig 31335 bp, 17 predicted proteins | sample 2277091 | NCBI WGS metagenome assembly SDBS01 (sample SAMN10404972, study PRJNA504765) | marine sediment metagenome | isolation source: marine sediment core GS10_PC15, 163 cmbsf | place: Arctic Ocean: Southern Knipovich Ridge | collected 2010 | reverse complement strand
AGCCAACACTGCAGGCGGTGACATCCCTCCTGAATGGGAAGCTTCCGAGTCAATCGGAAGAAAAGGGTATGTCTGTCTTTCCGTACCTGAAGCAAGAGAATTTATGTTGCAGAAATGCGATCAGCAATTTAAACACAGTCAGGGTTATGACCTGGTTCAATTTCATGGCGGAGATGGTGGTGGCTGTGAATGCGATAAATGCAATCCTTACGGGCTTACATTTATTAAATTAGTCGAAGAAATGGCTTCGATTATCCATAAGTATCATCCCGAAACGCGTATCTGTTTTACCAATCAAAAATTCGATAACGAGGATGACAATGCCATATTTGCCTATTTACAGGAGAAACCGCGGGACTGGTTGTGGGCCTGGGGTTACGGTCCCGGTTCGGATGCAACCACCTGGCAGCCCGGGCATCGCCAGACCCACCGGATGGACCTGTTCAGGTACCCGGGATTCGGACCCTACGGAATGTATCCTAAAGAAATTCTTCATCAACTGCCGAAGCGCCATGTTCTGGTATATTACAATGAAATAACCCACTGGAAATATGCCCAGCATGCTTATATCCAGATGTACCCGCGGGCAGACCGCAAGGGAGACCTGCCCCCGCACTGGAGCCATGAAATCTATGAACGGAGGCCAGACCAGTTTCTAACCATGGTCTATAACCGGCTGACCTTCTATGCCTGGCCCAGGTATTACCACCGGGTATTTAATGACCTGATGCGTTATGGCGTTGGTGATATTACCCATTCAAGTGGGCACCACGACCATTTTAACCAGTGGATGTGGCAGCGGCTTCTCTGGTCGCCCCGTATGACCGTGGAGGAAGTGGTAGATGAGTACTGTAACACCTGGTTTGGGAAGGAAGCTGCACCATTCATGGCAGAGGCCCTTTTTCAGCTTGAACAGAACCTGGCGGAACAACCCGGGACTCCCTTAAACGAAAAAGCAGGAATTGACACCTTTTACAACCTGGTAAAAAAAGCGGGGGATTCAATGCCCCCTGCAACAATGGCCGGTAATTGGCTGTGGAGAATGTATATGCAAAAAGCTGCCCTGGATAAATACACTAAGTTAACTGTCAGCCAACAAATGGCATTACAGATGCGGATCGAGAATTATACTGCCCAAGCCCTGGATAACCCGAAAGAAAATTCCGGAATCGGGGAGATGTTGTCCTGGTTTGACGATTTGGAAGAAACTCCGGAGATGATCCTCCTGCGAAAGGAGGCAGCAAGGCTGGGTGAGGAGAGCAATACACTTTTTGGTGTTCGCAGTGAAGGATATTTTAACCTTAATCACGATTTCATCGGCCTTGGCTGGTATAAACGTCAGCTGCAGCGGGCCGGAGATGCCCGGGGAAAAGAAAAAGAAGAACTTCTGACCATGATTGTCGATTACGAGAATCCTGGTGAGGACGGCTATTACGATAATCTCGGAACATTCAACAACGCCCCAAACCTTGTCTTTGGCTATCCTTACGACCATGGGCAGCCCTATGTGGCAGAAATGTTATCAGAGGCTAATCGTCCGGGCCAGCGCTCCATGCATTTTACCCAGGACGAAGACCAGGGTGTCACACTGCATTACCGGGATCTCGATCCGGAGGCCTCTTACCACGTTCGCTTTACTTTTGTGCGGCCATGGTACCAGGAACGCTATGCTTTTCGTATGAACCAGAAAAGCCAGGCCATCTATGCAGATGATGTGGTCCTGGCAAAAGACCTGGAACTGCCGCTGCAAATGAGTGATTTTTTCAGCTTCGACATCCCCCCTTCTGTTACGGGGGACGGGGAACTAATCATCCGGCTGGATCGGGCCGCTGATGTTGCCCGTGGTGATCGAGTACAAATTGAACAGTGGCGCAATTCGGGTGGCTGGGGTACGCTGGTTTCCGAAGTTTGGCTCATGAAAAAAGAAAATCAATGAAACGGAAAATCCTTATTTTGAAGAAGTTTGTTATACTGTTAACTCTGTTGCTACCTGTTTCGAAGGGATTGATAGCACAACAGATTGACATCAGCGATGCATCGATTCTCGTATCGCCAAATATTAAGTCCCCGGTCGGTAAAACACTGGTGAAGATATTAAAAGAAGAAATCGGAAACCGTACATCGCTTGAATGGCAGCAGGTTAGGAAGTGGGATGCAGAAAACAGCACCATAATAGCCATAGCTCTTTCCGGGGATGAGAAATTATACGGCAAACCTATTCCGGGGAGGAGTGAAAAAAATCATCCGGAGTACAATCCTGAAGGGTACAGGGTGCTGACTGAAGTTAAACCCGGTCAAAACATAATATGGATTATCGGGGCGGATGCGCGGGCTACCGTTTTTGGCATTGGTCATCTTTTACGCAACGCTGTCATGCTGGACAAACAGGTTTACCTGGATGGGCCTGTCGATATGGCAACATCACCTGACCAGGTAATCCGCGGACACCAGCTGGGTTATCGGAATACAGCCAACTCATACGATGCCTGGGATGTAAGGAAGTATGACCAGTACATCCGGGAGCTGGTCCTCTTTGGCACCAACGCCATCGAGAATATCCCTTTCGGTGAAAGTAATAACAGCGTTCATATGCCGGTAAACCGCGAGGAAATGAATATCCGCATGAGTGAAATCTGTGCCACATACGATATCGACTACTGGGTGTGGACACCGGCAACATTCGACCTGACCGATGCAGCAAAGCGAACTGCCATGCTAGAAACGCACGAGGAGTTTTATAAAGCATGCCCGAAACTGGATCAGATATTTTTCCCCGGCGGTGATCCGGGTCATAATCATCCGAGGGATGTCCTGCCATTTCTGAAAGATCTGTCACAACGTTTGATAAAATACCATCCCCGGGCAGGTATCTGGATATCACTTCAGGGCTTCAATGCCGAGCAGATCGATTATTTTTATACCTATCTCGATGAATATCAGCCAGATTGGTTGCGTGGTGTTGTTTCAGGTCCCAGCAGTCCCTCTATAGCAGGGACCCGCCATCGTTTGCCGGCGAAGTACAAACACCGGCATTATCCGGATATTACCCATAATGTCCGCTGCGATTACCCGGCGATAAACTGGGATCAGGCGTATATGCTGACCATAGGCCGTGAAGGTATTAATCCCCAGCCCAATTATTATTCTAAAATTCATGCCACCTATGTTCCGTTTACGGATGGTTTCGTCTCCTATTCCGATGGTTGCCACGATGATGTGAACAAGGTGGTGTGGAGCATGCGGGGGTGGGATACGGATAAAGAAGTGTATGAGATCATGGTAGAGTACTGCCGCTTCTTTTTCGGACCCGAAGTTGCCGGTAGGGCGGCCGATGGGGTGTTTGCACTTGAACGTAACTGGGTGGGACCAATCCTTGAAAACGGCAGCATTGAAACAACATTTGCATACTGGCAACAACTGGAAAGGGATAACCCGCAGATGGCCGGGAACTGGAGATGGCAGATGCTGGTGCTGCGGGCCTATTACGATACTTACCAGCGCAGAAGAAAGATTTATGAAGCGGGACTGGAAAAACAGGCCAACGAAGTGCTTGCCCGGGCAGAATCAATGGGGGCCAACAAAGCCATGGACAGAGCGCTGGCTATTGTCAATCAGGCAGATACCGAGCCGGTGGCGCAGGACCTGCATGCCAGGATAGTCCACTATTGTGATGAGTTGTTTCAATCGATAGGCCTGCAAACCAGCGTACCTAAATACCAGGCATCCAACTCACAGCGAGGATGTATCCTGGATTTTGTCAATTACCCCCTCAATAACCGCTGGTGGCTGGAGGATGAGTTTGAAAAAATCAGAGAGAAGGCAGGTGAAAAAGATAAACTGGTGCGGATTGAAACTATTTGCTTGTGGGAAAATCCTGGGAAGGGAAACTATTATGACAATGTTTCAAATATTGAAACCGGTCCCAGAGTGCTTACAACAATTTACGATGCATGCGACGTTGCCTGGTGGGATGCAGGTTACAGCCGGGCAAGACTGTCTTCCCAGCTGTTCCAGTGGGAACCCGTACTGGAATATGAAAACCTGGACTTCAACGGACGTTATATTCTGCGGGTTAGTGGAATGGGTGATGCGCTTGTCAGGACTGATGGCGAACGCCTGGAACCGGTCCGGTATAATAAGGGCATTGGAGAGTTCAAGGAATTTGTAATACCGAAACACATTACCCGGGACGGTAATATGCGGCTTACGTTCGACCGCCCCGAAGAGTCGCATCTCAATTGGAAACAATATTCACATATTTCTGACGTGTGGCTGATTGATGTCAGTCACTGAACAATGTTAAGGATTTTCTTTTTATTGTAATAATGCTGATAATCCCGGTAGAGTTTAACCGTAGCTTCACCACCCGGTTTTCGCGAACCCCAGGGCGCATTGAAAAGTCCCGGGAATTGATAGCATAATATTTTCTCGAAATTTTGAAACGGTTAAGATCGTCTATCAATCCGTCAATGGGCCGGGGATAAAGTTCACCCTTTTTCCCAAACAGGAAAGCTTCCATATCCATCCAGAGGTGTGTACCCGCAGTATCGCACAATTCCTGCAATAAAGCCGCTGCTTCTTCGCCGGACATATCATCGGCCGGCATGCGATGAAAGCCGAACGGGCATAATATATCGAGATTGGCCAGCAGCGGGGGATAGACATCAAGTCCGAGTTTTATATGATGGCAGTTAGATGCCAGCAAAACGGGTTTGTCCGGCGCTAACGTACGAACGTGTGCGCGGAACTCCTTAAAAAACAGGACAATTTCCTTGTGATGTGTTTTCATGATCGCTTCATCTTTTTCATTCGGTGAAAGGGAACCGTGAATTTCCTCTGAAACATACCAGCCATAGAAAGATGGATGGTGCCCGTAACGCTTCCATAATTCCGTGGCAACCTTTTTATGCCATTCCAGCGAACCCCCGGTAAAATCAAACCAGGCGTAAATGCCCACCGGAACGAAAACAGACATCCCGCGATCATCCGCTTCTGAAAGTACTGATTCCATAGGATCTCCCGATTCAACAGGCATCCTGCTGGTAAATAATTTGGATGGATAAAATGCTTTCCCAGTGTAACCATCCAACTCAATTGAATGCTCATCCACGTACATTTGATTGCGAAACATTTCCTGTCCGACAATTATATTCATCCCGATTTCATTCATGGCTTTTACAAGTTCGCGCCACTGATCATCTGTCATATTTTTTATTTTATCGTTCCAGAGGCGTCCTTCCCGTTCACTCCAGTGATAAAATCCAAACCACGCCCCATCAATGGTGCCGGTTGAACGTGTCTGAGAAGCCAATACTTTAATCGGCCGGATCACACGCTCAGTTTGTCCATTGACTCTTTTGGTGAAGATAATCTCATGATCACCGGTAGAGCCTTTTGCCGGCCAGCGAAAATAAATTCCTTTTGATGACTGTGGCGGAACCACAACCGTTTCGCGAAACAGCAATCCGGATTTCGATTCATGATCCAGATAAACAGCTGTTTCAATTGCCTGTTCAGATTCAGTATTGTTCCGCACAGCGCCACGAATGGATAATGTGATCTGTTCACTCACCGGAGACGGCGGGATCAATGTTAAGCTGCATGAAATGGGGTTGTCTGCTTTTAAAACAGCCTCAAAAGGAATTAACAATAGTGTTAAAATGAAAAAAACCGTATGAATAATTTGCATGATACTTTCCTCCTGTTTTTATTTACGCACAGGTGCGCTGATCACCCCCAGGAATCGCCCCATCCAGTAAGGCAGCAAAAAAGTGTCCCCGGCGCTCAGTTCGCTGTGGCGATCACCGGCATCAAGTGTAAAAAGGTTGCGGTTATGCTTCAGCTCGGGTCGTTCATCCGGTGGCAGTACCTCGGTGGTTATCTGTCCCCAGAAATCAGGTTCGACTTTTTCAATGTCTTTACGGTGGCTGTTTTGCACCGCAAACTGGATCATGTCAAGCGGGAACTCTTTGAGATGCCATACCGATTCTTCCAGGTCAAACTCCTCTGCACCGGTCATGGCATAACAGAAATTCCACAGCGCATTTCTTTCCGGGCGTTCCCATTCCCAGTGGTCCCTGATAGCCTCCCGGTATTGATCTTTCAAAGAATCGTTGAATGCATAAGGGTATAATCCCCAGTAAGCCAGGAAATACATCTCGTCATCCGAATGATTCCACTCCTCCGATAACATCCGGCTCCATGGGTCCGCACTTTCCGGGGCGTTTCCGATTTCGCTGAAGGGGCGTGTAAGGTTTTCCAGATAACCATGTTCCTTCATCAATTCAAATGCTTTGTCCCTGAAAATCTCTTTCCCGGTAAACCTGTAGGCTGTCTGTAAAAAAGCGATGATATTGGACGAATATACCTTCCGGTCTCCGATCATTGTATTAAAACGATTGACATACTGCGGATTCCAGCGCCCCCAGAGTGATGGCAGACCGTTATAATCAACCAGGCAAAAATCGTTTTCAACCAGGTAGGTCATCAGCTCATTCAGAAGTTTGACAGCCCGGTTCTTCCATGCATCATCATCTATGTATTCGGCGATCAGCGCCAGGGCAAAGATCTGCCCGACCGTCTGGTCACTGCTGGCCGAAGCCCTCCAGTCCCACTCAGTATCTTCAGCATGACGCCAGCTGACGGTACCCTGGTAGCCGTCGTACCAGAAATGGTCGACATAGGAGCGGAACTCTTTGCGGAATTCCTGGTAACCCCGGCGTTCAAAGGATCGGCCGAACAATCCGGTGATGCCATTGATCTCGTGCATTCGTTCCATCGCCTCAAAAGCCTCGTAACAATTCTGCTTTGCCTCTTCCGAACCGGTAACCATGTACCGGAATAACTGGCTGGCCAGGTACATGCCGGTCCACAGGTTATCACTGTCGGCAACCCTGTTCTCGGCTGTTGACAGGTCATGGTTTTGCAGGCGGGTTACATTGCTGTTGATCCCATAGCGTATATGTCGTTGGCGGACCTGTTCTTCATAGATCATTGCCTTGTCCTCAAGGGTCATTTCTTCGAAACAGATCTGTCCAAGTCCCCCATCGGTCAGAACAAGCACGGAATTATCCGGTCCCACTTCAATATCCCTGACAACATTGCCGGGCAGCCATCGCTTGCCGTAATAGTAATTAAACCTGCCGTCTTCCCGAAGCATGAAAGCCCCCCTGGTTGATCCAAACCATAAGGAACCATTTATCTCCCTGACAGCGGTCAATTCTGTCCACGGTAACTTTCTTTGCATCTCGCTTTCTTCACTACCCTCCGCATCAAGTTCTATATAGCCATCCTTTGTTCCGATGATGAGGGTCTTTCCATTCTCAGCTATTTCAAAACAGGTAAACCCACTGCCATTGTAAACGGGCTTCAACTCCTTGCCCTGAACGGAAAAGGAATAGAGGGTTTGTTCTGTCAGTATCAGGAAATCTCCTGAAAGATGGCTGTTCCTGATACTGAGGATACTGCCATCATTCAGCTGACCGGTCCACAGAGGTTCGGATTCTTTCACACGGGCCAGCATTTTGCCGTCTGAAACCAGGAACCCGGCTTCCGGTCCACCGGACAGCAGTCTGGCACCAATCACACCGTGACGAAGGTAGAGTTTACCGGCCATGGCATTGCTGAATACAGCCATATCATCGAGATAGACGAACTGGTTTTCGTACAGGATCATATCGCTGATCTTTTTATCTGCCATGGGACGATAGGTCCTGTCCGGCTTCAATGTACCGGGATATTGAAAATGTCCTTTGTCCGGGCGATACAGGCCATCGGATGCCAGCACCTGTACAACACCGTTCCGGTCGCAGCAGACTTTTTTCAGTCCCGCAATTTCATCACCGGAAAAATATTTAACAGCATAATCCTGCAAATAGGGAACATCTTTGTAAACGGGCTGAGTTGATTTGAGTTTCTGTGTTCCCGGTTCAGAACATGTGGTAAGGATCAATGCTGGTGCGCACAATACCAGGTATAATATTTTTTTCATTTTAATAAAATCACTCATAACTTTACTTTGTACACAAATCTAGTAAAACAGAAAAACATGGAAAACAGACGCAGGGATTTTCTGAAAATGATCGGCCTTACCGGATTAGGCCTGGCAGGCGGAAGTTTAAAGAAAAGTTATGCTTCGCAAGCCGTGAACCAGGATAAATCAAATTTGTCCGATGTTGCTGATGAAAATAAACATGTGCAGACATTCAATATGTCGGGTTATGCGGCGCCAAAAATAGACGCTGTCCGTGTAGGAATTATTGGTCTGGGTCAGCGGGGGCCAGCACATCTGAGGCAATTAATTCACATAGATGGTGTAGAAATTAAAGCATTATGCGATTTGAGACCGGAAAAGGCGGAGGAGGCAAAAAAAATGCTGGAAAATACAGATCATAATCCCGCGTTATATTCCGGTTCTGAAAATGAATGGAAAAAACTTTGTCAGCACAAGGATATTGATCTGGTCATTATTACAACTCCCTGGTACATGCATGCTGAAATGGCAGTATTTGCAATGGAACAGGGGAAACACGTGGCATCAGAGGTGCCTGCAGCCGGAACCATTGAAGAGTGCTGGAAGCTTGTAGAAACCGCTGAGCGAACCCGTAAACACTGCATGATGTTAGAGAACGATTCTTACATGCCATTTCAAATGTTAACACTAAGCATGGCCAGGCAAAGGTTCTTTGGAGAGGTTGTTCATGGAGATTGTGCCTATAATACAAGCAAAATGCGCAACAACTTTAATAAGAACATGTACTGGAATATGTGGTGGCTGAGGCAGTATGCCTCCAGAAAGGGTAATATTTATCCGACGCATGGATTGGGTCCGGTTAGCCAGATCATGGATATCAACAGGGGAGATAATTTCGAATTCCTGGTATCGGTAGAAAGCAAGGATTTCATGATGGGTGCCAGGGCCAGGGAGCTGGCACAAACCGATAGTTTCTTTGATGAATTCGTGGGTCAGGATTATCGTGGCAATATGAATACAACCATTATTAAAACTAAAAAAGGCCGGACCATCATGCTTCAGCATGACGCAACATCTCCTTCCCCGCATAATCTTATTCATGGCATTTATGGAACAAAAGGCGCAGCCCTCTTTGATCCGCAGCCTCCAAAGATCTCAAGAGGAAATCATCGTTGGGCCACCGCCGGGGAATACGAAAAAATCAAAGATCAGTATACGCCGGAATTATATCGCAAAATGGGTGAGTTGGCGAAAGAAAGCGGGCATGGAGGATCAGACTTAATAATCGACTGGCATCTGATTGACTGTTTGCGTAATGGACTACCGCTTGACCAGGACGTATATGATGCGGCATCATGGAGTTCAATAGTACCATTGACAGAATGGTCGGTGATGAACAATTCGAACTCGGTTAAGGTCCCTGATTTCACAGCCGGAGCCTGGAAAACCAATGAACATAACATGGATATTTTCCTGGAAAAGGGAGGTGGAAATACAAAAGTTATCGGGTAAAATTGTCCTTTTTATCAACGACCCTTAAATACAATCCCCAGTTTGCTCCCAGGTTTTCAACCTTTGCCAGGATCTTATTACTGCCCTTTTTCAGATGTACATTGAGGAATATCTGGTCTGCAATTGCCGAACGGCCAACGTGCACATTATAAATAACCTCATCGTTTAACCATATTTTTGCACCATCGTTGCTTCCCAGAGTCAGCGTAATCTCACGCTCTTCGGGACTGATGATCTCTGTGTATGCATAGGCCATCGCGACCATATCCCCGGGTGCGGCATCATCTTTACTGAAGATGGAGATGAAATTGACATATCCCTCAGGATCAGTCTTAATTTTTTGCCAGTTAATGGTACTGTTCATTCCTGCATAGGCCCTGTCAAACTGTAATTCTGTCTCCGGAGGATGTATCCCGTCCAGTCCTTCAGCGAAAGAAAAGGGACCGATAACCATCCAGTCCCGGATAATGCCCTGTGTACTGTTATGGATTTTCCACCAGTCACTGAGCCGTCCGGGACGATTAAGCGCGGCAATGTTCTCAGCGCCCCGGGAATGTCCCCTGAGCTTAAATATTTCCAGTGCATTCTCCCGTAATAATTTATTCGCGATATATTTTGCTTCTTCCTCACTGAAATAACCTGTTCTTACCTTCTCGGTTAACACCCGGCTTACTACCCTGCGTGCAAAGACACTGTGGGCATAAACCAGTTCCACCACACTGTAATCTCCACCGAAGACCATTATTTTGTTTGCGGGGACAGTTTCGAGCCATTCATCCAGGTAACGGATGCTGTATGCCGGAGATATAACCGGGGTCCAGCACATATCAATAAAGACATTGGGGAAATTTTTTGCCAGAACGGATAATTCACCCCCGTAAGGATAACTACTGTGGAACAGGCAGAAATTTACCTCCGGGTATTCCATAAATAAGTTGATCAGATGAGTGGGATTGGAATTGGTAATGTAATTTCCGTTTCCTGCCTGCAAACCCGTATGTATCTGCACGGGGAGATCAAATTCTTTCGCCAGGTCGAGCACCCGGTGCATCATAAAGTCCTGTAATGCTTTTATTTGATCTGCGTTAACAACTTCATCTCTGAAGAGTGCATCAAAAACAGCTTGTGCACGTTCGGTGGATGTATTATTGAATTTAAGAATTCGTTGATAAGCGAGAGCTGACTTAACACCGACCATTTTATAATCCACCCCTGCTTCAAAGGCTTTCTGCAGGGCATTGATATAATCATCAATTGAACTGACATTTATACCGTAGTTACTCCCGAGTCCTGCTATTTCAGTTTTTGAAGATACCAGTATGAAATTATCAAACCGTTCAACATGCCTGTAAAACAGGGTGTCAAAATGACGATGTCCGCCGTCAATGATTGAAAGATCGATACCTGATTTTTCCTTCAAAATCGACTTATATAATCCTGGTTTGCTTTTCTCCCGGATTTTTTCCGACAAGCTGACATAAGTGTCATCGTTAATATCCCTTAAACCGTAAATGTCTTTTACAGCCAGCAAAACTGCGCGGGCATAGCCGGTGTTGCGCATCTCTTTAAAAAAGGGTTTGAACAGTTCCCAGCGGTCTTCCAGGGGAAAATCATTGGAAAAGACGATGTTCATTATTCCCTTCAGATTGCTGGCAGAGACCAGGTCTTCATTGGCGTAATGACTGAACAGATATGTAAAGTCAAGCTGACCGGCTTTCTCAATTCTTTCTTCCTCAGTGATCAGGTGCTCATGGGTGTCAATCAGTTTTATATCATTTACATATTTTTCAATCCGTGTTTCAAAACCTGGCTCCGGGAGATCCGTAGTCTGAATTTGCGCGATACTATTGGTAATAAAACTTAATGTGATTAAGAATGTGGAAAATAGTTTGTTAATCATCCGTTCCATGTGTATGATAAAAATTATAAGTTTTCAATCTCCAGCCATAATCTTGATCTCGAAGGTATATTCATGTTTATCTGGCCTTCATGTACCTTAACCTGCTTACCTGAGAATTTATCCTCAATAATTCCGTTTCTTATCCCATCCGCGCCGAATTCAATATGTACGGATTCACGGTTGTAGTTATGGATCACCCATCCGGAATCTCCATAAGGTTGTAAGGTGACACGAACCGGGGCATTAAAATCAAAGCCAAATGGTGCTATAAATGCATCCCTGAGTGTATTTGCCCAGGTTTGCGGTATTTCCAGCAGGCCCAGAGGCCGAGGGCATAGCAGAACCTCTCCAACTTTATCAAAATCAGCCTGGGAGAAAGTGTGAGTGTTTAAGGTAAAGATATTCTCTCTGGCAACCAGAAAAGTGATATCGTCAGAATTATCCCGGGCTACCAGTTTTGCAACCCCATCTGTCAGTTGAATATCTGACTCGAGGTTAAGACCATATTTTATGGTTTCAGCTTCTCCTTCCACAACGATTTGATCTGCGGTGAGCGGGGATGAAACCAAAGGCCAACTTATACCGGCAATTTCAGCCAACCTTTCCTCGCCTCTGGCATGTGCCAGAAATCCCGTGGTAAAAATCAGTGTTGCTTTCCCGGCGATCGATTTTTCTATTTTGGCCAGGATCCCGGTATCTGCAGCGGCCTGGGTCGGCAAGAAAATCACGCTGGCATTTTCAGGGTATTGTGATACGGGTATCAAAGGAACTCCTAACATCCCAATAAAATCCATGATATAAAGGTCCCCAAATGCATTACTATTTGCTGGCTTATAGGCCATCACACCTTTGACAGGTTCCGTTGCCACCTTCCTGGCAAGATCTGCCAGTTGGGTGAATTGTGTCCGCATTAAATGGTGTCCTTTATGACCATTCACAAAATCAAAATAGTTGAAAAAAATAAGTTCCTGAGCCCCGGCAAGCACACTCTGCCAGGCTTGCTCAATGAAATCATTTTCATCGCAATCTCCATGATCAAACCATGCTCCGCTCATCTTCTTCCCGGCCAGACTTTTCATCCATTTATAGCTTACAAAGCTTTCATAGGGTTGAACAAAACCAAACCTCTGCGTGTATTGACCACGAGATTCCGTGCCTACATATACTTTGTCATAGAGGGCTGTTTCGTTTTCTACATCATATCCAAAGAGATGAAAACGGTCATACCACTGGGGGTATTTAATGATCAATGTAATATCCGGGTTGATGCTTTTGGCAGGGCCTATAAATACACTTTCAGATATTTCATTGAGTAAGTCCCTTCGGTATTGTGACCATGAACGGTCTCCTTTTGCGGCCTTTGATTCCATACTGGTATCGGCTGTACACAGAAAATCATCGATAATGAATTTATCAAAAACATCTGCAGACATCATCATAACCTCCTTTAAGTCTGCCTGGGTTTTAGGATTTTGCCAGTTGAACCAGCCTAACTGAGCTTCTTGCCTAACACCAAAATTTTCTCCCGGAACAGTGGCTATTCCTCCAACTACTTCAATCTGGTGTTTTTCAAACAGATCCCGGACATCCTGCAGTAATTTAGTTTCAATGACCAGTCCTCCACGATAAACTTCAATATAAGCTTTGGTGATGCCATTGCAGCGGAAAATGGAAATGGCTTCTCGTCTTCCAGCCTCATCAGACAGCAGGTTTTTCACAGCATGGGCAGTAATATAGATGCTTAACTGAAGATCATCTTTTCGTCCCTGCGCATAGGAGAATTGGTCATTAACCGGTTCAGCTGGTGGCATACAGGAATTTATAAATATTGGTAGCATGAAGATCCAGAAAGGCGCAAAATTGAGCAGGTGGATTTTTAATAAATTCTTCATTGATTTAAAGAAAGCATTCTTTTTCATAAAGATCCTCTTTAAGTGATTTACAAATCCTGGATCAGCGCAACATCGAGAGCATCCACAGTAACAGTACGTAACATTTGATCATCACGCACGATTGTATACGTATGTTTTTTTTCTTCAACATTCCAAAGCAATGCTTTTTGTGCTGATGGGTACCAGGCAAAAACCACTGGAGAATCACCCTCAACAAATGGAATACCTTTAAGCATGGGAATGATACGTTTTTTAAAAGCAAAAATATCATCCAGATTTTCATCCATTGACAGAAAGCTGTTGCCTTTGACACCTGCCTCCGGGCGAACAATAAGGTTCTGTCTGTCATTGGTGATTATTTCATCTGCTGCGACTTGTGCATCTTCATTTGAGAGAAATACCCAACCATCTCTGGATATTTCTTCTGTTACTTCAAAGGGAATGCCCGACGCGAGGAACAGGCTGAAGGGTTTATCTTCACCCACTAATCGGCTGCCCCATCCCCAAAAATGTTTAAATGGCCCTTTCGGAGTATGACCGGCAATTTTCTGGTGAAGCTGAGCACTCTTCTTCATGGCGGGAGCAAGTGTTTCCCAATAATCAATATGAAACGGTTTTAATCCGCTCATGAACATGGTATTGCGAACATCTGATAACAATGAAATTGTAAGCTTAGCCGCCATATTTTTTACCGAAAGTGCATCAGAAGGATAGGTTGTGGTTTCACTATAGGCCAGTTCCGGCTTGACAAATCTTCTGTGAAACAGAGAACTGAATAATTCATCCGTTTTACCCTTAACCCGGCCAAAACTTTTATCATCGAACATAAATTCTCCGACCCTGACTGGTACATCATGATATTTATCCAGAGCAATTCCTGCTTTCTCAGCACCCAGATACATTACCATTATTCCAATTTCCATTGCAGGTGCAGCATTTTGAAGCGCTACAAACAGTTCATACTCTTTTTCACAGATATGATCAATCCACGAGCGAAGGACTCTGGATGGATTTCGTTTTTCGACCGATTCTATAAGCAGTTCCCAGTCGGCAGGACTATAATCATAACTACTTAAGAATTCGTTTTTACAGTCATCACAGAAACAACCTCCAATGAGTCCCGGAAATTTTGCCAGGCGGAAATCATCATCGAGAAAAAGAAAATCATGCCCTTCTTCAGTAAGTAATTTTACTGCCTCAATATTTTCCTGAACTACGGGTGGATGAATGGAGGTTCCCGAAAATTGCTCGCCATTATGAGTACAAGCATTTTTCCAATTCTCTTTTGATTCAGAAAGAGCTTCGTCTGCCGGGTCTAAAGCATTCCCGGGATGACCTAAGGGTACACTGAGTACGTGAGGATTAAATCCTTCACTTTTTAAATAATCAGCCGCTTCTCGTAATTCCTTTGCGGTATGATACCATCGCCCCTGCAAAAAAGAAGCCATCCAGATATCGCTTACACCGGCGTTTTTTAAGATATTAATTAATTCGGGGTTATCAATCCATGCTTCTGGCTGCATACTTACATGATAGTGACGAAAAGACGAACTATTTGTTGGACTAAAAACATTACAACTTACGGGTCCCAAACATGCCATAAGGATACCTGATCTGGTGAGGCAGCTAAGGAACTCTCTGCGGGAACTCATGCTCGTTTTAATGGTTGGCATATTTATTTTTCTACTTTGATTTCCCAATCTTTAAATTCTACCCAGTACTGCTTTTTGTCGGGAGAGCCGGCTGCCAGTCCAATGTCAATTGCTTTGGCCAGGCCCGGAATGTTATTTGATCTTTTCTCATTGATCCAGGTTTCACCATCCAGGCTGATATATCCGGTAAAACTATTACCATGCCTGATCAACTTCAACCATACTGGAAATTCAATGTCTTCCGGAAGGTTCTGACTGTTGGCTTTATGCATACAACCATTTGCGAATTCATCGTAATGGATCCCGGCACGGCCGGGCGTGCCAAACAGGAGCATGGATCCCTTGCTCCCCGGTTGGGTATCGAAGCTTTTGGTCATATCGTTGCGAACGAACAATCCGGCACGGAACCATTCATGCGTACGATCTCCGAATTTGTTAATTTTAACAGTGGCCACAAAATCACCTTTGATTTGCTTTATAAACAGTGTAGCATATGAATCCTCAGCGTGGAAGAAGTCTGAACCGCCGGCTGTTATTTTATAGGTATTTTCTTCCGGATCTGATTCGATATTACAGGGTTTGGCTTTTGCCGAACAATACGTAAATAAATTTTCACGGTCCGGTTTAACAATGACCCAATCAGAGACTGTTAAATCTATTTCATTACTGTTTTCTATCCGTACTGTATATTTGCCTGTACCGGGACTTATCTCAAAACTAACCTCTCTGGACTCATTCCCATCCAGGCTTACAGATTGAGATATGAAATCTTTATTATTCAGGAACAGTTTTACCGTTTCATCGCATGCATCGTGCAGAAGATTTTTAGCAAGGACTTTTATTTTAATCGTTTCGCCTGAAAGAATGGATGTATCGGAAAGCTGCAGGTTTTCAAAAACCACGGCAGGCTTTTCTCCTTCTATAAAAATATCTTTATATGCGCTGTTGCCAATGGCAATTTTATGGTTACCTGCATCATAAATCCGCAGTTCAAAGGATATCCTGCGGGAGTTATTGCTGATGACTGGAAATGATTTTTTTTCTTTAATATTTCCGTCCAGAAATAGCTCAACAGGCAGGATCCCGGTTGATCCGCTGTTAAATACATTTGCACTTACAGTTATGATGCTGCCGGTGGTGGCAGTGCCGGAGGTTGTAATCCCTGAGGAGGAGATCTTAAGATCATCGTATTGAAAAGCGGGATAGCCAATGATGATCTGTTCGGGTGCATTTTCAGGCGCCTCGATTACATAATTATTCCTGTAAATGTTGTCAATAAGATTAGCTGCGCAGAGTTTCATTTCACCCTGCTCCAGGTTATAAAAAATATTATCTTCAATCAGCCAGTCCAGTGACATATTATCGAACCAGAAACCCACGTTATCATTGAAATACCCAGCTCTGACATCATGTACCAGGTTCTTTCTGACAATCGAATTAAATGTCATGCCTGCAGTCTTGATAGCGCCGGAATCATCAGCATCTTTCTGCACATCATCCAGATGATTGTATTCCACCAGATAGCTGCCGTCAATGGCTTCCTCCAGATTATGCCACCCGCCCACCGAAATGGCATACCTCCCCCGGGTTTTTGTTATATAGTTATGAGAAATTGTGGTGAACAGGGAAAAAGAAGCATCAATATTATTCCCTCCGCAGTCAACAAACCTGTTATATGAAACGATCGTTTCACGAAGGATGTCTTTCCCCTCTGTGGGTCCCTCGGGTCCATGAATGCTTATTGCTATATTGTCAATTGTCCGGAATGTATTATCCAGAATACGGGTCTGGTAGCACCCTTTTCTAACCGAAATTCCCGTGCCTCCGCATGATCTGAGCTTTGAACCGACCAGCTCGCATCCGTGTGCATATTCATAAATAATGGCGCTGCCACCGGGCAATACGGCTTCAAGGGTCAGGTTATAAAAACGAAGATTCCGGACCGGTTTTCCGGATTCGCCCCTTACCATCAGTAATGCTTTTATTTGAGGTGCAGTAGCTCTGGCAGTATTAAGATCTTCCTGGCCGGTAAGCGGTATGTAACTTAATTCTTTTCGTTTTTGATCATAATACCATTCTCCGGGGGAATCCATAAATGCTTTGACATTTTCGATGTAATACCGGGGCGGAACGATTACCACACCGTCCTCCGGCTCACTCAACCAGGCCGTATTGGTTTTCTCATCTACCCTGGAAATGGAATTTTTCCCATGATGCCAGCGCAATAACATATGCACACGATTGCCGTCCATCTCGTCCCACTGTCTAAGCTCACCCTTATTGAAGTAAAGTTTATCAGGGGTGTCTGACAGTAACGGCGGTATAAAATAAGCGGTATCCGGTGTTCTGGCCAGCGTTTGTTTCTCACCATCGACAACTAGCATCCGAACGCCGGTATTCACGTTCATGATCTTCCAGGCATTCCCATCATTGCTGCGGGTATTCCCTTCCCTTCCCCTGGCATTCCTATCCTTCCACCGGGCATTCTTTACCGGAATCCAACCCTGCAATGGCATACCTCCTGATATCACAGGTTTTTCCCCAGGATATGCTGCATAGGTGACAAAATGATCCTTGAGTTTATGATATTCAAAAGCGCCGGACGGAAGGTTTGTCTCAATCCGTTCTCCTCCGTCCTCCGCTGTGAAAATAATCGGCTCTTCAAGGGTATAATACCCCTCACGAATATAGACCAGAATATCCTTCCCTTTACCAAACGGGTGAGGTGAACCGATCCATCTGGTTTCAACGGGTTCGCTTTTTGGAGTATATACTTTTACTTTAAGTGATCGTACCGCCGCCTGAGTTCTTTTGATGCTAGCAAATGGTCCGTCGGTTCTGTCTGCATTGGGCTCTGCCAGAGTTCCTGACCAGTTATCATTTCCATTGGAGGCAATATAAAAATCAGCAGGTTTACCCGCATTTGAGAATTTTTCCCATTTTTCCCCGCGCAGCAATTTTCCCTGAGCTGATACCTGATGGCTGCATAAAAACAGAGTAATCAGGAGTAAATTAAAGCTGTTTTTGATTGACATTTTAATGATTTCATGTATAGTTGTACATGATTAATTTGATTTACTCAAACAACAATTCTTATATTTTTTCCCACTTCCACATGGGCATGGGTCATTTCTGCCGGCTTTAGGAAGATGAGTTTGCTGTGCATGTGCAAAATATTTGTTTTTGCAATGGGAATAAATGCCCTTGAGTTTATTGTGTCGATTGAGAAACCTGTTGTAGATGTCAGGTATCTGTTCTTCTATAGCCGATCTGACAGTTTTCGTGTCAACAGATTTAGTTCGCCCTTCTAACATTCCCCATTTCTTTTTCCTGTAATCCAATGTTACGAAGTACAGCTCTTCTCCAGGATTATCATATTCCCCGGCTAAAAAAACATTTATGTGCGCTTCTGTACATGCACACATGGGCAACAGGCAGTACTGGTCAAAAATTATACAGTTTTCACCATTTATGCTAACTGACAGTTGATCACCATATGGTAGGACATCGTTATATGCTGACATGAGCCCATTTTTTTCGACCTCCTGGTAGTCAAAGTGGGCTTCGATTGAATCAGTAGTTGCCTCCTCGGTCATTTTGTTTTTATATGCGAAATAACCCTCCCATAAAAAATAGAAATCAGCATCATCCATGTTGGAAATAAGTAAATTAGCAAATTTCAAACTTTCTTTGGGGATCTTATCTTCATATTTATAATCGAGTTTTTTATTCTTAATGTCAATCACGACCTTATAAGGTGAAATTTGATTATTTTGGTCTTCATGTCCCAAAGGGGAAAGACGCAGCTGAACAATGCCACAGGTGCACACAGGATTTTCACAAACATGAAGTGAACATTCGTAGCGTTCTATTATGTCTCCGTTTTGAATTGCGGCAACATTTTTTTTTATCTCATTCTCAAAAGAAAATACCATTATTCGTCCCGATTATTTTGCACAAACGCGATGTTCACCCGCAAAGGATGAATGTGCACATAGCTGGAAAGAAGTTGATCTTGAAGAGTACCACAAACTAGCTGAACGGCACTGAGTTCTTTGTAGCGTGCAAACGAAGTTATACGTTTCTAAATATTCACAACCTCTTGTAATATCCGCTGACCAATTTTCGGTTTTAAAGCCTTTTTCATGACTAGATCCACGTTGACCTTTAGCAAGTCGGATAGAAAGTTCTTTAAATTAACAAAGGTTAATAAGTCTATTCCTTTATTAAATTCAACCAGTATGTCAACATCACTAGTATCATTCTGTTGATTCTTTACAAAAGAGCCAAAAATACCGATCTCGGTCACATAGTATCTTTCGTTTAGTTCTTTCCTGTTAGCTTGTAGAATTTTTCTCAAATCTTCTAACTTTGTCATGATTTCTCCAACATTTTTTGAATTAAAGGCTTTACTTCGGGGATTTTTTCGGCAACTGTCAACCACAATGTTTCTATATCTGCACCAAAATAATCATGAATCAGTATATCTCTCATTCCTGCCATATCTTTCCAAGGAACCTCAGGGTGATTTTTCCGAATAGTATTTGGGATATTTTTTGTGGCTTCTCCAATAATTTCTAAGGCTCTGATGATGGCAAAGATGGTTTTATCGTCCTCGGCAAATTGCTCATATGAGAGGCTTTCAACGAATTGTTGTGCCTTTCCCATGGCGTCCAAAATATCTCTCAAATAATCCTCAAATTCTCTACTCATATTCTGTCCTCATGATCCGTTTAAAGGTAATTAAAAATGACTACAATTGCACTGGTCCACTTCACCACCTTATTCGGGCCTGTCTTCATTGATCACTTCAAGTTTATTTTCCTGCGACCGGTTCCAGATATAATGACGGGAATACGCCTTCTCAAGATTTGGATCACCTGACCTGGAAAATCTCAGCAGCCGTTTCCCCCTTTTCCCCCATTGATGATAAACATTCTGGCGCGGAACCATATTAAGATCATGGGCGTGAAAGCCAATAATGCGAATAATTCGATTTGCTTTTGAAAGATTGCCCTCAATTACCCGTTCAAGATAAGGAACTTGCCCTTTACGCCATGCCTCATAATTGTTCTTTGAAAGATTACCCATCTCAATCAGGATATCAACGGGGGTAAGAACGTCTTCACGCGCTAAAATTCTTCCTGCTGCTTTTACAACACGTGAATAATATTTATCTTTTCGATATGTATTAACGGTAACTTTTTTCATCTTCAATCCGAGAGTAAATCTTAATTTCGTTCCGGCCATCGCCAATTAAGCCCACCTGCTGCATTCCTTCTTTAAAAATGAATTCATTTCCTCAATGTCTTTGTTGCTGGTGCTCCGTTTTTTCCAATCGTCCAGAAGATAACTATAGCATTCCACAGGAACATCTGCAGCCCGGTCCTTAAAGTCTGATTCCGATTCCTGATCATATTTATATATTCCCTTCAACACTCCCATACAGTAAAGCTTTGCCTCTTTTTGCATTTTTAACTCACAAAGCCGGATCACTTCCTGGTTGTATGGTTCTAATTCCTCTTCCATCATTTCTACCGCCATATCTTCAGGCGAAACGTAGCCAAAACGAGATGAACCGGACCTGTCCCATAACTCTTCCACATCCATTCCATTTAAAACCAAAAAAACATCATCACAGATCTCTTCAATATCAAAATCCCTAATAATAATGTCAGCGATCTCAATGATTTTTATCCTAATATTTTTGTCAGCTTTAGCCAGCTGCTTTAAAATTTTTAAGGCTTCGTTGGGGGATATTTTATCAATTAAATTTGACATGATCTTCTATTTGTTTTTTTATTCTCAGGCCAACTATAACCCGGAATTATCGATGAGTTCATAAATATGAACATCCAGGGGGTGAAAATCATCCTTGAAGCGGCCATTTCTGGCTTTAATGGATCTGTTTTCTCCATTCACCGTGATCTCTCCTGAATAGTCGGGACCTATGATAAAACCGGGAGAAATGGAGTCTGTGGTGGACTGGTTAGCAGCAATAATATACCATCCGATCGGACTCTTTTTCATTACACCTGTGATATCCGGTTGTTTTTCGGTAAGCTCAATATCTGCACCAGGGTCCCCAGTCATAAATAACGGGGACAGTTCTTTTATCTCTTTGAGAAGTTTTTTATGTGCTTTCCAGAGCTCAGGATAATCAACAGGCAGGTACTGGCCGTAACCTTTATAAGTATACCATAACAGCCCTTTTGCCCCTCTGATCAGGGCAATATAAGTCATAAAACGATGTTCCCGGATTGTTGGTATTCTCTGGCCCGGCCAGGAGAACAGCTGTCCGCAATGCCAGACCGGCTGATCACCATCTGATTCATTATATGCCCTGGCTATGTTTTCACCGACATTTGAAATTACACCGTGGGCAACCGGATAAGTATCAACCGAGAGTATATCACAACACCGGCCAAAGGTTTTATACACTTTTGGATCTGTGATAACAAGATAGGAAGGATGCCGGGGATCAATCTCGTAAGCAGTATTGTATAGTTCATATATTTTAAGAATATCTGCACGATTATATCCCGGTTCATCATATAACATCCATGAGAGCACTGCCGGGTGTTCTTTATAATGGTTTAATAATTCGCGTATGTTTTCATGTACTGGAACTGTAGCCATTAACCCGGCTTCATAGACCATATCGAGATTTTCAGCAGAGGCAACTACAAAATTATAACCGGCTTCTTTAAGTTTGAAATAATCTTCAGGTGGTGCACCATAGGTTCCGATCGGGAAAAAAGGCTTGCCAGTTTCTGAAACCGGCAACAGATCCTTGTTTAAAAGTACTGGTGATTTGTGCCGCTTAAGTTTCCCTTTATAATGCCTGGCTTCTGAAACAATTGTGTCCTCCGCTGAAACAGGGTATGAAGCATGGGCCGTAATAAAACCGTCAGGCGTATTGTCCAGACTGAAAACAGCTTCTGTTCCGGGTGCCACTTTCTGTTCATCCAGCTTTCCTGCTGTTTCATGGATAATCTCAATGGCAACTTTTCTGTCAGGATTGAGTGTGGCAATTTTGTATGGTTCGCCAAATTTTGTAATCAGGCTGTCGTTATAATAAAACAGCTTAAGCTCTTTATGTTTATCAAGGTCTTTTGACAAAGATGTAAGGGTTGAATCGTAATCAAGAAATCTCGCCATAAACCCAAAATCTCCCGTGCCTTCGTCAATTTTCAGCATAAGGTTATTAACACCTTTCTCCAGTTCAACCGGCACATAATCATTATCTTTCTGTAACCATCTGCCGGAACGGGGATGATTTTCATGGACCTTCCTTCCGTTGAGGAATACCTGTATCCCGTCGTTACTGCCCAATGCAAGAATAGATTTTTGGTTCTCAGGACTGTTTACCTGACAAAAAGCGTATGCAACAACCATATCATTGGGAGAGAAAATATCATTCAAAGGGATCCTATCAATTTCACTCTTATAAGAGATCCATGCAGGCTTAAACGCCAGTCCCGGATAGTCAATGGTCATTCCCGCTTCCGGAATTGCCAGCAGTTCTCCACCCATTGATTCCAGATAGTCTGTATAGAAACCATGCCAATGTTCTCCGTGAACAAAATCAGTGGAAGAGCAATTTTCACAGTTCGGGAAAGGCTCGCACAGCATCCAGTTTCTAATAAATGTGTTTGTTTGATACTGAAATATTTCTGTATTATCATCCCTGATATCTGAACAGGAAATAATCAGTATCAGAAGAATAAAAGAGGCTAAATTATGTTTCATTGATTTAGTAACATTGAAGGTGGAATAATAACTTTCACTGGATCCGGACCGGAAATATAAGCTTTCAGGTGAAATCCGCCTCCTGCCTGAAAGTAAGTGATCCGCAATGAATGCTTTCCCTCGGAAAGGTCGATCTGTCCCTCTTTTTCGAGAGCCCCGTGCAAACCGTCGTTGTCTATGACGAGCTTACCGTCAATATATAATTTACTGCCATCATTTGAATTCAGATAAAAGGTATAAAGTGCCGTTGCCGGAATTTCAATCATCCCCTTAAGGACCAGTCCGAACTTATCCGCCTTAAACGGAATATGATCCAGCCCTATCTCATAGATAATACCGACACGAACGGGTGCCATAGATGTAAAATCAGGGACTCTTTCCCAGTCGCCTTCATAATACTGATATCTCAGCCCATTTATCTCAGGATCAGCAAAAGTTAAGGAACTTGTTTTATATGAACTGGGCTTATAGCCGGTCCTGTAGAGTTTCGCTTTAATGATTGTATTGCTGCTGATCTTGAGTGGCTGGGAGTAGACCGGAGATTGTTCGTCTGGTTCGTCCCCGTTAAGGGTATATCTTATAATTGCATTTTCCTCTCCGCTGAGGATCTGTACTGTTGTTGTGTCTGGAAAGAACAAAAGAGAATCTGCAGGTATGATCTTTGGTACCGAAAGCCTCGATATCTGCACCAGACTTCTGGCATTTTTTGAGATAAAAATAAACTGTCCCGATTCAACCTGGTATTTTACCACCCGGTCTTTGAATTCAATAAAAGAAACATCTTTGCAATTTTTTACAGTGCGTTGATTGATTGTTACATCTTCCGGTTCTGCTGCTGGAAGAAAAACTGTGGCTGTACTGTTGACAGGAATAGCAAGATTCAAAACAAGATCGTTTCCTTCCCATTCCCAGCCCGATTCAATGTTACCGTAGACAGATGCATGGGTGGCTTTGACATATTTCAGGGTCCCAACAGGCTGAGGCTTTATAATAATGTGCTTGAAACCGGGGTGTTCCGCGTCGGGATTAATACCCGCAAGGGCCTGATAGAACCACTGACATACACTACCAAACATGGGGTGGCTGTGTGAAGCATCTCCCCGCCATGTTTCCCAGATAGTGGTTGCTCCCCGGTCAATTGCATAACCAAAACCGGGGTAATCATGTTGGTTCATCATTGAATATGCCAGATCCACCCGCCCATAACGGGACAAAACATCCAATGCCAGTGGAGTTCCCATCATACCGGTATCAAAATGCTCATCTGTATTTGATTCTATATTCCGGACAAGGGATTTAAATACTTCCCTGATCCGGTTTTCCGGGACAAGTCCGAATCCCAGTGCAAATACATTGGCACCCTGTCGTCCGATGGAGTAGGATTTATCGTTTTCCTGATAATATTTCCTGTTAAAAGCTTCTTTCATCAGATTCGCAAGATCCTTAAAGTACCCGGAATCTTCCGGTTTATTTAAAACACCTGCAATCTCAGACATAAGCTTTAAATCGTAATAGTAATAAGCCGTACTGACAAAAGAAGGCGGTATTTCCGTTACATCAGGCGGCACCCATTCTCCCAGTTTCTTTTCATCGATGATTCCTGACCTGTCCGTGAGATGTGTCAGGTAAGCGATCCATTTTTTCATCCCGGAATAATGTTGCTCCAGGATGCTTTTATCGCCATAATAGAGATACATGTACCAGGGAATAATTATATAAGCTGAGCCCCATGCTGTCCCGCCACCTCCACTCTGGTAGGGCACTGTATTTGGGATATAACCGTTTGTGGCATTCTGGGCATCCTTCAGGTCATTCATCCATTTTGTATAGAAGGAAGCCATCTCAAAATTAAAGATGGCTGCCTGAGCTGCGATCTGGCCATCTCCTGTATAACCCCTGCGCTCCCTGTGCGGGCAATCGCTAGGAACGCCGCCATGCATATTCCCCAGCTGGGTCCTCAGGAAATTTTCAAGGATTGTATTAAAAAGTTCATTTGAACTTTGAAATGAGCCTGCCGGGTTAACATCAGTATTAACAACCACTCCTGTGATGTTATCCTGAGTTAGAGGAACAGGAGACAAAACTTCAATATGACGGAAGGCATGCCATGTAAATCGAAGCTCCCATACTTCAGATCCGTTCCCATTCAGGATATAGGTATCTGTTTGTCCATAACCGGGGCCTGCTTCCTCAATAAATTTCAATGTAATGACCGTGCCCTGGGGACCGCTTACCTTCAGTTTTGCCCATCCTGAGATCATCTCTCCAAGGTCATAGCGATAAATACCCTCCACAGGCATGGTCATGGAAACCGGTTTGATTGTCCTGGTTACCCGGTCAGGCGGAGATATTTGTGCGGTCAATCTCCCCGTGGGTGGACGCACTGTTATTGCCTTTGCCCAATTCTTTTCTTCAAGACGGGCATCATAAATTTCACCGCTGTATAATCCATTATGTAAAATTGGACCAAAGGAGGCTTCCCAGGAGCTGTCGCTCACTATTTGTTTTCGTGTTCCATCCACAAATTCAATTTCAAATTGTGCAATTAACCGGGGGGTATCATAGGAATATGGCAGATCCTCTTTTCTCTCATTTTGAAAATACCAACCATTGCCCAGGCATACTTCAAAAATGGTTTCACCGTGCCGGAGAAAAGATGTGATATCCCAGGTCTCATATAATACCCGGGTGGACATGTTTCCGACCGCTGGTTCGTCAAAATCCATCGGAGATTGCCGGCGGTCATAATTCGTATGATTGGGTGATAATACATGATCTCCCACTTTATTGCCATTGATATACAACTCGTAATATCCAAGTCCGCTGATATAAGCACGGGCTTTTTTAATCTCGTGGGGAAATTCAGTTCTTTTTCGGAAATAAATTGCAGGATTCCTTTTTACAGGTTTCACCTCTTCATATTGAGCCAATCCTATCCATTTTGCATGCCATTCTGACGGGTTTAGTCCCATTTCCCATGTGGCGGTTCTGCTCCAGGTTGATGGCTTTCCGTTCCGGTCCCATATCCGTACTTTCCAGAAGGCCTGTTCCCGGGTTTCCAGTTCCTCTCCCCGGTAAACTATATGCACAGACTGTTCTGACTCAATTTTTCCTGTATTCCAGAGATCTCCTTTATCTTCTGCAAGCAATTTCTCACTGCTTGCCACCAGGATATGATAGGAAGTCTGTGCCTGGCCATTCCTTTCCGAAAATATTTTCCAGCTCAAACGCGGATTTTGTATGTCGATCCCGCGTGGATCTTCCAGGTATTCACATTTCAGGTCGTTGACGGTAAGCTGATCTGTTGTACAACTGTTTGTAAACAAGCAAATTAAGGGAAATGCAAACAATAACAGGTTTCATAAATTCATAGTTTCTTTCTGGGCAGGTAATAAAAAAATCCATCTTCCGCTCCAATCAGCAGATCGCGAATCCCGTCACAATTCCAGTCAACGGTTGTGGGGGAAGTGCTGTGCCCCCCTAATACGACAGTCGTAAGATCTCCATGGTAATGAAACACAAAATCACCCTTCTTACCAATGTTTTGATAAAGTGCTGTATTTACACTATTAATCAGCAGATCAAAGTCACCATCATTATCCCAGTCCACCAGGTCAATTTTCCTTCGGCCACTGCTGCCGGCTTTTTTGGGATTGAGTCGCAATAATTTGCCTTTATCATCATAGAATATTCGTTTTCCGGGCATGAGAATAAGCTTGTCATCACCCTTTTTCTGTTCGAAAAAGCTCAGGTACCCTTCGTGGTCAATTACTACCAGATCATTGAGTCCATCTTCATTTAAATCGACTACAATCGGCCTGGTGCGCCATTGTACAACCAGCTCTCCAGGTTCAGGGTCCCACCAATTCCATGCTGGCTTGGGGGGCGTTTCCTCCCAATCAACTTTTAAGGGTTGTGCTGCCGCCAGCAGGGGCTGTGTGCGAGTTCCGATATTTTGCAACCAGATAATTTTACCCACAATGCTGTTCAGAATGATATCGGGCAGACCATCCATGTTCCAATCTGCCACAAAAGGAACGGTATATCCCCATTTTGCTTCTGCCGGTCCCTGAATTGAAAGATTTGGTCCGGCCATAATCCGGAAAATTTCATTGTTGGCATATAACCTTTTTGGGGCCGACCATTTTGGGGGACAATTGCCATCCAGGTTTTCAAACCACTCGATAAAACCAGCAGTGTTTCCTGTAATAAGATCTTCATCACCATCACCATCCCAGTCATAGCTGCATGGTGTGGACAATGCACCACATTTTACATATTCTGCCTTTTGCTTGAAATATTCGGGCTGTGCAAGGGTTGGCAGGCCCTGCTGCTGGTCCATACCTGTGTTTTCTATCAGAACCACACGGCCGTCTTCCTTCCCGACAATGATATCGGGATCCTTATCGTTATCCCAGTCATAAACCACAACTTCGGGCATTTCAAGCTCCAGGTGCAGCGTCTTTCCATTGATTTGAAGGAATTTATCTTTTGCATACTCAGGATCTTTTCGAGAGCCAATGTTCTCAAAGAATGTAATTCTATCCAGGAATTCTCCACAAATAAGATCAAGATCACCATCATTATCCCAATCCACCAGGTTCGGCGATGGTTTTCCATAAACATCCAATGGTTTATTATCAGCTAAAATATTCCTGGCTTTACCATATTTAGGGTTTTCATTGCTTCCGTTATTAATAACCCGGTAGACATAACCATGCAGGGGTCCGTTTGTCCAGATACCTTCAGAATTAAATGCGTCATCCCAGCCATATTCGCGCCAATCGCTAGCTCCGATGATCAGGTCAAAGATGCCGTCACCGTTATAATCGGCATATTTCCATTGATTGGTACGCCCACTGTAGAATTCTTGTTTGTACTCAATTTTGGCCGGGTTGCTATATAGCTGTTCCCTGAATTCTTTATAAATTATACCAGGTGAACAAACGGTTATTTTTCCATCGGGATAGGAAACTGACATTCTTTTTTCGCCATCAGCTATTCGCTTACCGGGACTAAAAACATTACTTCCGTCGTTCTCGAAAAAATATAGACCATTTGATGGTTTATCTGTTGTAGATACCAGCAGATCTGTATCTCCATCCTCATCCCAGTCAACTGGAATTGGGTTAGCCCAGAGCCCAACTCCTAAGTCAACAACCAGGTCGGGATTGTTGTGTTTTAACCGTACATCTTCCGGCTTTGTACCAACTTTTAAGGTCGCTGAGCCCGTCAATACAATAGTAAATGTTAGTAAAAATAAATGGTATTGCATCGCTCAAGATCTTTATCTAATCAGTCCATGAAAACGGGCCATGTAATACGGCAAAAGATATATTGTCCCTTCCTGTTCGGAATAACCACTTCCTTCTGTTGCATCAAGGGCGAATCCATCACGGTCCAATCTGACATGACAGCGTTCATCAATGGGCAGAGCCTTGCCATCGACATGCCAGCCTGATTTTTGCATATGTTCAACTGACAGTTCAAATGTGTTATCCGGACGTTCAGGATTAACCGGCCGCCATCCTTCTGTAACCACCTTTCCGGGTGCAGGATCAAAGACGATATCCAGCCGGTGCCGGTTATCCATTCTGTACCCGATCAGGTCAAGCGGCAATCTCTGAAGTGTCTCAAGTATATCTTCCATCATGAAATCTGTTTTATAAAATTCTTTCGCTGTGAATTCTGCATAGGAACCAGCCTCCGGGAAGTATTTACCGGAATTATAGATGCCGGTATCAACCAGGTCATTAAACTTTTTGACTTGTGCGGCGTACAACAAATTCCAGAAGGCGCTCTTCTGCTTACTGATGTGAAGCCAGGCAATTTCCATACTTTCCCTGTACATCAAAATCAGTTCGGGATCCGTTTCATAATTAAGCAGACCGTACATACTCATAAGGCAAAGATTGTTATCCCATGGTACAACATCCTCGGGGGGAAAATACATTTTGGATAACATGGCATTAATATGATAATGATGTCTATCACGAAGCATTTTTGCAGTTTCTGAATACTTTTCATCACCGGTAACATGATAGGCCACATTCAGAAATGAAAGCATCATCATTGAGTTCAACCCTCTTTGATCCCATCCCCAGATCGAATTAAAAAACTCCGGAGAAAAGTTAGCCCACCGGGTTGGTTTGCCATCATGATCCTGCAATAAAAATCCATGGAGTATTAAATGATCGGTAATATCACTGACAACTTCCCGCACCAGGTTCTTTTCTGCTTCTGTATCAGCAACCAGATCATAATAAATACCATAGAAAAAATAATGCCCGGCCAGTTCATCTGAACTTGCATCACACTTCCACAGGTATTTTCCGTCATCGCTTTTAACAAATCTAGGAATGATATCCTTCCAGAAAGGATCTTCTTTCTGTTTTCTTATATTATACTCATGACCGTATTGTTCATTAACCAGTTCCGGCCAATCGATTGGAATTATGACTCTTGCGGGGAATCCTTTTTCATGTGTAATATCAACCAGCCATTTGCATGCATCAAAGCTTCTTTTAGCCAACTTTTTTGCTTCTAAACTACCGGTAACTGCGTAGCGGAATGCCTGAGCGGAACCATACATAGCTGTGTACATCCCGTCATTATCAGAAATGGCGGGCTCCCATGAATCTGCGTCGTAGCGGATCTTCAACCGATTTTGTGCAATAAACCCCATCCTGTTATGACGTGATTCAACCTGCTCCGTAAACAGATTTGCTTTTTCTTCCAGGGTCATTGATATGAAAGCAATCCGGCTTACTCCTTTATTTGTTGCCAGCCAAGTTGTACCATCCTGCTCCACCAGGATATCATTCACATGATCATCCGGCAGCCATCTTCTGCTGAAGCGGCAGTAAAAATTTTCCCCATCCGTTCTGATTGCTCCTTTCTCAGTCCCAAACCAGATCTCCCCATCCGGTGCTTCGGCAATACATGTAAAATGTTTAAATGGCAGTCCATCCTTTCCCGTAAACAGTTTCCACTGGCCATTTTGTAAATATCCTGCTCCTTCATTTGAACCGAACCACAGACGATCTTTAGAATCTGCCCGCAGTACATTAACATTTAATAATTTCCAGCTATAATTCTCATCAGCCGGAAAAATTTCATTCCATTCGTCCTTTCTCTCCCCCTGCATAAACAATCCATCCTTCTTTCCGACAAAGACCTTCTGTTGATAGTCAGCGGCGGACAATACATCTTCATCTAAGTCCTTTTTCTCTTTCGACAGATCAGATGATGATTTCGAAAGGATCTTCCACCTGTCTCCGTCATAAATGTATTCCCCCCCGGAAGAGGCGGCTAAGATGTTCCCGGATTCATCAAGCCAGATAGCTGAAAATCTTGCATCAGGCAGTCCATCATCCAAAGTAAAAACAGTAGCGATTTCTTGCAAAATCTGATCATTGCTGTTTACCTGAGCAAATGAAAAAGAAAATGACATAAGAAGAAAAACAAATATGAGTCTCATATTAACCTCCTTTTTATTTTAAGCATAATATTCTTTTTGGGGATCTAACTGATTGACAGATTGTCCTGGAATTATCTAAACTTCAGGCTAAAGAGATCAGCATCTTTCATTACAAAACGCAGTCTTACAGGTTTATTCATTAAATTCTCTAAATTGGAATCTCCTTTCCAGGTCACTGCTTTTTCAATTTCATTACCAATCACTTCTTTTGAGTTTTCTAATTCATACCCTTCTATTTTGTTTCCTTGTAAATCGAGTATTTCAACTTTAATAAAACCGGCGGCTGAAGTTGAAAAATTGAGCAATAGTGTATCACCGGTGAAATAGAATGGTTTGGTAATCATTTCACCGCCATCATAAGATGCGTGTACCGACACAAAACCGTCGATGCGTAAAGCGTACCGGTGCAGATGTGCTGTAGGTTGAGCGTAATTTTGATTTACATATATTGACATTTCAGCAGGACTTGTCTGTACAACATTAAGTGCGGGATAATTGGAACGCGACACCCAATTCTGTAAGCCAATTCCAGGACGAATAAAACCATCCATAAAAGTCCGGTCATATTTATTTCCGCCTCTCGAAGTCATTAAAACAGCATCAGAACAATCCTTAAAATATTTTGGATTCACATTAAGCTGACGAGCCTGTTTTTCAGTAAGAACCTGCCGATTGGGCATAAACCTGGCGGCAGTGGCAATATAGATATGCGGAGCCCGAAAGTATGGATGAGTCTGATTTGTATACAAATGTTCTTTTGGTTTATCTCCAAAGTCCATTTCTACCGGATCACTCCAGTGAATAAAATCATTTGATGTAGTCCTGCTAACTGTCCTGATTCCCGAGTATCCTCCTCCAGTCCACGAGCGGAAGTAGCAAACATAACAATTTTCATTTTGTGACCAGAACACAACATTCTGGGAATCAAAGATACCTTTAGTAAATATGGGCTCGTCCTGAATTTTTCCCCAATGAACACCATCCGCAGATGTAAAACCAAATAATCCGGTTTCTTTTGTCCCGGCCACTGCTTTAAACTGTTCTTTTAAGGAGATGCCAGGTTTTGAATCCAGGAATGGACAAAAATTATGGCTAAAGGGAGCATTATTTGCCAATATAACGTTATTGTTATATGTTCCTGATATCTCATAAATACCTATATTCGGTTTTGTCCA
>SDBS01000809.1_pt1 | contig 31346 bp, 26 predicted proteins | sample 2277091 | NCBI WGS metagenome assembly SDBS01 (sample SAMN10404972, study PRJNA504765) | marine sediment metagenome | isolation source: marine sediment core GS10_PC15, 163 cmbsf | place: Arctic Ocean: Southern Knipovich Ridge | collected 2010 | reverse complement strand
ATCCTTCGATCTTTCTCGACAAGCGTGATCTGACAAGCTACACGCATCGGCACCTCCTTTCACCGGAGTATAACCGATGCGCATATCATAAACAATAATAATTATGAAACACTACACTAGGTTACGACGGCCTGTCACCGGACCATTTTGTGATCAACGCTGTCGGGGCTGGAGGCGGGGAACGACCGGCTCCGGAAGGTCGCGATGTCCTCGCCCTGGAATTCGATGTCTCCACCGTACCGGGACAGTTCGAATTTGATACGGCTTGTTGGTCTTCCTCGCTCGACCGCATTTATTTAATCGAAAATTCGTTTCCACCGGTGGATCATGGCGCCACTTGTATTTTCGAGAAAGGCGTAATCACTATCCTTGACTGTATCTGCGGAGCAAAAGGCGATTTGAATAATGATAGCGCGAGTGATCCGTTGGATATGGTTTATATGGTCAACTATGTCTACCGCATGACCGACAACTTTGTCCATCCTGACGGCTGGGATTGCCCGTTCGCGTTGGGCGATACCGATTGTAACGGAACAATCGACCCGCTTGATGTCACCAATCTTGTTATCTTGATCTACCGCAGCCAGGATCTGCTGTGCGATCCATGTATGTATGACCCTGAACCCGAGGATTATCAGGACTGCAGTTCGTCCGAATAATTGATCCCCGGTTTGCGGTATGATCGGCAGCCTACTTGATGATCACAATCTTACCGATCTGCGTCCCCTGGTCGGATTCCACCGAATACAAATAGATCCCCGAGACCACGGCTTGCGTGTTGCGGGTAATTAAATCCCAGGCCGTATGTGACGGCGTGTCCGAAAAACGGCTGTCGGGATGATTGATTTCCCGGATTAAATCACCGTCCAACGAAAAGATCTTAATCGTCGCTTTCGGCGGCAGGTTGATAAAATGGATCCGACGCGTGCGTTCCTTGAACCCATCATGGTTGGGGTCCTCGTAACCCATTGCACGGTACCGGCCGTCGATCCGGTACGGGTTGGGATAGACCGAGACCTTGAGTTTTTTCTCGGTCACAAAATCGGGAGAGTATGAGGCGTAGGCCAGTTGCATATTCGTCTGAGTCGTGGATTCGAGGGGGCTCAGTCCACCCTCCGGATAACCGTGATCGAAGGCCGTCACCGCAAAATAGTACGACTGGCTGGGCAGCAGGTCTTCGAGGGTACACCGATAATGTCCATAACGCACGTAGGTTTGGCGCTCTTCATCCCAGAGGGAATCGGTACTTACATACTGGATGATGTTGGTGAGGATTTCCCCGTTTTCCTCATAGGCATTACCGCGGTTTCCGCCGTGCGGTTTGAAATAATATCGGGTGCCGTCGTCAGTGTAATAACATGCGGCTGGGTCCGGATAGTCTCGGGGGTCAAAATCGCGACCGTATAATTCGGTCAGTTCCTCAAAAGTCAACGGCCGTTCACTACTCACCCAGGGGCTGGGGTTGGCAAAACGCTCGTAATGGTACGGCTCGAAATTCACCCGGTCCCACGAGGCCATCAAAGCCAGCGAATTGGGATTGTGTCCCAATCCGACATAGACATTGTATCCCTCAAAATCAACGCGGCGCGAAAAGTCATCGAAAAATGTTTCCGCCAGACTACCGTCCCATTCCAGGTGGATTTTACCGGGTTCGGAAGAAATGGTAAGATTAGGTGACGGCGGCGGCGGCGGGCCTTTCAGGTCCGGGACCCCATCACCGGAATAATAAATGGTATCGCATATTTCGACATCATACGGATACCACCCGTCCCATAACAGAGTTGTATCGCGGCAGCGCGCCGTAAGAAAATACCCCTGGCAGCCGTCCTCATCGGTATCAATTCCCGGGTTGTCGTACACCCATTTGGCCCATTGCATGTTGCGCGACAAATCCGAAAAATCGAGATTGGCCAGGTATTGTTCCTGGCGTTGCGGCAGGTTCCGGACATTGTCGGAATTGTTGTGAAACCCGTCGCCCGCGGCGAAGGCCAGCACGATGGGAATGGAATCGCCCGGTTCGATCTCGTATGGTCCCGCACTGAGCAGCCCTCGCGTGGTGTAACCACGCGCAATATTGTTGGCGAAGAATTCATCCGTGGAGAAGGGCGGCCCGATCCAGCCTTCGCCGCTTTTATTGTAGTTCGCCCATACCTGGTCGTAATCGAATTCACCATTTGACATCCGGCGGTACTTATGGCGATCACCGAGGGGTTCACCCAACCCGCCGATCCATGATAATTTCCGTGGGGCGTGCTGCGGTCCCCAATCATACGCCGCATTTTGGCTGGAGACCCACCAGTTAAACGATCTCTCGTAAGTATAGCGCCAGCAATGATAATCGTCCCAATGTCCCCATTCACTTCGATAAACCCTTTGCGGTCCGCCGATAATGCTGATTCCGGCGGCCGAGCGTACACTCTGACCGTCAAAACCGTTACGCGTGGGATCGCCGCCGTTATCGGCAAACCACACCATTTGCACGGTATCGGCAAAATCATAACCGGCGATCGAGGGCAGTGTATCACGAAAGCCAATGTGATCGTCCCACATACTTTCCGTGCGACTGATATGGTGTACGCGCGGTTGAACCTGGAAACCGACCCATACGTTTCTCAGCGGCTCGGGGCGTAAATTAGTAATCCAATAGCGAATAATAATAAAACCCTCGGCATACTGATACGGCCACGCAAACGATTCCTGTCGGACTTTGATTCCGATGGGCTTGTGGGGTCGCCAGGACCATTGATCGGCGGGGACATAGGCCTGTGCGGTCAGCGTATCGTAATATGTGCAGATGAAATCCTGCTCGGAGCAGGCCTTCGGATCATAAAACGGGCTGTTATCGCGGGTTGATCGCTCGATCATCCGCCCGCCCGCAAAGTACTCTCCGGGATAAAACTCGGTCAGCCCGTAGAACATGTCGTGTCCCGTGGAGACGAGGGTGTCGGAACCCACCATTGCCCCGACCCACAGCGCGCCGAGATAGAGGTGCTCGAAATTCGTAGCCGCCGGGAAATAAGCCCCCGGCGCCGATACACCGGTCAGCGGGTCAACTATCTCGCCACCCATGGAGCCGAAAGTTCCCCAGTTAGTGATCGTCAAACGCAGGTTGTTGATATCGTGCGTGCGCAAGACCGTATATGGCGCCATGTCGGCCCCGGGGCGAGCAAGCAATCGATTGATCGGCGCATCCTCGTTGTGTGGAAAGGATTCATTCGGTTGGGCCGGCGAACTTATTGGCACCAGCCAGATTAAGGCCGCCGTAAATAAAAGAATTATAAATCTGGACGGCATTTTCCCCATCGCTCTCTGTCTATGGCATACGATCAAAGGCCGTGTCGGTTTCGCTGTGGGTAAAGTGGGTGTTGTGCAAAGATTTCCGCCGCTCATCCGTCCCCCGTACTAGTTGCTTGCAACCTAATACACATTTGTTATCCTTATATTCCACATATAATTAGGAAAGAACATCCGACCGGCGAGCGGAGCAAGCGTGATCTGTCATTTAGTTGGCGGAAACATATGGAAAGGGGGAACGCTCTTGGCGCTCCCCCTGAAAACTAGTTCATGCCCAATGATTGCGCGTGATTATTGCAGGTGCTTTTTCAGGAAATCAACGCGCCGGCGATAATCGATCATCACATTTGAGCGTTTGGAAGTGCCGTGGCCTTCATCGGGGAAAATCAAAGTATCCACCACGCCGCCACGATCACCGATGGCTTTGGCGATCTGCCGGGCTTCGCCGACCGGCACGCGCGGATCGTTTTCGCCGTGAATAATCAGCAGCGGGGCAACGATCTTGTCGACTTTATTAATGGGCGAAATCGAGGCCAGGAACTCCAGGTCTGTCAAGGGACCATACTCCGCCTCGCGCAGCGCGCGACGGTATGGCTTGGTGTTTTGCAGGAAAGAGATGTAATTGGCGATCCCCACTGAGTTGACCCCTGCCGCCCATAAATCCGGATTTTCCGTCAGGCAGGCCAGCACCATATATCCGCCGTACGAACCGCCCATTACCGCAATTTTGTCCGGTTTGGCGTACCCGGCTTCCCGGAGGAAGCGGTTAGCGTATTCATAGTCCTGGACCGATTTCAACCGATTTTTATAGTTGTCCATCAGCGTGTATTCCTGCCCGTAGCCGGAGGAACCACGGGGATTGACCGCCATCACGCCAAAGCCGTTGGCCAGGAAGTACTGGAAATTTCGAATAAAATTTGGTCGGAATTGGCTCTCCGGTCCGCCGTGCGCGTAAATAATGAACGGGACCGGGTTGCCCTCACTGTAGGCGGGCGGCAGATAAAGGAACGCCGGGATTTCCATCCCATCAAACGACTTGAATTTAACCAGTTGCGGCTCGATAAAAATCGACGGGTCGATACCGGCGTACGTGGAGAAAGTAAACTGTTTCAATTGTCCGGTCGACCAGTCCCATACCCAGCAATCGGGCGCTTTGGCCGGGCTGGAAAACCCGAAGGCGATTTTGGTGTCTCCCGAAAATGAACCGCCGGAATACATCCCTTTCATCGGCGGTACCGGGAGTTCTTTGTTCGTCGTCAGGTCCATCAGGTGTACCGCGGCATACCCCTCCTCGTTGGTCACCCAGGCCATTTTTGTGCGGTCCGGGGAAAACTCCAGGCCTTCAATCTCCCACTGGGAGTCTTGATCGATGAAGGTGATTTCCTTGGTCGCCAGGTCCATGGTCGCGCGGCGTGTGATATGGTCATCGTTGGCGTCGCAGATCAGATATCCGGTGTTGCCGTCTGCCGAAAAGGCGAAACCGTCGTAAATCGCATCCTCTTCGTGCGGGGTCAAGTAATCACTGGATAATGTTGCCAAATCGATCAGATACAGGTCGTCATTGGTGCTGGAATAATACGTGTAATGGACCAGTTTTTTCCCATCCAGTGACAGGGCCATCGGGCCGTTGTAACCTTCTTTTTCGACAATCGGCCGGGTTTCACGGGTCACGGCGTCCATTTCATAGACATGGAAATCCTTGCCGTTTTGCTGGTTGGTGCGGTAATAAATTTTGGTGTCGTCGGACGACCAGATCGGCGTGCCGAATTGCACGTCCGGCATGTCGGTCAATTGCTCGGCGCGGCCTGTTTCCGCCGAGATCAGAATGAGTTGTGATTGCTCGTTGCCCCCAACTCCCGCGCCGACAATAGCCCATCGATTGTTGTGCGACAGGGAGTAGAAATCGATGCCATCTTTGAAAAAGGTCAGTTGTTTCGGCCAGCGCTCATCCGAAATCCGGTATAGCTGCCGGACCCCGGACATACTCGATTGGAAAAACAGCACCTTGCCGTCCTCGGAGATATCCGGGTTGCCGCAATACCCGATTTGCATAAAAGTCTCGATGTCAGGGATATAGGCGGCGGTCCCCATTAAGTTCGGTCCCTCCTGGCCGGCCGTCGGCGTTTTCTGGGCTTGCAACTGACACCCGGAGATCAGCCCCAGGGCAATAACTACCAGTAAAAATCGTTTCACCAAGCGCCTCCTTTTGCGTTTTTTTTCAACCGCTGGAAAATACCCCGGTATTCAAGTAGTTGTCAAGAACTTGCTTGGACTCTTGCCACGAAATCCGGCCCACTTTGTTTTTGACATTTCGGGTCCAATGTGCGATTTTTACTGATGGACTAGTATGGGAGGTTTTATGCACAATCGCATCCTGCAAATTGCCATAGTATTCTTTCTGATGGTTCCGCCGGTTTCCGGCCAGGTTTTCGATCCGTTGAATCAGGTGCTCGGTCAGGTTGGCTTGGATCGAGAACGGCTGACGTTTGATACCTACGACATGTCCAATTACGGCGGCGACGAATTCGTGCTGCCGCTGTTTGAAGCGCTGCAGCATCGCCCGCTGAAAATCCCCTATTACACGGATTCCTATACGGAGTTTTTGGACAAATCCGGGCGGCGGATGCAGGATGCGATCAGCTTTGCCTCTCGCCGCCTGGCCGAGGGCTCGCGGCGCGCGTTGATCGGCAGCAGTCTTGACCCGGTCCTCGCGCAGGTGAGCGGCGGTCTGGGCCTGTATGCGGCAATCGATACGCTGCACGCGCGATTGGGCGTGGGGCAGAGTGACTGGCGCAGTTCGGCCACCGGCCGCCTGGAGCAAGTCCCCGTTGCGCTGCAAGATATCGCCGCGGTCGTGACGCTGGCAGCGGCCGAGGCCTCGCGATGGCCAAAACTTGCCTTCGCCAAGGCCGAAGCCCGTTATGACATGGATACCATGTTCACCCGCGCCCTGCGCGTACTGGCTTGGGAGGATGATACGTACAATGAGCAGTTTTACGAATTCATCCATTGGATTGACTGGAAATATCTCTACGCTGGCGCGCAGGATATCGCCGCCGCCGTTGACTGGGCCTGCGACACCTTATCCCGGCTGGACCTCAAGGAAAACTTCGAATTCGCCGTGGCCACCGCCCTGGGCCACATTGTGCTCAACGGGAAGGGGACTCACCAATATCCCGCCGATGATTATTTCCTGATTATTGACGCCGCCGGGGATGATTCGTATGCCGGCGTCGCCGCAAACCGGGAATACGGGAAAACCATCAGCCTGGTTATTGACCTGGAGGGAAATGACAAATACATGGCCACCCAGGATTCCCTGGCCGGCTCGTTCGGCGCCGGGCTCTTCGGATACTCATTTCTCGCCGATCTGGACGGCAACGACACGTATTTCGGGGTTAACTGGTCGCAGGGAGTCGGGCTTTTCGGCGTCGGTTGCCTTTATGATTTCAAGGGCAATGATACCTATATTTCCCATTCGCTGGCCCAGGGGGCGGGGGCGTTCGGCATCGGGCTGTTATATGACGGCGGCGGCAAGGACACCTATAAAACCTATTTAATGGCCCAGGGGTTCGGTTTCACCAAGGGCATGGGTCTCCTGCATGATGCCGGCGGTGATGATCTGTACACCGCCGATGACCAGGACATCCGTTATCCCTCCTCGCAGTCCAAGGAGCACAACGACAGTATGGCCCAGGGGGTGGGGTTCGGGCTGCGCCGCGACTATATTGACGGACACTCGTTGGCCGGCGGCATTGGCCTGCTGTATGACGCTGAGGGCGACGACCGGTATACCGCCGGATTGTTCGCCCAGGGGTGCGCCTATTGGTATGCAATCGGTATTCTCGCTGACCGTTCGGGCAATGATCAGTATTCGGGTATCTGGTACGTGCAGGGTTCCGGGGCGCATTTCGGCGTGGGGTATCTTAACGACAAAGCCGGGAACGATAAATACAAAGCGACAAAAAACATGGCCCAGGGCGCCGGGCATGATTTCACTATCGGCATGCTCATTGACGAGGCGGGCGATGATGAATATCAGGCTCCCAACCTGTCGCTGGGTGGCGGCAATGCCAACGGGATCGGCATTTTCTGGGACAAAAAGGGACGGGACAAATATTCAGTCACGGCTGCGACAACGCTGGGACGGGCAAATGTGGCCTCGCGCGGCTCGTTGCGTGATTCGATTTTAACCCTCGGCGTGTTTCTCGATACCGGCGGCGAGGCCGACAAATACCCACCGGAGAAATCTTTCGCCAAAAATAAGACTTTGTGGACGCAACGTGGTACAAATACCGACGTGCCGCTGGATACCGAGAAGGGATGCTGAGGAGATTTCTAAACCGGCGGCGGGGATAAGCAACACCAAACAAGGACTTAAAAGATGGGCGATTTTGAGTTCCTGCCACGCGAATTCGACGGCTGGCAGCAAACCGGCAAAAGAAAAACCTACGATCGCGAAACTATTTTCGAATATATCGACGGCGCCGGTGAAGTCTACCGCTTATATGATTTCCGCCAGGTTGTCGTATTTACACTCATCAGCCCCGAAGTTGGCACAGTCGTCGTCGAGGTCTTCGACATGAGTTCACCCGGTGACGCTTACGGGATATTCACTTTTTACCATGAGGGAAAGGACCTGAACCTTGGGGGTGGAGCATATCTCCGGCCCGAGTTGTTGTCTTTTTGGCAAGGGAAATATTTCGTCTGTGTCTCTATTGACCCGCAACTTGAGCATTCGGGATCGGTCCTGGAAAAAGTGGCGCGGGCGGTAGCCGCACATATTCCCGCCGGCGGGCTACCCCCGGAGTGGTTGGACTCGTTTCCCCGCAAGAACCGCCGCTTGCAGTCGATGCGTTATTTTCATAATCATCAGTCGCTGAATTACCACTTTTACGTTTCCGAAAAGAACGTTCTGCGACTTAACCGAACGACCGAATGTGCACTCGCCGCGTACCGGATTGCTGATAATAACTTTCACCAATTATGGATCCGTTATCCGAATTCCTCTGCTGCCGATGCCGCATACGATCATTTTATGCGCAATTATACACCGGGGAAATGGCGCATGGGGATGGTGCGGGAAAAGAAAGATACCTGGACCACGCTGACGAAATATGAGGAATTTTTGGCGGTGGCCCTTGGCGTCCCCACGGTTTCGGTGGCCGATTCGGTCCGGGCGGCGGCCAGGGATATCCTACGTGAGGTGACAAAATGAATAAAACGGATCATTTTATTAGTCGACGTGAATTTTTGCAGGGTGCCGCCGGGCTGACTCTGGCCGCCGCCACCGATTTGCGGCTGGAGGCCTCGGCCAAGGACGAACCGGTCGTAAAAACACCTGTCGTGTTGATCCGCAACGCGAAGGTTCTGGATGACAAAGGCAAGATCAATGAAACGATACTTGACAGCATGCTTGACGAGGCGGTTACGGCCCTTCTTGAAACCAAAGATGCGGCCGCGGCCTGGCGAAAGTTGATCGGCCCGCAGGACATCGTCGGCATTAAAAGCAATGAATGGCAACATCTGTGTACCCCTCCGGAACTTGAACAGCTCCTGAAAAAGCGGGTGATGACCGTCGGGGTCCCGAAGAATAATATCGCCATTGGCGATCGTAAGGTCCTGAGCGATCCGATTTTTCAAAAAGCCACTGCGCTATTTAACGTCCGGCCGTTGCGTACGCATCACTGGTCGGGAGTGGGCGGCTGCATTAAAAATTATGTCCAGTTCGTCCCCGCGCCGTGGGATTATCACGATGAATACTGTACGCCGCTGGGTTCGATCTGGAACCTCCCGTTGGTCAAGGGGAAGACGCGGCTGAATATCCTGGTTTTATTGCAACCGTTGTTTTACGGCATCGGCCCGCATCATTATAACCGTACATATGTCTGGAACTACGGCGGGATGCTGGTCGGTGTCGACCCGGTCGCCGTGGACACCATCGGTGTCCGACTGCTGATGGCCAAGCGGCATGAGCATTTCAAGGAAGAACGGCCGTTGACCCCGCCGGCGATCCATATTCCCCGCGCCGATACCAAATACAATATCGGCATCAGCGATCTTGATAAGATTGAACTGATCAAGCTGGGCTGGAAAGAAGGGGCGTTGCTCTAACGGTTTAACCGTGTATAGCCGGTATAACCGCCGTTTTTCTACGGTCGGCAGTGTCCGCACGGCGCCAGACCATCGTAAAACGCCGCCAATCGCGAATCATACTGCATCCGACGATCGGCCCGTATTTTAGCCGCGGACTCGCATTGCGGTCGGTGAAAGCGGAAGCCGGTGGTCGAAGCAAGATAAAACTCCTCATCTCCCTCCTTCAGCGCCGCCCATAACCCGGTTCTTTTCTCGATCGCCTCACGTTGCCTGGTGATCAGCGGAGGTAAAAACTTCTGGTTATCGGAGAATCCATATACTATCGCCAGCCCGGCGGTGATCAACGATTCGGCCACCGAGAGTTTGCCGACATGCACCATGGCCAGGGTCCGACCGTATCGATCCGCGGCCCGCGGCCCGAAACACAGCGTGATCGTTTTTCCATAGACCAGATCATGGTTTAACTGCCGGGCTTCCTCATATAATGGTTCGTTGCGCTCGGGAGTGTCGATACACATGTAACGTACTTCCCGCCCGTCGATCAGGATGATCGTATCGCCATCGATAACTTCCAGGGCCCGAGCGGTTTGGGAGGTGCGATCCGAGGTCGAGTCGGAACAGAATACCACCAGGGCGAGCAGGGGGAGTATCCAACCGAAGCGTTGCCTGGATCTCATGTTGTGGTCTCCGGTTTGCCGGAGAAAGGGGTACGTAAGAACCATCGGCTAATTCGGTCACGGGAAAACAGCACCCAGAGAATCAGCGGCAAAGAGTACGAAAACATAAAAACAGGGAAAATCCCGACGAAGAACGACCGCCCCGCGCCCAATCGGCTTTGCAGCAGATAGAGCATCAGGGGCGTGGCGATCTGCCAGCACCCAATTATCGCCAAACCCAACACTCCCCAAGACAGCCGCCGCCACCCCGGCGGCCCGGCAACGATCATTAAGCCGGCAAAGGGGATCACCGAAAGGACATACCCCCGCGCCAGTTGCCAACTGGCGTTATAGCTGTCCGCGTTCAATTCGAGAACTCGATAAAACCATCGCAGGACCGGTTTTTGCCATAACAACCAGTATTGTTCCAGACCGCCGGGCCAGAAATTGCCCAGACCGGGAAGCGAGCCTTGCCAGAAAATAAACAGGATGGCCGAAACCGCGGCCAGCTTAAGTACCAGTAACATCAACTCGCGGGCCATGCTTAACCACCTTAATAATCCAAAGCAGCCAGACCGAGGTGATCATCAGGATCATCGTTACCTGCCAAAAATAAATATGGAAAAAATCAAACCAATCCGGCCAGGCATTGCCCACGATAACCAACAGCACCATCCGGATGATATTGAGCGCATACAAAATGATTATTCCGCCGATCAATCCGCTTGCTTTTTCACGCCGCGTCGCCGGATAGGCCAGGGCCGCGGCGACAAAGATCACGATTTCGTAAAGCCCGGTGCATTCCTCGATGATTTCGATTGAGATGGACCGGGCGGAAATGAAACGACCGTGATAATCAAGATCCATGCCCCCCGCGTCCAATATGCCGCCGACAATACCGGCCGTGAGCGCCATAAAGGAGATCATCTGCTCATGAAATACCGCGCTGGTAACCGAAAAGAGGATCGACAAAATTAACAGGAAGATAACGAACAAAACGACGAATCGTATGGCCGGGTGCCATCGACTGGGGTGCAGATGTGTGCTGGAATTATGACTCGTCATTTGCTGGCCGGCGATGATGAATTCGTTTATTCGGTGTTTTCCTTTGTCCCCAAACAGCCGATAACCTCCAAAAAGACCTTTTGGTCTGCACGGACTGCTTTGGCAATATAAACTTTGGCCGACTATTTGACCAGTGCAAAATCGAGTAACACACGGACGGCGAATCAAGGCCATTTTTATCGTCCTGGCCGCCATGCTGCTGGTATCGCACCTGTCTTCCATTCTGCTGTTTAACGGGATTCTCCAAACGGAGGAACAAAAGGTGCGTTCGCGCCTTGGGGGCGCAGTTGAGGGGATTCTCGAGGTCTGGGCGGCAGGCGGCTGCCGCCTGGAATCGGCGGATACCCTTGTCAATCAGCTCTTGCGCTCACAGGCGGTAACCGCGATCTGGATGGCCCGATACGATGAGCGGGCCGTCTGGCGCATTCGCCGTTTCGGACGACCCGGCGTGCTATTGCCGATTCTGGGTCGGGCCACGGCCGTTGGCGACCGGGAGGAAGGGGCCGTAGCGGGTATCCCTTTCACTAATGCCGAGTATCATGTAGGCGATCACCTCTATCGTGCGTTCTCCGCCACCGGCATGATTAATGGTGTCCCGGTGGTCATTGGGGCCGCCGCGCCCATGCCGACCGTGGCGCGTCTCCGTGCCATCCGGAAATGGGATTTCTTTCTGCGGGCCGGGATTCTCATCCTTTTTGTCTGGTTTGCCCTGCAATTCTTTCGACTGATTTTTTTGCCATATCAAAAAATGCGCGCTCAGGCCGAACGACTTTCGGGGGCAGAATGCCTGGCGGGACCCAAGAGCGACGATGTCGAATATGTCATGGAGGCCTTTGCTGCCGCCGTGGCCCGGTTGACTAGGCAAAAAGAGGATTTACAGCAGGAATATAACCAAAGTAAGAAACGATATGAGAGTTTGGAAAAGTTCAATACCTACATCCTGAATTCGATGTCGGCCGGCGTATTGATTTTTAATCGTCAGGGGATAGTGTTGCGGTTGAACCCGTCGGCCGCCAAAATCCTCGGACTTGAATCGGCCGACATCGTCGGCCGGTCCTACCAGGAGTTGGGCAAACGGTTCCCGGAACTGGGGAATGTTCTAGTCAGCGGATTGGAGAACTCCCAGATCTTTGTGCGGCGCGAAATTACGATCAGTTTGGACGAAGAACGCGGCGGCAAGCGCTATCTCGGAATTACCACCTCCTTAATTCGCAATGACCGGGACAAAGTTGTCGGCATCAGCGTCCTGCTGACCGACCTTACCGAGATCAAACTCCTCCAGGCGGACCTCGAAAATAACCGCCGTCTGGCCGATTTGGGCGAGATGGCCGCAGGGCTGGCCCATCAACTGCGGAATTCGATGGCCGCCATCGTCGGGTTTGGCCGACTCCTCCGCGACAAGGTTCCGGCCGATGATTCTGCCGTCAGCACGGTTGATGATGTCTTGCAGGAGGCGGCCGAGTCGGAGCAGATGCTCGAGCAATTTCTCAATTTTGCCCGGCCGTTGTTCCTGGAGCGGGGATCGACTTCGTTGACCGGGATAATTAAGCGGGCGATTGAAACAGTCAGCGATGACCTTGAAAGTCGGCAGATCAGGGTTTCGATATTTTCGCCGAGCGGCAAGGATCTGATTGAAGTCGACTCATTGCTCCTGCGGCAGGTATTTGTCAATCTTTTCCAGAACGCCGCCGAGGCCATGGATGATGGGGGAAAGCTCGAAATCCGCATCTTTCCTCCGGCAAATGGCGGAAAGACCGATGGCTATTGGCAAATCCGCGTGGGCGATACCGGTCCCGGCATCCCCGGGACCAATCATGAGCAGGTCTTTCAGCCCTTTTTCACCTCGAAAGAGTCCGGTACCGGGCTGGGCCTGGCGATTGCCCGAAAAATCGTGCTATGCCACGGTGGATACCTCAGTGTTGAATCGTCGACTGCCCGGGGGACTGTTTTTCTGCTGCGGCTTCCCCTGAAGGGCGTACCCTCTCCCGATGAGGAACTGACACCTGTCACGCAGGCCGGGTGAATATTGGTTGTCCAACCCAGGACCGATGAGGGAAACAGGTTGACAAAGCCGATTGTTTCTTATTAAAGTTGAGCGCCCGATAAATGGGCTATTCGGGCTCGGGCCGGAGTGGTGGAACTGGTAGACGCGCCGGACTCAAAATCCGGTGGGACCTAAATCCCGTGTGGGTTCGATTCCCACCTCCGGCAGTAAGTTTAGACCGCAGAGCAGCCCGCCGGATCGGCGGTTTTTTTCTCGGCGCTGGCGCTTTGATTCTCAGAAACCATGTCAATTGTTAATGGGACGTTTCGCTGGTCCTGATACTGTCAACGGTACACGGTTGGCGTACCCAACAGGTACGTTCAGGTTTCATGCTCGATCAGTGCTTTTTTGGAAATGTCGGTGCGCATGTCATGTATTGAGGCGCAAATCCACGGGGTGCTTCGCTTCGGTGGCGTACCAGGTGAAACAAATGTAGACGCTAATTGACAACACTCTACATTAAGCAGCCCTCGTAATATCCACGGGGGCAGTAGCATATCTATGTTCCTGTCATTTTCCGTTTGCGATCGTAAATCGACAATTGCGAATTACAGTTAAACTTTTTAATTGACTTCAAGATATGGTGACAATATCATCTACGGGTACCCTCGGGGGTTATGGGAGAGAATTATAGCGATGACCAGAACCAAGGATCAGGTACTTGCCAAGATTGACGAAGCCGGCGTCAAGTATATCCGGTTGTGGTTCACCGACATACTGGGGCGCCTGAAGGGGATGTCGATTACCCGCTCGGAGATCGAAGAGGTGCTCGAAATGGGGCAGGGGTTTGACGGTTCCTCAATTGAGGGGTTTGTGCGGATCGAGGAATCCGACCTGATGGCTATCCCGGATTTGAAATCCTTCCGGGTCATCCCCTGGGAAATCTCGGGCGAGCGGGTGGCTTCCATTTTCTGCGACGTGCAAAACCCCGATGGGACACCGTACCAGGGTGACCCCCGCTATGTCCTGCGGCGGGCGCTGGCCAAGGCCGACGCGCTGGGTTATACTTTTTACTGTGGGCCGGAGGTTGAATATTTCTATTTCCGCAATTCCGAATCGCCGGAACCAATCGATCAGGCCGGCTATTTTGATTACGGTACCATCGACCAAGGTACACGTGTACGCAAAAAAACCGTGCACGCCCTCGAAAAATTAGGCGTGATTGTCGAATGCTCGCACCATGAGGTTGCGCCCTCCCAGCATGAAATCGACCTGAAGTACCAGAAAGCACTGGTCATGGCCGATTTCACGATGCTCTACCGGCTGGTTGTCAAGGAGATCGCCGCCGACAACGATTTGTATGCCACGTTTATGCCCAAGCCGATCCAGCATGAAAACGGTTCGGGTATGCATGTGCACATGTCGCTTTTTAAGGGCGAGACCAACGCGTTTTTCGACCCTGATAATGAGTATCAACTCTCGACGATTGCGCGACATTATATCGCGGGGTTGTTGGCCCATGTTCAGGAGATTACATTTGTGCTCAATCAGTGGGTCAACTCATACAAACGGCTGGTGGCGGGCTATGAGGCCCCGGTTTATCTTTCCTGGGGGCGGCGAAACCGTTCGTCGCTGGTGCGGGTGCCGATGTACCGCGTGGGTAAGGAAAAAGCCACCCGGGTGGAATTGCGTTCTCCCGATCCGGCCTGTAATCCATACCTCGCCTTCGCCCTGATGCTGTCTGCCGGGTTGCGGGGAATCGAAAAAGAGTATGAACTCCCGGCGCCGATCGAGGAAAATATTTTCGACATGGATTCCGAGGTACGCAAGCGCAATAATATTCAGGCATTGCCGGACACGCTGGAAAACGCGGCCTTGTTGTTCTCCAATTCCGAACTGGCCCGGGAAACACTCGGCAACCATGTTTTCCAATCATTACTGGCCAACAAAAAGGTGGAGTGCGACCGTTATCGTACGGCAGTGACCTCTTACGAGTGGGAGAAGTATTTGCCTGTTTTATAAGCGGTAGCCCGGCGGCCCGCCCCGGCGATTCATGCGGGGTGGGCCGTTATTATTTGGGGCCGGTTGCGTCTCGCGCCCGCGGAGTTTATCTTTAAAAGCTATGGATTTGTGCGGCCAAAAACTGGTGGAGATGCGCGAGATGCCGGCCGGGGAGCAGGTCAAACAGGGATTGGTTTTTTTTTATTGGTCGGGTGATGGTCGCCACCGAGGGGCAAGCCCAACCGCAAATGGTCAATAAAATATTGCCCGCAAGACTGGATGAGTAAATGAGTGGCAATGTCGCGGTACTGGTATCCGGCTCGGGCACGGGTTTGCAGTCCATTCTCGATGCCCAGGCCGCCGGCACCCTCAACGCCACGGTGCAACTGGTGATTTCCAATAAGGCGTCGGCTTTCGGTCTGGAGCGCGCGCGAAAAGCCGGGGTCCGCACCGAGCATGTTTCTAAAAAAACCGAGGGCTCATTCGATGGCGTCGCCGAAGAAATGTTATCGCTTTTTGCCGAGGAGAAAATCGACCTGATCGTCCTGGCCGGATACTTAAAACTTGTCCACCCGGATATAATCAGGAAATACCGGCGGCGAATTATCAATATCCACCCGGCGCTGTTGCCGAAATATGGTGGCAAGGGAATGTACGGCATGAAGGTCCACCGTGCGGTACTGGCCGCGAAGGATACGGTTTCCGGGCCCACTGTCCATTTTGTGGACGAAATTTATGATCACGGAACAATCATCGCCCAGCGTAGTGTCCCGGTCAAAGAGGATGACACGCCGGAAGAATTGCAGGCGCGGGTATTGGAAATCGAACACCAAATTTTGCCCGAGACCATTGCGCGGCTGGCCACCGGGGAGTTACCTTTGGGTGAATGATGGGAAAGGTAGTATAAATGGAATTGACGACAGCGAAATATCCGCCGGTTTGGCAAAGTGAGATTCCCGAGTACCCGCTTTTTGCGCGGGGGAAGGTCCGTGATGTATATGACCTGGGTGACCGGTTATTGATTGTGGCCACCGACCGTATTTCGGCATTTGATGTAGTCATGGAAGACCCGATTCCCGGCAAGGGGGAGGTCTTGAACCGGATGTCCGAATTCTGGTTTGGGCATACCGCCGATCTGGTGTCGAACCACATGATCACGACCAATGTCGATGAGTTCCCGGAAAACCTGCATCGCTACCGGACGATGCTGGCTGGGCGTTCGATGCTGGTCAGGAAATTCAAACGCCTCGATTTCGAGTGTGTGGCGCGCGGGTATATCGCCGGCTCGCTCTGGAAAGAGTATCGGGAAAAACTGAAACAGTCCGCCGCCGGCCCGATCACTTTGCTGGGGTTTGAGTTTCCCCGTAATTTACAACTGTCGCAGCGACTCCCCGACGTGATCTTTACGCCCGCCACAAAGGCCGAAGAAGGGCACGATGAGAATATCTCCTTTAAGCAACTGGCCGCCGAAGTCGGCGAAGGCCTAGCCGGAAAGTTACAGCAGTTGACCATCGAGGTGTTCAATAAATGCGCCCGGTATGCTGAGGAGCGGGGGATTATCCTCGCCGATACGAAATTCGAATTCGGCCTTGCCGGCGACGATTTGGTGCTCATTGATGAAATCTGTTCACCGGACTCCTCGCGCTTCTGGCCCGGGAATGCGTATGAAATCGGGAGGCCGCAGAAGAGCTTTGATAAACAGGGAGTTCGGGATTATTTGGAATCGACCGGCTGGGATAAAACCCCGCCGCCGCCTAAATTGCCGGTGGAAGTAATTGCGGCGACCGCGGCGCGGTATGCCGAAGCGTGGCGGCGGCTGATCGGTTGAGAAATCACCGGTGGATAATACAACCGGTAAATAGTAGGTGATAACCTTGCAGATTGGTTGGTCCAAATGAGTGATATGTCCGCAAAACAGGGCGCGAGTGCCACAATCAGACGAGCGATTGTTTCGGTCAGCGATAAGACCGGGGTCGTCGAGTTGGCCCATTTTCTCCATGAAAACGGCGTGGAGATCCTCGCTACCGGCGGCACATTGAAGATGCTTAAGGACCATGATATCCCGGCGGTGTCGGTGGTCTCCTTAACGGGTTCGCCGGAAATCCTCGATGGTCGGGTCAAAACGCTGCATCCCAAAATTCATGGCGGCATTCTTTTCCGCCGGAGTGAACCATCACACAAAGAACAAATCGTCGAGCACGGAATAAAGGCCATCGATATGGTCGTGATCAATTTATATCCCTTTGAGAAAGTGGCGGCGCGGGAGGATTGCGCGGAGTCGGAAGCCATCGAGAATATCGACATCGGCGGACCGTCGATGATCCGTTCGGCGGCGAAAAATAGTGAGTCGGTTGTGGTGCTGACCGACCCCGGCGATTACGACGAGTTTATTGATAAATTTAAAGAGGGGGATGGGATAATCGATCCCGCGACCCGCCGTTTGTGGGCGGCACGGGCCTTTGCCCGCACCGCGGTATATGATGCGGAGATCGCCGGTTTCCTCGAAAAAAGAAGCAGCGAGGATGTTCCCGCCCTGCGCATTTCCGCTTTTCGCCATGTCCGCAGTCTGCGCTATGGCGAAAATCCCCACCAGCGCGGTGCACTGTACCGGAAGATCGGCAGTCCGGAATTGTCGTTAAGCGATGCTGAAGTGTTGAGCGGGAAGGCCCTTTCGTACAATAATTACTATGATCTCGAATGTGCTTTAAGGATGGTTACCGACTTTTGCGACAAGCCGTTCGCCGTGGTAATCAAACACGCCACGCCCTGTGGAGCGGCAGAGGCCGACACCCTGGCCGAGGCCTACCAGGCGGCATATGATACCGATCCGATGTCGGCGTATGGCGGCATCATCGGGCTTAACCGCGTGGTGGACATCGCCGCCGCCGAGAAGATTGCCGGAGCGTTTTTTATCGAATGTGTCTTAGCGCCGGGATATGAGCCGGAGGCGCTGGCCTTGTTGAAAAAGAAAAAGACCCGGAGGTTCCTGCAATTGCCGGGGATCGCCGCCCCGCCGCCGAGCGCGGACTGGACATATCGCGCACTTTCCGGCGCACTGCTGGCGCAATCGCCTGACGTTATTGATGTTTCCCGGGAAGATTTGAAAGTCGTCACCAAAAAGCAACCAACGCCCGAACAGCTTGCCTCACTGCTTTTCGGGCGCCGTTTAGTGAAGCATGTTCGCTCGAATGCCATCGTATTAATTCAGGGGACCGCCGCGGTGGGTATCGGCGGCGGGCAGACCGCGCGCGTTGACGCGGTGAAAATGGCGATTGCCAAAGCGGGCGACCGCGCCAAAGGCGCCGTTCTGGCATCGGATGCGTTTTTCCCGATGCCGGACAATATCGAGGTTGCGGCCGCCGCGGGCGTCGCGGCGATCATCGAACCCGGTGGCTCGAAAAAAGACCCCGAGGTCATCGCCGTCTGTGATGAAGCCGGGATCACCATGGTATTTTCCGGGATACGCAATTTCCGGCATTAATTAATTAAGGTAAAAATAAATGGCCAAAGACTCGGATAATACCGCAAGCGGGTCACCACTCCTCGGAAAGAGGGTGCTGCTGGGCATCACCGGCGGGATTGCCGCCTACAAATCCGCCTATCTCACGCGAATTCTCAAGCGGGAGGGCGCCGATGTCTGGGTTTGTATGACTCGGTCCGGGGCCCGGTTCATCACGCCGTTGACGATGGAGACCCTCTCCCAGCGGGAAGTATTGCAGGAGCTTTTCCCCGAAAAACGCATGGTGAGTACGCGACATATCACTATTGCCGAGTGGGCCGATGTTTTTGTTATCGCGCCGGCGACCGCAAATATCCTGGCCAAGATACGGGCGGGGATCGCCGACGATCTTTTGACCACATTGATTATCGCCACCGAAGCCCCGGTATTCGTGGCCCCGACGATGAACTCGCGGATGTATTACAACGCGGCGACTCAGGAGAATATGGCGGCCCTTCGCGCGCGAGGTGTGCGTTTTATTGAGCCGGGAACCGGTGACCTGGCCTGTGATACGGTTGGTGTGGGACGAATGGCCGAACCTGACGAGATCGCGGCAGTGCTACGCAACTTTTTTGCCGGTGTATCTGATCTTCGGGGCCGGAAAGTTCTGGTAACAGCCGGCCCAACGCATGAGCCGCTGGACCCGGTGCGGTATGTCGGCAATCGCTCATCGGGCAAAATGGGGTATAATCTGGCCGAGGCCGCTACCACCCGGGGTGCCGAAGTTACCCTAATTGCAGGGCCATGTACCTTGCCTGATCCCGGTGGTGTAAAAGTCATCCGGGTGGAGACGGCGGCTCAGATGAATGCTGCTGTTGGCGAACGGTTTGCGAATACCGACGTCGTGATAATGGCCGCGGCCGTGGCCGATTTTCGTCCGGCCAAACCCACGGATCAGAAAATCAAGAAAAGCTCCGCGCCCCGTACTATCGAGCTTGAACCAACCGCTGATATTCTGCTGGGTCTTGGCAAACGCAAGACGCACCAGATCCTGGTCGGGTTTGTTCTGGAGACCGAGGGTCTCACTGAGGAAGCGGGACGGAAACTGAAGGATAAAAACCTCGACCTCGTAGTGGCCAATAATCCGCTTCTGCCCGGGGCTGGATTTGGCGGTGATACCAACATTGCGACCTTGATCGATCGTGCGGGAAAGATCATTGAAACCGGCAAAATCACGAAAAGAGCGTTGGCGGAAATGATCTGCGACCATATTGTTTCCATGTTACCGCCGGCGGCAAGTGAATAAAAGGGAGAGCGGGTGAGTTTATGGCAAGTCGGTCCGGACAGGTGAGCGAAATCCTGGAATTGACCCGGCGGGCTTTCGGTCAGCGATTGGAGAGTGAGCCCGGCTTGGGTCTTTTCGACACGGAGGTTCCACCACTACAGCCCGCAAAACCGCAATACAAAGACCTTCGGTCCTTTGAAAAAAGCGTGAATGACTGCCTGAAATGCCCGTTGGGTAAAACGAGGACCAAATTTGTTTTTGGTGTCGGCAATCCGGACGCCGAGATTGTTTTTATCGGCGAGGCGCCGGGGCGTGACGAGGACTTGCAGGGTGAGCCGTTTATCGGGCGAGCCGGACAACTGCTGGATAAGATCCTGGCGGCGATCAAGTTGTCTCGCCAGGACATTTATATCGCCAATATCCTCAAATGCCGGCCACCGGGAAACCGTGATCCGTTACCCGAGGAGGTGCAGGTTTGTCTGCCCATTCTCCTGCAACAGATCAAGATGATCAAACCAAAACTGCTCTGTTGTCTGGGGCGGGTGGCGGCCCAGATTCTTTTGGACACCAAGACGCCGTTGGGCAAGTTACGCGGCAAATTTATTGATTATTACGGAATGAAATTAATGGTGACCTACCACCCGGCCGCATTATTGCGGTTTCCCTCGTATAAAACCGATACCTGGGAAGACATGAAAATGCTGCGGCGCGAGTATGACCGTATCAAAGGGCAGTCGCCGGTTGTCTAGACAATCGCCGTTGCTTCAATCAGCGGCGGAAGGAGGAAGAAGCGGTGGAATATGCAGTGATCATGGCGGGCGGTCGCGGGGAGCGCTTCTGGCCGCTTTCACGGCGGGCGAGGCCTAAACAGCTTCTGCCGATCCTTTCCGACAAAACAATGCTGGAAGAGACAATCGACCGGGTTCTGCCGCTGGTATCTCTGGATCACGTCGTTGTGGTGACCGACCTTGAATTGCGGGAGGCAATCCTGGCCAAGGTACCATCACTTGGGCTGGAACATATTATCGCTGAACCCTACGGGAAAAGCACCTGCCTGGCCATCGGCCTGGCCGCGGTGGAACTCCGGGCGCGTGACCCCGAGGCGGTAATGATCGTGCTTTCCTCGGACCACCTGATCGAACCGGCCGAGAAACTATTGGAGATATTGCGTGAGGGAGTGCGGATCGCCCGTCAGGGTGAATATCTGGTGACTATCGGTATTAATCCCACGCGCCCGGAAACCGACTATGGTTACATAAAGATTGGCTCGCAATTCGCCTCGGAGAATGGAATCCACACCTATCAGGTGGAGGCATTCAGGGAAAAACCCGATCATCCAACCGCCCAGTTGTACTACCAGGACCGCCTCCACCTGTGGAATTCGGGCATGTTCATCTGGTCGGCCCAATCTATCCTGCACTCTATCGAACGTTACCAACCCGATTTAAAAAGGGCGCTGGAGAAGTACGCCGGTCATTTTGGCACCCCGAATCAGGATACCGCGCTACAGGAGTTGTACCGTGAATCGGCGAGTATTTCCATTGATATCGCAGTCCTTGAATCGGCAGATAACGTCGTGGTAATCAAGGGTGATCTCAAGTGGGATGATGTTGGTTCCTGGCTGGCCCTGCAGCGAACCCGCAAAACCGGCATCGATGGGAACGTTGAAATCGGCGACGTGTTGACCTTGAATTCCTTTGAGACCACGACGGTCAACGACGGTGACGGGATCGTGGTGTGTTTTGGCGTGTCTGATCTGGTGGTTGTGAAAACCGATAACATCGTGATGGTGGCGCATAAAACGCAAATGTCCCAACTCAAGAAACTTCTCAATAGACTCAATGAAGATGAAAAATTGCGACAATACTTGTAGATCTCGGTATACGCTCCTTGCCGTGGGGGCATTGTGTATATTGTTGATCGGCTCATGTGCGATACCGTTCCGCGAGGACGGGCGCCGCCAGGCCCCGGGACAAGATGCCGGGGGGGTGGATCGGGCCGATCCGCTGGCGGAACCGGGTGATGAGTTGATTGCCACGGAAATCGATATCGGTCTCCGGGATTATTCGCGACCGCTGTCCGACACCACTCTTGGGCCCTCGCGGCCAGGAACCCCTAATGGAAGTATCGCCCAGGGCATGGGTTATGATGTCCAGTTTTATGCGACATTGAATGTCCTCAAAGCCCGGCAGGTAAAACAACAGGCCGATACACTCACCGAGATGCCGGTGCGCATCGTTTTTGAGGAACCTTATTACAAGGTCTTCGCCGGGCCGTACCGTGGTTTTGAGGAGGCCGAGGCGTTCCTGCGGCTGATTACCAGGTTGGAATATCCCAACGCCTGGATTGTCGTCCATCGCGCAAATAAAGGGGAATAATATATGTCCGCGCTCGTAACGATCCGCTATGACCGGCAGTCGCCGGCCCCTGAAATAATAGAACGCCTGGCCGAACATCTGATGATCGGCGGACTGGCGGTTTTGCCTACCGACACTACTTATGCGTTAGTTGGTGATGCAACGGCCGAGCCGGCGGCCCAAGCGATCTTTCGCATGAAAAAACGTCCCACGGAGCACGCCCTGCCGGTTTTTGTGGATGAGGCAAGTTCCCTCGAACGCTGGTTTATTCGCCTCCGACCGAAATATCGGCCGGTGGCCGACCAGTTCTGGCCCGGCGCATTGACCTTGGTCCTGCCGGTATGGCCGGGCTTTTACCTCAGGGTGGGGGGGGATGGACGCTCGGTCGGCGTCCGGGCCACCCACGAACCAATTGTCTATAAAGTAATGCGGAAGGCCAATCGGTACCTTCTTGCCACCTCGGCCAACCCCACGGGCATCGGCCCCGGCGAGTTTGATATGAAAACATGGTTGGAGGATTCCGTGGACGGGAATGTGATGTGGTACAAACCCGACAATGGTTTCACTTCGGGACCGGCTTCTTCGGTGGTCGATCTGACCGGTGTGAAGCCGGTGGCTACCCGCTTGGGCGCAATTGCTGAGGAATCGCTAAAAAAAATCCTGCCTGAACTGGAAATTAAGCGGTAAAAAGTATTGCCCGTTTCGGGATAGAATGGGATATTAATCCCCCGTTTGAGGGAGGGGAGAATTCGTATGCTCACGATGGAGTATCTCATCACCATGGTTTGTTCCGGGAACACGTGCCGTTCGCCGATGGCCGAGGGGGTTTTGAAAAAAGCGCTGGCCGAACGCAAAATTTCCGGAATCAAAGTCATTTCCGCGGGAACACTGGGCATCGTCGGTTCGCCGGCCACGACACTGGCGGTGGAAGTGGCGCGTTCATATGATGTGGATATTTCCCGGCATTTGTCTCAGGATTTTATCCCGGAAATCGCGCAGGGTAGTGATTTAATTCTGGCCATGGCCCAGGAGCACTATGAGACCTCTTTAAAATTGGGGGCGCCGGAGGAGAATGTTTATATGCTGAAAACGTTTCCCCGGCGGACCAGGGATTTTAATTCTGCGGCCGTCCCTGATCCGATTGGCGGCGACAGACAGATGTACGAACGCGCATTCCTGATGATTGATGACGCCCTGCAAAAATCGGTGGACCAGATTATCCGCCGGTATGAGGCCGGTAAATCTTCAGATGCCTGAGGGTGGAATGCATGAGAATGAGGTGTAAATCGGCGGGGGATGTCAGACAATCAAGGGTCCGCATGGGCCGTCTGTTTCTTGCGCCAATTTCGGCCATATTTTTCCTTTTGGTCTCGTACCTGTATTCAACGGCCGACCCTGAATCCGGTCCCGTCAGTCGAGCAACCGCCGACGATAACAGTGCGCAATACGATACTGCCGGGAAAGACGCATTTGACTTTGCCGCCGGGCTGCAAGCCGATACGACTTACCCGGCATATCAGTTCCGCCCGGTTGACAATGTCGCGTTCGGGGTGGGGGAGACCCTGAAGTTTGCCATCGGCTGGGAAAAAATCGTCGCCGGCCATGCGGAGATTACCGTGCCGGAGGTTATCGAATATCGCGGTCGGACCTGTTTCCGAGTAAGATCGACCGCTCGCTCGACCCGATTCTTCTCGACGTTTTTCAACGTGGAAGATTGGGCGGAGTCAATTATCGACGCGCGGGAAATCATTCCGCTGCATTTCGAAAAACACCTGCGTGAGGGCAAGTACAAAGCCGACCGGATGGTTGACTTTTATCCCGAATATGGTGCGGCTTGCACGCCATCCGACACCGTCGCTGTCCCGCCATATGTCCAGGATGCTTTGTCGCTGATGTATTTTGTGCGCACGCAACCACTAAACATCGGCGACACCTTGCACGTCGACAATTTCTCGAAAAACAAGACATACCCCTTGGTCGTGCGCGTGGTCAAACGCGAAAGGATTCAGGTCAAGGCCGGTACGTTCAACACCATCGTAGTCGAGCCGCTGTTACAGGCGGCGGGCTTGTTCAAGCACAAGGGCCGGCTGAAAGTCTGGTTGACCGACGACCGGTTGAAAATGCCGGTGCTAATGAAAAGCAAGGTCATCGTGGGTTCGATCATCGCCGAACTTGAGGAGTATAAACTGGGCCGGTTGGCCCGTTATTAATCATGGCGCCGCACAAAAAAACCGACTTGGCCAAGATCACTACTGTCCCGGTGCGCCGCCGGGGCGGGGCATACGCCAAAAAGGCGTTTGCCCGGGTGCCGCAACGCGGCGAGACCGTGGGGAAGTTCCTTTCCGGGCTGCCCCGGATTCTGAAGGGCAATGACTGGCGGGAGTTGCTTGAGAAAATCGCGGTGGCCCATAAAAGGAAGAAGCCGATTATCTGGCTGATGGGCGCGCATGTGATCAAGTGCGGGCTTTCGCCGATTGTTATCGATCTGATCGAGAACGGGCTGGTCGATCTGCTGGGGACCAATGGCGCGGGGGCGATCCATGATCTGGAAGTCGCTCATCTTGGCTATACTTCCGAGGACGTGTTGGCGAATCTGCAAGACGGCACTTTTGGGATGGCCCGTGAAACGGCGCAGTGGTTCGCCGATGGGGTGACTGCCGCCGTTGCCAATAAAATCGGCCTGGGTGAGGGGATGGGGCACGCCCTGGCTATATCGAAACCGGCGGGCAGGGGTGACTCGCTCTTGGCTGCCGCGTATCGCCGGCATATTCCCGCAACGGTGCATGTGGCCATCGGCACCGATATTGTGGCCCAACATCCGAATTTCGACGCCGGCGCCGTCGGCCAAACCAGCCATACCGATTTTAAGATTCTTTGCGAAGTCGTCCGCAAACTCAATCGCGGTGGAGTTGTGCTGCTTTTTGGTTCGGCGGTGTTGTTACCGGAAGTTTTTTTAAAAGCACTGGCGGTGGCGCGCAACCTGGGGCGGGTGGAACATTTCACCACCGCGAATTTTGATATGATCCAGCATTATCGCCCGCTACAAAACGTGGTAACCCGTCCCACGGCTTCCTCGGGCCGAGGGTTTTCCTTCACCGGACACCATGAATTCATGCTGCCGTTGCTGGCCGCAGCCATCAAGGATCGATTGAAAATATAGACTAAGAAGTGCCGGCGGGTTCCGCAGTTCCCCACTTCGGTGTATTAAAATCGGCGGAAATTGGATTAAAAGATGCAGCTAGTGCCTCTTAACTATAATTGCAATCCCCACCACGATCAAAACCACCGGCCAGAATGACCAGGCCAACTCGTCGATGATATTCAATTTTTGTAATAGTAAAACAATGCCGAAAAAGACCAGCGCGCTGCCGGCCACATATCGGAACCAGCCGCTTCGATGATTGGACATAATCTCCTCCTGGTACCGGTTTTTATCCCTGCCAACCGGGTGCTCTTTTTTTTATTCGTACCGCCACGGCAAATGTTGCGCTTTTCTACTGCGGACCCGGTCGCCGGTCAGGAATCTTCCGGAAAATAATCAAACCTACGATCATAATACCCACCAAAACCAAGATGGCCAGCCGGTAATTCAGGGATTCAAGCACCAGTGGCGAATCTGTAAGTCCCAGGGATTGGGCAAACGACACCAGGGAATCTCCGGCCGCATTACCCACAGCAAAAACCGTTACCACCAGACCCCACACCAGCGGGCCGATAATCGCCGCCGCCCGGCCGGAAAGCGAATACAATCCGAAAAACTGCCCGACCACATTCGCCGGTACCAGACCGATCAGCAGGGCCCGCGATGAAGTCCAAACGGCACCTAAAAATATGCCCACGCAAGACCCCAAGACCCAAAAAACCATCCGATCGCCGGTCCCGGCCACAATCAGCAGGGTAATAATCCAGCCGATAACGGCCATCCCCAGGGCGCGCTTGGCGCCGATGCGGTCGGTCAGCCAACCCCACAGGATTGAGCCACCGACTGCCGAGACCGTGGAGATAATAAACAGAATCGTCTTTGCCTGATCGGTGAAGCCCATCGCTTTCTCGGTATAGATGGCCATAAAAATGATAATCGTGGCGATGGCATCCTCAAAAAAATAGTCGGCGACCAAAAAACGCAGCACGCCGGGGTATTTTTTGGTCTGGCGCAAACCATCCCACACCCGCCGAAACGACGTGCGCAACAATCCACGCCCCGTATGGCCGGGCGCGTCATCAGATTTTTCACGGAGCCAGAAAAATACCGGCAATGCAAAAATCAGGAACAACAATGCCGTCGGGATAAACGCCCCCGACCGGCCCCAGCCGGTCAGGAAAGGAATATCCAGCCCGAAAATATCTCCCGTGACAAACGGCAATACGAAAATCAGGCCGAAAATTGCCCCGGCATAACCCAACGCCACCCCCCAGCCGGAGACCTTCCCCATTTCCCGGGGTGCCGCGATTCCGGGAAGCAAAGCATTATAGAAAACAATTGCCCCTTCATAGCTCGCATTGGCGAAAACAAACAAGACCAGACAACCCAGAAGCAACCCCTGGCCGGGATCAAATAGTCGCGCCAGAATGCCGATGATCAGCACCGAACCGATACAGATTAAGGAGAGAGTGATCAAAAACTTTTTCCGGTTACCCCGCAGGTCGGAGACGGCGCCGAGTACCGGCATGGTTAATGCCGCCAACCCCATCGAGATCGAATACGGCACCGCGTACCATAGATCGCCGCGCGCCTGATCGATGACCACCCATTGCGCGAAGTACATCGTCAGGATGTTCATCGAAAAGATCGTGTTGGCGAAATCATACAACAACCACGACCAGACCTCACGGCGGTTCGGGGCTTTGGCAAACGGCAGGGAAAAGATCATATCCTATGCTTTATCCGCAAAACCAACATTATAACAAATATCGTTAATTGAAAAACCGTAAGTGCAGTCCCCACATGATCGTCTGACCCAGGAAGTTGTAGCCGGGCGCGCGGCGATAACCATAATTAAACACGTTTTGTGCCAGCCAGTAGATGGTGAAGTCTTTGATCGTCGCCGAGCCCAGCACGTCGGTGCGCCAGACGTCACGCCGTTCATACGAGGTGTATTCGGCGGCGGGGGCGCGCCAGTACATGAATTCAAGCGAACCGTGCAATTCGAGGTTGAATTTATTGATGGTCAGATCGATGTCTGTAACCGCGGTCACTTTATGATCGATGTATTCCGGGAGCCGACGGCCGTCGATCTCCTCCGCCCGCTTGAAGCAGTATGCTATTCGGGTGGAGAATGGCCCCGGCCCGATCAGGGTGGAATGCAAGGTCGCGCCCACGGTCCGTGCCTCAGTCGCGTATGGTTGATACGCCAGATTGGTGTCCTCGGCAACGACGTCCGTCCAATAATAGTAATCCTGTTCGTACGACGCCCAAGCCGCCAATCCGATTGATACCCGCTGCCCGGGCGAACATATTAATTCGCCGGTTGCGCTGTTGGACCACCAGGAGGTCAGGTCTCCATCGCCGGTCTCCGAATAGGTGAACACCTGATCTTCCTGGTCTTCGAAAACGGCGGTGTAAGCCGGCCATCTGCGGTCGGTGAGCGCGGGAATGATTCGTTGTCGGCAAAGCCCCAGTTTAAGGGTGAAATTTTCCGTGGGGGTATACAGCCAACCGCCGGAAACCTCGGGCGCCGGAGCGTCGTGGTCATTCCCCCCGACAGCAATCGTGAAATACGTCGCCTGGTGCCCCGAAAAACGGCGGCGATCCTCGAACCACATTCGATATTCGGGACGGCGTATACGGCGTATATGGTCCGCGCCGACATGCATTTGCTGCAGGGTAATCCTTGCCCCCGCGCACCTTCCGCCGGTCGAATCCATGGGTCGTAGCGAGTACGTTACCTCCAACTCAGTGCGGGATTTTTTCATGTAGGTCGAGTAATCACCCCATTTTCCCTGTAATTCATCCGACGATTCACTCTTGATGAGATATTTGTTGTTATCGTATAAAAAACGGAAAAGCCACGGTGAATAGGTGTTATTACCCCGGAAGACCAGTGCCTCAAGCCCCCAGTTCAGATCGTCACGTTGAAAATGGTATCGTTGAAAAACCTCGGCGGTCTGGATATCGGATTTATTCTGATACTGCCGCCACCCCGCGGCGAGATTATATCCCCGGTATACCGGAGTGATAAATTTCGCAAACAGGTAGCGATTGTCCCCGGCGTCATACCAACCCCGACCGGCGGATTGGGCGAAGGAGAACCCGACGTTGACTGTCCGCCCCCCTGGCAGCGGTCGAAACAACCGCCCCTGCGTCAATGACAGGTCGTAATCGCCGCGCCGCACAAAGAAGTCGGAATAGGGCAGTCCGGCGAGCGAATCGAAAGTCGCCGTCGCCAGACTTTCCCCTGGCTGGCCGTTCACGCCGGAAGGCAGACCGGTGATTGATGAGAATATATACGGCGGCAAAACCATTAAATCCGGCGCCATTGTCTGCGGAAAACCCGGCCGGCGGAGATCAATGACGGCGCCGTCGATCGAAAAACCAACCGCCAACGGCGCCAGCCCGCGATAGAGATACCGGCGTTCGGTGCCGTATTCGGTCGCGGAGAAAGCATCGAACTCCAACCGGTTAAGCAGATGATCGGAAAATGTTGTATGCGGCAGCGCGGCCAGTTCGGAAAAAGAGCGTCTTGGTCGCGCAAAGCCGATACTCGGCCGCAAAGGCGGCGGCATAATAGGTTCTGCCGGAGTTTCAATTGTATCAGCGGAGTCAACATCATCGCCGCGCATAAATTTGAGAATCTCGGTAATATCGTCTTTCATCTGCGTGGTAATACTGTCGCGGACCGCCGACGGTGTTTCGATTTTGGTAGTATCGGCAGTGGAGTCCGCCGGTTCACCCGCCTTGACCGGTGGGCTGAATAACAGTAAAAGGGCAATCGCTAAAAGAGGAATCCACCTGGTTGACACTTTATCCATGAGCGCGATTTTCTCCGCTTTGCCCCGGCACGATTTTTTGCAGCGCCGGGAACGCGAAGGCAAATAAGAGGGAATTCGACCCGATGTGCAACGCCGAAAACGGGATCCCCGCGATCAACCAGGGCCAGAGATTCCCCAGCGTCCAGAACATCGCCAGGTTGGTCAGCAGATCATAAAACAAAGTAATCACGATCGCCGTCAGCACCAGTCCCCAGCGGCGGGGCCGGGAAAATATGCGCCAGGGATCGACATGCGCCGCCAGACCGCCGGCAGTCCCGGCGAGGGCCATGCCGATAATCTGCGCCACGGTCACCGGGGGCAGGGCCGCCCCAAACGGGTTAAGTGTCGTGTAAAGGAATTCACCCAACGCACCGACCGCCGCGCCCCAGAATCCGCCATAACGATAGCCGATGAAGAAAAAAACCAGGGTAAATGGTTCCACATTGGGCAGGCCGATCGCAGGCATTTTCAAAACGAAAGCGGCGGCCAGCAGGCCGCCGATTCTTGCCAGGTCACGAACGGGAAGGTTCACTGTCTGAATACCGCTATTTTTTGCAGTGAAGTTTGATTGCCCAGACGCACTAAACAGAGGTAGACGCCCGAGGCGACTTTTTCCCCGGCGGCATTACGCCCGTCCCAGTAAAAAGTTTCCGAAATATCCTCTTCACCCTGAGCGGCATAAAATGGTGTCGGGTCACCGTCCGCTGAAATTTCATTACGGCCACCACGAATGAATTCGCCGGCTGCGTTGTAGAAGAAGACTTCTGTTTCATCCTTTGAGTAGCGATTCACTATCACCAATAATTCTCCTTCGCCAACAATGTATGGATTGGGACGAATCGTCAGAATAGAATCGCTGTCGGAAACCTGCAGTGTATCAGAAACCATATAGCTCACGGCCCGGGTCCCGATTGAATTGCGTTTACTATAGTCTTCATCATAAGGTATCGGTAAGACCATGATGCTTTCATATTGCTGCCAATTTTCCACAACCATGGGGATGAAAATACTCTCCTGGATGAATACCTCAGGATCAGAGTAATCGATTAATCCCGCTGCGGCCACTATCCACTGTTCGCGCTCATCGTAATTGAATTGTACCTTAAAATCTTTCACGTCATTTAAAACGGGACGCATAAATTCCAAATACGAAGCACCCATATATCCCGGTGCGATAAGATTGCTGATCGTGTCTTGCACGGGATATTCCATGTGCCGTGCGACGAATATGGTGTCACTAAACGTCGGGTACTGCTCGCCTTCCGAAAAGGCAAACGAGCGGTACCGGTCGCCGCTGAAATAGCACCACAGGCGGAAACGGCCGAGTTCTTCTGGAAGCGTACTGCCGTAGGCCTCGATCTGGTCGACCCAGGCCTCAATGGTGTTTAGCCAGGATTTTTCACCGCACTGCATCCATATATCATACATGATGTCATTACCGAACCGTTCCGTGAGGTATCGGGGCCATACACAGGCGCCATACTCGTAATTTGACTTCCGCTGCGTGTTCAAGGCCCAGTCAGGGTGATTGAAAAAGCCCGGCAGGTAGTAGTAATAGTCATTGACGTCATCGTAGACAATATCCTCCATCCAGGTGGAAGACATCTCATGCCACCAGAAATCTACGCTGGTGTCGTCTTCCGATTCCAGGAATTCGAGGGCGTCAATGCCGTATTGGACCGCATGAAAAAACTCATGCGCCACGGTCACCGCCAGGATCGCTTCCCACTCGTCGGGGCCGTACAGGCTATAACCCTGGTAATCATTATCCAATTCGATGAATGATGTCATCCGCCAGATATCACTGGTGCCATCCTGGAATATCTCATCCCCATGCGTCAATCCATAAAACAACTTGGAGAGATCGGTCAAATATATGTCATATGCCGCGCTGCTGCCCTCAGGATAGAAATCATCCGCTGGTGGGCCGGGATAACCCATATCCGTGACTTCCCTCTCCCAAACCTCATGGAAAATATCCGCCACGCGCTTGACATACATCGGCACTCCATCAGTATCCACACCGTGCCGCATATCAACCGAATCTTTGCCGGTGGTATCATAATGAATGCGGAAGTGGCCGTCGGGCGTGTCGTAATAAACCTGGCGTTCGGGGCGGTCTTGGACATATGACTTAAGCAATTCGCGACTTTCCGGGGAAAGTCGCGACCAGAGCAAACGTGCCTCAGCCATAATCCCG
>SDBS01000807.1_pt1 | contig 31388 bp, 47 predicted proteins | sample 2277091 | NCBI WGS metagenome assembly SDBS01 (sample SAMN10404972, study PRJNA504765) | marine sediment metagenome | isolation source: marine sediment core GS10_PC15, 163 cmbsf | place: Arctic Ocean: Southern Knipovich Ridge | collected 2010 | reverse complement strand
GGCTGAGCTACAGTTATTATACCCTTCTACTAATCAGACAGATTTCAGTGTTTTGAAACCTTTGTGATTATTTATTTTGGAAATTTCTTAAAAATTGTTCAGCCGTTGTCTGCGAATCTCATGTCTTTAGCAAGCACAATTCGCTTCTTTCCTTCGGGCCAGAACAGCGTGACCGTGTATGACCCCTTATTCTTACCACGTCCTATAATCTTGTAAGATTTTAGCGGACGCCAACACTCGTCTTTTTTAATCCACGCCCAGTCATCGAACTTGTGACCCGCCGCAAGCATCTCTTCGTGTTTTTTCCACAACCATGTTTTCATTCTCATGCTCATTTCAATTCCTCCGAATCTGGTGTATTGACAGTTTTTCGTGTTACACTATTTGTCTTTTCAAAATCCTTGCAATAATAAAACAAGTGATTCTTTAATCCTATTAAATCAAAATCCTTTTCTTTACAAAAAGGACAAGCCACTGTTTCAAGGCCACTCATTGTAAGTACTCCAACTTAACCAAAAATTTTTCACAGTGCCCAGCCAAAAACCGCCCGGTGTTTATCTTGTTTAATTCAAGCTGGATCAAGTTTAACGGCTCCAATCGCTCGATTCGATTGCGAAGGCTTATTTCACGAGCCTTCCATGTTGGGCATTTCCACGCGTTTGCACACATAATGCAATTAGGATGCCCGTCAAAAACATTTATGTTTGGGGTTTCCATTTTTACACCTTTCGAGAATACTTTTTGAAAAACTCCAATAGGATCATTAAAAAATTGTATATTTCCAAGGCGTCTTCTTCACAGTCACGATCCACCAATGCGATCATGCCAAGATCAGGCTTGTGACCGTAGACCGTCCAAAAAACATGGTCATAAGTATCATCGCAAACGCCGTCATTAGAAATCGGCTCAACTAAAGTCATACCTTCATCACCGGAAAATTCACCGACCTTCTCTATCTCAAAATTATCATATAACAATTTCATAATTCACCCCACTTTAACAACTCTCTTGTTTTTTGAGCCCACCATGATATCAGGGTAGAGCTCCTCAAGTACTTCATATGCTTTACTCTTTGTTTCAAACTGGTACGGCTCACCACCAGCCGGACGTACCGAACGAAACATTTTTGGCCTGCTGTCGTATGTCATTCTTACTTGTATTTCATACATCTTGTTTTCCTTTTATAGACTACGCGTCAATAATATCATTTTGCAAAAAATCCACCATTTTCTGTGCATTCTCTTTGTTGAATGTGAAGCTTGTACAGTGTTTCAGCCCACCGATTAAACAGAGGTGGCCTCGCAGTTCGCCGACGTCCATCAAACTCACATGCCGATAATGCCCGTCATTTTTTTGTGATGTCAAATCAATGACGTTGATAATTCTTAATTCTGCTGTGTGATCTTCATCATAATTTCTGCTCATTTTCAAATCCTTAAATAAATTTTTATTGTTGCTTGTAGACTCTGATCGCCGGATTCAATCCGTCATGGTTGAGCGAACTCATATTGATTCATCGCCCCCTGCAAATACACCCGTGATAAGCTCCAGACGAACACTTCCAGCATTATAGGCAATTTCCGCCCCTTCAATCGCCCAGCTACCATTATAAATATAGATATCCTTTTCAGGATTCCCGGACGGTTTGCGTGTCCTGATGTATTGCTGCAATTCAGCAACCATATGCCCATCCTTATGCATTCTCTTTTTAATCAAGTCATAACCTTTTGCGTTTAAGTGTTTTTTTATGGCGTGGAATAGATTTGATTCCCCTGCCGCATTCATTACGCCATAAAATGTCTTATCCCCCTTTTCCCGAAATACCATTATATGCGTTTCGTGAAATTCGATTTTCATAATTTGCCCCTTTTCAATCAATAAATTCTTTAGTTCTTTTATGTTGAAATCCTTTTGCCCCAAAATAATAAAACAATCCGAAATAATTCTCGGCGTTTTCATCTCGTGATAGTACGCCCGATTGTATAGCCCGTGAAAATGCCAGTCTTATGTCCCTTGCATGATGGTGCTCTACATACATCCGCACGCCTTTGTTTTTCATATTATCATAGTGTGATAATGCGTAGTCAAGTCTTTTCATTTCAATCCCATATCTAATTAGAACACGGTATCGCTTCTGCACAATCAGAGCATACCCAAGAATCCTTGCCTCTTGACAAGTTGCTGTTATAAAATTTTTCCCCACAATCGCCGCAACATCCAGCGACATTTTCATAACAACTAATACACAACATATCATCTTCAACACTGACCATGCCGTCGATAGAGTGATAAGAATCGCACTCCTCACAATGATAAAACTTTGTAGAAGCACAATGTTGACAAACGTATTCTCCAGAGTCTTCTATATATATTGAACCATTAATGCTGTAATAGTTATTACACTCCTGACAATGACTATACAATTCACTGAAACAACATTCGCAAAAAGCTTCGCCGTCGTCGTTATGCATAACACGATCTTCATTTGTTATTTCCTCACAATTACAGCAAATTTCCCCACCTTCAAGAGTCCCGTCCTGATTAGTCAATTCAAAATCTCCGCCGAATAAGGATATGTTCAGCAAACCGTCAACAATTGATCCTGAACTCAATGTATCCATATATGGAACCTCTCCCTCTTCATAATATAGGCCCGTCATTTTTAGCTTGTGTTTATTTTCCTCGAATTTGTGGCCGTAATACCAATTTCTGTTTTTAGCGTATTCAATCGCGGTCTTTTTCAAGTTTTCAGAAGTCGCGTAGACTACACCTAAAAGATATTCTCCGTTATCGAGTTTATGAATTATTGCACGGGCAGAATCGGCTTTTGACTTGATAACTAACATCCGAAATCGTGTGGGGTTGCATTCATACAATCGAGTATAATCGGCGTTACCCTCTGTCATACAAGAATGCCCGCCGATTTTATCCTGATAAGCTTGCGTTATATCAGGGCCATTAATTATTGTAACGCCGTTTAGTACTATCGATCCCCAGAGCATATTATCAATAATGTCTGCCAGTTCTCTTATCTCACTATCTGTAAGAATACCGCAAAGCTTACACTTTCGAGTCAAGTATCGGGATGTTGTTAACTTCATACGCGGCTTGTCATTATCCATATCATACGCGATATACCCGATTGACCCGTCTTCTGGCACATCGGGTTTTCTATAGCGTATGGAATCGGCGTAGTTGTATTTACCAGAATCGAGCGGATAGCACTCTACCACGAAATCTTTGATCCTGTTTACTATATCGTTAGACATTATTTTAGTCATTTTATTCCCTTAAAATTCAATATTGCGAATCGGACGAAACTTTTCGACCATTTTACCATTACAAACCACGGTGTAAAAACTCCCTTGCTTCAATAATTGACGTGCCGTGTGCTTTTGCATGTTTGTCATAGTCTTACATTCAAACGCCGCAACTTCACTTCGTGAAAAATACCGACAAAGCCCGGACTTGATCGCACCTTTTAACGTGCACCTAATACTTTTACACAGTGATTCATGGTGTGAAGTATTGACGAAAGAGCCATCCGACAGTATAAAACCGCCGCCACCTGCAAACTTAATCGGCGTAGTACAGCACAATCGTTTTATTCTTTTTTCTATTTCAGCGAGTTTCACTTTTCACCTTAAACAAAAACTGCGTGCACTTCTTCACAAGTAACAAGACAACACTCCTGATTGTGTATTCTGTTGATTTCCTTGCAAACCTTTTCTATTTTATCATGCTGTACGCGTTCTGTAATAATCTCAACAATCAAGCCATTTTCTCTTACACCCTTATACATACCATGCGTTTCGATGATAGTACACCCGAGAAAATACCACAAGACCATAGTTTGAATCGTCGAAATTGCAAGATACCCATTTTCCGTATAAATCCGATAGCGATACTGCTTTTTGAATTCCATTTTATCCCCTTAAAAATTAAAGTTACTTATCGTTACTCTGTCAAGTATGGAGGACGACTCAACAGAGCAACAATAAAGAACTTCATTCTTACATCATACAAATATAAATCAAAATTGTCATTATCACAACCGCTTTGAGACTGTGTTCAGGTGTTACCATTGTTTCACCCCTACCAGTTTTTAATTACACGTTTTCGATATTGAATACTGTACTGATTTCGGAAATGAAGGTGCGCAGGCATATTGACTCCGCCTTCATAATCAACTGCTATCCAGCAATTATTACCACAATGTTTGCATTTACTATAAACATAGGTAAACCAAAAATCATATTGCTGGTTTGAATTTTGGCGAAATCTTCTTATCCGATGTAATACTTTTTTCTCTGATGCTGTTAATTCGATAATCCCCATTATACACCTTGTTTTAAGTGCTATTGATGTTTAGTATCTTTCAACTACCGAGTATCCAGCCAAAAAGGACTTTATCGTCGCTCCGCATATTACGCCGACACAAAAGCAAACGCACATTAAAGGCATATTCACAACTAATATAAAAAATTCCACATGTTTCACGATATTACCCCTTAATTCAACAATTCATAATAATTATAGTTTCAAGAAATCGCTTACGATCGCCGTTAACTCGTGATTTGAACAGTCCGTGTATTTTCCATCAATCAATATGTCTATCAAATCCCCGTTATCGTATTCGACAAACAGTCTATGTCCCGACAATTCAGAGCAAGGCCAAATTGCCCCTGCTTTATTTGCCCATTTGTAAGTATCATTTTCTGATAACCACAATTTGATATTATCACCACTTTTTTGTATCCGCATTGCACCACCTTATCATAATAGACTAATTATCGCCGCCCTGTATCTCACGAGATTCTAATACAGAGCGACAATAGACAGTCTACCAGCCTCTTTTCATATTGCACCTCCTAATCTTCTATAATCTCTATTAGTTTGAATTCATCTTCCGAAACATTGCCCGGGTCAAGTGAAAATCCCTCAATCGCGTCGATCCATGCTTCTGTCATAGTTTCGCCGCTCCCGATGATTGTAACATAAAATTCATAAGTTTTCATACTACACCTCCTATTAAGTTATCAAACAGCATTCAATCGATACTATTGTCGGCGATAACTTTGTCTAATGCTGCATATGCTTCATTGCCGTTATCGTCGGTTAACCACCCTAACACGTCTAATGCTTCTTTTAGTATTTGCAAATCAATCTTATTCATTTCATTACTCCTTATTAAGTTATCAGATAGCATTCAATTGACACTATAGTATACAACATGATCGTACCCGGGTCAAGTGTTTTCTCCGATTATTCTACAAAAACCATATTTCAGCGACTTCACCGTAATCGGACAGTTTAACTGCAAGTGCTGAATTGTTACTAATTCCGATTACACCGTCATAATCTTGATTCTCAACACGCATACATTCTGACAAGTCCCAGAGTATATGTTTCCCGGGTACTGCGATTGTTGTTGGCTCAAGATAAGATATTTCAGCAAAATCTTCACTATTTGAGCGTGCTTCTTTTTGCCAGTCTTCTGATAACTCATCATAGCTTATAATGTTTCGTTTTGATCTCATGGTTTATTCCTTCAAAATACAATTTCAATTAAGCCCCTTGCCGGAATCGAACCGGCGAACCATGAGGGGCGGGGGGGAGGTTAGTTAATTTCAAAATGTTTGCTAAAAAACAATTGTAAAGGTTACATTTTCGGCGATATACCTGCACAGCTCTCTTGGGTATGAGGATTCCTTGTGCTCAAATAGATAATCAAGCCTGTTTTGCAACACGCCGCACGCTTCATCAAGAGAATCGTATACCCATGACCTGATATGGTCATGTAATTCACCTGCGATATCGCTAAGACGGTCTATGACCCATTTGGGCAAATGTCCGGTATATTCAGATTGTACGTTTTGGGGCCACAATTCATTTTTACTGACTGCAACTGTGTTTTGGTAAGCTCTCATTTTCCTATCTCCTAATAAAGACTAACTATTCTATTTCAATTGACACAATACTAAACCCTTCCGATAAGGCGTTGAGATAGTCTTCTAATTCATCGGCGGTTCTCTTTGAATCGCAAGCGATAACAATTGTTTGGATCACGTTATCGATGGCGTAAGATGTATCGATATGGACATCAAATGTTTTGCTGCCGTCGGAAAGAATGTTTTTAATTATTTTTGCGATCGTCATGACTTCACTCCTAATAAGATAAGATTAAACTATTCACCCTTGAAAATTGTATCCAGTTCAGTGCCAGACCAGCAGCCCCTAAATACCACGACTCCGTCTTCCGTGTCCATTGCTGAAAAGATTTGGCGTAAAGTCATGCCCTGCCAGTCCGACAATATTTCGTTACTATCAAAGTCTTTGATTATCTTTGCTATTCTATCCTGCATTGTACTACTCCATAAGATTAACATTTTGTTTACTATCATAGTGTATCACAGAAAAGTAAGAAGTCAAGTAAAAAAACATAAATCATTAAAATAATAGACGCCACAAGTCCAGAGCTGTACCATTGGACAATCCCATACTTGGTACACCAGAATCCATTCTAACGCTCTAATCGATGATTTGTGTCAGCACCAAATACAGACCTGAAAATAGCAGTACAGCATTTAACTCTTGTATGGATAACAACTTATGACTATAAATACTGTACTTTGTACCATTAGGTAGCTCACAACGCTCTATAGAGGATTTATATTTACTCTGTTTTGTTACTACTCACTGTCATACTACCACTTTAGGGGTATATCACTGTTTGTGTTTCCTATATACAGCCACTATGAGTGTGCTGTTGACACAATATCTCGCATCCACATATCTTTTTTTGTAAGTGCTGCCCCTGTAAGACGTTATCTCTACCATAGCTATAACCTCTTGTGTTACTCCTCATTATCACCCTCATTATTGGCTTAATATCACCCCTTTTTGTACCATCGCAAACGATTCCTGATGGTACAGTTGTATAGTGTCCGAGTCTTTTGTTGATATTAAGTAAGGCCATAAGTCCATGAAATCGTCGATACTGGCTCAATAACGCACTATTTCTACCGACGTCATTGGGGAAGTAGACCCGGTACGCCTCTGTACTGCTATTTTAGGCTGTGTGTCATAGACCTTTAATGATGGGTGCATAACCGTTATAATCGTTATAATCGTTATAATCGTTAGAGGTATGTATGGTAGAGCCGCTATGCTGAGAATGTCCACAACATGTAAGCAATAGGACTGTGCCCGATAAGGGGGCCCACGTCGTTTAGGACGGACGATAGTGGCTGATAGGTAGATTGACGGGGTCATGCCCGTTTTTAACGCCTTAGATAGCCTTGTGCGGCCCTGAGCAAAACTGCGTATCCGCGTATCCGCGGGGGTCCGGGTAGTACCCTCCGGATGTTGAAAAGGAAAACCGGCGATATACCTTCTTAGACGTGACAATTATCTGAGAATTTTTTTCAATCATTTTTCCAGAAATCCCATTTTCAGGCTATAAACGCGGATATTCCTATTATAGAGCCAGGATGTCACGAAAAAATTTGGGTTTCTTGAAAAATTTCTGAAATAGTTTTTGAAAAAGGTTTCAAAGTACTGAAATTTGGCTGTTATGTAGAGAGGTACAAATTTTGATATGAGCAGTGGCGTGGCAGCGTCAGAAAGGTTGGGTGTACCGAACAGCAAAGTGTGGATCACTGTCAAGTTGTGCTTTGCTTACCGATAGGTCGTACAGGTGCAGGGTGGGGAATCCTGCCTGCTTGTTGAAATTTGGTGGTATAGTAGAGAGGTGAGTTTTTGTTAGGGCCTTGAGTTATGAAATATAATATTCACACTATAGATGCAGAAGGTAAGGATAACTCAGAGTGCGTAAACTATGATGCTCTGCTTCCCAGGCTGCTTGAGCTTGGAAATGATGAGAGTATCTTGTCAGTCGCTATCGAGAACGCATTCAGGCCAATGCACGTTCGATGGTCCTTGGGTAAAGTAGTATTGAGGGATAACCGGGGTGCTTGAATGTCACTTGGAGAAGTTGTAGAGGGGTAACTTAATATGTCTGAAATCGAAGAAGAAGTTAGATTCGACATAAATAGTGGATGCTTTAAGTTCACCACTAATGGCAAAGAAGAGATCATTATAATGAATGGTTTCTCTTTGTGCCGTGAAGACGCTGCTGCTTTGGCATGGCTGGTAAATTCTGATAAAATGTTGAGCGTTGAGATTAAGGTGAGATAATGACCTACAGAGAACTATTTGGCTGGAAATATGAATTGTTGAATGATGCAGTTGAGTGTGTGGAACTGCCGTACTGTCTTGCTTTTCATATCGATACTGACTATATAGGTATTGCTGGTGACTACGTGGTAGTCAGAAAGCGTTACGCTTGGAACGGCCCTAACGTTGTACCCGATTCTCCGGACCTCATGCGGGCGTCGATGTTCCATGATGCGTTATACCAGTTGATGAGGGAAGGATACATCAGCAAGAAGAATCGCAGGTACGCTGATCGGCTATTCCGTGATATATACATTAGGGAAGCGACCAGGATAGTCAAGAAGAAAAAAGGAAAAGTTACCTGGGCTGATAAGCTGCGAATCAAAGCCTACTCGAAAGCGATCTACCGTGCCGTGCGTATTGGTGGTGGGTTTACTTTGAATAAGAGTGAGTATCCTGACGGGAATGTTTTTGAGGTTTGATTTCATCCTGCGTAGCTTATGGAAAGTGCCCGGTACAGTAATATTAAGGGCTGAACAGAAGGCGGTTGCTTAAAGGAAACCGAGAGACTTGGTTCGATTCCAAGCGTGGGGTTCTTTAATTATAAATGAAACCTTGTTGAGAAAGAGAGACAAAATGAACAGACGAAAGTTTCTAAAAGCTACAGCAGTAACAACAGTGGCTGGCGTTAGCTGCGGATCAGTGGTATCTGCGGCTGTAGTAGACAGTGAGTGTAAGACTTCAGCCATTGGTATATGGTTACGGGTGTGTAAAACTCGTATCGCTAATGCGGTCTACCCATTTAAGTCATCGTATCCAGGCGTAATAAAATTACTATGCCCCGATCCAGAGTTTCAGGACTGGGTGGATAACTGGCAAGAGTCAACTGTGGATGATTGCTGGTCTATGTACCAGTTACGTCGCAAGGAATGGCAACTTGTGGGCTCTTGGTCTTTGACTGTGCCGGGGCATGAGAGGTCGTTTGAAGAGTATAGAAACTGTGCGTGCTTGAGTGCATTGCTGGCAGTGTATGACCTGAAGGTAGCGGCACGCAGTAAAGAGCGTGAAGCTGCTTGGCGTTTGGCTAATACACTTACCGGGGTAGACAGCATACGCGAAATGACAAATGCAGCGATAAGTCTTGTTGAGAAAGAGATCAAAAATGAAAACACAGAGCTTTGAAAAGATTTACAAACGTTCCGATCTAAGTGAGCAGCCATCTGGGGTAATATCTGCGAGTATGGCGATTCGCTATTTCAACAAAACGAATCCTGGGTGGAAAGTGAAGAACCTTCAGGGCTTTAAGATGAATCACGAGGCTATGACTGTTACACTCAAGGTTGTCGCCGTTCAGGTTGACATCAAGGGGTCCACGAATTTTTGTGAGAATTGCGTCAAACTGCAAAAAAAGATTGACAAGCTTATGCAAGAGAGAGCCATTTGCCTATCCCAGGAGAAAACTGCCGATGAGGATGAGCCTAAATTCGTGGATCATACGCATGATGTTGAGTGTGCAGCCAGTGCCTGCGATGATTGTGTTGATCCTGATTGTCCTAATAATGGAGGTAAGGGATAATGGTGAGTAACGACGACATGGACCTCACCGACATAACTCCAGAAGACCTTGGCTGTATGGGCGAGCAGGAAGCTGACCCAGGTGTTAAGGAAGAAACACAGTCGATCAAAGCACAGCCTACCACCAAGGATGAAATATTCGCCAGCATACCACACGAGACGAAGAAGACCTACCGTAAAGTATACGATGGGTTTGAGTTTAAGGACATGTCTTTCAATGAATTTTGTGTAGAGATGGCCATGATATCGAGTCCGGGTTTGGCACAGCAGAGTTTGTCAAAGATCATCAGCCAAAAACACGAGGGCCAGATGCGTAAAGCTGGCATCGATCACATGATGAAGAAGAGTAAGTTGAATTGATAACGTGGCTGCAATGGCTGCGATGATATGGTAGGGGAGCGTACTCCGAGGAGTTGCCCCTACCTTAAAAACTAAGGGCACTGATGGGAAAGCCTGTACGCACGCATATGTTTAATGGCCGCTTGTATAAAATAAATATTCTGTCACCTGTTGATGGGATAACAGATACGTACAAGTTAGACGACCGGCACCTCACAATAATGGCGGAGCCGCATTCTAAAGCCGAGCTTGAGACATTCATCCATGAAGCGTTACACGCGGAAAACTGGGCGGCTACAGAACAGGTAGTAACACGGGTTGGAAGAGAAATTGGAAATTTTTTATGGCGACTTAATTATCGGAGAAAAACATGAGCCAAGGTGACGTTTATCTAAGTGACAATGCAGGCCACAGAGTTTCTCCTGCTGGTTCACCCGATCCTGTAGTGGGATCAGGGCAGGCACTCACAAACGCAGGGGCTGACCTCAACACAACGGCTACTGTTGTAGCGGGAGTAACGTATGCACTGACTGCTCAAGAAGTAGGCGGGTTTTATTTTGGGGTAGCTGATGTAACTACTGTCGCCAATGTTATCTGGGCGTGTCCTATTTATCAGACTATTACGATAGTCATACCTACTGGTATTACAACACTACACTATGCCGTTGACACAGCAAACGCTATTGGATTTTTGCGTAGGCTAACTGCATGAGAAGTAAATATGATGAAAGCGAAGAAGCTAACAGAGAAAGAATTGCGTGACAGGATAGAAGCACTGGCGGAGTCGCCGGATGAACTTGTCCTGACGATGCTTTATATGCAATTCGATTTGGAAGCTACTCGCAGGGAACGCGACTACTGGAAAGAAAAATATGGGGGTAAATGATGGCCACTAAGTTTTTTAGTGCTCGGAGAATCACGACTTTGAAAGGCTGGGCTACAAAGCCCAAGCAAAAGATATTACTTTTGCAGATAAAGAATGAGCATCTTGAGAAGAAAGTGGCTCTATTGGAGGAACAGGCGGAGCGTACTCAAGTGAATATGAACATGGCGTTACATCCCGGACTTCGTTCCTATTGAAAAGAAAAGTATGCCCGTGGCTAAGAAGACAAAACCAAAAAAGAAAACATCCAAAAAGAAAACACCGACCATAACCGCTATGAAGGCGAAGTTGTGGCCGGTCTTTTCCATATACATCCGTATGCGGGATTGCCTTGCTACAACTGGCACGCTCGAACATGGAAAGTGTTGTACCTGTGGTCGCTTGTATCCGAGAGGGAGACTACAGGCTGGGCATTTCATTCCTGGCCGACAGGATTCTATTCTGTTTGAGCCGACTTGTGTACACGCTCAGTGTTACCGTTGTAATGTAGAGCGTTCTGGCGAGTGGGTAAAGTACTTCCGATTCATGGAAGAGGAATATGGTCGGGAAGAAATCTTCCGATTGATGAAATTGAGCGAAGAAGTACGTTTGATTACTCCTGAATGGGTAGTGACTGCTATGGCGTGGTACGAAGCCAACATTAAAATTGTGGAGTTTGAAGCGAATGCCATCTGACGACAAGCCAAAACCACCGCCTAAACGCGAACCGAAAAAGAATCCCCCACCGCCGAAAGCGTTGAAGGAAATGTTGCCTAAGACGCTGTCTCTGGCTGGTGACAAAATTCGTGCAGGCAGACAGCTTTCTACATTCTTGCGTAAGATTGCTCAGGAGAAGACTGAGCACGTTGAGGGGCCTGACGGTGAGGTTATGATGACCAAAGCCGAAGCTCTTGCCAGGCAGATGTTTAAACTGGCTCTCGGTGGTACAGTATACGACGTAAAGAAGGGTATAGATGTAAGGCTGCCTCCTGATCGTGGCATGATTGCTTTGATTTGGGATAGGATGGAAGGACGTGCGGTTGCAATTGATGACAGCGACATGAAAAAGAGAACTCTGCCGAAGAAGGTATCTGATGCGAATAAACAGCGGTTAAATGATATGGTAGAAGTGAATGATTCTGACGCAAACATGTAAGCCAGAACTTTCTACGCCGTTTCCGCGTGGGAACAGGTATTGGAAAGACCCGAAGACCAGACTTATCGTGCCTAAATTCGAGGACGAGAACCGTGAGTGGAAAGAAAAACTTCTTCTTGCTGCTGAGAACGATACAATCCTTCAGAACGATTTGATGGCAGCGTGTGCAGAATCGCTATTATACTTTACTAACGCTTTCGTGTGGACGTATCATCAGATTGACGTCAACCCTGTAACTGGAGAGAGAATAGAGCCTATGGCCCCGCATGTGCCGTTTATTACGTGGGACGTACAGGACGACCTCTTCAATGAGTTCGAGTACCGCCTGGCTCACGCACCACATGATATGCTGATATCGAAATGTCGTGATATGGGTGCTTCGTGGATGTGCGTAATCTTCATGCACTGGCTGTGGCTGTTCCATCCTAAAGGCCCACAGTTGCTTGAAATGTCGCGAACGCGAGAGTTTGTAGATCAGACTGGAAACCACAAGGCTCTTTTTCAGAAGCATGACAAGATAAACGAGTGGCTGCCTGAGTGGATGTTACCGCCTGAGTGTTTGGTGGGCGATAAATTCCGTACAAAAATGCACATGAAGAACGTCTTGACTGGTGCGTCTATTGACGGTGAATCAACTACAAAGCACGCGGGATCGGGTGATAGGCGTTTGGTGGCGTTGCTTGATGAGTTTTCTAAAGTAGAATTCGGTGCAGAGATGCGTTCAGCTACGCGAGATGTGGCGTTGATGCGTATCATTAACTCAACTCCTGCCGGTGCTGGTACCGAGTATAGTCGCTGGAAAAAATCAGGGCAGATTAAGGTTTTCCATATGCCCTTCTGGGAACATCCTGAGAAGGGTGCCGGCCGTCATGTAGAAGAGAAGCCCCTCGGCGGCTATGAGATTAGGTCGCCGTGGTTTGACATCGAAGAGTCCATTCGTGCACCAAAACAACTCGCCCAGGAAGTTCTTGCACAAGATATAGAGTCAGGCGATACGTTCTTTACGACTCAGAATTTTGAGGCACACAAGGCGATGTTCGCGAGCGAGCCTTTGTCCCGATTTTCTATCGACCTCAAGAAGACAATCGCGAATGAATCAGTACGAGATTTTATTCGACAGCGTGACTATTCTTGTGTAGATATTCGGCGTGATGGAAACGGCCCGCTGCGTGTATGGAGCCATCTGGCTATGGGCAGACCAGATCAGTCGAAATCCTATAGAATAGGTGTCGATGTTAGCAAGGGACAGGGTGCATCGAACTCGGTTTTGTCTGTCAAGTGTAGAGAGACTGGAGAAAAAATAGCAGAGTGGCGAGACGCCAATACTCCGCCTTATGAACTTTCGCGGGTGGCTGTGGCTCTTGCTATATGGTGTGGTGGTAAATTGCCCCACCGCCTCCCGTTTTTGAAGTGGGAAATGAACGGACCTGGGTGGGACTTCGGACGCATGATAGTCTTGCAGTTTGAGTACCCGCATTACTATAGGAAGAAAACTTCTGGACAGGTAGTTAATACTGACACTAAAAAGTATGGCTGGCATTCTGATCCTACGGCGAAGAATGAATTGCTGATGATGTATGATCGTGTTATGGCACATGGCGGCTACATAAATCATTCTGAGTTCGCACTGGAGGAAGCACTGTACTACATTCATTTTCCTGATGGATACATTGGACCTGCTGGTCTTGTGCAAGAAAATTCGTCTGCTCGAAAGACGCATGGCGATTGTGTTATCGCAGATGCATTGACGCTTGAAGAAGGAAAGACTACAGTTTTAGCAGTTAAAGAAACTCCTATTAAGCCCCCGGTAAATTCTTCCGGGTATAGGATGCAGCAAGCCATAAAGAAGAAAAAGGACGCCGGTAAAAAGTCTTGGCGACACAGATATAATTTCAAAGGTTGAGTTATGATTGAAGAACATGTAAGCCCACGCAAGATACAGAGTGTAGTAAAAGCAGGGTTTGATCGCATGAAAACGTATAGGCGTGCGAGGGCCATGTTTGTAAGAGCGTATGTGGGACAGTACTATAGTAAAAAGTTCGGGATTTCAGGTGAACAGCCGATCAACTTATTGTTTTCTGCTATACGTTCAATAGTCCCAGCTATTGTAAGCAGGAACCCTCGCAATGAAGTGACTACTGATATTCTTGACTTCAAAGAATATGCTGAACTACAGTCAATGGCTCTGGACAAAATTGCTGAACGCATAAATTTAAAAGCAGTGTTGCGGGCGTGGGTAGTATCGGCCATGTTTAGCCTCGGCATCATCAAAACTGGAATATCAGCTAATGGTAACTGTATACTGGTCGATAATCAACTTATCGATCCAGGCGACATTTACGCGTCCCTTGTTGACCTTGATCGATTTGTTATGGACCCACTGTGCGAGAAGATAACTGAGTCGTCATTTCTGGGCAATGGTACAAGTGTGCCAAGACGCTTCTTGCTTGATAATGATTTGTATGATTCTGATCTTGCCATGAAGCTACCGTCTTCTACGATGATACGTAGTGGGGGTGGTGCTGGAACTACAGCAGAGTTATCTCAGATAGCCAGTGGTGCTTTTGAAATGAAAGACTTGGAGGACATGGTAAATGTCGTAGAGCTCTGGGTACCAAGGGCTGATGCTTTAGTTACTATACCCGATCCGCGGGAAATTATTTTTGATAAATATCTTGGCATCACTGATTACTACGGTCCCAAGACTGGGCCCTATAGCTTCTTGAGTTTTACACCTCCTGTTGAGGGCAACCCTATGCCAGTCGCCCCGGTAAGTTTGTATTATGATTTGCATAAGGCGGCTAATAGATCATTCGTCAAGATTCTCGATCAATCAGAGGATCAGAGAGACCTGCTTCTTTATAAACCGTCTCATGCGGACGTCGCACAGGATATACTCGATGCCAAGAATGGTGACGCTGTTGCTACTGATGATCCGAAGAATGTACAGGTTGTATCGTTCGGCGGGCAGAATCGTGACAATACTGCCATGCTATCGCAGTTACAAATATGGTTCAATTATATGTCAGGCAACCCAGATCAGATAGCTGGAGTAAGCAGTGCCGCTGAGACTGCTACGCAAGCAAACATACTCCAATCGAACGCCATGATTTCTATTGAAGACGCCAGGGGTTTACTGTACGACGCGACTGCTGATGTCAGTAAAAACTGTGCGTGGTATACACACCATGATCCTATGATTGAAGAAGTGCTGGCACGTAGAAAGCCGGGGATGGAGACCGAGCAATTGATCTTGACTCCAGAAGAGAAACGTGGCGACGTAGAAGATTACGTATATAAGATTAGATCAAAGTCCATGACACAACTTGACCCAACTGTCCGATCAAAACGCATGATGGAATTTCTAACTAACGCCGTTCCTGCAATGGCGAACACCGCCATGATTATGATGCAGATAGGGGTTCCGTTTAACTTGCAGCACGCATTGACTATGACTGCTGAAGAACTTGAAATCGGAGATTGGGTACAAGAACTTTTCAATGACCCACAGTTTCAGCAGAAATTGATGACGTACATGCAGCTACACGGAGGGGGTGGTGAAGGAGGCGGTGCTGGAGCAGGGACGCCGGGATCGACTCGTAAGGCTGGCCCCATGAGTTCGCAGGGGATAATGCAGAATAATGGTTCTCCAATGAAACGGGACATAGCAACGCCTGGACAAGAAGCGAATCAGTTTGCTCAGGGTGGTGCAGGACAAGAAGGTCAAGGAGTTTACTAATGCCGAAATCAAAAGACTTAGGGGATAAGAAATAATGGAGGAAGCGACCATGAGTAAAGAAGAAAAAATCAGTGGTTTTGATAAGTGGGAAATCGAAAGTGCGTTTCGTACGCTTACTGACGCAAAGGAAATTCTCGCTGACGGAAAGAAAAAGGACGCCATCAGGATTTACGCCGCGAAGCGTGTCGAAGCCACTAAGGAAGTTGCCGATCAGTTGAAGCTTGAGAAAACTGTCAGTAAGAAATTGAAAACAGCATTTAAGAAATAAGGTGCACTATGCCTTTATATTTATACAAGTGTGAAGACTGTGGAATAAGTGGTGAAGACCAGTGTATGATGTCTGACATGAAGATCAGCATTCTTTGTAAGTGCAGCGGGATAATGTGGCGTGATCTTCGGGCAGAACATACCACGCGGCACAGCGGAGACTATCACCACATATCTGACTCATTGGCTATAAACCCATGTCAAACACGGGTACACAGAAAACTTTTTCCTGATGTAGGTGTGTTACCTGATGGAAGGCTCGATTTTCGTTCAGTAAAGAGCCAGAGTGACTACTGCGAGAAAACCGGGTTCGAGAAAATGCCCCAGAAGATTAAGAATAAAGGCAAGCAAATTGCTTAATAAGTTACCATAAGCTACGAGCATTGAAATGCTCCTAACCCTTTGAAAGGTAATAAGATGTCAGAAGTAAAAGTTGTAGCAGACAGTGGCGAAAAACTTGAGGAAAACTTGGCGGTCAGCGAAGAAGAACTCGTTGATTCAGTACAAGCAAAACTCGACGTCATGAACGGAGACGACAGCGGTGACAAGGATGACGACGATGAACAGACAGAAGAGCAGAAATCCGAAACTGATTCTACCCCTGAAGCAAAGAAAGAAAAGGAAGCAAAGGCAGATGACGATGAAGATGAAGGCGATTCTACCTCTGTAGAAGCTGAAGCTAAGACTGATACTGAAGAAGGACAGGAAGTGACGTTGCCCGATGCGTACTATCGTGCAGCGGTTCATCAGGGTTGGACCCCTGAAGAAGTAAAGGAGTTCTTTGAAGCTACGCCTGAGTTGGCGGTCAAATCGTTCGCGAAGATGTACGAATCCACGAACAAACTTTCGAGTGAGTTCGCACGGATCGGGAGATTGAAACTTACTCCCGACGGTAAGACTCAGACAGCAACGGAAGCAACGGAAGCAACGGAAGCAAAGAAAGCAGCAGGTACAGATTCTGACGATGTCGCTGCTTTGAAAGAGCAGTATGGTGAAGATAGCCCAGTAGTAAAAGCTTTCTCATCTATGCAGGCTCAGTTAGACACAGCCGAAGCCAACAGACGACCTACACAGGAAGAGATCGTTGAGCCTTCACCTGAAGCCAAAGTTGCAGTTGACCAGTTCTTCGCTGATCCTACGTTGAAACCTTATGCCGATTTTTATGGTGAAGGTAAAGACGCTGATAAGTTGACACATGGGCAAATGAAGCATCGATGGGAAATGCTTGAGATGGCTGATGTAATTATCCGTGGTGCTGTCGCTCAAGGTCTCGATATGGAGTTTGGTGAGGCTATGGAGAAGGCTCACATGTTAGTGAGTGATTCAGTGCGTGAAAAAGCCATCCGTTCTGACCTCAAGGCAAAAATTGTCAAGCGTGGCAAAGGACTGACGTTAAAGCCGTCATCGTCAAAGAAGGCAGTAGCAGACAAGGATGGCCCCAAGTCCTCTGAGCAATTAGAGGCTGAAGTCGGGGCAACGTTGAGTAAAATCTATAAACGATAATTAAATGGAAGGATAAATTATGGGCGTTAAAAATGCCGATCTCGCGGATTTGATCGCGACCACTATAAATGATCTCCCCAATCAGACTTTTGAAGTGGGGTGGGATAACAATGACTATGAGTTTTGCAGGATTTACCAGCAAGAACGAATGGTCATTGATGGTGGTACCCAGATCGAACGTAAGGTAATGCTCGACAATACTGGGAATGCCAGGTATCGTAGGTCTTTTGATACTGACACTCCGACAGTTGGCGACGTTATCCATACGATCAAGGTTCCGTGGACTCAGATCGGAACAAACTACTCGTGGGAAAAGTTCGAGATTCTCCAGCAGAAGAATTCCGCGAAGGGCTTCATCAGTCTTATGAAGGTTCGTCGGGTTGACGGCCTATGGGCTCTTGCCAATCTCATTGAAGAGCGGGCATGGAAGACTCCGACGAGTGCTACTGACGATCTCTATCCGTATGGAGTTCCGTACTACTTGAAGTTCAAGAACGCTGCGGGTTCGATCAACTCGTCTTCTGGCTTTGTCGGTGCAACTATCGACTACCAGGACTCTACCGAGGGTACTATATGTGCTGGTATCGACAGTTCAAACGAAACGAAGTGGCGTAACTACGCTGCATTGTACTCGGAGATAAACAACACTCTGTTGCGTTCTTTCAGATTGGCGTTCATGTACACGAAGTTCAAAGCCCCGCTCTTTGTCAAAGACCCATCTGACAAACGTTCCGGTGCGAAGAGAGTGTACACCGACTTTGATACCGTCGCAAGGCTTCAGGACTTGGCTGACCAACGTGACGATAACCATAAGGGCAAAGACGTCCTCGGCAACATCAAGATGGATGATACTGGCCTGGTGTATCTGAATCGGCTGCCAGTTGTTCCGATCTCTGAGTTGAACGGTGCCTCGTACACGCCGATCTATTGTATTGATTTCGCGAAGTTCATCCCGTACGTCCATGACGGCTACTGGATGGAAGAGGGCGAGCCCATGACAGACCGTGGACAGCATACTACGTTCACCGTGTTCCTGGATGGTGCCCACAACAACTTGTGCATCAACCTGCGTGAGGCTGGCTTCGTTATGCACAAGGCGGCTGCATAAGTTAGTGGACGAAGATTGATTCTATATTAAGAATTAAAAGTTAGGAGAAAGTATTATGGCAAAAGGACGAGCAATTACTGACCAAGTAGCTCATCCCAGCCAGGTCAGTTATGAAACTGCTGGGCAGTGGGATTTTCTTTATGAAACTTCAACTGTTAAGAGTGCCAAGTATGATGTCGGCGACCGGGTACAATTGCCTGATGGTCGGGTGTTCCGCTATGGTTTGGCAACCAACATCGTTACACACATGATGCAGGGCTTGAAATTTTATGGGCGAGTAGAGGACGGCATAGCCTATAAAGCCCCGACACAGACTCAGGCGATAGGCGATAGGGAGGTCACAGTTGATGCTGGAGATTCTGGCGACTATACTGAGGACCAGCTAAAAGGCGGCTACGTCATATTCCACACGCATGGGGAGTATACCGACTTTAGCCGTGGTATCATCGGGAACAGTGCTTCCGATGGAGACGGCAATGTTACGCTCTATCTTGATGCGGCATTGCACGTAGCCGTTGCGGTTGCATTTGGTGTTGAAACTTGCCCGAATCCGTATAGCATCTTACGACAGGCAACAAGTGCTGCTGGCACTGGTTCGGCTGCTGACAGTTACACGTCTGTTGCTGGTTTTGCATTAACCTTGACTGCCGCAGCTAATCAATACCTCTGGATTCAAACTTGGGGGCCGATCTGGATAAATCCGCAAGGGGCTGTTGGCTATACACCCGCTACTAATAGGCGTACAGTGTTCTTTACTAATGAAGGCTCGATTATTGCAAGTTCTGCTGCCGTTGTTACTACATCACTTCAGCAGATAGCCGGGTTCCTTATTACAAGAGAAACTGCTGGCGGAACTGGCCCACCTTTGGTGATGCTTCAGATTAGTCCGTAAGTAGTAAGCAGTAAGCAGTAAGACGTTAAGGTCCGGCCTTGCTTCTCTCTCAACAAGGGTCGAAGCGGGTCGGGCCATTTATTCTTTTATTATTTTAATCCTTGTTGTGGAGAACAATTATGAGTAAAGTAAATCGATTCAAATTGAATTTGGAAGAGTACGAAGTAACAGCACCTATGCAGAAACATGTTCCTGATGGTAAAGGCGGTAGGACACTAACTGTAGTTACTGAAACATCGGCATATCCTCAGCGTGAAAATATGTCAGTGTGGCTACGCACGTCTGGTGTTTTCAAATCTGCTGAGGAAATCGTCGAAGCTATAATGCTTGCAAAACAGATAAGAGACTGCAAAGAAGATTTCAGAATGCTGGACGGGCGAGAAGCTCAAATACTCAAGCAAGCCACAGATAAGCTTATTGAGATGACGGCAGAAGGCAGAGCCGGACTCGGTGGGGAATTGCACGAAGAAGCGATAGTTCGCGTAGTGATGATGGAAGAAGTTGAAGTCGAAGTTTAAGGGAGTTTTGTAAGATGGCCGAGCCAACGAGTGCATTAGGTTTTTATGACTTGCTTTTGCGAGTCGCCGTAAAAGCTGGCATAGCTTATTATAATAGTACGGGTCAAGGCAAAGCCATTGTACCTGTTGATGCCCATAATCTTGATCTTTGTAAGCGTATCATAAATGACGGGTTTCGATTGTTCGTATCTACGCCCCCTCCCCGTGGGTGGCACTGGCAGGAGCGTATTGCAAGCGTAGCTCTTTCAGCCACTGCTACTGGTACGGCGACTTCTGGAGCGGCTACGTATCTTGCTGACACTGACCGCACTGAAGACGACGACTATTTCAACGATTGGATTCTTACAGTTACTGGTGGTACTGGTGTCGGGGAATCGGCCACTATTACCGACTACACCAAAACGACTGGGAAGCTTGAATTTACGGCTTTGTCCGGCGGGTCTACGCCTGACACCACATCTATTTACCAAGTTGAAAAAGTCAATTTGCTCCCTGAAGATTTCAATGGACAAGTTGATGGTCCGATTACTTATGCCGCTGGGACTAATCACGGCGGGGGTATTGACTGGGTGGACGAGTCTACGATACGCATGTTCAGGGCCAACTTTATTTCCACTGGCTATCCGCTAAGAGCAGCGGTACTGCCATACCAGCCGACTGCTGGGGCACTCGGTGCTGCAAGACGCTGGCGGTTGATTACTGATCCTTCACCTGTAACTTCCGATACTCTTGAGTTTCCATATACTTCGCACTTCAACATCATGGACTGTGAAACTGGCACGGCGGATAGCGGGGGTGCTACGACGCTTGTTGACGGAGATCGGGGCGAAGCTAATGATTATTTTAAGGGGTGGATTCTGACAGTAATCGCTGGAGTGGGTCTTGGGCAGACAGCAACGATTACTGGCTACACTGGCTCAAGTGGAACATTTGCTTTCACGGCTTTGTCGGGTGCGTCATCTCCAGACTCAACGACGGTTTACTACGTAGAACCAGCGGCTAATTTACACCCTGCCGGATTCAAGTTTGATGACGCGGTTTTAGCAGCATGTTACGCTGAAGCTGAGAAACAGGTTGAAGAAATAAATGAGGGTGCTGTAGAGTTATTCTACAAGGTTTATCTGCCGTTTGCACACAACACTGATTCGTTATCACGCCCACGTAGGTTGAAACGTAGCCGGGGCATCCAACGCGAAAGAACATGGCTGAACATAACAACTGATAATGATATGTAAAATGTGGCCGGGTGTACTGGCTGTAACTTATAGTATTTTCCTGGGTACAGGAAAGAAAGAGATGGTAACATGAGTGGTTTGAATGCAGGAACATTTTTGAAAAAGTTGGAAGGAACCGTAACAGGCTTTGGGTTTAAGCGTGAGATTCAAGGTCTTAGCATTAACAATTTACGCTTGGCAGACGGGGCACCACTGTTGTCTGGCAGCGGCAATCCGAGGTACGCATCCCTGGAGACGTACTATGAAGGTGTGCAGTTGCCGTCGAGTCAGACTGCTCTGGGTACACTAACATTCAAAATTCCGAGAGACTATGACAAGGACAATGATTTCTTGCGGATTCGTTTTCTTGCGAATTCAGCAGGTGATTCTAACACGCCGACTATCGATGCGACCATGTACAGGAAGCGTGCCGGGGCTGCTTTGTCTTCCGATCTTGACCCCACTATTTCGGGTTCGGTAAACAGCAATACCGACATAGCAGACTGGGTTGAAATCGTCGCCGACGGTCTGGGCATGAAACCTGGAGACACGGTTACGTTTATCTTCGCTTCCAGTGCCCACACCACGGATGCTCTGAATGTATACGAGCTTGAAGTGATTTACCGATCTGATCTTGTTTTCAATGAACCTGACGAAAGATGACAGTAACAATCTAAGGTAGGGGGGAAACCCCCTGCCATTATTTCTTTAGAGTGGCTTATGTCTTTTAGGATTAACCCAAACTCACCAGTTTTTGCTCCACTAAATGGGGTGACTGGTGTTTCTGTGGACCTATCTGAATTAAGCTATCATTTTAGTATACAAGAGTTTATTGGGGAGCCTGTAAATGACTGGGGCGTCATAGCTGGGGTGACGTATATAGCAACTGTTACTGATTTATCTTTGACTGAGAGCCCCACGATTTCTCACAGTTCCTTAACTTATGAATTGACTCCGGGGGGTGAGACGCCGTGGGCTATAACCGTAACAGTCCCGATAACTTCGACTCTAATAACAGGTACAACGTACACTTGGCGTATAGACGTTGATTTTAGCTATCATGTTAGTGCAGGATTTGATCCCTACGAGCATAGTTCTTCTACTGTAACATTCACTACTGAGGGCGACCCCCCTCCGTCTACACCAACTTTAGAATATCCAACTAATACCCTCGCTAATGTTTATCTCAACAAAGACTGGCTTTTAGAAATGCGGTATGACGACGAAGACGCTGAAGCTTACGACGACTACACTGTATATTTCTCTGTTGACGGTGGCAGTAATTATGTACCACGAACTGACCGATCAAGATATAGCATCTTAACATATAAGATGTTTCTCGATGTCACGTTGGATTATAGCACAACGTACTACTGGTTTGTAAGGAAAAGTACCGGGGGCGTGGACACTGATTCTGATACGTGGTCATTCACGACAATGAATTTTGCACCGCCCGCCCACTCTACACGGATCAGGCTTGAATATGGAGAGGACCCAGAAGACCCAGAAGGAAGTACGATAGAAGTTCCATCTGGTGAAAACAATCAAATAACAGTCCACAGGGTAGTAGCGGCTGCTAAAAATAAAATTTTCTACGAGGACGTATAAAATGGGTAAACCTGTATCAGTTCCGTTTCCGCTACTTGGTCTCAACAAGGGGCGGACAACATCAAGACAACCGTTTGCTACAGCTTTCGGCATGAACAATGTCAGGCTGTATGATGTCCTCGATTCACGTGCGAGGGGTGGACAACGCCCTGGCCTCGATCAATGGGGCAATGAAGATTTACTCGGAGACGCAAACAATCCAGTAGTCGCGATATGCGTAGTTAGTTCAGTCTTATAATAAGGTAAAGAGCAATGGTTGTTTCACTTTCAGATTATCAGACCAATCGCAGGCTCGTTGCGGCGAGCAATAATGAGTTATGGTACGAGGGCAACGTGGCTACAGGAGAAATGGTAGAGCTGACCGCCGTGCAATCGGGTGACATCGACACAACAGATCAGCTTGTTATATTTGAAGCATTCCAGAAGGCCCACATTGTAAACGGCAGTAACTTGAAGATAGTCGATTTTGGTACGATCAAGCTTACACACACTAACCTTGCTGCTGCTCATGCTAAGGGCGATCTCCTTACACAGAATCAGGGTGGTGGAGACGTGGCGTATATGACAGTAGAAGCTACTGCTGGAACTGTTGCTTCAGGAAAAATAAATACCTATGGCTACGCTTATTACGCTGGCGATGCTACAGCTTTTACCACTGATAACACCGTAACTGGTAGTGGCGATGGGACTGACTTTACACCTTCAGTAGTTACTGATCCGCCTCACTGGTATGACTGGCTTGTTTATCCTGATGGATCGTCTGGAACGATGCCAATTAAAGCTTATCTTGGCTGTCTTTATAATGGCCGTGCGATATTATCTGGTGATCCTACTGCACCTAATCAATGGTACATGTCAAAACAAACGAACATGTTCAACTGGGCTTACGGATCGCTTGACGCCGGATCGCCTGTTAAGGGTGGTAGTTTCGATCTTGGTGAGCTTGGGGATATCCCTCGATGCCTGGCACCATATAAAGACGACTATCTCATCATGGGGTGTTCGAACAGTATATTCGTAATGTTTGGTGATCCTATGGATGGGGGCCAGATAAGAGAGCTATCATTGACGACTGGCATCTTTGGTGCCAACTCTTACTGCTGGGACAATGTGAATAATTTTTACTTCTGGGGCAACAATGGGCTGTATAAAACTACAGTGCCTGGTGTACCAGTGTGCGTTTCTCAGTTCAAGCTTCCACGTTTAGTAAAAGATGAAGCTGCGAGCCCTTCTACACACAGGATAACTATGGTGTATGACGCTGACCGTCATGGCATCTTAGTCTCTATAACAGTACTGACGTCTGGTGCCAACAGTAATTATTTTTATGACCTTAATGCGTTGGACGAGAACGAGATCGGTGGATTTTTCCCTGAGACTTACCCCCATGCTTGCGGAATATATTCGGCTGCTTATTATGATTCTAACAACACGACGCTCAAGGGCCTTGTTGTGGGGTGTACTGATGGCTATATACGACATTTTGATGACGCTGTAAATAGTGACATGGTGGGGGAAGTCAGCAATGCTATAGATAGCTATGTAAATCTTGGTCCGATTGCCATGTCAGGAGTGCCCAAGAGAGAGGGCACGCTGTCCGGTGTTGATCTTACTGTAGCTGGCGGAGGTATTGACGGCAGTCAGCCCGATTCTGACGACGTTGATTTCAAAGTTTATACAGCAAGGACATCGGAGAAAGTTCTTGAGTTAATGTCAGCCAATGTTAATCCTGCATTCGCTGGTACATTTACAGGCCCAGGTAATTTACGTGGCTCTACCAGAAGACAGACTGTTCGTGACGTTTACATGGGGCTGCGATTGCAGAATGATACAGTAGGCGAAACATGGGCCTATGAAGATTTATATACTTATTTGAAGACTTCAGGGAGGGCGAAATAATGCCTACACGAACATCTACTTCAACATCTACTTCACAAGTAAATGATAAGGCCGTGCTTGAGATACAGAAGCTTTACGAAGCTGCGAAAGCTATGTATGCTCCCGGTGGTAAATTCATGGCAGGGACTGAAGCTGGTATTGAACGTGGGCGTAAGAAAGCTGTTGCCTCTGGCATGAGCGGTCTTGCATCTGCTGGACTTGCAGGTACGTCAATGATGGGCGGGCTCGGCCTGAAATACGAAGAAGATGTAGCTGCTCCTACCAGGGCACGGGCCACTTCAGCGAGAGTGGGGGCGTTAGCAGGGATAATGCAATCCCAGGCCGGAGCCTATGCTCAACTTGCTCCAAGGACTACGACGCAACAGACCACTACTCCGTATGCACAACAATATGGTATGCCGTCAAAGCCTGCGGGGGCAACACCCCAGCCGTCACTACAGATATACCAGCCGCCGACTGCACCCGTACAGATGGGTACCGCGTTGGACAGGAGAAAGAGGGAGGCTGGTAAGAAGAGTAAGAGTGCGGGTTTGCCGAGTTCATCTTATCTGGCCAAGCCAAAAACTTCCGATCCTGCTGGAACGTGGCAAGGAACTATAGGCGGGACGAGCTTTTATTCTTCTGGGCTGGGAGGCTATACGCAAAGGTAATGGGTAAGAAACTCGTACCAAAACCTAACCCCAACGATCTCAACAGTATCTGCTACGCCATAGCTAAGCTTGATGCTGAGTTGAACACTGGAGCCTCGCCTATTTTTGCTGGTATATCTTTGTCTGGGCTTACAGCGTCTCGTCTGGCAGCTACGGACGCCAGTAAAGTTCTTGTCTCAAGTGACTTGTATGCTTGGGTAACTCAGACTGCTAATCAAGTTCTAATTGCTGATGATGGTGATGGTACCATTACGTTCTCGATTCCACAGGATATTCATACCGGGGCGAGTCCTACTTTTGATGGGGGAACTTTTACCAGTGTTGTTACTGGTATCCTTCCAACTGCCGGGGAACATCTTGCCACGAAGGAATATGTTGATCTTGCTCTTGGTACGAGCAAAACTTTCTTCTTATCTGATACGGCTTCTGGTATAGGAGCACTTAATTATTCATATCCCCATGAAACCGGAGAGGCTTCAAGTACGATAACTCCTGCTGCTATGGGGCTGGGTGATGGCCAGTTAGTAAAGGGGTACATCACGGAAGCGGGGGAGCCGGGCACTACTACTATTCATTCAGGAGTTATAGCTATACACCTTCATGCTAAGAAGGGAAATTCCAACCAAAGGACTACGGTACTGTACGCTGTAATTAGTCGTGTGGATGCAGATGGCACGTCTAACAAAACAACTGTGTCAACTTCCGAAATTTCAGCAGAATTGACAGATGCGGAGGCAGCAATAGAGATACATACTGCACTTGCTGCCGATATTGAGATATTGAGTACTGCTCGATTGATATGTGACATCTATGCTAACGTAGGTACTGGGGCACAGAATTCAGCGGTTACTTTATACATGGAAGGAACAGAAGATTCTTATTTTACAACTCAAGTGGATAGCGGTATTTGGCAGAATTACGGGCCTGTACTTGATGATTTGAATACTGTCGGTCAAGTTGGGGCCAATAGTGAATTCCTGGTAGGTACGGGGGCCGGAACGTTCGCTTGGGAAAGTGGAGCAACAGTAAGAACATCTCTTGGTTTAGGAATAGGGGATACGCCTGAATTTACCAGTTTAGATATTGGTAGTACAACGTATGCCTTTTCTTCGATTCAAGCTACTGGTTCATTCGCTATTAAAACAAGTGGAGATAACAGTGATTATCTCTATATAAGCACTGTAAGTGATGTCCCGACAATAGGCACAGTTGGCTCTTGTAATTTGAAAATAACCTCATCAAGCGGTGAGATAGATTTTGATAACGAAAATCTAACAACAAGTGGACATATTGTATCAACTGGTGGAGGCCAAACAGGAAGATTTCTTACAGGCGATGCTGGTAATACAGTTTTTGCTTTTAGCGGGGATAATTTTGATATAAGGGCAGGGACTGGTGGTTCTTCATCTCAAAATGTTATGAGGGTTACTTCTGCGGGCAATACTGATATAAAGGGCACACTCGCTTCCGGCGTTATAACTCAAAGTGGTACAACTTTAGCTAACACATATCAGCCACTTGATGCAGAACTTACAAGCCTTGCAGCATTATCTTATGCCTCTGCCAGTTTTGTCAAAATGACCGGGGCTGGTACCTTTGCTCTGCGGACTATCGGCGAGACGGCGGATGATCTGGAAGGAACTATAGTACACGATAATCTTGCAAGTGTCCATCAGGATGTAACAACCTCTGGCTCCCCAACTTTTGCTGGGTTGAAACTTGAGAGTGAGCTTTTTATAAAGGAACAAGCTGCTGCTGATTCCGATCAAGCAGATTACGGACAGTTCTGGGTTAAGGACGTCACACCAAATCAACCTTATTTTACTGATGATTCCGGTGTAGACCACCAGTTGAGGGTAGCTGCTACTTCAGGGACCATTACTCTTCTTCAAGCAGACTCTTCAGCACAAAAGCAAGCGAAGATTGATGCTGTTCCTCGCTATATCCCAGATGGCATAACTGTCACTTTTCAGTTTGAGACCGGCGGCACTCACACGGAGACTGCTACATTGTTTTGGACCGGTTTCTACGGCGGTGGTGTCATAAATATCCAAGGTAATACAGGTGAAGCAAATGCAACTGATTTGCACACTACGCAAGATACGATATTAGACTTTACTACAAACGCTGTTGATGGTTTGTTTTGTCAAACCTGTCGTCTTGAAATAAACATAACGAATCTGAAAATCGTCATACAAGACAGCGGTGCTACATCGGCGGTTGCTTATGCTTCTTGTTTTGGTATAGTTAGAAGCCTGTATAATTATCTGCTTGGTGAAGGCGCTGTTACAACAAACTATGGTATTTTGAATAACGGAAGTTCAACAGTCAACTGCACTAAGACTTACTTTTCTAACACAAAGTATGGTTTTGCAACAGCATTGGGAATGTCCTTTTCCAAAGGTAATGACGAAACAGGAACAGACCCCACGTATGGCTTGTATGCCTACAATGCTGGCATCATCGGCAAAAGAGGGACACAGCCAGATGGAAGTACTGCTAATGAGCGTATACAATATGGTGGTGTAATACGATAACTTAACAAGGGAGTATAGACATGCCAAACTTTAATGAAATGGGTCCGGCTTCCAGTCCACGCCTCTATTTGGAAAATAACTTGGAGCAGGTGCGACAGCATTACGCTGGTTTAGACCAACAGTTGCGAGATCAATTTGAGTCCCAAGAGATAGATCAGGATACAGCCAGCAGTGAGATTCTCCGATTACAGCGTGAGTTTGGCGAAGAGAGTGGGGCCATCAATGCAAAGCTTAGTACTATACAACAAGCACAAGGCCTGATGGACAGTGGATTCCTTGATGATGAAGCTGGCATGAAAGCTATGTGGACTACTGCTCTCCCAGAAGAAACTGTTAAGGCTATGTTTCCTAAACAGGAGACTGAACCGAGCAGGGCCCCGTTCAAACCTGGTGCGATGGAAAACTTGATCGAAGGCATAGAAGAATTCGCTGAAGCTGCCCCAAAGACTACTCTAAAGAAGAGATACGGGGCGTTCGGTGCCGACATACTCAAGCGTGACGTCAGGGGGAGAAGTCAGGGAGATTTACTTGAGAAGTACACGGCATGGAAGACGAACATTGGCTACGATGGCATGACTACTGTTCAACAGAGGCAGGTTGACTCTCAATGGGATGACTGGATCGGCACACAAAAAGGAAGCTGGAAGTGGAATCCAGAATCGAAAGAAGTTATGGCAGCACGGTCGAAGGGTCCGCTGGCTCGTAGCTACGGCAGACAGTTCTACAAAACTCCTATAGGCCCAGGTGAAGGTGGTAGCCAGCTTCAGCACAGCGTGGCTAAGAGCGTCAAGAGGCCAGCAGTTGAATCTGAGGCGAAGCGGTTGACCGAAGATATTGCCCGATCTCTTATGGAAGAGGCTGGTGGCGATCCTCAGAAGGCACGACAGTTGGCAAGAGAGCGGAGGTATACTGAATAATGGCAGATATATTTGATAGATTAGCCAACGAACCGCAGAGAGAGCCTGACATGTTCGACGCCATAGCTGCTGAGCAGGCTGAGCCCAAAGCACCAGTGCAAATAGGTTCTTTTCCTGAAAGACTTGGTGGTGCGTTGGTTAAGGGCTTTGGCAGCCTCGGAAGAGGCATAGCATATTTGCCTGTACAGGCAAGGACAGAATTCATGCGTATCTCAGAAACGTCTGTCCCAGGTCCGTCGTATATGCCTTCTGGCTATGTACATAAACCACCCCCGGCACAAAAAGCCATACAAAAAGCTTCGGGCGTAGTAGACAAGTGGTACAGGAACTTACTTGCTAAAGAAGATGAATCACTGAACCGCCTCATTGAAAATCACCCTGAGTGGTATACTGAGCCGCCTGAAAATTTCTTGGACCTTATTAGCAGTCCAGATAAATTAGCTGTAGCTGTTGCAGAATCCACACCTCTTCTTGTTGCTGCTGGAGCAGCTACGATGGCTGGTATGCCGAGCGTAGGTGCAGCTTTAGTCTTTGCGGTTGAAGGACAATCAGCAAAAGATGAGGCTCTTGCCAGCGGTGCGACTGAAGAGGAGGCCGATCAAGCGTACCTAATGTATGGATCGGTAGCTACTGCCCTTGAGATGATGCAGCTTAAAGGTTTTATGAAGATCGGAAAGAAGGGGTACAATACTGTACTACAGAAGACAGCCAGTAAGCTCGCAAAAGTTAAGAAGCTGACGCCAGCACTTATCAAAACAGCCGCTGCTGAAGCTGTTGAAGAAATGGGTCAGGGAACATGGGGAGAAGCGACGGCGTACTTGGTCTATGGTAAAGAGCCCGAAGGCGGGGTAGCAGCATTTGTAGACCGCAGGGCACAAGAAGGACTGGTGGCAGCGACGATGGCTGGTGGTTCTGCTGGTGCCGGTGCAAGCTGGGCCCACATGACGGGCGGTAAAAAAGGTGGCTCTGCTGCTGATGTTGAGAAGCGTGCAGCCGAGATAGCCGCTGTAATTGAGAGTAGCCCCGATCTTTCAGAAGATCAAAAGACTGACGCGTACAATCGGCTTGGTCAGATTATACAACAAGCGAAAGAAGTTATTGCTGATAAGCCTGCTGCTCCCCCTGAAGCACAGTTAGAAGCAGCCGAGACGATTATAGATGCTCACGAAGAAGCCAGGCAGAACACTGCTGAGTATAAACAATTAGAACAAGAAGCACTATCAGAACTGGCAGAACAGGGCGATGAATTAGCTATGTGGCGTATCCGAGAAATGGATAAAGAAAGCGTGGGCCAAGAAAAGAATCTACCAGCTTTTGAAGCATTGTTCGAGCAGATGGTGGCTGGTGATGAAGTTGCGAAGACTGCATTGATGGAAGGGCAGTATAAAGGTGCGAGAGAGAAAGCAGCGAAGCTGGAGCAGCCGCCGACTACCGAGCGGGTATTACAGAAAGTCTATAAGAAAGGCTTTGTAGCCAGATTAACATCAATCCGCAACAATGCTGACAATATCGTAGCTGGGGCTGGGTCAAAAAAATCGCAAGTAAAAGTAATGAAGGCCGAGCTTGCGAAAATACGGGATCATTACGCCGGGATATCGCAGGACATAAAGGCTAACCCTGAACTCTTGGCAGAACTCGGTGGCATAAATGACCTGCTTCCCAGCTATGCCGCCGCCATAGAGTCTTTTGTAAAGTCACCATCCAAAGATGGCTTTGACAGGATTAAGACAGTCGGGGATCAGATAGCTGTATTAAGCAATAAGTACGGTGCCCGCATGGACGTAACAAATCGTGGAAGTGGCCGTGTTGATACTGCTATTCCGTCCACCGAGAAACAACTCCGCAACTTCGCCACGATCAAAGTTCACTCCCTTGCGAAACTGCTTGGTGTGGACAAAAAAGCAAGGCAGAAAATCCAGAACGATCTGATCGGCCAGAAATCTCTCAAAGGCATGAGCCTCGAAGAAGTGAAAAAAGTCGAGGGGTATTTCGCTGCTGAAGCTAAGAAGAAAGGCTTGACTACTTCGACTGGCCCTGAATTAGCTCAGTCTATTAAAGCTAACGCCACTCAAAAAAGTGTGCAGGAAGATACCGCGGTCCCTCCCGCTGCTTGGAAAGAGATACTTCAACGCCCCAAAGCTATTGTCGATCATTTACTATATCAGAATAAACGCATCGAGCGATTGATGGAAGCACTGGATGGATTTACAGAAGGGCCGCTTTACAATTCAATTTGGAGAGTTACCTTTGGTGCCTCGGTCAATAAACGAGTAAGTCATACTAATCGCGTAGGAAAATTTAGGGAGGCGTTGACTGACATACTGGCACCAGAACTTCGTACAGAAGAAGGGCTGGCAGAAGCAACAGAAATTATACAGTCAGAAAGAGCACAGCAGAAAGCTGAAAAGAAAGAAAAGAAGAAAGTT
>SDBS01000806.1_pt1 | contig 31444 bp, 30 predicted proteins | sample 2277091 | NCBI WGS metagenome assembly SDBS01 (sample SAMN10404972, study PRJNA504765) | marine sediment metagenome | isolation source: marine sediment core GS10_PC15, 163 cmbsf | place: Arctic Ocean: Southern Knipovich Ridge | collected 2010 | reverse complement strand
TGGTCCCTGCCAACCAAGCATATTCTATCCACGTAGATGAAGCTCCCTATCTTGGTAATTCTCAAGTATCCGCCAAGATCGAGTCAGATCAACCTGTTATAGCTGAGAGATCCATGTATTTTGGTCAGCCGGAACCGGACGAAAATGAATTAAACGGCACACCCAGGATCATTATTGATCTCTCTGACCACCGGCTTTATCTTTATGGTGATGATGAATTATTCAAATCTTATCCCGTGGCAGTCGGCAAACCCTCCACCCCCACACCGCACGCGGAATGGAAGATTCTAGCAAAATATTATGGTTCTCCCGGCATGGTCACCGGTACACGGAAAATGAGAATGTTTAAAAAGAGCGGGAGCGGCTACGCATATACTGCTTACAACATCCACGGCACTAATCAGCCCTGGTTAATAGGAAAATCGGTCTCTCATGGATGCATAAGAATGCACAATTCGGATGTGGAAGATTTATTCCCCAGAGTCCCCCTGGGAACGCTGGTCACAACGAAGCCTTAGCAGCTCTTTATTTCACCGCAAACATCAGTTGCCCCTGAGCAACAATTTTGTCATCAACGGAGGCTATCGCTTGTCCTTTACCGATCGGACCTTTTAGTTTTGTTATCTCGATTTCCAATCTCAATTGATCTCCGGGCAACACTTCTTTTTTAAAACGGAAGCTATCTATGCCCGCGAAGAAAGCAAGCTTTCCCCTATTTTCCTCTTTGCTCAACATGGTAACAGCGCCAACTTGGGCTAAAGCCTCTACAATAAGCACACCTGGCATAACAGGATACCCGGGGAAATGGCCGTTGAAAAACTCCTCGTTACCGGAGACACACTTTATTCCCACCGCCCGTTTTCCCGGCTCCAACTCCAGTATTTTATCAATCAATAAGAATGGATACCGGTGGGGAATGATCTCTTTTATCTGCTTGATGTCGAGCATGTTTTCTCCTTTCAGCGTTCTTACTACCAGCCCAACTCCTTAGGAATTACTAATTAGAAATTCAGTCTCTTCTTCCTGATTCCTTATTCTCTCATCCCTACTCCCTGCTCCCTACTCTCTGATTCCTGCTCTGATTCCTCTTCTGAAATCCTTTTTATATCAGCGCCCAACTGCTGAAGTTTCTGTTCAAAGTCTTCGTATCCCCTATCAATATGACTTATTTCCTTGATCTCAGTCGTACCATCAGCAGCCATTCCCGCTAGTACCAGACCCGCTCCTGCCCGTAAATCAGGGCATCTCACTACTGTCCCGCATAACTTATCCACGCCCCGGATAATAGCATGCTGGTCTTGCGTCCGGATATTACTCCCCATCTTGTTGATTTCCTCAATAAAAACAAACCGGTTCTCAAATATATTCTCAGTGATTATACTGGTCCCGTCTGCAAGAGAGAGCAAGGCCATCATTTGAGCCTGCAAATCAGTGGGAAAGCCAGGGTGAGGCATGGTAGCAATGTCTATTGCTTTGGGCCGACAATCGGAAATAACTCGAACACCCCGCTCCTCTTTTTGTACCTTCACTCCGGCTTCTTCCAGTTTCTTCAGAACAAGTATAAGATTCTCGGGACAAGCGTTTTTTACCCATACATCTCCACCGGTAATTGCCCCGGCAATAAGAAAGGTACCCGCTTCAATCCGGTCGGGAATCACATGGTAATCAGTGCCCTTTAACTCACTAACTCCCCTTATAGTCATTGTGGTAGTCCCGGCTCCTTCTATTCTGGCACCCATTTCATTTAAGAAATCAGCCAGGTCGATGATCTCAGGCTCCCGGGCTGCATTTTCAATAACCGTATTGCCTTTTGCCATAACTGCTGCCATCATCAGATTTTCCGTAGCACCTACACTGGGAAATTCCAAGGAAATCCCACTGCCGGTAAGGATGTCAGCGCTTGCCCGTATATAGCCATGGCCCATTTCAATCTGGGCACCCAATTGCTCAAATCCCCTCAAATGAAGATCGATCTTTCTGGAACCGATATTGCAGCCCCCCGGCATAGCCACCCGGGCTTCTCCCATCTTTGCCAGGAGAGGACCCAGAACAACAATAGATGCTCTCATCTGCCGTATCAAATCATAAGAAGCCTCGCAACTAATCTTATCGGAGGGGCATATTATCAGACTATCCTTCTCTCCCCATTCTGTTTTTACTCCCAACTCGTTCAGCACTTCACTCATAGTGAAAACATCCCGGATTTTTGGCACCCCGTGCAGCACACTTTTGCCCTTACCCAATATTGCAGCGGCCATCAGCTTGAGGACCGAGTTCTTGGCTCCGCTTACACAGACTTCACCTTTTAATTGCCTGCCCCCGTTGATTAGAAGTTTATCCATCAGTTCCTCCAAACTTTCTTCTGCCCAAACTCCTTTTTGATTGCTCGAACAAGCCTACGAATCTATCAACAAAAAAACTAAGAAGAGCCAGACCCAGAAAAACTACTAGCTTGATTTTATTTGGTGCAAATCTCAGGGCCAAAGCAGCCGCTCCCAGCATCATCGTCCATACATATATTATCACTACAGTCTGCCGTTGCGAAAAACCCCGGTGCAGTAGACGATGATGGATATGACCATTGTCAGCTTGAGTCAAAGGCTGTTTCTTCCGAAATCGGCGGAAGATAGCAAAAGCAGTATCAAGAATGGGGACACCCATTATCACTATAGGCACTAAAAGAGCTATGGCAACAGCACTTTTCATAACACCCTGAACCGTCAATGAGGCCAGCATGAAACCTAAGAACATACTACCTGAATCACCCATGAAAATACGCGCTGGATTGAAATTGTGCTTAAGAAACCCCAACAAACTTCCCAGAAGAATAAGGCAAATGAAAGCCACTTCTTGTCTTCCTGTTTCAAAAGCTATTATGGTTAGAATTATCAGAGCTATGCCACTGACTCCAGCCGCCAATCCATCCAGGCCATCAATCAAGTTTACCGTGTTGGTCAAACCAACTACCCAAAACAGGGTTAAAAAAACGCTTAAGTCACCGAGGTAGATAAGCCCACCGAAGGGATTGCCCACAAACTCAATCCGCGCTCCAAAGAGGAAGAGGATAGCGGCAGCAATAGCCTGGCCTATGAGCTTGACTCTTGCTGAAAGTTCAGCAATATCATCCATTGCCCCAAATATTAAAATAAAGGTACCACCAACCAAAACACCCCATAATTGAAGACCGAGTCGAGATAGATCAACCCAGCCAGTGAGAAGCAAGACCAAAAGAGATAAGGAAAAACCGAGGTAGATTGCCAGACCACCCAGACGGGGAATGGGCTCTACATGGACTTTTCGCTTGTTGGGAATATCAACTGCTCCGACTTTTACCGCTAGCTTTTCCACCAAGAAGGTTACGAAATAAGAAGCAGCAAGAGCAATAGCAAAACCTAACAAATATATTGTCAATTTCCGCACTTCCTATTTGAGAACACGATCGGCAGTCATTCCTTAAAGTGCACCAGCTTGGTTTTGGCTTCCCTTAGAATGCTCTCCGCCAACTGGTCCGGATAGCTGTCCCGGTATACAATTCTCTTGATACCAGCATTGACAAGCATTTTTGCGCAGAGTACACAGGGTTGATGCGTGGTGTAGATAGTCGCCTCTTGAATCTTGATGCCATGCAGAGCTGCTTGAATAATAGCATTCTGCTCCGCGTGGAGCCCGCGGCAAAGTTCATGATGTTCTCCCGAAGCTATTTCCCGATCCTCTCTTAGACATCCTACTTCCGAACAATGCCTTAAACCGACAGGCGCACCATTATAACCAGTGGCCAGAATCCTCTTGTCTTTTGCTAAAAGTGCTCCGACCTTACGTCTCAAACAAGTAGATCTCTTTGCCACCTGCTCGGTAATTTCCAGGAAATAAACATCCCAGGAGGGACGGGATTCGCCTGTCTTGATCGTACCAGAAGTATCTGTATTCAACGGCGTTTCAGGATCGGAAGTTAGGTCGTCTTGGCTCATCAACATTGATCCAGATCCGGATAGAGAGGAAACTCATGGCATAAGGCTTGAACCTCCGCCCTAACTTTATCATATGCCTTTTTATTGCCAATATTAGCAATCACTTCAGTAATCAGGTCTGCTATTTTTTTCATCTCGCCTTCCTTCATGCCCCGCGTCGTAACCGCCGGTGTACCGATTCTAATCCCGCTGGTAACACTAGGACTACGAGTCTCAAAAGGAATGGTATTTTTGTTGACTGTAATTCCGGATGCATCCAATGCTTCTTCCGCATCCTTACCGGTTATTCCTTTATTGTTTAAATCTAGTAAAAAGAGATGGGTATCGGTGCCCCCGGCAACTAGTCGAAAACCATGATCATCCATGGCCTGGGCTAGCGCGACCGCGTTTCTTATTATTTGCTTTTGATAGATTCGAAATTCATTGGTTGACACCTGCTTAAAACACACAGCTTTAGCAGCAATTATATCCATCAAAGGCCCCCCTTGAATCCCGGGGAAAACAGCCTTGTCAATCCGCTCGGCCCATTCTCTTTTGCATAAAATAACTCCACCCCTCGGGCCTCTAAGAGTTTTATGAGTAGTCGTTGTCACAAACTCGGCCAGAGGAACCGGGTTAGGATGCAAATCAGCAGCTACTAATCCGGCGATGTGGGCAATATCTACCATCAAATAGGCATCAACTTCATTGGCAATCCTTCTAAATTCCTCAAAATCCAGACGCCGCGAATAAGCACTGGCTCCCCCAATAATCATCTTGGGACGGTGTTTCTTGGCCAGCGCCAGTAATCCATCGAAATCTATCTGCTCGGTCTCTCTGCTCACACCATAGGAAACAACATTGAAGAGTTGACCCGAGAAGTTTGGGGGACTACCCATTGTTAAGTGACCACCGTGGGCAAGCTGAAGCCCCATGATAGTATCCCCCGGCTTAAGAGCAGCATGGTAAACTCCCATATTAGCCTGCGAACCGGAATGCGGCTGGACGTTTGCATGTTCCGCGCCAAAGATTTGCTTCACACGTTCCCGGGCCAAGTCTTCAGCCACATCTACAAATTCACAACCGCCATAATATCGTTTTCCCGGATAACCCTCGGCATATTTATTGGTCATAACTGATCCCAAAGATGACAGAACCGCTGTAGAGGTAAAATTCTCTGATGCTATTAGCTCCAGATTATTCCTTTGGCGACTCAACTCGTTCCTGAGAGCCTGAGCAATTTCAGGATCAACTCTTTGTACCTTTTCTAACATTCGGTTCTCCCTGTGTTCCCGTTCAATCCGGATATTTCAATATCCGGGTTTAAGTAAACTCTCCTGTTGCCATTATCGGGTGTACAGCCGGAGATGCATCTCCCTAACCACGCCAATTAATCCTATTAGAGAATAGATAACCGCTCCTAAATAATCAAGTTTCTAGATCTGATTGGTGGAGCAATCACCAAGATTGTATCATTGTTAAAGCAAAAGCGCTCAGGTTCGAAGGGGGCTGAATCCCTCTCCGCTTAACACCTCATTGAGTTCTTCTCCCATTAGCGCTCCTTCCCTTATCAATCGGTAATCCGGGGAAGTGAAATCTACTATAGTTGATGATACCTTTAATTTGGTGGGGCCACTGTCTACCACCAAATCAACCTGGTCAGGAAGCCAGGCAAGTACCTCTTGAGCTGTGGTTGGACTTGGTGTTCCCGAGATATTCGCACTGGTTGTGGCAATCGGAACTGCCGCTTGGCTTATCAAGGCCAGAGCAATCTTATTATCAGGATATCTAACGCCAATGCTATTAAGATCGGCGGTTACCCGGGCGGAAACAGCAGAGTTTTTTGGCAGAACAAGGGTAAGAGGTCCCGGTAAAAAGCTGTCAATAAGCACTTCTGCTTCCCGGGGAACAGCTGAGACGATTTGCTCTAATTGACCAAGATGGGAAATGCAGACGGCCAAAGGCTTATCAGCTGCCCGCTCTTTAACCTCAAATATCCTTGCTACCGCTTGCGAATGGAAAATACTGGCACCCAAGCCATAGACTGTTTCCGTGGGATAAACAACTAATCCTCCGCTGCTTATGATCCTTGCAGCTTTCCTAATCAGAGAAAAATCTATATCAAGAGGATTTATCCTCATAACCTCAGTCATACAAATCCTCCCTACGAAGTAACGAAAAAGAACGTTGACGGGGTTGAAAGAAGCAAAAACAAAGCCCATATTACCTGAGGATTGCCCTTATTATTCGATCAATTCCCGAGTAGTCTTTCAAGACTTTAATCCTTCCAAACGCATCAGTTGTCTCCAAAAGATCCCTAACCTTGTCAGCTTGCCCATATCCTATTTCCAGTGCAAGTAAACCGCCCGGTTTTAAAAACTCCGGAGTTTGACTGATTAACTTGCGTACTACATCAAGCCCATCTTCCCCTCCATCCAAGGCAATTCTGGGCTCAAAATCTCTTACCTCCGGCATGAGCTGCTCGATATCAGCGGATGAAATATAAGGAGGGTTGGAAACAACGGCATCGACTTTTCCCTCAAGATAATCTTCCAAATCCTCAAATAAATCGCTTTGTACCAGTCTAACACGATTTTGTAAGCCAAGATCAGAGACATTCCGGTATGCCAGCTTCAGAGCCAAAGGAGAAATATCGACGGCAAAAACTCGGGCGCCGGACACTTCACAAGCGACACTGAGAGCAATGGCAGCGCTCCCGGTTCCCAGATCAACCACTGTAGGCGATTCCCGAAGCTCTGCGAACCGTATTACCGTCTCAGCAAGTAGCTCGGTCTCAGGCCGGGGAATGAAAACATTCTGGTCGACTTTTATATTCAAATAGCGAAAACTCTGTTGTTCAGTAATGTATTGTAAAGGAACTCTCTTTTCTCTCTTCTCAACATGAAGCTTAAGCGATTCCATCTGTGAATAGGAAAGAACATAATCCCTATTAAGGTGAACCTGGGACCGCGTACAGTCCAAAATTGAACTGAGCAAAAGCCCTGCTTCTCCCAAACAAGAATCAATACCTGCTTGCCCTAATTTTACCGAGGTAATCTGTAAAGCTTCTTTAACTGTCAGGTTTTCTTCGGTCACTAGCGAGGCAATCAACTCCTCAAATGGTACACTACTTTCTAGTACGTAGATTTGCATTTGACTTTTTTGTTAGGTTTCGTATTTTAGCTTGTAGCTTATTAGCGCAAAACTCAAAGCGCAAAGCGTAAAACAACAGCGTAAAACTTAAAGTATTTTAAATTTTGAGTTGTTATTTTGCTTGTCCTGAGTTTGTCGAAGGACATTTTGCGCTTTGCATTTTTTTGCAAAGGCTGCTTACTTACTGGTTACGCGCTACTCGTTTATATCTTGTATCCTGCATCTGTATTTCTTATCCTGCTTGCTCAAGTTCCTTGGCACGATTGGCAACAGCTAGTGCCTCTATGAGTCCTTGCAGGTCCCCTTCTAAAATCGAACCCAGATTATGAAGAGTCAGGCTAATTCTATGGTCTGTCACCCGGCCCTGAGGAAAATTGTAGGTTCTGATTCTCTCGCTTCTGTCACCTGTTCCCACCTGAAGCCTTCTGGCCTCCGCTAACTCCTCTTGCTGTTCGCGTTGGAGCTGTTCATAAAGCCTGGCCCGCACGATCTTAAGAGCCCTTTCTTTATTTTGTAATTGTGATCTTTCTTCCTGGCAAGAGACTACTATGCCTGTGGGGAGATGGGTTATTCTGACAGCTGAATCCGTTGTATTAACCGATTGCCCACCGGGACCGCTGGAACGAAAGATGTCAATTCGCAGATCATTGGGATTTATCTCCACTTCTACGTCTTCCGCTTCCGGAAGTACTGCCACTGTAGCTGCGGACGTATGAATACGCCCGCTCGATTCGGTAACCGGAACCCGCTGTACCCTATGCACACCGGACTCGTATTTAAGTCTGCCGTAGGCACCTTTTCCGCTTACATCAAGGATTATTTCTTTGAATCCACCCATGCCAGACGGGGAAGAGCTAAGAATCTGGGTGGCCCATCCTTGATCTTCCGCAAACTTTGAGTACATTCGAAAAAGGTCGGCCGCAAAAAGACTTGCCTCCTCGCCACCTGTACCTGCCCTTATTTCCATGATTATGTTTTTTTCGTCATGGGGATCTTTGGGCAGCAGCATTTCCTTTATATCTTCTTCCAAAGTAGCTTTTTCTTTTTCCAAGCGGTTAATTTCATTATGAAGAAATTGCTCCATCTCTGTATCTGTTTCTTCCTTTAACATCTCTTTTGCTTCTTCTGCTTCTTTGATCGTTCTTTTAAAATCCTGGATTTTCCCTGCCAGCTTGGAAAGCTCTGAATGAGCTCGGGCCAATTCTTGGTATTTCTGGTGATCAGCAAGCACCTCGGGATCGGCCATGTTCTTGGTCAACTCATTAAAGTTTTTTTCGATCTTATCGAGTTTTTTCTTATCTAGCATTTCCATCACCAAAATATGCTTCTTAATAAAAAACGGCCGCAACCAGATTGAGCTACGCATTTACTCAAATTTAAAAATAAAAACTAAAAGATAAAAATTACAAATCAAAATTAAAAATAAGCTTTAAACCATTTTGAATTGAAGACTTCGATATCGTCAATTCTTAACTAGCGTCCACTGCTTAGGGGAATAATCGTCAGGGTCGCGTCTTGAATTATCATTTTGTGAAGAGTGTAGACCTGACCCCCCACTCATCCCTTTTTCAAGGCATGCCTGTTTCTACTTCTTCCCGCTTTTCAACTCCCTCAAGCGATAGAAGATTCTGCAGCGAAGCAATAGCAACTTCCAATTGATCTTCGGAGGGCTCCCGTGTTGTTAGTCTCTGAAGCAAGAGGCCCGGTTTCATAATTATCTTAATCAGTAGATTATCTTGATGAGTACCTGCGAATTTTATGATCTCGTATGAAATCCCGGCAACAATGGGGATAAGTATAATTCGCCATAGAATCCGCCAGAGCAAGGGCGGCTTTCCTATAACAGCAAAAGCAAAAACCAGTATGATAAAGACGAGAACTAAGAAAGCTGTTCCGCAGCGTACATGAAGTGGACTGTGTTTTGCCACTATTTCCGGGATAAGTTCATCTCCTTCTTCAAAAGCATGAATCGTCTTGTGTTCGGCCCCATGATATTCAAAAAACCGCTGAATATCCTTCATTCTGGAGATAGCAAGAAGATAAACGGTGAAAATAAAGATTCGCAATATTCCCTCGAAAAAACTTAGAGTTATGGTGCCCATTTTTTCATCCACAAGCTTCATGGCAAAAGTAGGTAATATTACGAAGATGCCGATTCCCAGGATTAGAGCAATGATGATTGAGAAAGTCATCTCTTTTGAGCTAATGGACATGTCTTCATCTTCCAGCGACTCTTCTGCCGAGATCATTAGGGCTTTAATGCCCAGACTCAACGACTCATACAGGGCCAAAATGCCCCGGAAAATAAAGAAATTTAAAAAGGGAATTTTTTGAGCAAGTGATTTGACTGATTGATCTCTTATCACAATTTGTGAATCCTGCTTGCGAACAGCCACAACCCACCTTGTCTTACCCCTCATCATAACTCCCTCAAGAACCGCCTGCCCCCCTATGCGTATCTTCTTCATATATCTCCTATATAACAGCTGTCAGGCTGTCTCCTTTAATGCTTCGGTTTATTCTTCGCTCTCTTCAGAAGTATCTTCTGTTTCGTTTTCCTCTTCCATTCTGGTAATCTTAAGACCGTGTCTCCGTTGAAAACGCTCTACTCTTCCTCCGCTGTCAACCAGCTTCTGTTTTCCCGAATAGAAAGGATGGCATTTTGAGCATATCTCCAGTTTCAACACAGGCTGTGTGGAGCGAGTTTCAAAGGTCTCTCCGCAAGAGCATGTGGCCTTTGACTCCTCATAATCGGGATGGATACCCTTTTTCACATTCTTCACCTCCTACTTAAACAAATGCTACTCCCAACTAAAAAATGGTAGCATAGGAAAATAATCTTTACAACCAGGTCTATAAATAGGTGGGCAATTTAGAATTATAGCATCTTCTTTGGGACTACTCTACCTGAACAGGAGCTTTGGCAATTTGCATTAGAAAATCTTTATTCGTTCTTGTCTCTTTGATCTTATCAGTAAGCAGCTGGATGGCGGCTGCGGAATCCAGAGCGTGAAGCACCCGCCGCAATCTCCATATCAATTGGGCCTCGGCCGAATCAAGGATTAATTCCTCTTTACGCGTTCCCGATTTATCAATATCAATAGCGGGAAAGAACCGCTTATTTGCCAATTTCCTGTCTAAGTGAATCTCTAAATTGCCTGTACCTTTAAACTCCTCAAAAATCACCTCATCCATACGGCTACCTGTTTCCACAAGCGCGGTTGCCAGAATGGTAAGGCTTCCCCCCTCCTCAATATTACGGGCGGCGCCAAAGAATCTTTTAGGAGGATAGAGCGCTGTTGCATCAACACCGCCGGAAAGAATTCTTCCACTTGGAGGAATGGTGAGATTATAAGCACGAGCCATTCTGGTTACACTGTCCAAGAGAATGACGACATCACGCTTATACTCGACTAACCGCTTCGCTCGTTCCAAAATCAGCTCTGAAACTTGGAGATGATTCTCGGAAGGTTGATCAAATGTTGAACTCACTACTTCTCCGTTAACAGATCTCTGCATGTCCGTTACTTCCTCGGGCCGTTCATCCACGAGCAAAACAATAAGATGAACTTCAGGATTATTTTCGCTGATGCTGTTGGCGATTTCTTTTAAGATGGTTGTCTTTCCCGCTTTTGGCGGGGAGACAATAAGTCCTCGTTGTCCTTTACCTATGGGAGCCACGAGATCAATGATTCTTTGACCAATCTCCTTTGGCGTGGTTTCTAGCCTGAGTCGTTCGTCGGGATAGATGGGAGTAAGATCCTCAAAATGCTTCCTGCTTCGCCCCAGCTCCGGGTCTTGTCCATTTACCACTTCAATCTTCAGCAAGGCATAGTATTTTTCATTATCCTTTGGAGGTCTAACCTGTCCGGCTACTTCATCCCCTTTTCTTAAGTTGAAACGGCGAATTTGCGATAGGGAAACGTATATATCGCTCTCGCTTGGCAGATAACCCTTGGTCCTCAAGAAACCATAACCCTCGTTCAGGACATCCAGGATCCCTTTGCGAAAAAGCAGTCCTTCGCCCTCCGTTTTGCCTTTGAGAATGGCCATGATCAGATCCTGTTTTTTCATCTTGCCGGCACTGGCCACTCCAAGTTCTGCCGCAATGGGTTGTAATTCAGACAATTTCTTGTCTTCCAGCTCTGCTCGATCCATATGCTCACCTTCCTCTAGAAATAATCAATTCAAAGTCCTTTTGGACCTTTCTAATCCCCGGATACTTAAAAACCTTTATATTTAAAGATCTTCCCGGTACACCTTTTAAGCTTATTGCAGAGATCAGCCACATGAATGAAGCCCCGCATATACGGGCCGTCCTCCTGGCACTGGGATAGGTACTACTGGAGTAAGCTCTTGATCTTTCTTGAATCCTTTATATCGATCTTTTGCTTGAATCAATCGCCCCATCAACAACAGCCACACTCTTCTTTGGTCTCTAAAAACAGCTCTTCTCTATTCCTTCAATCCTGAGCGTAGTCGAAGGCATCAGAACAGGTTTTAGCAGATAAACTTATTAACTTAGAAGGAATTAACTTGAAACGGTAAATGCGCTTTCATTGTCAAAAACAGCGTTGTAAACTACTTCCATAATGGAGGAGACTGTCGCATCCAAGCTAACGCAGGGTACAACCGGATTGCCGTTTTTAACTGCCCGACCTTCAATATACTTGCCAATTCGTCTGATATTCTTAAAATTATCCAAATAGCGCTTAAATGGCCGCTGGCTCCCAAAACCGGGATCTCTTACACGGAAGTGGCTTTTATGCATTCGAGGTTCATCAACCTTGATCACTATCTGAAGAACGAAAGCATCCTTGAATTCACTTGGCCCAATGAAGCCGGGGACGAGATGAACTCCCTCTAAAATTACATTTAAACTTTCCTCCACAGCCCGCTCAATTACCGCGCGCAAACCAACGGTTATGGTGGAAACTTGCTCTTCAAACGCAGCAATAACTGCGTCTTCCTCGTTGGACAAAGAAGGACGAAAACCCTTCCAAGCTGCAAATGACGAATAATAAAGAGTGGGTATAAGCTCATATGAAAAGAGAGCCCGCATTACTTCCCTAATGGCATCGGTTTGCACTATTCTTCTTATACCTAAACGATGTGCAACCTCTGTCGCCACTGTGGACTTGCCTACTCCCGTTGCCCCACCAATTAGGATGACCAGCGGCTTATCGAGTTGAGAAAGGGCTTGCCACTTTATATACTTCTCCGCATACTCCTTGCCCATCTCGTTTCTTAATACACTTGCCACCATATCGGTTAGTTCCTTAGTTGTCAACGAAAAAACGCCCTCGGCTATCAGCTGATCCTGAACCAACTCAGCTATACGGTAGCTTTCGGAGGGAACCATTCCCGTCGCCGTAAATGCCGACGCCATCAGCCCTTTGGAATATGGAAGCCCGCTCTCCCCGTCAGTGATAATGATTCTTTTGCCCTTTGGCTTAGAACCGGTTCTTTCTTTCATTTCCTACTCACCCTTGATATCTTCCCTGCCGTACTGCTCTTTTGCCTTTCTTGCCAAATCCAGCATAGTTTGAGCTAAATTGTCTTCTGCGTTGACCGTTACCGGCACATTATCACAATAGACAACCTTAACTCCCAAATCTAGCCCAACCTTTGTTGCCACATCCACCGAGGCTGCCTTAAGCTCTGTCAATAAGAGGTCGAACCGCCCCTGAGCCGCTTTAAAATCCTCGAGTAGAATCCTGCGATTCGCTAAACTGTTGCTGATAGCAACAACCTCGCATCTAAATTCATTTTCCAGATAATCTTTTATCTTCTCGTTTATTTCAACCGGGCCCGTACTGGCAAAAAACACTTTTTTTCCTTCCACCGGCTCCAACGGGACGGGACGGAAAACTGTTTCAATCATATCTATTCCCGGTTTTACTCTCTCAACCGCTTCGCATAGGACCTTTCTCTTGGCAACATCTGCCAGAGGCTGTTCACACATGGTAAACACAACAAGATCTGAAAGCAATATTCTATACGTCCCAAAATACCCATCTATGTATTCAACTGGCTGATTGGCGCCAACCGTTAGAATGCAGGCATCTGTCTTGACCGGAGGCAATGCGGCCCCGCTTCCCTCAAAAACAACAAACTCCTCACTAAGCTGATTGGCGACTTCCGCGCCTAAAAGAACATTGGACATAAAAGGCGCACCAGCTAGACCTCCACCGCATCTCCTACAAGCAACCGTTGTTATCCTGCTCATCAAAGCGTCCTCATAAGCGTCAGAGGCCGCATGCTTGCCCTGTCTGCTAATTCCCAGTAGATACTCAGGTGTAAGTGCCTTTTCTCCCTTGATAACCTCCGGCTCCCTTGGTCCTCCTCTTCCCATCGCCACGATAACCGGCCTGAGGCCGGCTTGCTTTAGTTCCCTGGCGAAATAGGCAGATATCGCAGTCTTTCCCACTCTTTTACCTGTTCCAATAAGGGATACAGACGGTTTCTCTACCACATTATGAAAAGGAGGAGCCTTAAATTCAAAATCGGCACCGGCGTAGGAAGCTCCGTGACTTAAAACATGGCTGGCAATTTGCATACGCTCTCGATACCCTACAACCGGCTCATCACTTAGATCAATCACCAAGTCCGGAGAGTACTCTGCCAGGGCTTTTTTGATCCCCTCAATTGCTTTTGGTTGGACAACAACGGGAATACCCAAAGTATGAAAATCTTTGTCCAGCAGAATCTTCTCAGTTCCTCCAATGAACACAGCAGCTAGAACCTCATATTTGTACTCGATCTTCAAAGTCCGGAGAGCATCTTCGATCACTGGAAGATAGTGCTCACCGTCTATCAGAGCAACTACTTTCTGGATAATCAGTCACCCCGAATCTAGGAATCTGAGAATCTATATATCATTTGCTCCGTTCTTCCATTTGCAGTACTTTCTTTGGGCAAGCGAGAAATCACAGACTAGTTGTTGTTGGCCAAAAGGATATTTTTGGTATATCCGGACATTCTCCCCCGTTATCTCTATCAGATTATAGCTTGGGTTGTGCCGTCCCCTTAATCGCAGAGTTGAGGCAGTGCCCGCATTAGCCACAACCAGGTTTTCCAAGCGCCATACATTGGGAACATGCTTGTGTCCGCATAGAACCAAGTCGACACCGCATTTGATCAATACTTCCAAGAAATCCCCGGCATCATACACGATGTTTCTTTCCCTGCCCGTACTGGGAACCGGAATCAGGTGGTGATGAAGAGTAACTATCTTAAAGTTTTCATCATCTCCCAGCTCATCCTGGATCCATTTATATCTTTTGCGGCCAACTCTTCCTGAATCCAAATCCGGCTCGCTGGAGTCAACGCCCACAATAATCAGACCCGGGAGCTTCAAAACACTATCTCGAGCCCCAAAAAAATCTTCAAAATGAAGATAGCCAACATTGCGGGCATCATGATTTCCCGGGATAATCATCCGGTTCTCTGTCTCCAGATTATCCAAGAAGATCTTCGCCGTCTTGTACTCACCCTTAAACCCCTCGTCCGTCAGATCCCCTGTTACAACAACTGCATCCGGACCCAGTTCGTTTATTTCTTTCAGGGTTTGATTGATTAGGTTTGAAATAAAGTAGTTTGAGCCAAAATGTAAATCGGATATTTGAGCAATTACTATTGACTCTTTCTGATCTGAGTTGTCCTTCAACTATTCCTCCAAACCCCTAAAGCTTTGGACGTGGATATATGATCCGGCTCGAAATAGAAACATCTGGAAATTTGAATCCAAAGACTCCTTAGAGATTTGTCACCGGAGAGGACTGCAGATAGCGGGGTACTAGAATTCTTAATAGCCAAGTACCCTTACCCTGAATAACCTGACTCAACCATTTGGGCAAACCTTGAGCCTCGTACTCCACAATTACAGGCTCTCCCTTTATTTTACCCATTTTTGCACATTGGTCAACCGCATCCCGATAATTACCAATCTCATCAATCAAGCCCATTTGCAGAGCCTGTTCTCCGGGAAAAGTAAGACCATTAGCCATGTCCTTGACTTTCTCTCTGGGTATCTTTCTACTCTTAGAGACATTTATCACAAATTGACGGTATATAATCTCTGATTGTTCTTGCAGAATATCCTTTTCTTTTTTGGTAAGAGTTCGCGCCGGATGTCCCAGACTCTTATACTTGCCCTCCGTAATTATCACGTATTCAATACCAAGCTTCTCGTATAGCTTTTTAAAGTTGGGGATAGCCAATATAGTCCCAATGCTCCCCACCGAAGAGGCGGAATTGGCAACAATCTTATCCGAGCCACAAGAAATAAGGTAGGCACCGGAAGCACCGATATCGGCAATGGAGACAACCACGGGTTTTTTGGTTCGTTTGACCTCAATGAAGATCTCTTCGGAAGCAGCCGCAGTACCACCGGGACTGTTTATCCTTAAAAGTATTGCCTTAACTGAACTATCTTTGTCTGCCTTTCCGAGCTGCTTCATTACACTCTCAGAAGAAGTACCCCCACCAGCCAGGAGTCCATCTCCTCCGCCTTCTGCAGAAATAGGACCGTCAATTCGAATCAGAGCAATCTTCCCCTGACCCGGCATAAACGTGCTCGTGCTTAGGGGGAAAAGAAATAGCATGAACAAGAAAGCATAGATAAGCACAAAAGCAGCAATTACTATAGTTAGTAAAATAATCCACTTACGTTGCACTTCTCACCCCCATAAAAACCGAATCAGGAATTTTGGTTTTTTGGTTTTTCCCTGATTCATAATTCCTTATTCCTTATTCCTAATTCCTTACTGCAAGCTAAGAATCTTCCTGTATGCTGCTTCGTAATCATCCACCATACGAGAAACGCTGAATCTCTTAATGACGTGGTCATGGCATTTTTGGGGATCTATCCGATCAATCTTTTTCACAGCCTTAACCATTTCGTCTATGGAGTTTACCAGAAAACCGGTTTCTTTGTCTTCAACTATCTCCGGTACAGCCCCATAAGGAAAAGCAACAACCGGTGTGCCACAGATCATAGCCTCAACCATAACCAGACCAAAAGGTTCCGACCATTGGAGGGGAAAGACTAAACATTTTGCATCCCGAAGGAGATCCCTTTTCCCCTTCTCGCTTATTTCACCCAAAAAAATAATTTGATCTCCATCAACAAAGGGCTCAATTTTTTCCTGGAAATATTCCATATCTTGGCCCTCATCTATCTTCCCGGCAATAAGCAGTTTTACCCCTGCTTTTCTTGCCACATCAACAGCCAGATGGGTTCCTTTTAAGGCGCATACCCTTCCCAAAGAAACAACGTAATCTTTTTTCTTGGCGCAAAAAGTGTAGGAAGAAATATCAATTGCATTATAAACTGTAGCAACGTAGTTCAGAGAAGAAAGACCTTTCCTCTGTTCATCAGAAATGGAATTGTAGTAGACAGCATTTTTAAATCTCTGAAAAAAAGGCTTATTGATATCGGTAAATATACCATGCAGGGTAGTCAATACCGGCGTAGAAACAAAGTTGGCAAAAGCTATTCCGGAGTAGCCGGCATGATTGTGGATCACATCAAACTCCTCCGCCCTTAGAAATGCTTGAGTCACATGCAGTAGATCAGGAACAGGATTTCCCAACAACTGTCTTTGAGCAACCGGGTAAGCTGATTCCAGGGTAGCAGACGTGGCGGAATCGCCACTGGCAAAAAGATGGACTTCATGCCCTCTTTTCACTAACTCCTCGCAGAGCAAATATACAACCAGCTCGATTCCCCCATACTTAACCGGAGGCACTCTTTCCCATACCGGGCTCAACTGAGCAATTCTCATTTAAACACCTCTGATACTGTCTCCTTTAACCTGGATATTGCAATATCAAGATTTGATAAAATAATCCATCAATTCAAATCCTTGTTCAAAGCAGAGAGAGCTATCCTCAACTACTCTTTCACAAAAACCTTCTGCCTTTCCCTTAATTTGCTTTGATGACCGGTAAATAAGGAAAGGAACAGGATCCGAAGTATGGGTTTTTACCCTAATCGGAGTGGCATGATCAGGAACAATCAGTATCCTAAAGTCTGTTTCTTTTAATCCTTCAATTACCGGTCCTACAATTTTACTATCAAAATTCTCTATTGCCCGGATTTTTTCCTCTATATTTCCCGCATGTCCGGCTTCATCCGGTGCTTCAACGTGAACAAAGACAAAATCCTTTTTAGCCAGCACATCCAAGGCAAACTTAGCTTTGGCCAGATAATCCGTATCAAAATATCCCGTCGCTCCGGGAACTTCTATTGCCTCTAACCCTGCGCATCTACCAATCCCTTTGATCAAATCTACCGCTGAAATCACTGCGCCTTCAAGATTATATTTCTCCTTGAGAGTAGGCATAACAGAAGCTTTTCCTTGCCCCCAAAACCAAACCATATTGGCAGGATTTTTTCCCTCTCTCCGTCTTATCTGATTAATTCTATGTTCTTCCAGAACTGCAGCGGATTTTTGCATAAGCTCTTGCAGTAACTCCGAGCTATCCCCTTGAGGACTTATTTCATTTAAGGCTTTACCTACCACATCGTGAGGAGGCATGCAAACCGTTGCACTAAAATCACCCTCAATAACCATTAAATGCCGATAGCTCATTCCGGGATAGAAAGTAGTACTCCTGTTACCCATACTTTTCTGAATGTCTTCAATCAGGCTTGATGCTTCTTCGGTGGAAACATGACCGGAACTGTAATCCTTGAGGACTCCGTTTTCAACAGTCACCAGGTTACAGCGGAATGCGGTTTGGCTGGCTGTCAACTCGATTTCCATACTCGCGGCTTCCAGGGGACCCCGACCGCTATAATATTTTATGGGATCATACCCAAGAAGGGAAAGCGTGGCTACATCGCTTCCGGGATTCATTCCGGTCGGGATAGTCTTTGCTTTTCCCAGGCATCCGTTTGCAGCCAGAAAATCCATCCGGGGAGTGGAAGCAGCTTGCAAAGGAGTTTTCCCGGCCAATTCATCAAGAGGATAATCAGCTGCTCCGTCTGGCACCAGAATGGCGTATTTAATCTTGAATCACCAACTTTCCCAGCCCTGCATTATCTGTCTGCTTTTGCAATGAAAAATGCAAAGCTTAAAGCGCGAAGTGCAAAACAACAGTGCAAAACTAAAAGTGACCGAATTAGGAATTATGAATGATGGTCAAGATTATTAGCTCCATCATTACTACTAACGCAAAGCTTAAAACATTTTGCTTGTCCTGAGTTTGGCGAAGGACACTTTGCATTTTGCACTATCTTGTTATTCCTTGAATCACCTTTTCTACTGATTCAATATTGTCCTCACACTGCACGATTTTCCCGCTTGCTTTTATGGCAATGTCAGGATCCTTTAGCCCATGCCCGGTGAGAACACAAACCACTCGTTCTCCTTCTTTAAATTTATTCTCCCGGTGAGATTTGATCACACCGGCTACAGATGCCGCCGAAGCAGGTTCAACAAATACTCCCTCCGTACCGGCTAAGAACCTATAAGCATCAAGAATCTCCTCGTCAGAAACCATATCGATTGATCCCCCTGAAGACAAAGCAGCTTCCTCGGCCTGTTTCCATCTGGCAGGATTCCCAATCCGAATAGCCGTAGCAATGGTTTCAGGCTTTTCAATGGAGTGTCCCCGCACAATCGGAGCTGCGCCTTCAGCCTGAAAACCAATCATCTTTGGTAAATTCTCAACCTTTCCCGCTTGGTAATACGCGCTAAACCCCATCCAATAGGCTGTTATGTTTCCGGCATTTCCTACCGGGATTGCTAAATAATCAGGCGCTGTTCCTAAAACATCGCAGATCTCAAAAGCTCCCGTCTTTTGTCCTTCCAAACGAAAGGGATTGAGTGAATTAACCAGAGTAATCGGGTGCTTTGCCGTAAGCTCTTTTACTATATCCAAAGCAACATCGAAGTTTCCTTTAATTGCAACTACTATTGCGCCATGCACCAAAGCTTGAGCCAGTTTGCCCTGGGCAATCTTGCCTTCCGGAATCACTACAATGCATTTAATCCTAGCTCTTGCGGCAAAAGCCGCGGCTGAAGCAGATGTATTGCCGGTTGAAGCGCACATGACTGCAACGACTTTCTCCTCCAATGCTTTGCTTATGGCCATAGTCATACCACGGTCTTTGAAAGAACCGGTGGGATTGAGTCCTTCATATTTCAGGAAGATCTCAAGATTTAGCTCTCGACTTAAACAAGGAGCAGGAATCAAAGGAGTACCACCTTCAAGCAAAGTACAGATAGGTGTTTCCCCTGTTACCGGAAGAAACTCTCGATATTCCTTGATTACTCCTCGCCACCTAATCACTTTGTGCTCCTTCTACTCTCATGACATTGGCGATCTCGTTTACAACCGCAAGACTTCTGATATCTGCTAGAGCAGTTTGAAGGTTTCGCTCTTTTACCAGGTGTGTCATAAACATTAGCTCTGCCTTCGTACCCCGCGGCCCTTTTTGAATAACCGAGGCGAGGCTTACATTATTATCACCAAAAACTTGTGCGATTTGGGCAAGTACACCGGGCCGGTCAAAAACACTCATAAGAATATAAAAGGAAGAGTTAATCTCATCTATGGGTTTAATTGTTTTGTTTTCAAAGCAGGTGCATCCGATCCTTCCGTTACTCGAATGCCGAATATTTCGAACAATGTCGATTATGTCCCCCACAATAGCACTGGCCGCGGGCATACTTCCCGCTCCCTCGCCAAAGAACATTACTTCTCCAACCGCATCACCAACTACAAAGATGGCATTGTAAACGCCATCAACTGATGCCAAAGGATGGGTGCAAGGAATAAGCGTTGGGTGCACTCTCACTTCCAACTGGCTATTATCCTCCTTTGCCATAGCAATTAACTTTACGACGCAGCCTAACTCCTTGGCATAAACAATGTCTTGAGGCTTTATATTGGAAATACCTTCCGTATATACTTGAGAGGAGGAAACGCGGCTATTAAACGCAATGGAAGCAAGAATGGCTATTTTGGCTGCCGCATCATGGCCTTCAATATCAGCGCTGGGATCACGTTCCGCATAACCTCTTCTCTGCGCTTCTTCAAGTGCCTCGCCAAAAGAACAACCTGCCTCGCTCATTTGAGTCAAAATAAAATTGGTGGTTCCATTTACTATCCCCATGACTTTAGAGATCTTGTTTCCCACAAGACACTGTTTAAGGGGTCTCACAATAGGAATCCCCCCGCCGACGCTTGCTTCAAAATAGACATCGAGGTTCTTGTCATCAGCTATTCCAAGTATCTCTTCACCTTGACTTGCCATAAGCTCTTTGTTGGCAGTGACAATATGCTTGCCCCTCTCCAAAGCTTTGAGAACAAATCCCTTGGCCGGATCAATTCCCCCGATAACCTCCACTATAATGTCAATTTCAGGATCATCGACAATCACAGCATAGTCACTAGTTACTATGCTGTGATCAACACCCAGTTCATCTACCCGATCCATATCTATTTCCAGGATTCTCTTTAAGTTGATGGTTGAGCCAATTTTCTCCTTGAAGTCTTCTTTGTGTTGAGTCAGAATCTTATAGACTCCGGAGCCTACGGTTCCCAGCCCCAAAAGAGCAACATTGATTTCTTCCTTCATTTTCATCACCCTTCAAATCTCTCTATTACTCTCTACGGCTTTGTCCTACAGTGGTTTCTCCAGCCTTAATAGATCCTCATACGTTTCTCGACGCACAATTATCTTTGCTTTTCCTTCTTTTACAAGAACCACAGCAGGCCTTGTTGCCTTGTTATAGTTATTGGCCATTACATATCCGTAAGCACCAGTCGCCGGAGTACAAAGGATATCACCAATCTCAACCGAGGGAATCCGGGCATTTTTTACCAATATATCGCCTGATTCACAATGTTTACCTGCTACTGTTACCTTCTCTGTCTTTTTGCTTCCTGCCTTATTGGCGACGATTACCTCATAAGTCGCTTTATAGAGCATAGGTCGCAAATTGTCGGACATTCCTCCGTCAACCGAAACATAGGTCCTAATACCAGGTATTTTCTTGATGGTTCCCACGCTATACAAAGTTAAACCGGCATTTCCCACAATTGATCTTCCGGGTTCAATCATGATTTTGGGAACGTCTATTTGTTGCCGTTTGGCTTCTTTCTCAATACCACCGGTAATCACATCAGCATATTCCTCGATGGTGGAAGGCTCATCTTCCGCCTTATATTTTATTCCAAGACCCCCGCCGGCATTTAGCTCAAGTACTTTAAATCCGGTTTGATCCAGGATCTCTCTGATTAGCCTTATGATTATCTCAATTGCTTTGGTATAAGAGTGGAGTGCAAATATTTGAGAGCCAATGTGAGCATGAATCCCAACAAGTTCAATCTCATCTATGGAAAGAGCCTGCTTGACTGCTTCCATAGCCGCACCGCCACTTAATCCAAAGCCAAACTTGGAATCTTCTACTCCGGTTTGAATATACTCATGAGTATGAGCTTCTATGCCTGGTGTAATTCGCAATAAAACTCTTGGTCGAACTTTTTTTGCCCGGGCAATATCCCCCAAGAGTTCCAATTCATTGAAGCTGTCCGCAACAATCCTGCCAACACCCAACTTCAGAGCTAATTCAAGTTCATCTCTGGTCTTGTTGTTGCCGTGGAGATAAATCCGCTCAGAAGGAAATCCCGCCTGGTTGGCAATATAAAGCTCACCGCCTGAAGAAACATCAAGAGAAAAATCTTCTTCTTTAATAAGCTGACATAATGCCAGCGACATAAATGCTTTGCCCGCGTAAATAACTTCGACTCTCTTATTTTTCTTTCGAAATGCAGTCAGATAATTCCGGCAATTGGACCGTATGGTTTCTTCATCCATCACAAAAAGTGGCGTTCCAAACTTTTCTGCAAGCTCAATTGTGTCGCACCCACCAATTACCAGGTGATTAAGGTCATTCACTTTTGCCGTTTGGGGAAGAACCATTTCTTGCTCCTTGGGTTAAACCCGGATACTACAATATCCGGATTGAACTTAGATTTTTCTTAATTCGTCACCCAATGCCGGATACCTCTAAATTGGTGCTTGACCTATGTGTTTATGCCGATCTATATATTAACCTAAAGTAGACCTTTAGTCATTTGCGTGAATTAGGAAGAGGGGACCTCACATTCTTTCCGGTGCCGCAACCCCGAGAAGACCTAAAACATTTTTAAGAATTCTCTGTGTGCTCTTACACAAAACAAGCCTTGCTGCGGACAGACGGGAATCATCACTTATCACACGACATTGAGTATAGAAAACATGGAATACCGAAGCAACTTCCTCGGCGTATTTTGTTAACAGATAGGGGGCACATTGAAGAACCGCTTTTTCTACTATCTCACCAAATTGCTCCAATTTTCGAATCAGGTCAAGCTCCCACTCAGTATTGAGAAGGTTTAAGTCTGCTTCCAGAGCAGAAATTGCGCCAAGATCTTTTTCATCCGCAAGTCTTAAGATGCTACTTATTCGAGCGTGCGCATATTGTACATAGTAAACCGGATTCTCATTTGATTTGGTCTTTGCTATTTCAATATCAAAATCAACCGAACTATCAGTGCTTCGAGTAAGAAAGAAATATCGTGTAGCATCTTTACCTACTTCATCAAGAAGCTCCTCCAGAGTTACCATTTCACCGGTTCTCTTGGACATTCGAACCGGCTTGCCTCCCCTTAAGAGATTGACTAGCTGCCCTATTATGATCTCTACAGAATCCGGGGCAAAGCCAAGAGCCTCAACGGCCGCCTTCACCCTTTTTACATACCCGTGATGATCGGCTCCCCAAATATTTATAATCTTTTGAAAACCCCGCTCCAATTTGTTCTTATGATAAGCAACATCAGCGGCAAAGTAGGTTGGCGCCCCGTTTTCCCGTACCAGCACCCGGTCTTTATCATCACCGAAGTCAGTAGTCCTTAACCAAACGGCGTCATCTTTTTTATAAACAAAGCCTTTGGCATCTAATTCGTCAATAACTTTTCCGATGGTTCCCGATTCATGGAGAGTTGCCTCGGAAAACCATTGGTCAAATACGACTTCCATTCTGGAAAGTACTTCTTTCAAGTGTTCTAATACCTGTTCATAGGCGATCTGCTTGAAAGTCTCTTCTTGCTTTTCCTGACTAATCTTGAGATACTTATCGCCTTCTCTTTCAGCTATCTCGCCTGCAATTTCTTTAACATAATCCCCTTGATAGCCGTTTTGAGGAAAATCTACCGACTGTCCCAGTACCTGAGCGTATCGCGCAGCAACTGACTTGCCAAAAATATTCATCTGGGATCCGTAGTCATTAATATAAAACTCTCTGGTAACATCGTAGCCGCTAAATTCCATCAAATTTGCCAGGACATCGCCGACTGCAGCCCACCTGCCATGACCAACATGCATCGGTCCGACCGGGTTGGCACTCACAAATTCAATTTGTACTCGCCCTTCTCCCATTGTGACCCGGCCAAAATTTTCCCGGTCCGTTTCAATATCTCTCAGAACCTGATAAAGCCAGTCCTTGCTCAAGTAGAAGTTGATAAATCCAGGCTTTGCCAACTTCACATTGTCCAGGAAATGCTGGCGGTCATTGAGAGAAGCAACAACAGCTTGCCCGATTGCCATTGGTGACATTTTAAGTTTGCCTGCTAAAACCATGGCAATATTGGTTGACCAATCACCATGGCTTTTCTCTCGTGGACGCTCCAGCTCTATATCCGGTATTTCCTCTAATCCAGCCTTAAACTCTCCCTGGGCTTTTGACAGAGCCTCATTAATAAGTTTTCTCAGAATGGCTTTTATCATCTATCTCCCAGAAGATGTAGATTGGTAGACTCTCTGGTCTTGGTTGAATCAATTGTTTTACTATGATCTCTCTAAGGCATTTTAGGCTTTTCGGCCAGGGTGAGATTGACGGTCTTCTCCTTTTCGTTGCGGACAAAAACTACTTTGACCTTGTCGCCAACACTCTTATTCCTTATGGCAACAATCAGAGATTCCATATCTTTTATTTCCTCATTATCAAACTCAATGATTATATCTTCCTTTTTCATCCCTGCTTTATCAGCCGGGCCACTTTTCACTACTTCTGCAATAATTGCGCCATAATCCAACTCTATCTTATGCAGCTTTGCGTAATCTTTATCAACAGTGGTGCCCAAGATCCCGATATAAGGATGACTTGCCGCTCCTTTTTCAATGAGCTGATTTACTACATTGCGAGCGGTATCAATTGGAATAGCAAATCCAATCCCTTCGTAACTCCCTGTTTGGGAGTAGATTAGAGTATTGATACCAATCACTCTGCCATCAGCGTCGCAAAGCGCGCCGCCGCTGTTTCCCGGATTAATAGCAGCATCAGTTTGGATTAAGTTAGTATAGGTCTTTATTCCCGTATCCGCGCCGGAGGAGAATGTAACTGTCCTGTTGAGCGCACTGATAATCCCCGCAGTTACTGTGCGCTCAAAGCCAAAGGGACTCCCCATGGCTATGGCAAGCTCTCCCACTTGCAGGTCTTTTACTGATCCTAGATCAGCTACCTTTAAGTTTTTCCGATCCACTTTTACCACAGCGAGATCTGTCTCTGAGTCAGTGCCCACTACGGTGCCGCTAACGTCCTTATCGGTACCAATGGTCACCCATATTTCTTTAGCATTTTGTACTACATGATTATTGGTGATGATATAGCCATCTTTTCTGAAGATAACACCGGAACCCTGCCCACTTACCGTCACATCTTCATGGAAATAATTAGATACTGCATTTTCTGTCCTGATATTTACCACCGATGGCTGGACTTCTTTGGCTACACTAGTGATTGGATCAGTAGATATGCTTCCTGATCTAGCTTTCCCTCTATAAATAACTCGCTCAATTGGGGTTGCCTTAAGGCCTTCGCCTTTAAGAATTGACGACAGATCAACTCCCAACGTAAAGGTAACAAACGTAGTTGAGATGGCGGCACCGATAAATGCACTAATAAAAGCAATGCAAATCAACAAGAAGGCCACGGACAAAGTAGAAAATCCTTTTTTGGCCGGTTTGGCCTTGGACCCACCTGTTACATCTGGCTTGCTCAACACGTCAGGTTCTTTTGCCAGTTCACTAGTCACTTCAACATCTTCGGATTCCCACACTGGCTCCGGTTTTTCTGGTTTGGAATCGTCTTTATCTACCATTTCCAACATCTCCTTGTTCAAAGATCCTCAGATTGGACAAAAATAGCGCTGTAACACTAATCCACTAGTGCCTGCGCTCAAACCCGGATATTGCAGTAGACTTAGATGATAGGCGCAGGAATTTTGGCTTTAGGCAAGGAAGACGGTGCTTTTTTGCACAGACGTACTTGATGTAGGTCGAGCAAAAAAAGTGCCGGCTGACACAGCATAAAGTCAAAATAACAAGCCTAGCGCTAAATTCTATTGCAATATCAGGGTTCAATCCAGATGCCCTTAGTGTTTAAGAATAATCCTACTGCCAACAAAATGCAAAGCTTCTACTGTGAATCAATAAGCGATTTATGGCATAAACAAAGGAACCCGACAAACCATTCTTTCATTTCTTCAGGAACTTTTTCCGTCCTCTTTCGAGAACTTCTTCGTCCTCTTCATGGCTCATCGGGTCCCTCGTTTTTATAATCGGCGTCTGGCTTTTGACACTTTAGGCAACAGACCGGAACAAGCACTTCGGTAAGGGCAAATTATCAATCAGGTGCGGATACTACGGAGAGATCGATATAAGCCTCATTTTCTTTCCCGGCCCGGGCAAAAACAATAACGGTTAGCATTTTTTTCTTCTTGATGTAGGCTAGAGCGTAACCACTTCCATCAGGTGAAGGCACAATCATTTCTTTCTTCCACTTCTTGTCCTTTAGCTCACTTTGATAGAATTGGGAAACATCGTCAATTGATGCTTTAACCGTCCATAATTCATGCTCCTTCTCTTTGTTTGAAGTGTCGTCAAATAACCTAACAAACTTGGCTCCTTTGTAAACAGGAATATCTTTTTCCAGTTTGTGATACTGGCGGCAGCCGGCGAGAAACAACAAGAATATTATTCCCATTAGAAAAATGTTTTTCCTGGAAAGGGAAATAGATGTGTACTCCATAATGCTTCAGAATCCTTTTGCGTAGGAAAAGATGAAACTGGTAGTTTTACTTAGATTCTAAAGCATGCTCCCGAATTCTGCCATCTTTGAGGTTAATGGTTCGATCAGAGAAGCGGGTATTATCAGAATTATGAGTTACCATCAGAACAGTTAAACCTTCCTTATTGAGAAGCTTGAACAGATTCATTACTTCAAGACCGGTTTCGCTGTCCAGGGTGCCGGTTGGTTCATCAGCAAAAACAATAGGTGGTTCATTTACGATTGCTCTGGCAATTGCCACTCGCTGCTGCTCCCCTCCCGAAAGCTGTGAGGGTAGCCGGTTGTATTTGCTGTTAAGTCCTACTTTATCAAGAACAGATTTGGCCATTTCCTTATGTTCCCGAACAGGATACTCACTAATGCAAAGCGGCAACATAACATTCTCGGCGGCCGTTAGATAGGAGATCAGTTGAAACTCCTGAAAAACAAAGCCGAAATACTCACGGCGGAAATCTGCCAGTCGCTCCAATCCCAACTGATATATTTCAATTTCGTCAACGTCGATACGGCCTTCGGAAGGAGGATTCAATCCCCCCAAAACACTTAAAAGGGTGGTTTTTCCCGAACCAGACGGTCCCATAATAGTCACAAACTCTTTTTCTTTAATATCTATAACAATTCCGGAAAGGGCGTAAACCGGGGTTTTGCCATTATTGTAGATCTTGGAAAGTTGCCTTGTTTTTATTATGCTCACCGCAAATCACTTCCTTGCTTAAATGAACCTGAGCGCTTTGACCGGATCAAGTTTTGAAGCATGAACTGCCGGATACAAAGACGCCAATTGACTGATAACAACGGAAAGCACAATGGCAAAAATGGCCAGATAAGGATTCCAATTGACCGAGACTGAAAGCTCTCCTAATCTTGAGGCAATAAGCCAAGCGGCGGAAAACCCGATAGCGTATCCCAGCAAGCCGCCGATAATGCTTAAAGTCAAAGCTTCCAGAAGGATTATCCGTACTATATGAGATTTTCTGAAGCCGATGGCTCTAAAAATCCCGATCTCCCTGGTACGCTCGGACACCGAAGACATCATAGTGGTAAACACAATCAAGGATCCGATGAAAATGACCAAAATTGATATTCCCCATGAAAACTGGGTGAATTGCTCTATAGTGTTCATTTTAGATTTTACACTCTGTTTAACCGCTGAAACCTTGGCGTTGGGAAGCTTGTCCGAGATTTGGGCCACGATTTCTTCAATAGGACAAGTACTGCACAGAGCGGAGATTTCTATCAAACTGAGTTTCCCCTTCTTCTTAAGTACCGACTGAGCTACTCCAAGATCAACAAACATTAGATCGTCGTCCTGAGAACCCGTCTCTTCCAATACACCACTTACTGTAAACTCTCGATCTGCAAATGAAACGGTTTTTCCCGCTGATGCGCCCAGCTTCTTAGCAGCCTCGCTCCCCAAGATAACTTCATTCGGTTCTTTCGGCTCAGCACCTTTGATAGTCCACCATTTCTTCAACCTCAGTTCCTTTTCAAACTCCACTCCCACCAGTAAGATCTTTTTGGTTTTCACCTCCACCGCTCCTATTAGCTTGGGAGCAATGGTGCTTATATTCTCTGCGTTTTTTATCTTCATGATCTTGGCCGCATCTTTTTGCCATAGTTCTTCAACTTCATAGACACCTGAAACCGCCAGTCCTCCGTAGGACAATGAAAGCTGGTCTGACTTAGGAACAATCAGAATATTCGCGCCATACTCATCAAGTTTTTTGTCAATATCTGCCCGCATTGTGGAGGTAATGGTTATAAGAGTAACCGCGGTGGCAACTCCGATTATGAGCCCCAGCACCAGGAAAAGCATTTTGGCTTTGCGCCGTCTTAAGTTGTTCATGGAAATACTGCTAAGTCTCATTGCCTCATTTCCTTAATCAATCTGGTATATACCGTTTTCGGCATCATAGCCCAAAGATTTAACAATTTGGTCTCCCTGGTAAATATCGACTTGAGTATGGCATCCGTAGTCAGTAGCCTTTGCTGAAACCGAATTATCTCCATAAGTCTCAGCATAATAGGAAAGACCTGCTTTCTCAGCTTCCTTCAAGAAATTGTCGATTTCCTCACTGGTCATATTCTGTGTGCTCTGACCCGAACCGCAGCAGCTACCATCCGAAGAGGAACTACTGCCGCACGAGTCACCACCGCAGCCCTCGTACTCAGAGCTGACACTGCTGTACGCACCATTATAAGAAGGATCAGCGTTATTGATAGATCCCGCTTCTTGTAGACGCCAGATTAAAAGAGCCGCCCCCAACAGCAGAACAAGAAAGGAAACTCCCACAATCGAGAATAACTTAGACTTATTTGCCGGTCTCTGAAATTCTTCTTCCAGCATTCTTCCTCCTTAAACCCTGATATTGCAATAGAATTCAGCGCTAGGCTTGTTATTTTGACTTTATGCTGTGTCAGCCGGCACTTTTTTGTGCTCGACCTACATCAAGTAGGCCTGTGCAAAAAAGCACCGATTAGACCCTGGGCTTCCAGTTAACGACTTCAGATTCCTCAATCACTATCTGATCATTCTCAATTGTTACTTTTTCCAGAATATCCGGCGGATAATCCATGCATCCTCCGGAAATCCCCTTCAAAGTGTCTAGGTTCCAGCGAGTTCCGCAGGCATTGCAGACCAGGGTATCACCTTCAATGTGAAACCTGGTTCCTTTACATGGCTCGCACATGCTTATTGCAGTAACTATGCGACCCGAGGGAGAAAGATAAGCAACCAGAGCTGTGGTTGCAGATCCTTGGTACTCAAAATATACTATCTTGTTGTCTTCGACTTCCTTCACCGGCACAATGATCTTTCCGCCCTCAACTTTAGCGGTAATATCAGTCATCTCAACTGTTTCACTCCCGTAGGAAGCAGCATCATCGGTGTCAACCTTTTCACCAACACCTTTTTCGCTAGGCCTTAGAACAAAGACCAGGGCAACTAGTACAATGATTGCAGCAGCAGAACCCAAAACAAATTTGAGAGTGTTGGACTGTGCTTTCTTCTTTTGCCCTTTTACAAATTTCTTCTTCTTTTCTTTACGCTTACTCATTTTCTTAACCTCCTCTACTACGGCTTGTAGTAATTTCCTTTATTTTTTCACCCCCGTTTTGTTTATGGTTTTTTAAGGATACTAGTAAGAACAACTAGATCCGGTGCATGTTTTGCTTGCGCCGGAGGAACAACAATAACCGGTAGACTCAGCTTGCGCCGGCTTTTGCCAAGACAATGCAGGTATAATGACCATTCCCAGAATCAGTAAACCGGTAAAAATACTGAAGAATAAATTCCTAAGCTTCACGCTCCGAATGGAACCGGAATGAGACGCCAATAACCGCTTAATCCGTTCTTGTACTACCGAAGGACTCCTGTTCAAACTGGGCACTACCGGATTTACCATTCTTTCAAGCAAACCATTTTCAGACTGGCACTTTCCTACTTTGGTCAAAGCACTTGCCAGAGCAAGAGGCCTCTCTGTTATCTTAATTGTATAATCATCACATGCCTTCTCCCTCTCTCGCAGATAGTCTCTCCATGCTAAATAGCTTGAAGGAAGGAAGAATAGAAAGTCTTTAACAACCATAGCTAGCGTATTTATGAAATTGTCTCTCCTTTTAACGTGAGCAATCTCATGCGCCATAACTGCTTCCAGTTCGTCACGGTCCAACTTCTCAACCAGCCACGAAGAAATCAGAATCCGGGGATGAATAATCCCTGTTGTCAAAGCTAGTGGTTGATCCAATTGACATATTTCAAGCTTGATTGCTTCAATGCCCACTCTTTCAGCAATTTCTCTGAAGATTTGATGCGCTTGTTTCTGAGGTTCCCCTTCGGCCTTTTCCAGTTTTTTTAATAACCTGCGTCCCGACACAAAACTCAATGCTTGTTTGATTACAATCATGACGAATAGCGAAACCAAAAGTACAGCTCCGATCCCTAGCAACGATATCTCTATTGATGAGCCGAACCAGCCAGCAGGAAGAACAAAGGATGCCTGACAAAGAGAAAGAATTCCGCAACTCGCCAAGGAAAGCTTATCAAGTAATACCAGATAGGAGATAAATAGACAAAATGGCAGAACAAGCAAGATCAAATATATCTTGGCCCTTGCGTCAGCACTGCCCAACTTAACAGAACGAATCAAAAGCAAGATAAAAAGGGAAAGCCCGGATAGAATAAATATCTTGCCCAACAAGTCCAATAGTAGATTTGACGATAGACTAATCGGAATCATATGTTTTGCCATCCTTTTCCATTTGCCTGCGTTCGTCGATCAAATTAGACAACTCCTCCAGCTTTGTCTTATCTACTTGGCTCATTCTTTCAATCAAGTGAGCCATTGTTGGCTCGGCAAATCCGTCCATCAGGCCATCGATTATCTCACTAACTGCCCGCCTGGTAAATCCTTTCTTATCCAATACCGCGGTGTAAACGAAAGCGTTTCCCTCTTTGTCTCTGGCCAGTAGCTTCTTATCAGCCAGCCGGGTCATAACCGTCATCACTGTTGTATAGGCAATTTTCCTCTTCTCACACAGGCAACCGTGGACTTCTCTTACCGTTGCTTGCTTTCGTTGCCATACAACACCCATGACATCCGCTTCCAGATCTCCCAAAATCTTTCGCAAACCAGCCCGATTAGGATTAAGATTCCTTATAAACCTTTTCTTCGTCATCACAAACCTCAATTCTTAGCCTACCCAACTACTTCCTTTACCACCGGCTTAAAACGATTTGCACTCCTTCTGCCTTCTCCGTAAATTCGGTTGATCACCAGGTAGGACAAGACCAGAAAAATAAAAGCAACCAATACTCCCACTGACTCGGTCGCAGTCAATCCAAGTACTTTAGCAATCAACACTCCGCCGGCAAATCCCAGAAGAAAGAATAAGATCGGAACAATATAGACAATCATACCCGCAGTAACTCCCGCCTTAGACTCAAGATAGACTTTTACCAACTCGCCTTCTTTCGCCCCAATCTCATTCTCAGCCTCAAGCATCATTTCTCCCGATGTTAGTTCCAGACAACATGATTTAACATCACATTCCGCGCACTGAGATTTCCTTTTGATGCCAATCTTGGCTATGTCACCTACTACTTCAATTACCTTCCCTGTTTCTTCCATGATCTATGCTCTCTTGCCTCATCAACACATTCAGTTTCCCATTATCCCGAACTGAATGCTGTGACCTTGGTCTCATTTTCTCGTAATA
>SDBS01000805.1_pt1 | contig 31461 bp, 25 predicted proteins | sample 2277091 | NCBI WGS metagenome assembly SDBS01 (sample SAMN10404972, study PRJNA504765) | marine sediment metagenome | isolation source: marine sediment core GS10_PC15, 163 cmbsf | place: Arctic Ocean: Southern Knipovich Ridge | collected 2010 | reverse complement strand
AAACTAAAAAATTTGAACTAATAGATTATATCGAGAGTCACCAAGACGAGATTATTGGTGAAAGTGTCCTACAAGATGTAGAAAGGCTTATTGATATTGATGAAAATAGAAAAAATATATACCCTACAGAAATTACAAAAAATCAAGAATCTGTTATCAGCGATAAATTAAAAGAAATTCCTAATGAAACACCAATTTTAAACGCTAATAAAATTGTTTCAAGAGGTGTTCGCAGTAATTTAGTTTCGATTCCTAAAATTAAAATTCCTAAAATATTCGTACCAAAGATAAAAGTTCATGTTCCGGTTATATATAAGAAAAGCGAAGAGGACTTTTAACAAATCTTTTTACTTATAACTCTTAAGATTTTATGATTTCATTAGCTTTGTTAATGATATTTAAATATTTACAAACTAAGAAAAAAATCAAAATTGCTTATATCTCATTCTTTTATAGGAACTAACAAGCCAAAATTTTTAATTTAGAATTAATTTATAAAGTTAAAAATTTACTTCAACAAATGATGTTAATACCGTTATTCATATGACTGATCTGAATCAAATCTTGCCTCCGTGGCTTAGGAGTAGAGCATTGCCTTGGTAAACGTGTCAATGAACCAAACAGGCAAAGGTCGCGGGTTCAATCCCCGCCGGAGGCTTTCTAACTTCTTTTTATTTGATAAAAATAACGATCCTTGGTTATTCGAAGTTCTCTATAACATCTAAAAGCTGAAAGTAATTTTTTATTTCCTTTCACTCGACGCAAAAGGATGTAAAACAGCAACTTTTGTTATTCGAATTTTTCTATAACATCCAAAAGTTGAAAGTAATTTGCTTTCTCAAGCCTTCCAAGGCAAATTTCGCAATACCATTCCCGAGTTTTCGGAACAAAAACATGGTCTTTTTCCATATCGCTACAAGTTGCGCAAGAGCATATAGAAGCCTTCAACAATTTTCGGAGCTGTATCTCCTGATCATATCCGATTTAGCTTATCTAAGGCTCTATATTGCGTATTAGCTTCTGTCTTGTCCCTAATATCGTAAAAAAAGTGTGAAAATTCGTCGCACTTACCACCCATACCCCTTATTCGCAGCGATTCCAAGGATTCTAAATAGAACTTACCAATCTCTTCGTCTATATTTTTTCCTATCGTAGTAGTTGCCATTTTGTTTGATCTCTAGAATTTTAAATTAAGGCTAAGTAACCTCAATATGCGGACGTTGTTTATAAAGAAAAAATTGATTCGTTACTGATATGGGATTTTTTGTTTCTAGAATGCTATTTGATCGTATTTAAAGTTTGAGTGTCATTAAAAGTTCTAGAAATTTTTTTTAATCCTCGATAACTCAGGATTTTGGGAACCATTCTGAGAAATGAGACAAAATAAGATTTTGTGAAGGCTACGAAAATGATTATATCGCATCAGTCTAAATTAAGAATTTAAATTAACGCTTTAAACTAGGTCATTTTGGATTGACTTTGGAGCATTAAAAAAAAAAGTTATCTAAAAGAGCAAATATTATAAAAACTTATATTTGAAAATTTTAATTCTTAATATAATACTTATACATTTTTTTAAGAAATAACTATGTTTCTAGACTTTACTAGGCTTAGTCCTGAGAGGTTTGAATTTTTTTGTGAAGATTTATTGGACAATCTAGAGGGTATTACTGTTATATTAGGACCTAGTAGAGGTCCTGATGGTAAAAAAGATATAGTTATACAATACCAAACAAAACACCCAATTGGACTGATAGAACACCCAAAATTTGCAGTAGAATGCAAAAATAATGCCATATCTAATAAATCAGTTTACCCAAATGACATAGGAGATATAAGATCAATCTTGGAAGATAACAGTTTAGATGGTTATCTTCTTATTACAACAACACTTCCTAGTTCCGGAACCCAAACACTAATAAAAACTGCTAATGCAAATAGATGTTATAAAGCGTATGTTTGGGATAAGAAAAAAATCCCTGAAATGGTGAATCGAATCAAAAATGTAAAAATTCGACAAAAATTACTCAATAAATACGGTTTATATCCTTCTACAATATATTATTCTGGCGAACTTGTTAACCATGAGCACAAATTTATTGTTAAAATAAACAAGAAACTAAAAGTTCCTTTTAAAACTTTGGATAGTAATTTTAACCGCTATCAAAATTTTATACATATTATCAATGGGCATGTTAATCTGATGCTAGTTAAAAGAGAATTCATTGGGGATTTGATAGAAAAAATAGGTATTTTTCAAGAAATGATATCGTTAACCCTTAATGAGATGAGAATTAAATCAATTCCTAAATCCTTAAAGAAATTAGAGAAATTAGAATATCTAAATTTAAAAAACAATAAAGTTTCAGAGATTCCAAATTATATAAATGATTTCGAATATCTAAAAGAACTAAATATTAGTGGAAATCCTCTTAAAAAAGTCCAGATTGGGGTGGAACTAATAAATAGGTTAAAAATAACTATTGATAAAACTCAAATCCCTGTTTTTAGAGATTTATTTGTTGCAGCAAAGTTAAGCGGAAATAGTTTAGATTTAACCGTTGATGGTTGTTCTTCTAAGGAAACTGAAGAATTCATTCTTTCGCTTTAATAGAATTATTTCTTACTATTTTTCATAAAGAAACTATTCCCTTAAGATTAAAGAAATGATTTGAATTAAAATTCAAAATATTAATAATTAAATAAAATAGATTGGAAGACATGGAGCTTACGGTACAACAAATAATACGATACATTGTCGCTGAAGTGTCGCAACCTGATATGAGAATTTTCATTTCCTTTGTGTTATTTCTGGTTATGTGATAGTCATTGATATTTTATATTTACTTATAGAACTTAGTGTTATTGGGATTGCATATCTTGTATTCTAAAACAACTACAGCATTGTAATTCATATTTTGTTGGCAAAAGTCCAGCTTTTTGCAATTGCCAACTCAGTAATACATATCCTCTATTTAGCAATTCGTTTTGAGTTTTACACTTTTCACAGTATTTATGCTTCTCATAAAATTTCAAAAAATCTTCGTCATTCCACATTACACAATCTTTATAATGGTTACAATCTTGACAAAAAACCCGAGAGATAATTCCTTCATTTTGTTGCCTTTTTGACTTGCATTTTACATTTGTAATTGGCAAAAAATCCAATATATCTTCTTTTGCAATATTTATTTTTGGAAAAAACATAATTCTCACATAAAATTAATCAAATTTTTTTTTTCAATTCTTTGTTATTTATTAGATTTAAGATTAAAAGTTGGATGTTTCATAAAATAATATATTTTCTCTGATTAATGAAGTCTCAGCACTAGCTTTATATTATACTAAAATCTATAATAAAGAAATCATTTACTAAAAAAATATGGAAGTTAAAAAATTAATAGAAATATTAGAAACCTTAGATCCTAATGATCATTTGATTTTATTTGATTATGATTCCGATCAATTCTATAGAATCTCTGAATTGCCAGATCAATCTACAGGTGGACTTTATATTGTAGGAATTAAGAAAACCAAGAAGTAAGAATACTTGAACTTGAATAAAAAGGAAAGGTTTCGTTTGAATAGATAAAATTAGAAGGAAGAATTTAATATTTCCATAATAAAAGTAATATTTAATTCCTCTTGAGCTATTCTCTCACCAATATCAAATAAAAACCCAATAAAAATTCTATCTGCTTTGTTTAAGAAAGACAATAGTGGATATTCTTCTTTGGGTTTCTTACTATGCCTTAATTTATTTTTTTCTGAGACTTTTATTAATCTATCATAAAAAGGTCGAGCTAAATCAATTTTTATTAATAAATTGTTTTCTTTCAATAATTGATTAAGTTGATAGGGAATGGCTAGTCCATTAATGTCAATATCTCCGAAGTATTCGATATTTTTAAGACTTGAATCAAATTCTTTAACCCATAAAATCGTATCTTTAATAAATTCCCCACAACCATAAATAATATGTTTATAATATGGAGTATCTAAAGATTGATTTGCTTTACAAAAACTATCAAATGTGTCTCTATTTTCTATGATGATTGATTTATTCCCAACCGAACCTCCAAAAGTTTTACTTGCAAACGGTTCATTCGTTTTATAACATCTTAGTTTTTCTAACGATAGATTTTCATTGAACCATTTTCTATGAACTAAGCGATCTAGTATTTTCTCATCTTTGAAAATTTGGATTGAACGCTCCTTTATTGGCATCCAAGATTTTTCATGACTGTGATTAATAAAGAAATCATTCATTAGTTTCAATAAATGATACGTTTGGCTCTTTAGATTTTTGACTCGCGTTACCCAAATCATTTCAGGTCGCCAAGGAAAGAGTTTCCAAGAATTTTTTTTTTTTTCGACTCCCATTTTTTTAATCTTAATCCAATATGGAAATTTAGGTCTTATATTGAAATCCCAATGTTCCTCTCCTTTTGGGAGCTCAATTAATCCTTTTTCTTCTAATTCGTCTATAATCTCCATTAATTTATGATAATAATTCTCTTCTGTGTAGAAAATTTCGGGGAATGTCTTTTCAAATCCTAAAATAACAGTTTCTTTTGATACTTTCAGCATTTTATTGTTCATTTTGCATAATAAGTTAAAAAAATCAAGAAATCTCGGATTGATCTCGATCACCTAAGTAGCTATCTAATTTCTTAAAGTAAGGAACCATTTTGGGTCTTATCTTTACAAAGCCACCCTCTAAGATTTGAGGTTCTTCCTCGTTTTCAACTTCGATTTGAAATTTACTATTCCTATATACAGAACGTTTTAATGTTATAAAGTTATAGTATTGATGAAGTGCTTCCACTTCAGGGACATGGGTAAATGCAATTAGTTGTATATTCAAGTGTTTTGCTAACGATACTTGCATACTTATCAAATCAGCACGACTTGCTGTACCAATTGGATCATCCATGATTAAAGGATATGAGATATTACGTGTTCTAACTCCTAGATATTTCATCCTATAATGTGCAATTAAGCAATATAACATGACTGCTACTGTTAACTTCTCTCCTCCACTACTTTTAATTAATTTTGTAATTGGCTCATAGGAGGCAAAACTTTTTTCAGGAAATAGAAACTTAATTGTTTTCATTCTAATTTGTAAATAATTTTTGATGATTGTATTAATAATCTCACTTTTTGTAAGTTCAGAAGGGAATTTAATATTATATTCAAATATTTCTCTGAAATAATTTTCAACCGTTCCTGCTACCTCATCCCGAGCACTAATAGGAATTTTAATGATTTGACGGTTGTTTAAATGACTTATTTCTGGCATTGGTAGTTTTACTTTTTGTAAATTAATTATCTTAGTAATGATGTCATCAACTATAGTTGAATAGATCTTCACTATGTTGCTTAATCTTTCCTTTGGAGCCTTAATACATTCATTTATCTGTTCGAGTCTTTTATTCATTTTATTGATGTAAGACGATAGCTCAGATACATGCTGCAAGTTAAACTCATTTATAAAATCTTTCAGCCTAATATCTTCTAAATTTTTAATTACTTTTTCGTTTAGACTTTTCACTTTAATTATAAAACTTTCAGTTTTTTTATCCCATGTTTTTCTTCGAAACATTATTTCTTCTAACTTTTTTTGCTCGGTAGATATTAAACTATTTAGATCTGCAGCCGAATCTATTTCTAAATCGCTCTCTTTTTGAATTGTTAATTTATCTGATATTCTCAAGTCTATTATCCGTAAAAGATTACTATCAGTAGCGTTCTCGAGCGTTTTAAGCAAGTTCTTGTTTTGACTTAATTCTTTTAAATCCTCAGCAAGTTTAAAAATAAAACTAGTTATTTTGAATAGATTTTCTTTACATTCCTCAAACTCCTTTTGTAGATCTTCCAATTCTTCTCTAATTAAACTCTTTTTTTGTATGATGTCTTTATAATAGGTTTGTAGATTGGAATCTTCGATATTAAATTCGTTTGCTAAGCTTATGTTCTCTTTGTTTATATTTTTTTTTTGTGTTTTGAGTTCTGAAATTCTATTTCTAAGTTCACCAAGATTAAATTCTACAGCCTTCTTCCTCTCTAGAATTTGCTCGTACGACAAGTTATCACCATAGAGCTTGATAAATTCGTTGTCTTCAATAGATATCTTTTGATTATTGCAAAATGTATCTATTTGCTGTTTTAACTGGGCTAAATCGTCTTTTAAACCAAGAATTATCTGTTTTAATTCGCTCTCATTTATAATGTGATCATATTGTTTTTTAATATCTAAGAATAACTTCCAGCAACCATCGAAAGTCTTATCCGCAATATATTTTTCGATTTCTGAAGAAGATATGGTTACTTTCTCAGAATATGAAGCATGTAGAAATCTAATGTTATTATCTAATTCCTTTAATCTTTCTTCGGTCTTTCTTATATCAACCGAAATCATATTTTCTTTGCTATTTAATTCTGAAAGTTTTTCTTCAATTTCTAATAATTTTAATCTATTCTGTTCGATTATAGATTTTTTGGCAATTATTTGTTTTGTTAAATCTTTTTTCTTTTCATATTTATAACGGAATGTATTCAATTGCGCTAAAGCAGAATTTGTATTTTCTAAAACGACTTTCTCTTTATTTATCACATTTATAAGAGAATCTTCTTTTGATTTCATTTTTCGGACGTCTAGATCTATCAATTCATGAGATTCTAATATTTTTTCTACAATGTCTTGATTTTTACTAATTTCGTCCACGATCTCTTTATATTTAATGTTAGGATAAGAGCGTAAGAAGGTTTTCCATTTTTCTACCAACTCTTTATGGAGACTTGATTGTTTTTTATTCTTTTTAATTGTATTGTCGTAAATCTTTAAATTCTCCTTATATTCTTCTATTAACGAGTTCAGCTCTTGATCATCGTACCTAAATTTAAAGTCTGGGCAAACGATTAGACTATTGTTAGGTTCGTATTCTGAATGACTGTCGCTAAATATTTCAGTCGTAGAAACAAATACGCTTTCGGTGAGGTTTTTAAAGTCACCTAAATCCTTGTTTTTTTGTAAGGTTCCTTTGATATTTTCTAAATTCTTCGCATTAACGACTATTCCCTCTAATAAATGTGGAATCTGTTCTAAAAACCTTTGGATTTTTTCACCATCTTTAAAATTAACCTTTAGATATTCCCATCCTGTCCCAAGCCAAAATTCCAAATTATTTTCTTTTAGAATATCTAATAAAATTTGAGTGTTTTTGTTAAACGGAAGTTGACCAGTTTCGTTATATTGGTTTACTTTCTCTTTTAATTCAGCATATTTTGGCGATATTTTAAACGTTTTTTGATCAATTATATTGATTTCTTTTTCAATTTGACCTAAATTCTCTTGACTAAGGATATCATAATTTGGTGCTTGTTTACTCCACTCTTCCCCGAAAAAAAGCATAAAATTATGATAGGAGGTCAATTCTTTCCAAGAATTTGATCTGATCTTTAACTTTTCTTCCAAAATTTTGCTCCTATTTAGAATTGTGGAAGTTTCCTCCTTTTTTAGACTTTGAATCCCTTTTTTTTCTTCAATTTCATTAATGGTTGCTTGTAAAAGACCTTCTTTTAATTTTATTTCTCCGCTTATGCGATCAGACTCTTGATTATAATACAGTAAAGAATCTGTTAAATCCTTGTCTTTAAATAAATAAGATTGTATTTTTTCTTCTTCTCTAGATATTTTATTGATAGTCTGGGTTGCAATTCTTATTTCTTTTCTTAATATATCAATTTCGTGTTTTGATGCCCCAATATCTTGATGCATGTCGTTCTGTTTTTTCTTAAATTTATTTAATTCGTTTTCTTTAAACTTTAGGATTGATTGTTCCTTTTCTTTCAGTTTTTTACTATAATAGTAAGCAATTTGTCGCATTTTTTCTAGTTCTTCTCTAATTGGCTTTGATTTCGCTAAAAGCGTGTCGTTTTTTTGTTTATATAGTAGGCTTTTATATTTATACTTCTGATACGCAGGTAAAATATCTAGAAAATGTCTGTCTCGCTCTAAACGCTTATGTTCATTCGAATTTTTTGTAATTTCTGAAGCTAGTTCAGAAAACACCAAAGAATTTTTGGTATATTTTAAAAATCCTAGTCTTTCTGAATCTTCTTTCAGCTGGTTTTCTAAACTCTTCTTCTTTTTTTCTGAATTTTGAAGTTCACTTGAAATGTCCTGCAAATTGTTATCCGCTTCTCTTAGAGAATCGGTAATGAATTTTTTTATTATTTCCCAAAGATTAATTGAAGTATTTATCTCATTTTCAAGCTTAGCCGTTTCTTTTTCAAGTGGTTTGCCGTGTTCTAGAGTATCAACTAATTGAGTTATGAATTCTCTTTGTGCTTCTAATTTAGGTAATTCCCGTACATTATCATATAAATTTTTAATCTCTTTAAGATCTTGATCATTTTCCCTTATATCGGTCAAGATATTAATTAAGAATTTAATAAAATCATAATCGTTTTGAAAATCTAGTATCGATTCCATACCTCCTTCAGATTTATTCATAATCAGCTGTGTTTTAATAAGATCTGAATCGATTAGATTATCATTCAAGTGTTGAACCCATTTGCCTATTTCATTATTAAAGATTTTAATATCTTGGCCGGGAAGTTCCTTTTTCTTCTTCCTTAAGATTGAAATCATCTCAGATTGGGTTAAATGTTTATCATTTTTTCTTATTTCTAAAGTATCAAAACTCATGTGCCTATCTATCTCCATTGGATATTTTAAACTATAGAAAACTTGGTTTATACTATTATCCTGTTTTTTTTCGAGAATGACACCGGTCAACAAAAATTCAGTTCTTTTTTTATTATCCAAAATCCATTCAACCATAATATGAGCGGGGAAATTTCTTAGAACATACTGACCTAAAGTCCTATCTTTAAACCTTCCAAGAAAGTCGTAAGAATAAGGTCTTAAAAGATATAAGAATAGCCCAATTATGGAAGATTTACCTCCCCCGTTCTCAAGAAAGATTACTGAATTTTCTCCGTAACAATTAAGAACTAAATCATCAATAAAATTAATTGAATATCCTATATTTACTAATCTAATACGACCTACCAATGGCATTTTTTTTTACCCTCCGAACTTTTTTAAAATATCTTTGATTGACTCGTTTTCGCTCAAACTTTCCATATGATAAAAAAACTTTTTAGTGGGGAGATATTGTATATCCTGCTTAATTAGGAAGCGGGAGGAGACTAGAAACTTAAAAGCTTGCTTTATATGGAAAAATGAAGTATTTCTTGATCTATCTTCCAAAGAACTTGGAGTAGACAGGCTTAAATAGCTGGTTAAGAGTAGTTCTGTATCGGGATCGTCCTTCTTATATCCTTTAGATTTAATTTTATTTAAGATCTCTTTACATTTATCTCTTAAATAAACATCAAGTTCCGGTATAGTTATGGGAAACGTATTAAAAGAACTCTCTTCTTCGAAAGAATTACTCCTTGGAAAAACGTAAGAAGCCAAGCCAATAAAAATGATCAGGTAAATGCGTTCACTAGAATCCTTAGTAAATCTCCTTATATTTGCTAAAGAATAAGAAAAAATTGATTTTGGGTGCGCTCTTAGATAAATCTCTGTTGTATCAATATCGAGAATATCTAAGTGAAGCCCCGTAGCAACCAGTATTACTACCTTTCTAAAACTTACATTTTTTTTGTATTCTTGGTATAGTTCTAAATATTCGGTTTGTTCCGAGATCGTTAGTTTTTCACTTAAACCAAAATATACTAACCTCGATGCTTTTTCGACCAATAATAGTTCAAAATTTTCTTGATAGATTTTATATCACCTTAAAATTTGAATTTCAAAATTATTTCCTTCAAAATATATATTGTTTAACTTACTATCTATTAACTCAACATTGAGAGTTTCAGGTAGCAATCTTTTTTCAAAAGTTTCTACCGCATATCTTCCAAGTATTAACATTTTTAGGTAATTGCAAAATAACAAGGACTTAGACTTGTGAATTGCGTTTAAAAATAGTGCGTCAAGAGTGACTTTCTTTTTTTTAGATAAACTGTATCGCAAAAATTCTATTACTTCTGTTTTTATTGATTCGGAATAGAAAATTAATTCTCTCATAGAGATTGTTTTATTAAGTAATTTTTCGTCTGATTTGGAGTTGTAATCAGTCTTCGATTTCCTTAAAAGTTGCATAATCAATTGATTGTAGGTTATCATTGGTGGGGGCTTTAATTTCGTAAAAAAGGAAAAGAAATCTTCCAAGTGCTCCCCAAATTGATTGTAGTTTTTCTTTAAAATGACATCAAAAACATCGGTTTCAATTGAGAGTTTATTAGTTTTCCTTAAAGTTAGCTCTTGAAGCCATTGTTCGTCTAAAAAAGTTGTTCGCGCTTCGTTAATTTTGTTTTGCAGAGGTAACAGCTTATTTCTTGATCTTTCAAGTAATTCTTTAAGCTCAACTAAAATTTCTCGTTTGAAATACTCTTCTCCTAGATCTTTGAGTTGAATGTTAATTTTACGATTCTGAAAATCTTGTTCTCGAATACAATTATTAATGTGATCCATTGATCTTCTTAATTCTTTTGGGATCTCATTTGACCAATCTAGGTTGGTTAAGTTTCTTTTCGTTTGATTGATAACTTGTTCAATTTTTAATTCATACTGGATAGTTAATCGTAAATTATTTTTTGCGCTGTCAATTGCGTTTTCATAATCTCCCCTTTCTATTTGACGATCAAGGATTCTTAAATATGCTTGTTGCTGATCTTCGAGATCAATGCCTAGCATCTGAATGAAAAAATTTACTGCTTCTGGTTCAGCAAATAGAACTGCTTTTTCAGTGTTATACGTTCTATAGGTAAGAAGGCGAAAAGCAAGTACTCTCTTTATTGGAGGATCTTCAGAATAATCTGTGAATTCTAACCTGATGCCCTTTTTATTCTTTTTTCTCAATAATTTTTCTAAAATAGATTCTAAAATTTTGTAATGGTCCTGTTTAGAAATTAATTGCGCTTGTTTTGCCCTATCCATTAACGTTAACAATGGATCCAATTCATTAAATAACTCATGTTTCGTGATTCCCTCAAAAGGACCCATATTATCGATGATTAATTCAAGCATTTTTAATGAGATGGCTAAGGGGTCGTAATGACGGAATTGTTGCTTTAATGCTTCATCCCTGATAAAAGAATCCTTTAAAGCGATAATAGGACTAATTTTATACGAGAATATTAATTTTTTTGTTAAAGAATTATCCCAATACCTAATTTTTTTCAACGAATTGTTTCTCTTATTGATTTTTGGTTCACCCAATTTTGTCTACTTGACTATACTCTAGTTTAAAGTATTTTAATCTATAAAATTTTTCGCCATTTTGGCGGAATTCGTAATTCAAAAGTCCTTTATCTACTAGATAATTTAACCTATTTCTTACTTTTTGATCGTATGTCTTAATTTTTTTATTCCAATCCGGTGATTCTAAACTATCGACAAATACTCTCAGATTTAAAGGAGTATTCTCCGAATCAAAAAACAATTCAAGGATTTGAAAATCTACTAAATCTAAATTTTTATATTCAGGTATTATTGCGTAATTAAAAGTTCTGTAATGATAATCGAAAATTTCGTAAGTCATCAGTTCGTATTTAGTAGAATTCAACCCGTCCCGAAGTAGAATAGCGTGTAAATGGTATCTTAAAGGGGTGAGATTGAGGTAAATAACCCAATCTTCGTAATTTTCTTCTAAAACCTGTCTTAATCTTTTTATGTTTCTTATAATCTCTGGATATCGAAGGGATACAAAAAATTTCTTAGGGTTTTTCTCGTATATTAATCGTAATGAACCTTGTAAAAGTTGAATTGCTTTCTCATCTTCTTCCTTATCAAATAAGATGTAATAAATATCGTCAATAGAGTCCTCCTCTAAATTTAGTTGTCTTATACGAGAAAAATGAATTGAAGGACTTTTTTCGCTATCAGAATATTGATGGTTGATGGGAATAATTTCAAGTCTTTGTGCTCTCATTTAATCGTATATCTCCTCACTTAATTGAAAGTCAGTAAAACTTCTAATCCTATTGAAAGTACTAGTTAATTGCTTTCTGTCTCTAATAGGTTGGAATATATCACTAAATGGAAAGGATTCCTTTAATTTATCATATTCATTTTGAACGTTTTGCTTGTCAGTTCTAACTAAAATAACAATAATCCAGAAAATATCTTCGCTAACCTCTTTAATTGCTTTTAAAAAACCTAATTGTGTATTAAAATCAAAACTATTTGTAGTTTCATCAATGATTATAAATGAATGGAATTGTTGTGCTAAAGCGGTCATGATTCCTAAAGCTACTGAGGCTTGTTCTGATCCACTTGGTCCAGAATCCAAAATAGGAAATTCGGTACCGTCTTTTTTGCGAATATAAGGTCTGAGGTAAATATTATTGTTTTCATTTACCTTTTTAAATTTAAGAAAATCTTCTCCAGTAATTCTATAATAGAAGTGTTGGGCATGTTTTATTATTTGGTTCATAAGATTATCTTCCATTTTATCAAGATGTATGTTTTTTTGTATCGTTTGGAATATAACTTGGATTGTAGGTAGGATGTAATCTTTGAGGTTTTTATTCAATTCTATATCCTTACAATTCTTTTTATATTTTTCTTGATTCTCCGAAGCGAATTTAGATATTTTGCTCACGATTTTTAATAGCGAGGATGAGTACCCCAAAAATTCCCTTACTTTAGTTGACAAAACTCCAAGATTTTCAGTCAGGGACTTTTTCTCGTCGTAATTTATCCCAAAAGAGACGAATTCCGATTGTAATTGCTCTTGTGAAGTTAACTTTATTTCTTTTAGTTTTTCTTCGATTTGTTCAAACCCCTTAATATCTTTTTTTGACATTTCTACATTTTTTACAATAAATTCGATTACAACAGATTTTTGGCTTGTAATGTATTCATTCCATGATTTGATAATATCAGTAATCTTTTTGAGAACCTTGTTGACTTGAGCAAATTTGTTAAGATCATTTTTTATTACTTCTGAGACTCTATCTAATTCTCCCTGAAGTTCATCAAGTTCCTTTAACTCTTTAATAGTTAGCTTAATATCTCGTGAAAGCTCTTCAATCAAAGCTGTAGGTACTTTATCATTTTTCTCTGAAAGCAGTGGAAAAATGGAATGACTGAAAGAAATGGGATTTTTTTCAGAGATATACCCCTGTAAGTTCTTGATGGGCATATATAGCTTGAGAATTTTTTTGTTTCCTTCGTCTTCTACTCTTCCACTTAGTGTAAAAATCCTATCAGTAGGTTCAAAAGATATTGGATTTTTGATTTTATCAAGCTGTCTTTCATATTCTGAGATTTTATCTTTAATTTGAGAGGGAGATACGCGATTTTTGTTAATAAGTTCGTTATTTCTTTTATAAAGCGTCAACGCCTCGTTAAAATGCTTAACAATGGTGAAAACGACTGATTGTATTTTAGAAATTTCGTCTTCATCGGGAACCTGATCTAAAGTATTTTGTCCTAAGAGTTTATTTATTTCAGATTTAAAGAGGAATGTGAAATCCAGATTTATTTGGGCAATATTATCATAAAAAGGATTATCTTTTATATCCCGATGGATTTGATTTAATTCCGAGTAAAGGCTATCGATTAATGCTTTATTTTGATCAAAATATTGAACCACTTTCCCTAATTTTTTTAATTGGAGAGTATCAAAGAATTTTTCAATAGTCTGGTATTTTTGTTTTTTGTTGGGTATTTCATTTTGAAGCTTAGAAAATAATTCAATATTGGTTTGCGTTACTTTTTGTTTTTCTTCTATTCTTCGATGGAATTCTATTAAATTATCTTGGTATTGAGAATTTAATTTAAGCACATTGCGAATATTCTCGAAATCATCTTTATCTACTTGATCTAATTCTATATCACTGCTATACTGTTTTATAGTCCCCTGAAAGTTTTTGTAAGTTTCTTGCAGTGCAAAATTCTGGTTCTCCAGTCTTTTTACGACTTTCTCGGAACTGTTAATTAAGTCTTTAATTGAATCGTGCTTTTCTTTTAGATCTTCATACAGTAATTGTTTGATACTTTCATATCCGCCCCCGTCTTGAGAAGTCAAACTCTCAGTCGCATTCTTAAACTCTTTTGTATTATCAATCGCAATCAACCGATCAATAATCTCAGGATATAATTTTAGTTCAGAGAGTAAATCACCTAATTTATTAACGTTTTTATTAGCACCAGTAATAAGTATTTTGGTTTTGGGAATTTTTTCGACACAACTTGTCTTAGACCAGGTGAATTTTCTTTTAGCTGGTGGAAGGTTATTTATTACTTCTACTGTTTGGTTTGCCTCTAAGAAAGTAACATATTCTTCTGATTGGTTGATTTCTCTTGCAATGCGATATAAAACCCCGTTATACTCAAACACTAAAAAAATATGCCCTTCTTTACTTGTTCCTAATATTTTTGATAAATCGATTTTGTGGCCTCGAAATCCTGTAAAAGCATATTTTAATGCGTTAATGAAAATTGTCTTCCCTTTACGATTATATCCATAAATAATCACAAGATTTGAATTAAATTTTAAAGAAGTCGTCAAGCCTGAGATATTTTTAATATCAACTGATATTAATCTTAGATTTCTTTCTTTTAAGCTAACCATTCTCTAATTCACCTCTTTTTTTAACGAAGCGTCTAAAATATTTATAATATCTATTGGTAAATAATCTGAATTAAGGAATTCATTAAAATTTGTTAAGACTTTTTTAATGATGTCTGCAATATAGTTATTTATCGATATTTTTTCTCTTGTATAAAATATGCTATCGTCTAACAATCTTATGGAAGAGACAAGCAATGAAATTTGGTCAATTGTTAAATTTATCTTTTTTTCCTTCAATAGCTTCTTTATATCTTCTATTTGTTCGAGCGTCTTCTCGAAGACTTTCTCAATGTTTAACAATTCTCCTTCATCCTCAAGTTTATCCATAGTAAGTGGAGTGGTAATCAAATCTTTCCCTCTGAAGTCAACAAGAAAAATATCCTCGAAATCGTTAGATATTATAGTAATTATTCTATTTACATCAATCTTGTAAAGTTGCACCATATTCCCAGTGAATTGGGGAATAATGATTATTGACTTAAATTCATCCTTATCCAATAAAAAGTCAGCTACTTTTTGAGTAATTATTCTCCAATCCGCATCAATTTGTGATAAATCCTTCCCGCTTACATCGTATAAAACCTCAACTGTAGGAGAATACGGCTGAAAGGGAATGAATTCATGGTTTAATAATTCCTCATCTAGAATCAGAAATCCATATGGGTTTTTCTGTTTACCTTTTGTAATTAGCTGACCATCCTTGAAGATGAAATTTTGAACGGATCCACTTCCTACTGAAACCCAAGCAGGTAATGCACAGGGTACCAATACAATGTTCTCTCGTTTAAATTTTTTTTGATAAACATGTTCGTGCCCATTTAAAATAAGATCGAATGATGAAGAGATCGTATTGATTAATTCATCTTCAAGACCAATATTCAAGCCTTTTTTAACAAAATCTAAATGAGTCAAAAGTACGTTCTTTTTATTTTTTGCGGGATATTGACTTACAGCTTGACAAATGTTTTTGATTTTTTTTTCAATCTCTAAATAACTCTCATTTACCCCAATATTGGCGAACCAATAAAATGCATAAGTTGTTTCCAAGAAATTATTATTTGTATCAGCATCATTATCTAAAATACCTGTTGTGTTAGTTTCCATATAATGAAAATTATCAGCAGCTTGGGAAATACTTTGCAGAATATTTTTATCACCGTGATTGCCCAATAAAGCATACCAATTAATTTCTGTATCTTTAATGATCTTCACGATAGGGATTTGATATTTTGACCCGTCAATATAGCTTATTGGGTGTCCTTGAAAAACAAATTTTTTATCAACAAAATCTCCTAAGACAAGGACTTTTTCGGGATTGTAACTCATAATCAAATTAACTAATCTCTTAAATTCACTTATCTTATCGTAATTCTTGTGATAACGATGAATCAAATGAGGATCAGACAAAACAGCAATTTTACCCATTATCACTACCCCTCCCTTCGTCATTTAGACTTTCCTCTCGAAGGATTTCAGTAATTACCTCTTCAGGAATTTCCAACGATAATGCTGCTTCCCGAAATAGTTCTTGACTTCTACTATCAAATCCATCTTCACCCCAGGAATCCCTTTCCCACAACGTGTTTTTTACCATTTTTTCGTAATGATTGATTTTAATAGGTAAAGGGAGATTGTTTCCTATTAGTTGTTGAAAGCCAATAGCCATCCCCTTGTCAGCATATTTAATGTAATCGTCAAACGATCCTAATTCAGCTGGTACGTTTTTAAATAAAATATTCCTCATAGAATTGACAGGTAATCCTAAAGCGACCATCCAGCCTAGTTGAGTAAGAAGTGATGGTTCTATCCTTTGAATATCCTGTAAAACTAACCCAATTCCAATCCCAAATTTTCTGGCGCGTACTTGCATCTTTGAGAATAAATCAATTTGTTTTGCTTCCTTTCCCCTAATTAAAGCTGTTGCTTCCTCTATAATAAAAAGACACGGGACAATATTCGGATGAAACCCTCGATTTTCCCTAGTATTTACAATATGAGCTAATAGAATTCTCTGGATTAGTAATTTTACGCGTGGATCTAATGATGACTCATCGATAATAAGTGTTTCACCTTGATCAGCGCATCTCATCGCAAAATGTAATAGATTGTAATCGTTAACGATCGTCGTTCTAACATCATTACCGTCATCATCAGTTATTGTTTGTGTAATCGGATTATCATTGGCATCAGTAATGAATGAGAATTGCTCCTGCTCGTAATCATATCGAAGACCAAGATAATTCTGATTTTCTAATAGAAACGATACTAATTCTCTCTGGGCAGTAATATATGAAGAATTACGATAATTAAACCTATCCACACCCCCGGTGAAATCAAACGGTCGACTGATAAACCAATTAATAAACTCAAGACACAATCGAAATCCTTCAAATTCGGGAGGTCTGGCGTTACGACATACTTCAGTATAATAATAGCGTAGATATCTTAAAACCAGTCCATACCCTCTAGTTTCTTCCAACGACCTTAAGGCTTCCTCTAAGGGAATGTATTCAAGTGGGATCTTCAGATTCCTTACATCTAAAAATCTATATTCATCACTAATGGCGTTGTTCTGCTCGATTCGCCTTCTTCCAACATCAACGAGATGAATTTGAGGTGGGATCTGTTGTTCTTCTTGTAAAAACCTTAACACTAACATTCCTAAATCCATGCCCCAATCTCTGGGTTTAAGACATTTCACATATTCTCCAGCATCATCGAAAAGAATGATTCCACATCTGGGCCATCCTTGAAGAGTCTGATGGGTTCTATAATGCGAAATCAGTTTTGTCTGATATTGAAATATCATCTCTTTTAGCACATTGCCTTTTCCTCTACCAGAAATAGCTATGATGGCAAAATGAAGCAATTCGTTCCCTTTAAAAATTAAGTTATATTCTTGATTGGTCGAGGGAATAACCGCAATCGGGATTTTGATGAATGAGTCATCGAATTGTGAATTAAGGTTGGTAATTATTTGTGCTACTCCTTCCATTGAACCTTCCATTCCCATTTTTAACGGTTTAACAAAATTGGTGGGTGTGCCATCTTCAAGGGCAAAAAGTGGATCTACCTTTGCTACTGCCCCTAATTCCTTGATTACTGCTAAAATTATTCTACTTTCCTCGGCGAAGCTAATTAAATCTCCATAATTTAAATCCTGACTATTGATTAAAGCTTTCACATCGTCTATTTTATTCTCCAATACTAGCGCAACCGCATTTTCACTCATATAAGCACGAATAATTTGAAGATAATCCGAACTTTCGTTCAGTCCTTTATTTTCTCCAATTTCTACCAGACAAACTAAGAGGGTTAATCGTATGTTTTGATTATCTCGAATTATTATATTTTCACTCAACATCTCATTAAATACTCTCATAAAAATTTTAAATTTCTCATTTCCGATTAACTCTGCCACAAGTTTTAAGTGATTGAAACCGAACGCATCCCAACAACTAATAATTTCAGACGGATTTAAAATGTATACTTCCGATAAAGGTTGTACTATTCCCGATTCAGAAATTAAGGTCGCTGACCCTTGAAAGCTTGTTAAAGCTGATTTTAAGATGAAATGTTTTGCAGGATCTAAAACAATCAACCCTTTTTCACTTAGAATGTTTAAACTTGGTAAATCGCTTCCAGGTGCTAGCAAATTTTGCTCGTACATCAAATAATAATTATTTCTATCATCTTTCAAATATATCGGCATAGGAGTATCTAATGGATAAATCGGATTCGGAGCTTCGTCCTTATTGATAATTAATTTTACTGTATATCCGCTTACCTCGTTAATAATCCCTATATGTTTGTTTTTACCCTCTTCCATTTTTCATAAACCTCCATTTATTTAAATCCTTTATATTTTTTCCTAGTTTATATTTTTCGGGTCTTTTTTCGTTGTAAAAATCAATGAGCAACTTAGTATAATTGTCTTTAAACATATTACATGCGGTATGAGCCATCGTTAGTGAGATGGAATGGCCTTTCCCTAAAATCATATCTAAACACGCAATGTAATGCGCTTGAGCAGGAGTTAATGTAGGGGAATATCCTATTCTGACCCAAGTTGACGGAAAATATACCCATTTGTTTTCATAATACTCTTGGTAACCCCAAGTAAAGTAGTGAAATTTAAGTTCTTCCCAATCGTTGTTATACAGCGATGGTTTAACTTGAAATATAGGAGATGGTGAAGCAATATTGCTTAACCAATCCTCAAGTAAATCATAATCGCTAAAATATTTATATCTCATTTTACTGCTTATTTCAGCTAAGATTGGGAGACCTTTTTTAAGAGAGATGCTACTTTGCCCTTCATTTATCAAATTTAGCAAAGATTTTGCTTTTATGTCAATAGAGTTAATAGATTCGTCTAATTCCGAAGCCAAATCATCAACAACGTTTTTGAGAGTGCTTTTTTGAGAAACAAATATAACAGGAAGATCATATCTTCTAATGTCTGAGAAACATGTTTTTATGTTTGTTAAAAGAAAATCCCTATTATCAGCGTCAAGTGTAGGTAGCGTTTTAATAAATGTAAAAATGATGGGTAAATCCAATATAGCTACAAGCTGTTTACCATTGAAGTGCTCCCACGGTCTGAAACCTTCGTTTTGCCATTGACAGCCTAACGCATTAAAAGGACATTCTGAACACCTTCTGGATTTGAACTTCCTTGAAATTAAGATACAGAGTGCTGCTCTAATCTCTAAAACTGTGCGAATTGTAGAGTGAGAGAAAATACTTGAATGATCTATAACTATTTTTTGAGAATACTCGTACACGTTAGTTTCTACACCATTCAACCCCCACAAGACCAAACTACCAGAAATATAAGTTGGAGAACCAGCCTCATTTCTAGCTACTTTTGCCGTTGTACCATCTGAACCTAAATAGCAAAACTGTTCGCTTAGCTCAACTAATTCGTCATTAGAAAGCAATTTTTTTTCAGTTCTCCCTAAATGTAACGATCCATTCCATTCTAAGTATGAAATTTCTAGAATGGTTAGCAATTCTTTCAACTTTTTCTGGGTAAATATTTTCTCCATGTTTATCATAATTTTACACACCTTTATAAATATATTGTCGAATCCGATTTGGTTTCTATTATTTCTTTATAATCCATCGTCTTATGTGGGATAGAACTATTGGTAGCTCTATTTTATCCTTTATCACTCCTTATTTGTCTTGATAATGTTGGAATTTATTGATTCCATTGCGTGTTTGCTTTTCTTCCGTAATAGTTGCCATAATATCAAATTTTTAAAATTATGCATTAAGTAGCCGTCTACTTATTTCGTCAATATTAAATCTTATAGGTTTATTAATAAAAGTTGAATTCAGTAAGCTTTGTTTTGATATCAGAAAGAATTTCAGGTTCTTCAATTTCGTTCCACAGGTAAGAATTGCGCCCAGCTCCGTGTGGAAAAGTAACTGTAGGTATCGCTATATCGTCAAATATTAAATATTGGCGCTTAAAAAGGAATTTATTCCTTCTTTTTTTTTTGGATTTTACCTCGTCGTTTTCAGGAGTGGAGAAATATACTAATTTAAAATTTTTCGAAAAATAATATTCAACAGATGTTCCTTGAAATATAATTCGTAAATCAGGAGCAAATGCTAAAAGTAATTCTAATTCTTCAAAAAAATGAGTTTCTAAACAGTTTTGGTGTGACTGGTGAAGGTTTGTGCTGCGACACTTTGCTATGTCGGTAACATACGCTTTTTCTTTGATGTCAGGAAAAATTAATCTTAACCTGGTGAACAATCGATGTTCTTTTTTTTCAGTGTTAAATTGATCAAAAGCAATATGGATATCATGCCTACCGCTTTTTTCTATAGTTTTTTTTGGTATGTTTACTTCTAACCCAATGATTACATATTTTATCTCGTTAAGTTTCCCCAAAAAGCCTGGAGTGTCTTGTTTTCTCACAGCGATACCCTTGGAGATACACTCGTTACACCCTTTAATTCTGTAGCAATTTTTTTCATCAGGGATAAGCTCGTATCTTTGGTAGTTTTTAAAAAAGTCCAGTAATTTCTGTTCATATTTTATGATACATTCGTTTTTTTGGTCCAAAATAACTTTTGTAACCTCGTCTCCATAAACTGACCTAAACCACTTTGAATAATCTGTAAAATTCATAATAATACTTTGTATCAGAAGAGAAATTTTATTCTCTTTCTAATCAAATACCAACTAAGTCTAACGCGTCCACATTCTTATTTTTAAAGTGAAAAACCTGTAACCTTCCAAATTTTTCCTCCTGAATCAAGTTTGAATGCTTAAACATGGTTAAATGCTTAAGAACTTGAGCTTGTAATCGCTCTACCGCGTGAGAGTCTGGACTCTCTAAAAATTCAATTTTAGAAATATATTCGGACAAAGATATTATTTTTAATTCGAATAAAGATATTATTTTTAGCGATAATGCTGCTGAAATAGTTATCAATGCATTCTCAAATTATTTACCAAGCGTATTAGTTTTGGCGAATATTTGCCTTATTCTAAAATAAGGAGTTTTCGTTTTTAACTCTTTTTCTTGATTCCTTTGGTAATCGGAAAAATAAGAAGTGGACTAACTTCTTTCCTTTCTTTTCCCTTAAACCATGCTTAGATGGTAAACATCTAAATTTCCTAAATATCTTATATAATGCTGAGAAAAAAGAATTTTATATTGAGGATTTAATCGAAATAATTCAAGCTTTAGGATTAATTAATGGTTTAGACTTGAGTAGGGATAAAATCTTTAGAAATTCGAATTTAGAAATTCATTTGGATGTTTTAAAGTTATAATAGAACTTAATAAAATTGAAAAGTTCCCTTGCTATTTTATTAAAAGAGTAAAATCTTATTCCATGTTTTTATTATGAAAAGGATAAAGATAGCTAAGATAAATTATACTGAATGTCTAATATGAAGATTAAAGGAAAAAATATACCATTTAATTAAAGTGAAGGTAAAGGCTATGCAAATCATTACTGAATTTTCATTTCCTGAAGTTGTCTTTGAAGAATTTCTAATTGAATATTACACGAATATATTAAGAGAAATTAAAAAAAGAGGAAACCGTAAATTTAAAGTGGAGATTATTGAGAAATTACTCCAAAAAAACCTATTTCTATTAAGACGTTTGAAAGATCCAGGTTTTCAAAGATTTCTTTCGAAAGAAATTTTAAAAGATATAGAATTCTTTAAAATTGCAACACAGTATATAAAAAGGATTATATCGACTAAACTTATGAATTCCAATTTCTTCTTCGACCCATTTTCAAAAAGAGAAGATTGGTTTCCTTTTTATAACCCAAAATTCACACCTATTTTTCCAACAACAGAAGAATTATCAAGAATTAAACCTTTTAACGAAAATGTAGAGAAATATTTGGAACATCGACTCAATTTAGCAAAAATGGACGGTGACTTGGAAAAAATAAAAGCAATCGAAGTTTTAATGAAAGATTATGATAAAATGAGTTATTCTATGAGAGAACTTTTAATATATCCATTTTCTTCAGATCCTATAACATTGAATTTCATTTTAAAATATGAAACAATATTAAAAAATCAAAAACTAAAACTCAACGAATTGTATAATAAGCCACCAAGAAGTATTTTCTCTTCTGATTTTTTTCTTTACCAAAGTCCAGAGAACGAAGAATTAATAATTGAAATTGTAAAAATAATATCAAATTTTTTAGAAGTACCAAAGGAACAGGTAATGGTATTAAATAAATTGATTAAAGATTTAATAGTTATAATTCAATTTAAATGGTTTGATCTTAAAACTGCTGAAGATAAATGGAGATTACTTGATGCAGAATACCATTATATGTTATCAATAGATGATTATCAACATCTTTATACCATATTTGAAGTTAATTACAAAAAAGAATTTGACGAGAATCTATTAAAACAGTTTTTTGAACAAATGTATGATATAAAGCAAATCAAAAGAGAAGAACCCGCGGAATATTTTGTAAAAGAGTATGAAACTTTGCATTCATTTGTGAGTAAACAGTATCCAATAATTTATAATATAATAATGGCTTGTTATAGAAATGGATATTATCAAAATTGTATAAATGGTTATAATTTTCTTCTTAGTTTAAAGCTTAATCCTGAATTGAGAGCTTTTCCCATTCCGAAGCGCTACAAACACTCGTATCTCGTTGTCGGGACTTTTAAATTTGTGCTTGTAAAAAGAAACGATTTCAGATACGATCTTTGGTTTTAATTTTTCGTCTGGAACGTATAATAGCTCCATCAATGCTACCTCGATTCGAAGAGGATCGCTTATTTCTACTATTTCTATACTTTGAGGTACTAATTTTTCTGTAGTTAATTCCATTTTTGTTCACTACATAAGTGTGTTTACCCTAATAGAGTGTAGTTATATTTAAAGAAAAATAGGGGAATCACTTTTTTTTTAATGATTATTATCCTTCTGATTTTTGTCAAAAATCGTTAGCAATAAAGTAAGATAAGCTGGTATTTATAGTTAACGTTATAAAGAGAAAAAATTACTTACTTATGTTTCTTTCTTACCTTTCCGCAATACCAGCACACTTCGCATGCAATGTGCTCAATTGAAACGTTGTAAAATTCGTGATTGCCCCCAATCCAATAATCTATTTTATCTCTCTTCTTTATAGTATTGACAGAAATTGAATCCTCAACCCTAATTATTTGTGAAAAAATGTTGTCAATGAAATTAAATATTAATCTGAATATTTAACATATCTACTAAATTTTGTCCCGCAAGGAGAAGTTCAGGTCTCGGAACATCCCCTTCGAAATAATTAAACACCACGTAGTCTTCAAACGCGTTCTCATCTTTTTTATAGGACCAGCAAGGGACGTATCCCCTCGCTCTAAACCCGAACTCGTAAAATAGTTGTTGATGCTCCGGACTAAAGGCAGAAACAAATACTTCGCTGTATCTAATACGATTTGCTTTGATAACTTTAAGAAATTCTTCTAAATACACGAATAACTCCTCAGATGAATTTACGTGGTACTTAGTTTTTTCGAGGTTTTGAATGCAAGGCGTGTGAAGAAACGAGAAATAGGATTTTGTTCCTGTAATAAAAAATTGAAAGTATTGATACCCATATTTGTCTTTGATAACGTCTTTTCTGAACCTTTTTTGCATCGAAGCTATTTTTTCGTAGTCTAAGTTATTGAAAATAATTCGTAGATGTGGGGAATAAGAAGATCTTTTTTGAAATACTTATGATATTCCGCTTCGTATTTCCTGAAATGATTTTTAATGGTATCAACAGTTGAGTCTATCCTCGCTCTAGCAGAAGTAAAGTAATTTTTACATAGTTCTGCGATAATTCTTCTTCCTTGAATGCCCATTAAGGGACGACCAAACTTAAATTTCTCGTATAACAAAGTTCTCTTTTGGTTTTTTGTATAGGTTTGAGTAGGATCCTTCTTGCTAGTAATTCTTGTGAGATCTGTAGACGTGTAAACTGCTGTCTGTTGCTAACTCCTCGTGGTTTTGTTGCGATTGTCAGAGTAGTAAGAGTAACGGTAACAACATCAAATAAAGAGCGCATATTATCCGAATTTATCATCCCTTTGGCAACCATTCTGTTAAATAATAGATTAATGCTTTCTTCCTTAATTTTATCGATATTGCCATCTTTATACGGTCTTACCTTAGTGTCGTCGATTAAGTTTATAAGCGTTATTTTTATTTATTTAAGGAAATATTTTCAAAATCTAATTATTTATAAGTGCTAAAATTGATTTTTATAAAAAATATGCTTTTATTAATAATATAATATTTGTTATACAAGATGGCAATTAATTCATATAAAAAAAATTATCCCCATCAAGTATAGCCATCTATTCAATAGAGTATGTGATATGGATGACTAAAAATTCAAATAAAAAATCTGATAGTGAGAAGATTAATAAGAATTTCGCTGGGATGGATCTAAGAGGAAAATCGTTTGCGAATGAAGATCTCTCAGGTGCTGAGTTTAAGGGGTCAATTTTAAAAAATTGTAACTTTTCTGGATGTGATCTTTCTTTTGCAAATTTTTCTGGAGCTGATCTATATAAAGCAGATTTTACAAATTCTCGGCTATATGTTACTTTGTTCAGAGGAACTGATCTAACTAGAGCTAATTTCAATGGAGCTGATTTATACGGAATTAAATTATTTGATGCTGATATTACTGATGTTCAATTTGATAAAATTATATCAACAGAAAGGAAGGCTAAATCACCAAAAGATTACGAACGAGCTGCTGAAGTATATAACATTCTAAAAAGAGTTATCAAAGAACATGGAGAATATGGTATTGCTGCTCATTATTATTATCGCCAAAGAGTATGTAAAAGAAACTCAAAACATAACCGATTTGCTAGAGTATTTGAATTAATTTTTTTAGATTGGTTTATTGGGTATGGAGAAAAACCTGTTAGAAGTATCTATTGGTCAATGTTATGGATTTTATTATTTAGTATAACATATTTAATAATACCATTATTCGGATTAGGTATTCTAAGCAATATTAATGATGGTATCCTAGAAGAATTATCTACTATTTATCATATATTCTTTACTATAGAATTCAGTATTTCTGCTTTTATTGGAGCGGACCTATCAGGTTGGGGCATGAATGGTATTGTACGATTTTTAGCATCATTAGAAACATTGATTGGTATTATAATGATAGCCATAACTTTTATTGGATTTGTTCGGAAAATTGTGAGGGACTAAATGAATAAGAGAGAAAGACCCTTCAATATTGATAGAATTATTTTCAATTTTACAGATCACTGTAATATGAGATGTGATTTTTGTTTCATACCATTTGATAGAAAAGGATGTGGAAATCTTCGTTTATGGTTAAAAATTATAAATAGATGTAAAGAGTGGCATCCTCGAAGTATTACATTTGGAGGGGGTGACCCTTTTGCATATAATGAATTTCCTTTACTTTTAAAGAAATTAATTCAAGAAAAATTATTTTTACAAGTAGATACAAATTGTTTAGGTTTAAAGGATCAACATCTATCCATACTAAAACAAGTAGTTAAATTAATCAGTGTACCATTAGAAGGACCTAAACCAGTTCATACAGCAATGCGTAACGATTCAAATCATTTTGATTTAATTATTAAATGGATTAAAAAATTAACAAAAGAAAAAATTGGTGTTAAAGTTAATACAGTTGTGACAGAATTTAATTTAAAATATTTAGATAATTTAGCTAAAATATTAAGAGAATTTCCAATTAAAGCTTGGAGTCTTTATCAATTTTGGCCAATAGGGTGGGGAAAACATTACCGTAGAAAATTTGAACTAAAAATAAAGGACTTTCTTCTTATAACATCTAAAATAAAAGAGAAATATGACTTTACAGATATTGAGATTTCAACTATTAGTGATAGATGGTCAAGTTATTTCTTAATTTCATCTGTTGGTCGTATCTATGGAATAAATAAATTAAATTTTGAGGAATATATAGAATTTGGCGATGTTTTCGAAGAAAATATAATTTTAAAATGGAGGAAACATGGGGATCCAAAAGCTATACTCAAGCGTTCAAACCTACGAATAGCTTTAATTACAGATTAATTACTATATTTCCAATACAAAATTTTGAGTTGATATTTTATGTGTTTTGCTTATACTGATGAATCTAGTTTTCCAGAACAAGAAAAACCAAAAATTTAATAAATATAATTAAATTCTAAGATAAAAAATCGGAAGGGATGAGACATGACAAATTCATCTATAACTCAGATTCGAGATCTACAAGATAAGACAACTCTCAAAGGAGTCTATTTATTTTTATCTATTTCAATTTCTTTATTAATTTTTAAAAATATCTTGGGTGTAGAAATTGTTCCCTTATTAATCAATGAGTCCCCAATAAGCATTTACCTTTCAATCCTATCCTTAGCGACGATCTTAAGTGCTTTATTCTATTATGTACAACCTAATAGATTTTTATTAAAAATCCTTATTAAAATTTATAGAAAGTCAAGGAATTATCCAGAATATAAAGATATTAGTCTATCAAATAGCCTAGACCATATTTATATTACACCAGAAAGGAAAAAATTCGGTTCAAAGTTATTTTTCAGTTTAACATTGTTTCTTTTTTTAATAACATTTATTGGTGAGGCTCTAGAGATATTTATCTTCATTTTAGTATTTATGGTGATATCATTCTCTTTATTAATTCCTTTATTAGTTGAAGATTGGAAACTTTTATTACAGCGCGTAAAAATGATTTATTTTATGAAGCATTTCATACAAGAGAACAAAATACTTACGAAAAAAGGAGAAAATCCTGTTGAGCAATTTATTTTAAGTTTACAAAAAAATTTATGGTTTGAAGCTAAATCTTCCTTTTCTCAATTTTTAGATGAATATTTAACTATTATTTCAGAACCAATACATAAGTACATTTCATATGGAGAATTAATTGAAGAATTCTATGATTTTGTTCATATTATTCATGATAGGCTTGATCATTTTAAAAAACAACCTCACCATGAAATAGCTAATTTCTTTTTTGATAAAATTAATCTTGATATTTCAGCAGGTACACCTAAATCTGATAACTATTTATTAGATTATATTAATATAATTAAATCATCATTTTCTTACATCCAAAATTTTGTCAACAAACTAATATCATGGGATGAATGGCTAATAAGGTATGTTTTTAAGAAGGAACATATAGAATTGGATCAAATTTTCAAGCAAATAAATACTATGGTTAATTTATTTGATAAAAATAATGAATATACTACTTTAAAAAATAAACAAAAACTAATTAAAAGTGGAGATGTTAGGGAACCACAGATAAGAAAACTAAAGGAAGAAATTTACACTCAATATCAAAAAATAATCATGAGTTTTACAAATCTGGAAAATACTTTAATCCTATTAAATATAAGAGATTTTTTTAACAAAGATTTATTAGAAGAATATCTTAAGAAATTACGAGAAACAGTGTATTTCCTAGATGTAGACCTCAAGTTAAAAGAAAGATTGACAAAAAAGGAGTATCAGGATGTATTTACTGCAATTTCAGAGACACTAAAATTTATAATTCAAAATTATGAGAAACTCTATTATCAATATGAAATATCTATGATTTTCCAACATATTGATTATCTCAATAAATTCAGATATGATTTAGATAAATTTAACATTGAAGTTGATTTTTCAAAATCAGATAGAATTAGATTTAAATTAAATTCAGAGTTAGAAATAATCATTCCTTTTATGCAAGAAGGCTTATTTTCAAGAAGGATAAAAGATATAAGAACTGCAAATCCTTATATTGATTTTGAAAAACAAACCCAAGTTATCTATGAATTTCTTAAAAAATGTTCTTCAGAATTTAACCTTAAAATTGAAGATGAGGCATTTTGGAAAGATATAATGACTTAAGAATGATTATTATACTTTAATCCTTTTTTTCATCATAATAAATGATAACTAAATCTTTATCTATTCGAAAATCTATATCATTATTAGGACAAAATCATGAATTTAAAATGAAAAATCTAAATCTTCCATTTAAATCAAAAATTTTGAGTCATTTTGTAAATAAGAGTTGGATATTTCCATTAATTGCTATATTTGTAATTTCATTTTATATTATCTTTATATTACTAATTCTTCTAACTCCACTAATAAAAACACCATTATATACGCAACAGGATACGATCTATAGCAAAACAATATATCCTGAAGAATTCTATAATGAGAAAATAGATTGGGCAGGATTGAATTGGTTTCCATATTCTGAAATATATGTAAGTCTACAGACAGATCGAGATGTATATTTATACATTTTTAATCAAAATCAATACCTTCACTATTTAGAGAGAAAAGCTGAAAGTCTAAGTATAACAAACTTAGATTGTATTGCGTCGATCAAGGATAAAAGTGTAGGACATATTTCAATGATTCTCGAACAAAAGGTTAATCCATTATATATTATAATAGATACTAATGGAGCATCAACAGAAGTTGAAATTAATTCCTTAACATATAGATATACTCTTCTTGAGAGAAGTTGGTATCTCTGGACACTTATAATTTTTGTTGTTTTTCTGATAGTTACATCAATTGCATTTTATATAAAAAGAAAGTATAACCCATGGAATTATTTTCATCCATTAATAACTGAAAATGCTTATAAAAAATTTAAAGACGGTCACTATGATGATTGTATATTAAGTGTGTTTAATGAAATTGAACCAATGTTTAAAACCATTGCAAAAAGGAGAGGTCATGGATTTAAGTACGGATGGAAAGCAATTGAGTTATTAATGGATGAAAAAACCCCAATTATTAGACTTGCAGATATCAGTAGTGAAGAAGGAGAAAAAACACAAAAAGATTATAAATTGCTATTCCAAGCTAATTTTAGTCTTAATAGGAATCCAATTGCTCATAATAACATGATTTTTCAAAAATATGAAGCATTAAGACAGTTAGGAATATTAGATGAACTTATTAAAATCATAGAGACAGGGAAAATAGTTTGCAATTGTGGTTCAGAAGTAGGGTTTTTCGAATATATAGATAACCACAACCATTAGATTTTAAGAATTTCATGATTGTACTTCATAATTTGACAATTATTGCAATTATAATTTAGAAATTGAGCAGTTTACCGTACTCTCTCTTTTTTGCGGTTGCGGAGGGTTCGATTTAGGTTTTGAGCGAGCAGGATTTAAGATACTCTGGGCAAACGACAACGACCACAACGCTTGTTCTACTTACAAACTTCATTTTCCAACCGTAACCTTAATAGAAAAAGACATACGAATCATAAAAAAATTTAAACCATCCAGAGAAGTAGACGTAGTAATAGGCGGGTATCCGTGCCAAAAGTTTTCGGACGCTAACAGAAACAGAAGGTTAGATGATGAACACAATTTTCTTTACCGGGAATTTGGTCGGAGTCTTAAAGTAATCCAACCTAAAATGTTTGTAGCAGAGAACGTTCAAGGGCAAATCTCTTTTTCCACGACACTTTCAAGCATTGCTAAGACTTCATTATTCACTACGACAACTTTTTTTACCATAGGATCGTATTTACTTTTACAAAATATAAAATTTCTTAATGGATGTACAAACAATTTAATTGGGACGACAATATTACAAATTCTTCAAATCCCTCTTCAATTTAATATTTAATTTGCCTGTAACATTAAGAGTATTCGAACCTATTAACATTTGAGAGAGATACTATATACTAGCTCTTACCTACGATATTCTCCCTTTTCTTAGTTGGTTAGGAAACGGTATATAATTTAATTAGGAGATGTTCGCGATTATCGACTGATGGAAGTGTGAAAACTTTTTTATTTTTCTTTAGAAATTTTTTATTTTTATAAAATTCCACTACTTTTTTTCCCAATCTTTTGATTCCTGTTATTGTTGCTTCTGCGGTAACCGACATTATTAGTTGCCCTAAGAATCCAACTATTATTGATATAACTGGTGAATTCGAATGTATTGATATTATCTCTAAAGGTTCATGGGAAATGGCAATTCTATGGCTTACTAAATCTGTCTCTTCTAAGATCTGAGTTAATATATTTCTATAATCTTCGCTAAAATATTCTTGAACCTTATTTAATGAACTTACGATTTCCTTGAAATTAGGATAAATTTCTTTACCCCCTTTAACCGTTTTTATTTGTATTTTATAATATCCGTACTTAGGTATGATTTTTTTTTCCTTTCCAGATAGTAGCCGCCACCATCCAAGTAATAGAAAATACTAATCCAAATGATATTGAGAAAATAAGACCCTCTAGTAGATCTCTTTCTAATATTAAATCAAAAATAAACCCAATAATGATAGCAGTTGGTAAACCTACTAATCCAACCATAGCATTAACTTTTTTATACCCTTTCATTTCATAACCTCCTTTATTTTATGTTTTATGGTAGAAATTTTTGATTTTACTTTAATTTTTTTGAGTTAAAACAATTCTTTATGGAAATTAACAGAGATCAAGAGTAAATTATATATTATTAAAAAAAAAAAAAATTGTATAAAATTTCCTTTTCCTTGTATTTATTCTTTGATTTTATTGACAACATAGCCATTCGCAACCAGGGTTACAACCATAAATATCAATAAAATAGCATACAGTAAATGCGATAGCAGCACACGCAATTACACAAGCAACACAAGCCGGCCAAAGAGGAGGAACTGCGCACGGAGCAGCACATGCAAATAAACAAATAACAGCTGTTCCAAGACCACAACCAAGATTACAAGCGAAATCACATATTACAAGGCAAAACGGATCTGGTGTACAAGGTGGGGGAGGTGGAGGAGGATCACCACCACCACCGCCATTAGGTACAAAAGCATCTGTTAAAACTGCATAGTTTTCAAGGATGTGATAATCATATGCTGCAAGTTGTTCTTTCACTAATTCGGAAAGAGAGCTAAATTCTTCCCCTATATTAATATAACCTTCGTGAAGCGTCATTATGTCTTGATCATCTGAATTTTTATAAATTTCTGCCATTTCTTCCGCGATATTAGCTAAAATGTCGTATTGTTGTGATAATGTAACTGACATGTTGAATTTAATAAATTCCATTGAAGTTATAGGTTTTCCGTTGACGGGAACATACTTTATAGTGCTAAGAGCAACACTATAAGTGTCTAAATTTTGAGGTTCAGGTTCAAGGGTGGTATGAATTGTCAACTTGTAATTCTGGTGATCTATAAAATAATCTAACTGATAAAATTGGAAAAGAGAATTTTCTGA
>SDBS01000804.1_pt1 | contig 31471 bp, 32 predicted proteins | sample 2277091 | NCBI WGS metagenome assembly SDBS01 (sample SAMN10404972, study PRJNA504765) | marine sediment metagenome | isolation source: marine sediment core GS10_PC15, 163 cmbsf | place: Arctic Ocean: Southern Knipovich Ridge | collected 2010 | reverse complement strand
CGTGACTGCCGCCGGTTCCCCAACAGAGGTGCTGGGGTACCTGCTCTACGGTAACCAGATGGTCAACGATATTGACGGCGACGGCTTGTTCGATGCTGGCGATGATTCTATCACAAGTGCCAATTACGTCACCTTCACCACGACCACGTATTTCTATACCTGCGAGAAGGATGGGACAGTACGTCAGTGGTCTTCTGCCGATACATCCGTTGCAGCCAATGAGTATACGTATTAATACGTAATCAGGGAAATAGAAAGAAGAGCTCTGCTCAAAAAGAGACACAGGCGCCCTGTACACAAAACGGGCACCTGTGTCTTCGCATTTTGTGGATACCACAAGAACGGCTTTACTCAACCAGGGTCAAGGATTCGAGGGCAATAGAGCCGTACGTGGTAAACGGATAGCCTTCAGGCGGGGCGATGGGGGTGGAAAACCTGCCGACATTACCGAGAGCGACCAGGTATTCCCTGAAGAGGACGTAGGTATCCGCCCGGCAGGTAACAATCATATTCTTGCCATTATGAGTAACAGAATCAACCTGAACGTCGAGCCTGGCGGCTTCATCATAGACAGCGCCGAGGTCCCCGGTGAAGTACCCATCCATTGCCAGGATTGTGTTATAGTCGCGGATAGCCTGATTCATCGGGAGCTGGCCCTTGATGGCAAGCTGACGAGCCCGCAACTGATTATCGAGAACATTGTATCTAACATCCAGGTCAGCAGTCCGGTCCATAATATCGGCAGTCATCTGGTACATGAAGTATGTCAGTCCGATGGCAACCAGAACACCCAGGGAATATAGTATCTGTCTCGCTGATGGGCGCCACGGTTTAAAGGCCCTAGGCAAGAGATTGACTTCAGAGAAGGAACGCCCGCTGGGGCGGGTCTTGTTGGAAAATGAACTATCCCTGAGGGCGAGTCCTAAATTCGCCGCATATTCGGAAACAGGAAAATGTGCTGGATAGTCAAACTGCGGCGCCAATGACTCCAACGGAAATTCCAAACCAGCCTGCAATTCCTGTGTAAAGGTGAGATCGGTGGACAACTGTCCGGTAACGAAAAACGGGGTAGACGAATCGAGGATGTTTTCAGGATTTTTCTCATTATAGTAGCTCACTACCAGCCTGACAGTCTTCGACAAGTACTCCACCTGCTCTTTTGAATCAAGTTCATCCTGCTGCCAGGGTATGGTGCGAGTGACCACAGGCAGACCATCAACCGATACAATAATATTGAGGATTGTGGGGTTAATGCTGAGGATGAGAGCCTTCTCTCTATTGACCACCCGAGACAGCGCCATAGTGTTGAGGTCCAGCATGTAGGGATTAACCCCTGCTGCCCTGGATGCCTTTACCACGGTATCCACCACATCTTTGGGTACTCCCATGATATGGACTAGCGTCGTACCACCACCCTCTTCAATATCCTGCCAAGAGAAATACAGCTCATCGGTTGCCACCGATATTTCGTCCTTCACCAAATCTAGAATCTCTTCCTGGTTCGGCAAGCGACCCTGCGATTCGGTGACGGGGATGATGCGGTCTACCGAGTAAAGGCTGCTGATGCTGGCAATAACCTTCCCCCCCTTGATACCGCTTGAAGTCATAATTTCCTTGATGCTTTGGCTGAGGGTACGCGGGCTATCAAGCAACTCACTTTCTATTCTACTAGAGCCGAGAGAGATACTCGCCCATTTCTTCACTCTCCTTCCCCTGGTTTGAAGGATTCTGATATCAGTGCCGCAGAAATCAACGGTCACGATTTTTTTCATGGTCAGTTCTGCGGCAGCTTCGACTATCCGCTTTCTCTTTACTGATATGAATTGTGTCACGCGGAGAGCGACAACTCTCCCGGTCCGGATAATTCCTGTGACTAGCGATGGCAATCTTTTTGCGACCGGTATCATAGTCACCCACCCTCACCTTTGGTATAGATATCAATATCTATCGTGGCGATAGTCTCATCCTCCTGTTCGTACTGCTGGATAGACACGCCTCTCAGCACCATTGTCTTCAGCGCTTCGCCTGATTCCAGGTTCAAGATGAAAGCAATCACGTTTTCATAATCACCACGTACCGTCATATTTTTGAAAGACATGACGTGATAGGTACCACCGCCTACATTTTCTTCTCTGAGAACATTTTGGGGAGGGATGACGAGCTTACCACTCTCCGGATTAACGTCGATACCACTTTCCCGGGCAATACCAATAATTATGTCAAGAGCGGCCTTATCTGTCAGCGGAGAAAGGGAACTATTAACTGCCCTGTAATCTTCCTCTAACTCGGCGGTGCTGGCTACCGGCTTGAGGAGTGTCAATTGCAGCTTGTTTATCTGCTCCTGCAATGCTCCTTCCCTTCCCTTTTGCTGCATGTAGAGAGCGCCAAGAGCGACAATGATAACTACCAGGATAGGGATTATCAATACAAGCCCCATACTGCGGAGTCTGGTTATCAAGTTATCCATATTCTTTACCCGGCTGCTCTCCAGTGGCTATCGTATCCGACAAATAGCAGCATAGTCGTTCTCTCTTATTATTGTCTCCTGTCGCGCAGTGCTTTTTGAACCTTTTCCTCTATCGTCTCCTCTACGGTCTTCTGCGACTTTTCCTTGAGTTTAGACATCTCCTCTTCATACAGACTTTTGTAGAGTTGCTTACCCCGTCTCCAACCCCAAAGCCAAACCAGCGCTAACCCAACGGCGGCAATAGCTCCTGCAATCTCCGGCATGACATCCATGAACAGCAGGATTAATACAGTGATCAAGATAGCAAACAGAAATACGGCAATGTCGAGGTCCCATCTTAGCGTTCTTGACATGTCTTTTGCTCTTCTATCGGCGATAATCTCAAGCCTTTGGGTCATCTCATCAGAATCTTTCTCTGAATCCAACGGAACGCCTCCTTTCATCTAAAGATAGCTCGGGACTATTGTTCATATTCTTATAATTCGATAATCGCCGGGAAGGTTACTTCTACGCTAATATGAACTCCCCGGTAGTTTGATTTAGTTGCTCCCTTGAAGAATTGGGGGACCTCTTTTCAGAAGACAGGCTGTAATAACACCTCCCGATACTTAGAAGGCACCGGTCAGGGAATATATGGGAAGAATTACTGCCATGGCAATAAACCCTACCATTAGCGCAATAATGACTGTGCTGAGGGGGCCTAACATAGACACCATCGTATTTACTTTTTGTTCAGATGCGGTTTCATAGAAGTCAGCGACAACCCCCATGGTAAAGTCAAGGGTATTACTCTCCTCACCGACAGCTACCATCTGAATTAGTAGAGCTGGGAAGATATTCTGGCGGTGCATTGGTTCCGATAATCCCTCACCCAAGAGAAGCCCCTCATGAACCTTCTTCAAAGCATCCTGCATATATCTATTAGTCGATGACTGGGGAACCATCTGCATTATTTCGTGTAATTTCATTCCGGAGCCAACCATCACAGACATTGTACGACAGAAACGAGCTAACTCCCCCATCAGAGTAGGGGGACCAATCAAAGGCGCGTGGAGTCGCAACCGGTCAAGCAATCGCCTTCCCGTAGGCTGCTTGGCAAACCAGAGTACAACCACACCCAGTAACACTACACCTATCACGAGATAAAGGGTATTAGTGGAAACGAAGTCTGTTACACCCATCAGCATTCTAGTGGGCAACGGTAACTCTACATTCATAGCAGTGAACATACCCATTAAGTTGGGCATGACCATGGTTACAAGAAGAACGACTACTCCGAGGGCTACGACCAGCATTATGGCGGGATAGGTCATAGCCTTCTTAATCCTTCCAGTCGCTTCAGCCTTTTTCTCGATATAAACAGCCATGCTGTTCAAAACAGTCTCCAGATTCCCTGTCTGCTCACCAACGGTAATCGTTCTACAGTAAATGTCACTGAAAGCCCGGGAATGCTTAGAAATGGCGTCGGAGAACGAATTACCGGCACGAATGTCATTAATAATAGTCCCTAGAATTCTCTTGAATGCTCGACCGGCCAGTGCCTGTCCATGAATGATTTCCAAAGCAGGTAAGAGCGAGATGCCAGACCTAAGCAGTGTAGCCAACTGACGGGAAAATATGACGATATCTTGCTCTTTAACCTTGTAAAAAGTAGGGAAAGCTTCTTCCAGGCTGAACATAGAAGGAACCAGTTCCACCTGTATAGGGTCATATCCTTGCTCGATGACAAGGCGCTCGGCTGCGAACTCGTTCCTAGCCTTAACAGTACCTTTTACTACCTTACCCTGTCGACCGAAGGCTTCATAACGGTAAGACAGAGGCTTTTCTTTTTCAGCAGTACCGACAGCTCTTGCCATTACCCCTCCTTAGTCGCTATAGAGTAAGCATTGCGAATAATCTCATAAGGGGTAGTTATGCCCGCTTTAACCTTCAACATCCCATCGTGCCATAACGTGACCGTTCCTTCCTTCTGGGCTTGCGTTCGAATTTCATCGGCGCTGGTACCAGCCAGAACCATTCTTCTTACTGGTTCACTCATCACCATAAACTCAAAGATGCCGGTTCGCCCCAAGTAACCAGTATTAGCACAGTAACTACAGCCCTGACCAACGATGAATTCCGAGCGTTTTTCGTCCAGTTCCCGTTCATAAGCCGATTGCCCATCGGCACTGACTGGAGACGGTCGAGAACAATAGGGACATACACGGCGTACCATTCTTTGGGCCAGAATGCCGATTACAGCCGAGCCAATAAGGAAAGGTTCTACCCCTAAATCGATCATTCTGAAGATAACGCTAGCAGTATCATTAGCGTGAACCGATGATAAAACCAGATGCCCAGTGAGGGCGGCTTGCGTAGCTATCTCAGCAGTCTCACTATCACGTATCTCCCCGACCAGAATAACATCAGGGTCAAGCCTCATAGAAGCTCTAAGTCCGCCACCAAAGGTAACTCCAGCAGCAGGATTAACCTGCATCTGATTGATATTAGCGAAGTGATACTCTACCGGGTCTTCAATGGTTATGATATTACGACCAATGGCATCCAGCTGATTTACTGTTGCATATTGAGTAGTAGTCTTACCTGAACCAGTGGGACCGCTGATCAGCATCATTCCGAACGGAGTTTTCATTGCTTCCTGGTACTTCTCTAAAACGCCAGGCAAGAAACCTATGTCTGCTAAAGGAAGAAAGGCGAAGGTCTTGTCCAGAATACGCAACACACACATTTCACCAGTCACAGTATTTGAAGTGGCCACCCGGATATCAATCTTTCTGTCCCCCATATCGACTGTAACCTGACCATCCTGGGGGCGGCGGCGCTCAGCAATATTCAGTCCTGCCATTATCTTAATTCGCGAAAGCAACGGCGAGTGTACACTAAGCGGTAAAGACATAACTTCGTGCAAAATACCGTCAATACGATAGCGGATACGCAGAGCGCCCTCTTCAGGCTCGATATGGATATCAGAGGCCCGGTCTCTGACGCCCTGCTTAATAAGAAGGTCTATAGCGCGGACAACAGGTGCTTCAGTTATCGCTTCAGCGGAGACGCGCGCGTCCATTCCCGCCAACCCTCTGCGCTGTCGGGTAGGAATTTTGCTGAGCTGCTGCTCGATTTCACCACCAGCCCTGTAGTTGAGGTCAATCGTCTCCTGTATGTCCTGAGACGTGCTGATTACGGGCTCAATCCTTTTCCTGGTCAAGACTGTCAGGTCCTCAATAGCCTGAATATTTGTTGGGTCTTCCATAGCCACCAATAGTGTTCCATCAGTCACGTCTACGGGGATAACACTGTATCTCCTGGCTACCGATTCAGGGATTAATGAAATGGCGTCAGGTTGAACTCCCGTTGTCTTCAGGTTGACGTATGGGACTTCAAGTTGCAGACTGGCAATGAATGCCAGTTGTTGTGGTGTAATCATCCGTTGGCTGAGCATGATTTGCTCAATTTTATCACCGTCCGTATCTTGCAGTGCAGTGACACTGTCCAATTGCTCCTCGGTTATGAGTCCCGCCTCTATCAACAGCTGACCCAGGTCTCTCTGTGATTTTTCCCCCGAAGATTTCATTTCGTACTCCTTCAGTAACTACCATTAGTCTAATTAAGGTCTAGCAGGTTAGAGGTGATTCTCGACAAATAGACGAGTTACTTTGCTATTAGAGTTAACCTTGCCCCTCCTGTCTTCGTGCCAATACCCGTGTAGTCATCCTTTTCAGGTGGCTCGGATATCACTTCTATCCCTTTCAGCCTCATTTTGATCAGGTCAATTAAGGGTATAGGGTTATCTATCGTTAGTGTCATCGTAACATCATTGTCTAATGACCCGGATGTACGGATAATCTTTAATTCGGCAATCGTCTGCAGATAGGTGAATAGTTCAATTGAGGTCTGTAGATCCACAGACTTCTCTATACACAGCTCTAACTCGCCAGAAAAACGGGTTTGACTGCTCAATTCTGGGGTTACAGGGTCAGGCACGCCTGTCTCTTCGCCAGGTCGTTCTTCGGGTGATTTCTGCGCCAAGGGTTCTGCCTGGTTAGCACCCGCCGCCCCGGGGACAGCGTCCTCATTGAGGACACTATTTTCAACCGTCATCTTTGTTTCCTCAGTCTCTTGCTCGGTCTGGTCATTAGTTTTTAGATTCTGGTCTTCTTTTCCCTCTTGTGAGGTGTCCTCATCTGGCAAGAGCCGCCACCTCCTCTTCTTTTGTCTCCTCGTCTACAACGCAGAGCTCTCCCCCACGATTACCTTATCTCCCGTCCTGATAGCCGATTAGAATATAGTACCATTATATCACACTAAGACAAATCCAGTGTTTACGCCTCAGGTCGGAATGGGACGATTTGAGCCTATGATTGCTTCTTGCTGCCAATATACCACCGCTGATTACAGCTGGTCAAGCATATTCGAGAGACGCACAGTCAGACCGTGCTGTGTCCGAGCGATAGGAAGAGGACCCAACTTTTGTTGCTGACGAGTTGCTGCCTGACGCCAAGGGTACTGAAGATGCAGACCCTATCTCTTCGTTGCTGAAGCTATAGTTTTACGCTAACGACTCGTACCCAAGCATAACGGTGCAGCGGATGTCTTTCTTATTACCTATGACTAAAGCGCTATTGTCAACAGAAAAACAAGCATATAAGATGAAACTCAAAAGACATTCTAAAGTAGCAAGACCAAAGGAAGTAAGACAGAGGAATGACAAGTCCACTTTCAGAAAAACAACGCACAAGTCTGGTAAAGAGCTTGCCTCAGCCCGAAGCGCTGCAGTTAATCCCTGAGGCGATGGCCAGGAAATATACAGTTGTACCCCTGGAAATACAGGGTGATACCCTATGTGTAACCATGGCAAATCCTACGGATATACTGGCACTGGAAGCCCTGTCAAATCAGAGTCAAATGCGTATAGAGCCTGAGTTAGGAAGCGCCGAGGAAATTCAAGATGCTATCGACTTCAACTATAAAGCCTTCGACGAAATAGAGAAGCAGATTTCCACTATCACATTACAGAGTGACAAGACTGACGAACGAATTAAGATTAACATTGATGGTGTTACCGACGCTCCGATAGCGCAGGTTCTCAAGCTGATTATAGATGAGGCGGTTAAAGCGCGGGCATCCGACATTCATCTGCAACCGCAGGAAGACAGGCTCAGAGTACGCTATCGTATTGACGGTGCTCTTCACGATACTCTTTCCCTCCCGTCAGAGACAACTACCACGATTATTTCCCGAATAAAGATCCTGGCTAACATGAATATCGCTGACCACCATCGTCCTCAGGACGGTCATTTTTCACTGAAAACAAAGGGACGGTTAATAGATATCCGGGTTGGGACTACGCCTACTGTCTATGGTGAGATGGTAGCCCTGCGACTACTTGATAAATCCCGAGCTACTCTAGCCCTGCCCGAGCTGGGCTTTCTTCCGGAAAGTCTGGCAGAATATGAAAACATGCTCAAAGTGCCGTACGGCATGATTCTAGTCAGTGGTCCTACCGGTGCTGGGAAAACTACCACTCTCTACGCTTCAGTCAATCGTCTCGACCATTCCAGAACGAACATTATTACTATTGAAGACCCCGTTGAGTATCGATTTGCGGACATCAATCAGGTTCAGGTTAATCCCCGGGCCGGCATCACTTTTTCAAGTGGACTCAGGTCCATATTGCGCCTCGACCCCGACGTGATATTAGTTGGTGAGATACGCGATGCCGAAACAGCCAATATTGCTATCCAGTCGGCACTCACCGGGCATTTAGTACTATCTTCAATACATGCTAATGACGCCGTCGGTGTAGTCCTCCGTCTCCTTGACCTTGGGGTCGAGCCATTCATGATATGCTCAGCGCTGATTGGTGTTGCCGCGCAACGAATGGTACGCCGTATTTGCCCTAATTGCGCCCGTCCAGTTGATGTCCCTTTAATCGAGAGGATGACCTACAGAAACGAAACCGGTGAGGAGCGGGATGAATTCCACTACGGCGCTGGCTGCGACTTATGCGCTCATACTGGCTACCGGGGACGAACAGGAGTCTTTGAAATACTGCGCATGAGCGACGAACTGAGGACTATGCTGCTTAATGGGGCCACAGTTACTCAATTGCGAAGCCAGGTAATTAAAGAGGGGATGATACCGCTGGTGAGAGACGGCATGTTTAAAGTAAAGGAGGGTATCACCACCCCTTCCGAAGTCCTGCGCAGTGCCTACTCTGAAGAATAGTCGTATATTCCTCGAGCCACCAAGAATGACTCCAGATTAAGAGCAAGCGAGGTGAAGGCAAATAGTTTACCAGTATCTAGCTTCCAGAGAAACCGGGGATATGGTCAAGGGCAAGCTGACGGCGGCGAGTGAAGAGGCAGCAACCGAGTTGCTGGACTATGCGGGCTACCGGGTAATCAACCTGAAGCCGGTTACGCCACTCCTTAGCCTAGATAAGCTATCGGAAAGTCTGTCACGAGTAAAACCGACTGAGATAGTATTTCTTTACCGCCAACTGGCGTTGCTTCTTGAATCTGGCATAGATATCATTACCTCTCTGGATTTGCTGCAGGGCAGGACACCCAACCGGCGGTTAAAGAGTGTCCTGAATGAACTAATCTCCGACCTCCGCAGTGGCAAACAGCTCTCGGCATCTATGGGCAAGCACCCCAAGATTTTCCATCAAATGCACTGCCGGCTACTGCACGTAGGTGAACAGAGTGGTAGCCTGGAGACAATGCTGAGGCAGATAGCTGACTATACTGAGAAGGAAATCACTGCCAACAAAGGCGTTAAGAGCGCCCTTATGTACCCGGCCATTGCTTCTATCATGACCGTTATAGTTACGGGGGTATTGATTACCGTTGTTTTGCCATCCATCGGTCGCCTGTATACATCGCTTGGTGCGGAACTACCACTACTGACCAGGATGCTGATGTCTACTGGCGATATTATTCGTAGTCACGGGACTTACATTTTTCTGGGGGTACTTGCTGTTGGCAGTCTTGCTTTTGCTTACACCAGGACTGCAAGGGGAAGATACAAGTTAGACAAACTGGCTTTGAGTCTGCCGCAAGTGGGACAAATGAACCATCTTAACGAACTGGCACGCTACTGTCGGAGCATATCTTTATTATTTCGCGCTGGTCTGCCATTGACGGAAATCATGCCTCTGGCCATCCAGAGCAGTGGTAATAGAGTAATGGCCAAGGCTCTTACTGACATCCAGCAAGATATGCTTAAAGGTGAAGGATTATCGAAACCAATGGAAAAGACCAACCTTTTCCTGCCGATGATGGTACAGATGGTCAAGGTTGGTGAGGAAACCGGCAAGCTTGATACCACTTTGCTTGCAGTAGCTCAAAGCTACGAGGCTGAAGTCGAAGATAAAATCCGCTCCCTGATCTCACTAATTCAACCCGCCATGACCATAATCATTGGTCTGGTAATTGGCGTTATCGCCCTATCCTTAGCATCAGCAATGTACTCTATCTACGGACAGGGGTTCTAGTTCAGGGATACAGGATGGGCTATTCACCAAGGAGAGCGCAATGCGAATACGCCAGGTAATCAGAAAATTGGGGGTGTTAGTCCGTAACGAGTCAGGGGTAACACTCACGGAAACGATAGTAGCTCTGGGCATTCTGGGTACAATCGCTGTCCCTTTTCTCAGCGGTCAAGCGGCTGCTTCCAAGGCTATTTTCATTGTCGATGAGCAGGCTACCGCTGAAAGTCTGGCTCAAAGTCAGATGGAGTGGGTGAAAAATACTGACTACGTATATGATGCTACTGAGTATCCCCCAGCGCCAATTTCCGATGATAAAGACTATAGTAACTATTCAGTCACAATTACCGCCGAGCCTTTACGCAGTCCCGACGATGGCATCCAGAAGATAACGATTGCAGTCAGCCATTCTGGTGGAGCGGTGATGAGACTGGAAGGATACAAGGTGGACAGATGAAGAAAGGGGAAAAGGGGTTTACCCTTATTGAACTGTTAATAGCATCTACAATTATGGTTATTGTGGGTGGTGCGGCTACGGCAACAACATTTCAGATCAGCAAGGGTATCGGAGACAGTAATGACCAAATGTCAGCCATTAATCAAGTACAGAACGCGGGTTATCACATCTGCAATGATTCCCAAGTGGCCTACAGTGTCGTTGCCGATAATCTGGAATACCCGAATTTCCTGGTGCTGACCTGGAGTGAGCAGGATTATGATGGAGGCGAGCCGACCTACCATTCGGTTACGTATTATTTTGCAGACCTTTCTGAGGGGGTTGGCAAACTCAAGCGGAATCACTGGAACAGCAACGGCGTAAATGAGGAGACTCTGATAGCTACATATATCTACTACGACCCTGATGATACCGATAACACCAGTAAAGCGAGTTATCAAGACGGGACACTAACCGTACGATTAAGAGCCATCGTGGAAGATATTAGAGAAACCAGAGAATACAGGATTATGAACCGTCCAAACCTTTAATACAGGTGCGTGATGAGAGAGTTTTTTAAGTCAGTAATAAGTAGCCAGACAGGGTATGCTCTGCCAGCGGTCCTGGGCCTATTGGTTATAGGCGGGCTGACAATCGCCCCAGTCTTGAGCTATGCCGCCACCACCCTTAATAGCAGTCGGATCATCACGAAACACGTAAACGGGCTTTATGCGGCTGATGCCGGTGTGGAAGACACTCTGTGGTGCTTGATAAACAGTACCCCACCGTCGGAACAGCTGCCAGAAGATGTAAATCAGATGGCGGTAGCGTTACAAACCGAGGACAAAGGGAATTACTCCCTGTACTTCGGTGAGCTAATAGAATCGGATGGTCACAGTGAGTATCTTGATGTAGATGGAGAGATGGTCTGGAACGAAGAAGCCCAGGCTTATCAATACACCATCACGGTCACCTGGCAACCTGGGTCGGGGGAGCCAGTGATACACCTGGAGGGGGTTGGCGTAAGATTACCCATCGGCTATAGCTATCAGACAGGCTCAGCCAGCAGCTTCGCCGGTAACCTGTCTCCAGATGAACCGGATGAGGTGCTGGATGGCATTGGGGCCTATTTGCTCACCTGGGACTTCGGACCACCTGAACCCAGTGTCACCGAAGGTGACCCGATTGCCACCCAGACTTTTTGCACTACCGGAACGGGAGACCTGGAAGGAAACTACACCTGGGTGGTTGCCAACAGAGATGATATCGGGGCAGTAAGTGAGATTACCGGCGCTTTATATCAAATTACGGCTACGGCGACACGACCTGAGAATAATGAAGTTACCGCCAGAATAGTGGTTGATGTGCTGATGGATGAAGGAACAGCATTTATCGTCTCATGGCAGATATTAAGGTAAAAGGTATGTTCAGGAGCAGGCATTGAAGTTAAGTAGAAAAAGCTGGATATTTCTGGGCATCGGTGTTTTTGTTTTTGCACTCGCTGTGCCGGGTGTGATTCGTCTTCAGCAGATCCAGGAAAAAAATCTGCTGACCTCTGAGCTTGCCCTGGTTGAGCAGAAGCTAAAAAGGTATCAACTCGAGCAGCTTTCCAGCCAACAGGAGGAGCCGGATGAAACTACTCCACAGCCGGGAGCTGAGGAGTCAATGCTTACCCAGCCACCCGGTAGTATTACCACCAACGACACTTTGTACAGTACTGCCGCTGCTTGTGGTGTAGAAGTGATTGAGAACAGTGCATCCGGTTCAGCCAATGGTAATCTTGAGGGGATTACCTGCTACGTTCTAGAGCTTTCCACAACTGTGGGGGGGAACCTAAACAACCTGATAAACTTCATCACCATGTTAAATAGAAACCTTACCAATGGTATCGTTAAGTCCGTAAACATAAACATTCCTGAAGCAGCCGGCGGGGGAGTACCAACGGCCAACCTCCAGATGACCGTTTATACTTATCAAGGTAATTAGCTATGACGAAAAAGATTGTAACTCTATATAAGAATATCGCCGAAAAAGTTATTGTTTGGTATGAGAACATGACGAAAAAGGTTACCACTTTATATATTGATGATGCCAACATCCGACTACTGGTAGCCACCGGCAAACGGGTTAGGAAATGGGCTGATTTACCACTGGAGCCAGGTTTAATCAAAGGTGCCGTCATCATTAAAGAGGCTGAAGTTGCTGCCAAGATAAAACAACTTCTCAAAGACCATAAAGTAAAGACGAGGAAAATCATTGTCGGTATGAGCGGATTTCGTTGTTTAACCCGGCCGATTACCTTACCCCAGTTACCGAAAGCAATGCTAGAGGAAGCGGTGATACGAGAGGCAAGAAGAACGCTACCGGTGCCTCTGGAAGAATTCTATGTCCTGTGGGAGACGCTTCCAGCCCCTCCAGATAAAATACAGGTCTTCCTGGCGGCTATACCCCGTAAGACTGCTGATGCCCTGCATAAAATGCTGCCCCGAGCAGGAATTAACCCACATCTTGTGGACCTAAAACCGTTAGCCGTAGCCAGGACAGTAAAGGAAGCGAGTGCGGTAATCGTCGACGTCCAGCCGACCGAATTTGACATTGTAATCATGGTAGATGGCATCCCCCAGCCAATCCGCACCGTCACCTTCCCCAGTGAGGTGCCATCCTGGCAAGAGAGTCTATCGACGATAAGGGAAGAGCTTGACAGAACCATCAAGTTCTATAACTCCAATAGTCCGGAGAGGCCTGTTGATTCTACCATGCCGATACACGTCAGCGGAGAATTAGCTCTAGAACCGGAGCTATGCCAATCTCTGTCACACGAACTGGGACATCCTGTTCTGCCACTGTCATCTCCTCTTGAGTGTCCTGAGTATTTAGAGTCAAGTCGCTACATGGTCAATATCGGTCTCGCTCTTAAGAAGCTCTCTCCCGGACAGGAGACCGGGTCTCTAGCAGTAAATTTGAATATGCTCCCCATTCCCTACCAGCCCAAACCCCCTTCTTTAGTCAAAGTTGTTGCCCTACCCAGTGCTGTAACTTCAATTCTATTGATTTGTTACCTGGCAATGCTCATCCAGAGTACTTCTGGCAGCATTGTCTCAGCTCAAAGCCAGCTGGATATTAGTAATCAGCTCCTCCAACAAAGACAGGCAGAGGGACAGGCGGCGGAAAACACATCTGACAGAACGGAAACCGCCAAGTTCCTTACGGTGCTCTATAGCCTGGGTGAGCAACGTAACCTGATTAACGATGACCTGAAAGCAACGGTAAATTCCCTGCCGAGTTATGTAAATCTGACCAATATCAGCTACACCGGCAGCAAAGTAACCGTAAGTGGTAAGGCACCAAGCGAGGCGGAAGTAATCACATACGCCAAGAACCTGGAGGCTAGCGGCAGGTTTTCAGAAATCATCATTACCACTATGCGCGGAACCGAGACTACAGGAATGACGTTCACCTTAGCCTTCAATACAGGAGGACAGAATTAGATGGATATCTCCCCGCTGTTACACTTAGCTCAACAACAGGGGGCTTCTGATTTGCACCTCGTTGTTGACAACCCACCGGTACTCCGTGTCAATGGCTTCCTTGAGCCAGCAGCCGATATGCTACCGCTAACATCTGATGATATGAACCGGATTTTTGACCAGATAGCCTCAAACGAAGAGAGGGAAGATTTCCAGCATAATCTGGAGCTTGACTTTGGTTACAGCTTTCCTGAGTTTGGCAGACTCCGATGCAATGCGGCTAAACAGCACGGGACGATTAGCCTTATTATCCGTCTGTTGCCACCGACCATCCCCACTATTGATGAACTGAGTCTACCCTTAGTGTGTAAAGAGCTAGTGCTCAGACGGCGAGGACTGGTGATTGTTAGTGGACCCACTGGTAGTGGTAAGACGACCACGCTGGCAGCCATGATTAATCACTTAAACAACACTGAAGCTCGCCGCGTGGTTACGGTCGAGGACCCTATTGAATATGTCTATTCCAACATCAAGTGCGTAATAACCCAGCGTCAACTTGGCAGTGATACTCTGTCTTTCGCCAACGCACTAAAGCACGTGTTAAGGCAGGACCCAGATGTAATCTTGGTTGGCGAGATGAGGGATTCGGAAACGGCGGCGGCAGTGTTAGCCATAGCTGAAACCGGACATCTGGTATTAACGACCGGTCACGCCCCGAGTGCGCCACAAGTCATTGAACGAGTAGTAGCCATGTTCCCTCCCTTCGAGCAACGCTTAGCCCAAGAGCGACTGGCGTCCCTGCTCCTCGGTGTGTTGTGCCAGGCACTCGTCCCCAAAGCGGACGGCTCGGGGAGGATAGCCGCGATTGAGATCATGCTGGCTAACCCAGCGGTAAGAAACACTATCAGAGAGGGCAAGATTTATCAGCTGCCCAATGCCATCGTTACCCATACGCGCTCAGGAATGCAGCTACTTGACCGGGCGCTGGTCAATCTGTATCACGAGGGGGCAATCACCAGTGAAAGCCTGTTCGCTTTCTGTAACGACCAGGCTGAAGCAGAAAGGCTGATGACAACGTCACAGCAAAGTCAGCCCTAGCTCAACCATCATTCTCAAACCTACCAAAGGAACTCTGCACCGTCCCTAAGAGCCACTGCTCTCTATTGACTAACTGTTGGAAAGCAGGCAAAATGTAACGTAATGGAATATGCGTTAACAGTCGTCTTTGCTTTGATCGGCACTGCTGTTGGCAGTTTCCTCAATGTCTGCATTGACCGTTTGCCTATTGATAAATCAATAGTCTTTCCTCCATCCCACTGCGAAGCCTGTGAGCATCGTCTGTCAGTAAAAGACCTGATACCGGTATTCAGCTACCTGTGGTTACGTGGTCGTTGCGGCCATTGCGGGATTTCCATTCCCCGCCGCTTATTCTGGGTGGAGGTCAGCAGTGGACTGATATTCGCCTTTACCTGCTGGCATTATGGCTTGAGTGTTGAATTTGCCGTTATCACCTTTTACCTGTGCCTGTTTCTGGTGCTCGGGATTATTGACCTGGAACACGGGCTTATTCTGAACAAGATAACCTATCCGGCGGCAGTTGTAGCTTTAATTATCAGTATTCTTCTGCCTTCGATAGGCAGTACCAATATCTCACTACCTTGGCCGGATGTTGCTAACGGTGCTATTGGTGGCACTGCGGGTTTTGTTCTTCTTCTAATGCCAGCTCTTATCTTCCGCGGGGGAATGGGGTGGGGGGATGTCAAGATGGCAGCGTTAATAGGGCTGGTTACTGGCTTTCCTCTGGTAGCGCTCGCCCTGCTAATGGGCGTAATTCTCGGTGCTCTGGTAGGTGGGGGGCTTCTTCTGCTGAAAATAAAGGGGCACAAAGAGGCCATCCCATTCGGTCCTTTTTTGTCACTGGCGACTGTGGTCACTTTGGTGTGGGGAAGTGACATTCTTGACTGGTATCTAAGGATATTCTAACTCCCCGACAGCAAGCCGTTCCCGAGTTATCAGTTGATAATCTGTGGCTGACTTGACAGATTACTTAATGGCTAGTACAATAGTCCCTGCATTATGCAGGGAGGTGAGTGGATGAAGGTAAATCGACGACGCTCTTACATTGAGATAATGGCCGATATGCTAGAAGTGGGTGAAAACGGCGCTGGCAAGACCCAGATTATGTACGGTGCCAATATGAGCTATTACCAGATACAGAAATATCTTGGCCACCTTATAGATCGGGGTCTTATTGACAAGGTGAAGATGGGTAATCCATCAGTGACCTACCAGGTGACAGATAGCGGTTTAAGATTACTCAAGCTAGTGAATAGCGTAAGAGAAATACTTGGACTGGATGATAACTTCAGCCAATAGCCACTCAAGAAGTACCGGCTCAATGGTAACCTGGGGATGGCAGGGTCTTCAAGTTGGGCTATATTTTGTTTGAAAATTACCGAAGGAGTATAGCGTGCCAGACAAAAGAATGCTAATAGTTGATGCAGAAGTAGTCAGGAAAGTGGACGAAAATCGCGGTGACCTGAGTTGCTCTGAATTTTTGACCTATCTTATTGATGGCCGGTTAGAAGAAGACACCGTCAAGCAGAACGTTAACCAGAACTACGTAAGCAAAGAAGAATTTGCCCAGTTAGAACAGGGAATAAAGGAACTGCTACGCAATTTCCTCGAATTCTTTCTCAGCTACGGACTGGAGCTGGGTAAGCAGCCTCAGGATGAAACTTTCAAAGACCTTAGCCAGAAGCTACAAGCTTTAGGTAACTCTGATAACAGAGCTGAAAAGCTCTAATCGAATCCCCTCATAATCCTCCCCTTCCAACTGCCCTCCAGTAACTTCCCACCACGGAATGGAACTATCTTCTAGAACACAATCACTTCCCAAACCAACTGATATGTCATAGTCTCTTCCTGTGACTGGAATTCGCCATATAGCAAAAAGTTGGATTGGGAGGTGGTGAATGCCTACCGCAGTTGAGCTTTTGCGCCAGGGTAGAAACGAAGAGTTATGGGACATGTGCTGTGGTTACCTGAGTTTCACCCTGGAACAATTCATGGCCATCCAGAACCGGTTGCTACTGGAACAAATAGAGCTATTGAACCGGTGCCCGCTGGGCAAAAAGATCATGCGTGGGGCAAGGCCAGAGACCATAGATGAATTCCGGGAGCAGGTGCCTCTAACTACCTACGCTGACTATTGCCCTGAGCTGATAGAGAAGAGAGAGGACATACTGCCGGCAAAGCCACTTCTCTGGATACGAACCTCAGGCAAGTCTGGTGAATACGATTGCAAGTGGGTGCCAATGACCCCAGCCTACTCCCATGAAATGGCGATAATAATGTACGGAGTGGGTATACTCTCTAGCTGTAGGGAGTGGGGTGATGTCTCGTCACTAATGGAGCGCCCCAACCTTATCTATACCGTAGCCCCAAGGCCATACACATCAGGTGCTATGGCCAGTATGCTAGGAGAGCAGACACCCTCAAACTATTTACCCTCACTGGAAGAAGCAGAGAGCCTGGACTTTGAAGATAGGGTCAAACTCGGCTTCAAGCAGGCTTTATCCCAGGGATTCGACTACTTCTTCGGTCTATCTCTGGTGCTGGTGGCAATCGGAAACCAGTTCAGCCAAACCAAAGATAATATAGATACCCGGTTCCTGCTATCCCAGCCAAGAGCACTGTATCGCCTGGCCAAGGGGCTGATTAAGAGCAAAACAGCCAGACGCCCAATGCTGCCCAGGGATTTATGGTCAGTAAAGGGAATCATGTGCGGTGGTCTTGACAGCATGGTTTACCGGGACAAAATAAAGGAACTCTGGGGAAGGTATCCTCTGGACGTATATGCCGGCACCGAGGGTGGCATCATGGCTACTCAGACGTGGGACTACGATGGTATGACCTTCATCCCCAGTCTTAACTTTCTGGAGTTTATACCAGAAAAAGAACAATTCAAATGGCAGTTAGACCACAGCTACCAACCAGAAACTGTTTTGCTTGATGAAGTAGAAGCGGGAGAGAATTACGAGATAGTTATCACCAACTTTCACGGTGGTGCTATGACCAGATACAGACCGGGAGACATGGTCAGAATAACTTCACTACGGAATGAAAAACTGGGTATTGATATTCCGCAAATGGCTTTTGAGAGGCGAGCCGATGACCTGATTGACTTTGGCGTTACCCGGCTTACAGAAAAGGTAATCTGGCAGGCGCTAGAACATACCGGCATCCCCTACGAAGATTGGGTAGCGCGCAAAGAAGTCAGGGAAGGAATGGCATTACACCTATTAGTCGAGCTCCAAGACGGGTACCGAGTCGATGAGGCAGAGGTTGAAGCATCCGTGAAGGAGCAACTCAAGCACCTGGACGGAAGTTTTGCCGCCACCAAAAGCGATGTGGGAGGTTACCTTGATTTTAGAATAGAGGTCACCCTGCTACCGAAGGGAGCTTTTGCCAATTATACTGCCCAACGGCGAGCTGAAGGTGCCGAGATAGCCCATCTGAAGCCACCACACATAAATCCCTCGGACAAAGTACTTTCACTTCTGCTAGCCAGACCAGAGGTTACGGTAGAAACGGTAGAAGCTGAAGCTCCAGTTTCAGTTACTCGCTAGTACTTTAGTCCACCTAACTTTTGTGTACTTACCTCAGTTCTACTTGACAGCTTCCCCATTTGAGGCGATAATTGCCTCATATGAACATTTACGCGTTATTTCCTTTAATCGCAACAATTACCTATATCCCATTACTTATCACTACCGCTGTCAGTCGGCCCTGGCAGCGTAAGCACAAGCTTTTCATCTTTTTTCTGATTGCTGCCATCCTGTGGAGTCTAAGCGATTTACTCCTGCGCAGTGGCTTTCTCCGTGAACATACTGTCATTCTAGGCAAGCTTATCATCATCATGTTTACTTGGATGGTAGTACAATTCCACTGCTTTACTTCCTCTTTCTTTTCCCCGGGTCAGGGGCGCTGGTTACCCTTCGCCTATGGCACACTGGCAGCGGTCATTACCCTAGCAGTACTGGGTTATCTACCGGAGGACATCGTTGTTAGCGGCAGCAAGCTGTATCCTGTATATGGTAAATGGCTTGTCTTCATGGTTGTCCCTCTTCTAACTCTGGCCGTTAGAAATTCGTATATTTTCTGGCAAAGACTGAAGTCTCTGGACAATCCAGTACTATATAATCAAATCGTTTCTCTACTAATCAGTATTTTCACCCTGACCATCTTTGCCTTCACTACCCTTTTCCCCTTTGGAAGGGAATTTCCGGTAGCTCATTTTGGCAGTATTATTATTGCTCTCGTTCTGAGCTACGCTACCATCAGCCATCAGTTGGTTGACATCAGGCTTGTTTTGCGGCGTAGCCTGGCATGGATAAGCCTGGGGGTTTTCGGTGTCATCGGCTACTTGCTTCTACTATCCACCCTCGGTATGGTGTTGAACTCCGAGTTTGACTTTACAACTACATTCATAGCCACTCTATCTGCGATACTGATCGCGATGCTTACCTACAGACTACGCGGCACTCTTATTGCCACGATAGTCAAAGCGATACAAGGGCCAAGCTACGATTACCGCCATCAGCTATCTGAGTTTGCCAGTAATATACACAACATTTTCAGCCTAAAAGAACAAGGTGCCGAGTTGTTAGCACTGGTCACCAAGGCAACCGATTGCAGGAGGGCACACCTGCTATTCCCCGAGGCCGGTACTGAAGATTTCACTACCCAGTTCGTCGAACCCGACGGTGAAGCCAATCCCTCATCCAGCCTGAAACTGGAAAGAAACAATCCTATTGTGGAGTATTTGAAAAAAGAACACCGACGCGTAACTAAAGAAGATTTAGCTGTTCTGCCCGAATTCAAGAGTCTATGGGAGGAAGAAAAGGAGCAAATCAAGTCAAACGAGATAGAGCTATTTGTGCCTTTGATAAGCCGTAACAAGCTAGTAGGCATTCTAGCGCTGGATAAGAAACAATCCGGCAGGTACTCACTTGAAGACCTGAATATGCTGAACGAAGTTACCAACCAGGTGGCGGTAAGTATGGAGAAGGAATACCTCCAGGAGCAACTTAGAGAGCGCGAACAGATGCTGGCAATAATCAACCGTTCTAGCTCAATTATCACCTCCAGTTTTGATATTCAGGAAATATATGATAGCTTTATTGAGGAGCTAAAGAAAATAGTTGATGTTAGCTGGGCAGCAATTGTTATGATTGAAGAGAGCGACATTCGTGTGCTGGCATTATCCTCCAAAATAGGCTCGCGGTGGCAGGTAGGTGAGCGAATACCAATTAAAGGCACAGCCACAGAGTGGGTAGCCGTACACAAGAAGTCTATAATTGAGCATGATCTAACGCAGGAAAGCAGGTTTTCTACCGGGACATATCACCTTGAGCAAGGTGTGCGCTCGATTATCTATCTCCCGTTAATAGTAAAAGATGAGGTTATCGGCAGTTTAATCGTGGCTAGCCGTCAACCGAATGCCTACACTCAGAGGCACACAAAGCTGCTTGAGCAACTGGCTTCCCAGATTGCGATGCCTATTGAGAACTCTCGCCTCTATGCTAAGGCAGAATGGGAAGCTCGAATCGACGGGCTTACCAACTTATTGAATCGCCGCTCCCTGGATGAACTGATAACCAGTGAGATTAGCCGGCATACCCGTTACGGCGGTGTATTTTCGTTTGCCATCCTTGACCTTGAAACGTTAAAGGTGGTCAACGACAATTACGGGCATCTGGCCGGGGATAGAATTCTGAAGCAAACAGGTGAGATTATGGCGAGTGCAGTAAGGAGCGCGGACCGGGCTTTTCGCTATGGCGGAGATGAATTTGCGGTTCTCCTGCCCCAGACAACCATTGAGGATGCCTATCAGGTAGCCGAGCGAATCCGTAAACGAGCAGCCTCAGAATTGAACGTGGGCGATGTACGAGTCACTGCCAGCGTTGGCCTGGCTAGCTGGCCAGCTGATGGAATCGAACCAAATGCAGTTATCGCTGCCGCCGACGCAGCACTGTATCAAGCCAAACGAAATGGTGGCAATCAGAGTTGTCGTGCATCAGAAACCATAGCGGTTTCTGATAATCCTGTGAACGGTAATTGGAGTGCTAAAAATAATGAACCCGTAAGCAATGTTTTCGCTCTGGCGGCAACGGTGGACGCCAGAGACCATTATACCCGCAGCCACTCGAAGAAAGTGAACGAGTATGCCATAGTCCTGGCAGAAGCGCTTAACTTAGATGCGTCGGAGATAAGTATGCTAGGCACCTCGGCTCTACTGCATGATATTGGCAAGATTGGCATCAGTGAGAAGATACTCAATAAGCCAGGCAAGCTTACTGCTGCAGAATGGGAAGCAATGAAAACTCATTCTTCTCTGGGGGCAGCTATTATCAGACATAACGACCACGTGGCTCCCTGCACACGCTGCATTCTATACCACCATGAGCGATATGATGGGACCGGCTACCCCGAAGGACTAAAGGGTGAAGATATACCTTTAGAAGCGCGCATTTTGACTATAGCGGATGCGTTTGCTGCGATGACTTCCGAACGGCGCTATTCTAATGCCTTGTCCTTTGAACAAGCACTGAACGAGATAAGACAGGGTGCTGGCACGCAGTTCGACCCTAGACTAGCTGAGACTTTCGTATCCATCATGAAAGAGCGTTACACTACTACCGTAGAACAGAATATTAAGTAAGGAGGGTAAATCTATTGAGACCGGTCCTGTCACGGGCTGGACTTACTGAGGCTATGAACACGATTAAAATAAAGGTCTTTGTCCTTAGTCAGCAATCCTTATTCCGGCAAGGAGTAGAGCATTCGCTCTCCTCTGTGGAAGACATAGAAATATCTGATGCCGCCGAGGTGAAGGATGAAACGCTATCAAAGATTGATAACTGGCTGCCAGATGTAGCCCTTCTGGATATTGATGCTCCTTCCAACAGCGGCCTGGCACTAGCCCGCAGGATAAAACAGCGGTCGCCCAACATTGGTGTAATTGTACTTACCTCTAACCCCAATGACAATCAACTTTTTGAAGCACTGAAAGCACAAGCGGCAGCCTATGTGAATAAGGAAGTTAGCGCCGACCAACTAGTCGAGATAATCAGACGTGTAGCTCACGGCGAACATCCCATAAATGAAAGCATTACTGCTCAACCAAGTGTAGCTAACCAGATACTACGGCAGTTTCAAGAACTCTCCTGGCGGAGCGAAGGTATTACGTCGCCACTGACACCAAGAGAGATTGAAATCCTTTCTTATATAGCTCAGGGCTATCTTAACAAGCAGATTGCGATTCAACTGGACATCAGCGAGCAAACCATAAAGAACCATGTTACTTCTATACTGCGCAAACTGAATGCAAATGCTCGCACGGAAGCGGTTGTGATAGCCATAAAGCAAGGTCTGATATCCATCAGCTGAATTCTTTGAAGTAGCTAACTACGCTGAGTGGTAGTCACTGGTCACGCGGCAAATAGCCGTGGCGATTTAACCAGGTATACACCTATACCACGACCAGGCTCTCCCAATCGTCATTTGCAGGCCGGTAAAGGCACTCCTCCAGAAGGACTATTCACGATGACTCCTCAGATTCATCCACAAACCACCTGTTTGGGCGATAATAGCACCGTCCCTGCCATTTTATAATAGAGATGAGCAATAATGGCACACGAGATGGTAACACCCGGAGGCAGGGTACTTGTGATCAACGACGAGCCCAGTGTGAGCAACCGCCTGGCAAAATGGCTGACACAGATGGGGTATTACTATACTTTCATTGATAATATCGACGATGCCAATGAACTGCTGGAGCATGCAGACTTTGACATCGTTCTGTACGGGCACGAATTTCGCTTCTCCCAAGAAGGCCTAAAACACCGTCTGGAGCAAAAAGGCTGACTGTTCTACAGTAACACTTCGGAGTGCTTTCAGAATGGCTGGGGAAGTAGGATTCGAACCTACACTGACGGATTCAGAGTCCGCTGTCCTACCGTTAGACTATTCCCCAGCAAGCGTGTGCCGGTGTTAAGCAAACCTTTTCGGATGCTGGACGTTTACCAGTCATTACTTGAGACAAGTAACTAGGACTAACACCCAACTCTGTTGCGATTTGTCTTAGTGACTTACGCTTCTTCATACTAGTACAGGCTAGCATAACTGGCAAGCTAGGTCAACGCCTATCACGCCCAAAATAAGAATAACTGGCTACGTCAAATCTGTTCATTGTGGTGCGGTGCTTCCCTTTTCCTATTTGTCCATTGCTCCAGTATTCAGCAGTTGTGTCATCCTACTAGACCAAAAGTACTATGTGTAGTATTACCATTTAGGGATTTACCAACAATCCACAATACATTAACCTTAAGTAATAACTAGATTCGGCGCAAGAATCGGGAGGTGCAAATGGCAGACAACAATGTGTCGTGTCGTGCCAAGCTTCTTATCATCAATGATGAGCCCAGTCTCATGGACTTATTGGCAGAATCGCTGAAGAATCTCGGTTACTACCATGAGGTTGTCAATAGTAACAGGGAGGCGAAAAAGCGTCTGAAACATGAAGACTTTGATGCGGTCATGCGTGGTCACGAATTCTTCTGCGCCTAAGAGTGTAAGCGCAGAATTCTTGATAGGGTCTCCAAGATATCTTCGTACGCTACTAACCTATGACAACGGTGCCTTATAGAACCTCAAGCTATCCTCAAACCTCACTGCCCTGGTATAGCATTCTAATCTTGTGGGTGGGTGCTTCCCTTTGCTCTATTGTTTATGCTCCAGTACTCAGTAGTTGTGTCATCCTACTAGCCCAAAAGTACTGTGTCCGGTATTACTATTTGGGGATTCACTAGCGATTCACGATTGTATTATTATGTTAATGCTAAGACTGGAAGATGTATCTCCAGACGATTAAAACAGGAGTAGACTCACTCCAACAGAAGTAAAGTGAGCTGAGAGGAGTTGTGAAATGAGACAGGGATGGTTTCTAGCCAGTGTAGTATTATTACTGGTGCCATCACTGCTCGTGGCCTGTGGCGCGGTGCAGGATGAGCACGCCGCCGTCATAGTTGAGCGGGGTGCTGCACTGGCTGAGGTGGCACCCTTGCAGAGCGACTATGACGATGTGAGCGCGGAACTAGCTGAAACAAAGAAGGTTTATCCGCCAGGAGGTTTTGGGTCAGTCACGGAATTAGAAGCATGGGTGAGAAACCACGTTCAGCCTGAGACCACATATCTGGACGAGACTTTCAGGAGTGCCCTGATGGTTCAGTGGCAGGGGCTTGAGGATGGGTATCTCATTTCTGTAGCGTACGACGAAGATAATACCAACCCACATCATCCCTGGGTATACTGCGCTTCAGTGAATGGGGTTCTACATACGTGGTATCTAGACGACATTGGAGTGCATTCTTACGCTGATTACAACTTCACCCGCTGAATTAGTTACTGAGAGGATAACCTTAAGTTTGTTGACCTACCGTATCTGTTGGTCATCTGAATTCTACCCAGACTCTACTTCTCTATAGTGTGCCAGGCAGTCATCAAATGTAATGCTCTTAATATATCTCTGAACCATGCTCAAATCTTCCCGCCCACCAAGGTGCACTATGGTTAACGTTGATAGTCCTTTCCTATGAAGGTTACAAGCAAATCCTCTTCTGAATGCGTGGGGATTGCATTTGATTCCTGTTTCCTTCTCCAACCTCTCTAACATCTGTTGAATACCATACTTATTGATTCCCCAAAGATTCTCTGTTTGGTCTGGTAACTTCCGCAACAACTTTGCTGTTCTGTCGGTGAAAGGTGCTCTTCTCTCTTTATTTCCCTTGCCGATAATTGAGATTGTCTTAGAGTTCCAATCAATATCGCTTTGCTTAATACTGGCGATTTCACTCAATCTCATACTTGAATCAGCAGGTAAGCTGATAATACACTTATCCCGCACACTCTCAACGTAGTCAATCAACGTCTCTACTTGCTCTTCTGTTAGGCTGGGAAGTATCCTTTTCTCTAACTTTGATGGGTCACCCATCAAGGTAGGGTTGTCTTGGGGATTAAGATTGTATCCTGATTTCCTTGAGTATGACCAAGAGTAGAAAGCACGCAACGCTCTAAAGTATGCGTGCTTACCACCATTTGAACGTCGGAGTGAATTCAAGAAACTGGTGATGTCTTGACCAGCAATAAAAGGACCAATGACACGACCAGAGTGCTTGAGATAACCTTCGTAGAATTGGAGAGTGTTGGGGGAGAGTCCTTGTCTTCTTGATTTGAGGAATTCGCTTAACAGTTCTAGCTTTGGGGCTATGTTCAGAGTCCGCTGTCCTACCGTTAGACTATTCCCCAGCACCCCGGCGTTATAGCACAGGGTCAGGCTGGCAGCAATAACAGGATAGCAAGGAATACCCCTGCGAATACTGGCGGAAGTATTTGACATACCAGGCCTAAATATTTATGCTGAACCCGTGAGTTAAACGCTGGGTGGAAAGGAAGCATCGTTCTGGTGCATATAGCTAATCTGCAAAAAATCCTCGGGGTCTCTTTTAACGAACCATCCCTGCTGAAGCAAGCTCTGGTGCACAGCTCTTATACCAACGAGAACCCCGACCTTGCTTCAGCGTCCAATGAACGATTGGAGTTTCTGGGTGACGCTGTCTTGGGTCAGGTGGTCGCCGCCAAGCTATATCGTGACTTCCCGCACCTGAGTGAAGGAGAAATGACCAAGCTCCGTGCCATCCTGGTCCGTAGAGATACCCTGGCGCGAATAGCAGGAACCATCAATCTTGGCAATCACCTTTATCTGGGAAGAGGTGAGGAGGCAAGCGGTGGTCGAGATAAACCCGCCAATCTGTCCAGTGCCCTGGAAGCGGTAATTGCCGCTGTTTACCTCGACCAGGGTTCAGCCAGTGCCCAGGAATTCATTCTAAGGCTGTTTACTGCGGAGCTACAGAAAGCAGTCAGCCAGCGCAAAGGGACTGATTACAAATCAGAACTTCAGGAGCTTATCCAGGCCAGAACGCAGCAAGCGCCCACTTATCATGTTATAGAAGCCACCGGACCAGACCACGACAAGAGGTTTACCGTTGAGGTCAGATTGGGCGATACTGTACTGGGCAGGGGCACAGGGAAAAGCAAGAAAGCCGCTGAGACCGCAGCCGCCCGGGCAACACTGGAACAGATCTCAACTGACTTTACACGATAGCCATCCTTTGCTAAACTTCAATTAGAACGCTCGTAAACCAATTACTCAAATAGAGGGGTTACTATGCCTAGGGGAAACTACAGACGTAGAGAATCAAAGAAACCGAAAAAAGACGCAAGAAAACCGGTGTCTACTACCACCATAATACAACCTCCGGCGACCGTAGAAGTAGTCAAGAAGAGGAAGAAGAAACGAGAAGCAGAGGAGGAGTAGACCAACCTGCGGCTTATCAACGACTCCTTGAGACTGGAGAGCTAAAGACCCGTGTTGAAAAAGCCAGAGCAATGCTGGAAGAGTGCCGCTTATGCGATCGCCACTGCGGGGTCAATCGACTGGCCGGTGAAAGTGGAAAGTGCCACATTACAGACCAGGTCATGGTTTCCAGCTATGGGCCGCACTTTGGAGAAGAGCCGCCCCTGGTAGGTACACGCGGCTCCGGGACGATATTCTTCACCTACTGTAATCTAGGATGCGTATTCTGCCAGAATTACACCATAAGCCAGCTAGGCGAGGGGAGCAAGATAAACAGGGACGAACTGGCCAGCATGATGCTCTCCCTTCAAACGAGAGGCTGCCACAACATAAATCTAGTATCCCCGAGTCACGTAGTGCCTTACATCCTGGATGCTCTGGAGATGGCAGCAAGCAAGGGTCTCCACCTGCCCCTGGTGTATAACAGCGGCGGTTACGATTCTCTGGAAAGCCTGAAGTTACTGGACGGGATTGTCGATATCTATATGCCGGATATGAAGTATTCTGACGAGAAAACTGCCGAGCAACTGTCCGGAATAAAAGACTATCCCAGAGTAAACAAAGCCGGCGTTAAGGAAATGCATCGCCAGGTTGGTGACCTTCAGATTGATGAGCATGGTGTTGCCCGGCGAGGCCTTCTGGTTCGCCATCTGGTGCTGCCTAATCGGCTGGCCGGGACCGAAGAGATAGTGCGTTTCCTCGCCCGGGAGATATCCGCCCGTACCTATCTTAACGTTATGGCTCAGTACCGACCCGCCTATGAAGCCTCTACTGTGCCTTCAGTTTCCAGCCCTCTACTTAGAGAGGAGTTTAATAAAGCCGTTACCCTGGCTCGCCAGCAAGGCTTGAGCAGACTGGACAAAGACTACTTTCCAGGGTCCCTGAGGTTTATCCTGAGATAAGAATGAGTGACCTAGCATCAGTGCAGGCAACAGTTTATGGACTTGTCCAAGGTGTCTACTTCCGCGCCTTTGTCTCCAGACGGGCTAGAGAGCTGGGCTTAAGCGGCTATGCCCGCAACACACCAGAAGGAACCGTAGAGGTTCACGCGGAAGGAGAAAGACAGCAACTGCAAAAGCTAATTGACCGCCTCAGGGTGGGAACGACAGCAGCCAGAGTGGAAAAGGCGGTTACCAGGTGGTCAGAGTATAGCGGGAACTGCTCCGGTTTCGGTCTAAGGTCGTAGCATGGATTTAATGGTAATTCTACGCGCTGGGAGCGCTGAACTGCCTTATGCCATAGTACTGGTCGCTGGCAAGGAGGCGAGGCAGAATCTCAACTGGAGTACGGTAGATATCCCCACCACGCCTTTCACCCAGTTGTCTCTGCAGTTCCTCCAGACCAAGGGGTTGATTACCATTCGCCAGGAAAAGACGGAATACGCTCTCTACAACAGGCAGGTCACCGGTGATAAAATCTGGAGTCTTGGAGCAGCAATCTCCGATATTACTCAAAAGGTCAGCTGCCGGAATTTCTCCTTTATCTACCTTCAATCGCTTCCAGCACTTGGGACACAGACGCCCCTGAGCCAGTGTAGAAAAAGAACGATTATTCGGTTGATACCAATCCACGTCAATGAACCAGCGTGGTTCAGACTGACTGTTACTTATATCTTCTTTATCCACAGAACTACTTGCTTTTTAAAAACTCTACGCCTCAAATCCCAATTCAGCAAACTTGATTAAATCAAGGTAATCCGTCTTGAGTCCCAGTGTTTCTGAAGCCTCACGGTCTACCTGATAAGGGTCTCCAATGAATACCTTGCCGCACTCTTCGACCTCACCCTGAAGGGGGTCATCCCAGCTAGTAAACTTGCTCCGGGCTTCTATAATCCCCAGGTCAAAAGGCAAGGTGAAATAGAGGTCAGTGACTACCCTGTCCAGTCCCAGACCGTATAAAGCCTCCCAACCCCCTGATTCCTCACTACCATACTTCATGCTTGGCAGCAGTGAAAGCAGGTTCCTGATACTGAGACTGCCCTTCCCCCTGACAACAGTTAACGGAGCTACGGTTATTAAGTAGTCGCTGGACAGAATAACGTTAGGTACCCAGAAGGTGGGTATAGCCAGAGGCTTGGGGAGAGGATTGTCCACTTCCACCCAGATGCAATCCTTTACATCCAGCATCAATACCCGTGGAAAATTGTAGCCCAGGGCCTGATATATCGGATAGATGGGTTCTCCCCCAGAGGTGCCTTCAAGTATAATAATATCAGCATCACCAACCCGCCGAATACCGTCAATTATTGTCGCCAGGATATCCCGACTGGCAGTTACCGGATACGGCACCGAATAACAGGCACTGGGCTTAATCAGAACACGCCGTGCCCGAGACACCACCGGTGGTGCCTTGAAGACAAACTCCGAAGCCTCAAAAATCAAGTCTTATCTCTCCAATCTAACATCGCTTCCTAGAGCGCTGGTTTGAGGACCATAATCTGCGCAGCGGCGGGGAGTTCCCCTGCTTTGAATTCCGTTTCGCTGCTATCCAGTCTGGTTACGTTATCTTTCCCCTGAAGGAAATCATCGACACCAGCCACCGGAAAGTCCTTGCACCTCTCATTATTAAAATGCATGGGGATAATTATCCTGGGGTTTAGCTTACCGTAAGTCTCAGTAGCGACACTAGCGTCAATGGTATAATTACCGCCCACGGGAATCAGCAGTATGTCAACAGTGCCTAGCTCAGCCACCTGCTGGTCACTGAGCGGGTGGCCCAGGTCACCAAGGTGACAGACCTTAACACCGTCGACCTCAAAGCAGAAGATGACGTTGTTGCCCCGCTGGCTGCCACCAGTGTCATCGTGATATGTCGGGGTACCGCTAAATTTGAGCCCCTTGACCTCTGATGCACCTGCCGTTTTGACTACTTCAGGATTACCCCCGACCGAGGCAACGTGGTTATGGTCAAAATGCTCATGGCTTACAGTAACGATATCAGCCGACTCTTTTATCTCGTCGTAGTTCAGCGCCCCACCAGTCTGATAAGGGTCAGTGATTATTTTGACTCCGCTGTCTGCGGTAACGAGAAACGATGCGTGTCCCAACCATTTGATCTTCACTTCATTAAGACCTCCTTTATTATGATTCTTGTCAACCTCACCCCCTGTATCCCCCTCTCCTTTCAAGGAAAGGGGGAAGAGCGTTTTTCAAGGGGTTGCGCCACTTCTGATTTCATCAATTATTGCCGTCAAGAGAAAGAACAAGGTTCACCAGAGTACGCACCGGCACACCGGTAGCCCCTTTAACGAGGTAGGTTCGTTCTTTGTCCGTCATGCTGGTAGCCGCAATATCCAGGTGAACCCAGGGGGTATCCTCGGCAAATTCACCGATAAAGAGAGCACCGGTAATAGAGCCAGCAGGTCTGCCGCCGGTGTTCTTGATGTCCGCAACATCGCTCTTATTCTGCTCTTTATACTCGTCATAGGTGGGCAACTGCCAGATTTTCTCCCCGGCTTCAGCGCCGGCGGCAATTACCTTATCTACCAGCTCCTGGTTATTGGCAAAAGCACCGGTACATATATCGCCCAGTGCCACCCTGATGGCTCCGGTCAGAGTGGCAACGTCAACTATTCGTTTAGCCCCCTCTTTCCTGGCATATCCCAAAGCATCAGCCAGGGTAAGCCGTCCTTCGGCATCCGTAGAGACAATCTCAATGGTCTTGCCACCCATCGCCACCAGGACATCAGCCGGTTTGGTGGCACTGCCACCGGGCATGTTTTCAGTAGCGCCAATAAGAGCGATAACATTGACCTCAGGCTTAAGCTGAGCAATGGCGCTGATTGCCGCCATAACGGCGGCACCCCCAGCCATGTCACCCTTCATATCACCCATCCCGGCGGCTGACTTGATAGATATACCGCCGGAATCAAAGGTTACCGCCTTGCCAACCAGCGCAATATCAGGCTCTTTGGAGCGACCGCCCTGGTAGCGAAGAATAATAAACTTGGGCGGCTGCTGACTGCCCTGCGATACACCCAGCAGAGCCCCCATCCCCAATTTCTGCATCTGTTCCCGTTCCAGAATCTCAACCTTGAGCCCGTGTTTCTTAGCCAGCTCCATGGCTTTCTCTGCCATATCAGCAGGAGTCATGTAGTTCGCCGGCTCATTGACCATGTCACGGGCAATATTGGTTGCCTCCGCCAGAATCCTGCCCTTTTCACTGCCCTGTTCCAGGGCAGAAACTTTGGTAGTATCCACATCAACTATAGTAAGCTCCTTAAGCTCACCAACTTCATTGTTCTTAGTCTTGTGCTTGCGGAAGGTGTAGAGACCAAGCAGGGCACCCTCAACTATTGCCTGAGCAGAATCCTCAAGAGTTATGTCACCTAGCCCTGCTCCCTGAGCAATGGTAGCGACACTATCCACGCCCTTCCGCCGTAGAAGTCGGCAGGTCACCGCTACTGCGCCACGAATCTTATCCAGAGTCAGTTCTTCCTGCTTACCCAGACCGACAACTGCCACCCTGGCGGCGGGCAGCCTGCCGAGGCTATGAATAACAGTAACCTCGTTAAGCTTGCCCTTAATCTCCCCCTGGTCAATGAGCTGTGAGATAGCGCCGTCCAGAGCCTTATCCACACTGGCGGTATCACCATCCGGGTGTTCCATCCCCTCAAAGAGATTTAGGATGATAGCCCCGGCTTCGATTTTAGCAGCATCCCCTGATATGACCTTAATCTCCAAAACAGCCCTCCTTGTTACCCGGTCAACGATTACACGTCAGCCACCCATTCTATTCCCAGTTCCTGAAGCTTCGGCAGAGTAGGTTTGCCATCATTGTCCCAACCAACCATAGCATAATAGGTATCTCTGGCTTCAGCCAGCTCTTTCTCTTTAACGGCGACCCCCTGTAAGGGACCGGAGTCAAAGGCAGTAAGAAATCGCTTGGGCAACCAGTCATCCGCTTTAGTCATTCCTTCACGGATATTATAGGCACGCGCCATAGTAATACAGCGCTCACCGACTTTCATCAATTCCCAGTAATCAGTATTCCAGCCGGTAATACCATTTACCAGCGGAATCATTCTATCGGGACCAAGTGAAACGAACTGGCAAAAGACCAGCGAATTAAGCAGGTGCTGCCAGAGACTGCCGTTAATGACAAGTTTGACCTTGTTTGCACTCAGCTCCTGAGG
>SDBS01000803.1_pt1 | contig 31481 bp, 22 predicted proteins | sample 2277091 | NCBI WGS metagenome assembly SDBS01 (sample SAMN10404972, study PRJNA504765) | marine sediment metagenome | isolation source: marine sediment core GS10_PC15, 163 cmbsf | place: Arctic Ocean: Southern Knipovich Ridge | collected 2010 | reverse complement strand
TTTTTTCTCTATAGACAATTATCGGTTCTCCGATGTCAATCTTTACTTGATTATTTATTCTTTTAACCAAAATCTCTATTTGGAGAGGGTCTATTCCAGAAAGGATGAATTCTCCTGATTCATTATCTCGCCTATACATTGCTGTTGGATCGGCTTTTAGCCATTTCCCCACAACATCATCTAATTTATCGATTTCATGAGGATCTATTGGTTTAATACTTCTTGAAACGACAGCCTCACATGCATATTGAATTTTTTCAAACGAAGGTAATAATTTTCTTTCTTCTTTATCTTTAGGAACGTCATTTCCTAACATAAAAGTTTCACCAGATGGACAGATAAAGCCAAATAATGCAAATAAATTTCCAGCAGGAATCTTAGGAACATCTAAAATATCCGTTATTTCCATAACTCCTAATCTTTTCACTCTACTTTTGGAATCGCTATTAATCAAATAAATCGTATCAGTTTGGTCAAAAGTGCCGGAAAAAACACGACCAATTAAGGTTGGTGCATAATTTCGTTTAGGATCTAAGAAAATTTTAGTTATCATTCCATAGAGAGGTCCATTTGGGTCGCTCTTAATGAGAGATTGTCCTAAATCAGAGTTGAGATCACCGCCCCATATGTGAGGTATTCTATATTTAGCAGCAGTAACAGGATCAGGAAGATGATCAACGATCATTCTTAACATTGACTCATCTAATGGTAAATTATCTCTTAACCACTGGATATCTCCTTCATTATATTTCGCAAAAACGTCTTGTGGTTTCAAGCCCTTTTCAATTAAGATTTCATAGGTAAAACCCCATCCATGTTTAGCGGACCCGACTGTAACTGAATTCTTAGCAAAATCTATGCTCCACATTGAACCTTCAGGTCGTATCTTTTTAATTAAGTCATTAACCTCTCTTGTAATTTTATCGATTTTTGCAAAAGTATCCTGAGGGCTAAGTTTTAACTCGCTTATTAATCTATCAACCTTATTAACGAAAAGGACTGGTTTGCAGAACTCTTCTCCAACAGCCAATCGAATGTTAGTTTCAGTTTGGGTCATCACTCCTTCAAGAGCATCTACCAAGATCATTGCTCCATCTGAACCCCTAAGGGCACGAGATACTTCTCCTGTAAAACTGATGTGACCAGGTGTATCATTAAGCTGGAAAATATAAGGCTCATCATCATCTGGCTTTCTCGGATCTTGGAATGCTAATAATACAACAGATGTGAAGATTGTGATACCTCGTGCTTGTTCTTCGTCATCTGAATCAGTCATCTGAAGTTGACCAGCGTCTTCGGGTCTCATAAGACCTGCTCGGCGCAAGAGATAATCCGTTGCAGTAGTCTTGCCATGGTCTATGTGGGCAGTTATCGAAAAGATTCTTTTCTTCTTATAAGATCCAGAAGATACCAGCTTGACGATTTCCTCAGGATTTTTTACTTTAACCATAATTATTTCACTTTGTTTAAAGCTATTGTTATAATTGAAGAAAAGAATACGAGAAATCATAAAAATTTTATGAATATATATTTTAAAAATATATACTCTTCGAACTCCACCAAATAACACATAAATATTTAGACCTAGAAGGAAAAGAATAGAAAATATAAGCGAATATCAATAAACCAATAAAATCCAATTCTAATAAAAATAAAGTCAAATCGGATTATACAGAGGGGAGTAATATCATCTTACTAATCTCTGGAGCCTTTAAATTTTTTAAATATAAAGTGGCAAAACCATGTTTTTCAAAATGTTAATAGTTTTTTTTCCTGAAGAACTTTTAGTATAAAAGGATTTTGAAACGTTTTTCACATCTAAGTTATCAGGTAAGTTATTCTTAATATAATTATTTAGAAAATCAGAGAAATTATTAAAATCTCTTTTTGTTTTCACCCAGAGATAGCCTTCTTTTTCAAAATACATAGGATTTTTCTTTTTAAATTTGTTTACATGTTTTTTTTCTTTAAAAGGGGGACCTCTACGTATATACGTTTGAGAAATAGAGGAGTGTTCACAATAGATAGCTAAATTGTACTGATTCTGATTATCTTCGAAATATACTTCAAAATAAATTTTTCCAAATCGCTCTGTGTGAGAAAACTCCTTTTCTCCATTAGCTTTAATGCCTTCTCCTAAAGAATACAACTTATCTCTATTTATTGTGTAATGAATTTTATAGTTTGTGTTTTCTAATTCGATTATATAGATTTTTGAGAGTAGGGGATCATCTTTCTTTGAGATATTAGCTTCCTGTATTGGTTTAATTTTAAAGAATTGTGTATTTGGTTTTATTAGAAATTCTCTAATTTCTTGATTACAATATTTATATGCTCTTTCTGAAATCGCTGAAGCAACATTCCTCTTTTTATCTATAGGATCTATGATTATAAGATGATTTTTTTCAAAATGGGCAATCTTCCTTAATTCATTTTCATTTCTTTTATAATCATCTAGTGGTTTTTTATATAAGTTGGCAAAATTGTCAAAAAGGTTAAGAATATTTCCAAAATAATAAATTAATAATTCTGCGCTATATCCTATAAAACCAACTTTTCCGATTGCGCTTTTATCACCATAACTATGACAAGCTTTAAAAAATTGTTTCAAAAGCCTAACATCATTTTTTTGTTCTTGATTTAACTCATCTCTTATGAAACGACCATGCCAAGGAGATCTATCCACTGCTGTTATAGGACCATTTTCTTTTATGAATTCTAAGTTTAAAGCAAAATATAAAACAATGTCTATCTTAATTTTTTTTTTATCTAAAAGATAATCTACTGTAACGTAAGGATGTTCTGCATATAAAAGACGTGGGTTATAAAATTCTTTTAATGTTAAACTCTGAATAACCCAATTGTTGCATAGCTTTAAAAAGTCTTTTTTAGATTCTTTTTTTAATTTATTTTTGCTTAATCCAACATATTTATGTTTATATTCACTAAAATCTAATCCAATAAAGAGATCGATATCAAAATCGTTTTTTAATTGAGTCTGTTTTATTCCAGTAGAACCTTGAGGCTCAATTTTAGTATATTCAATTTTTAATTCTTTCGCTCTTTTTTCCAGTAGATCTTTTAATTTATCAACAATATCACTAATTAATATTAATTCTTGAGTTGTTGGGATTATTTCATTTAAAACTTTCTTAAAAACTTCATATTCAGAAGGCATAGAATAGATTTTATTATTGGTTTGGGATTAAATTTAATATTATATTATAAAAATACTTAAACCTCTTAAATAAGTTTTATAATATTATCTAATTTTAAAGCATTACAAGAACCATAAAAAAACCTTTAGATAAAAAATAATTAAAAGAAATTGGAGATTTTCTCAAAAAAGTGACGAATAATGAATGACTTGACTAAAAGGGAAGATTAACTACATTCTCTGCTACGGTTGGGTTGCTTTTCGCATTAAAGTTATAAATTCTCTTAAAGTTTGTTTTTGATCAGTAGTTAATTCAACGCTAAACTTGCCCATGAGCTGTCTAACATATGATTCTGGAATATTTATGCAATAACAAGTAAAAAAAAAAATTTTATGATACAGGGATACGAGGAGATCAAATGGAAACACTCAAACAATACCTTAAATTAAATAGATAGATGATAAGTTTTTAAAAATAATAAAAATTAAAGTTTATATGAAATTAAGCTTTCTTTTTACTTTTTTTAAAAATAATAGATTTAGGTTCGCTAGAGAAATTCTTTTTCCTTTTGGAGTAAAACTCATTTCAAAATTTATTTCCGATAGAATAAATGAAAATTTAATTGTTATGGGAGCATTTGGGGGGAACGCATACATAGATAATACAAAATATTTATTTGAGTATTTAAATCAACATTCTGATTATAAATTAGTATGGATCACAAAATCCTATGATGTAATAAGAGAACTTAATAAAAATGGTTATAAAGCTGTTTTTAAATATGATTTGAAAGCAATTAAACTTCTGAAAAAAGCAAAATTTATTTTTATATCTCACGGATATGATGATATTTTACCTATAGAATTTTCTCAAAAATCTACTGTTATTTTAACTTGGCATGGTACTCCTTTTAAAAGAGTAAATGGTCATTTAGAAGAACCCTTATGGAAGTTATGGGGAAAAATTTTTCGATTAAATCTACAATTTAATGAATATGTTAATTATCTAATAACTGCTACAGGCAGAGCTCATGAACATAAAATTTTAAAGAAAGCATTTAAAATGTCTAAAAAAAAATATCTTGATGTTGGATACCCTAGAAACGATGTGCTCTTCAAAAAAGATGAAATTTGTATTAAAGGGTTAAAAGATTTCTATAAAATCCCAAATAATATAAAAAAAATATATTTATATGCCCCCACCTATAGAAAAGATCTCATATTAGATTTTCCAATCTTAAAATCTGAATTAATTAAATTAAATGCTTTACTTATTAAGACAAAATCTTTCCTTCTCTTTAAAGGTCATATTTTTGTGGAAACAATCAATTTTAACGAATATGAAAATATAAAATTAGTTGAGAAAACGACAGACATTCAAGATTTACTTATTATTTCAGATGTACTAATATCAGATTATTCTGGTACAATATTTGATTATTTGTTAACTATGAAACCAATTCTAATGTTTACCTATGATCTCGAGGCATTTAAAAAGGTAAGAGGGATATATTATAATATAGAAGATATTGCACCAGGACCGCTACTTTTTAATGGAAATGATTTAATAAATGCAATTAAAAATATTGAAGAAATTGACATTGATTATAAAGAAATTAGGAAAAAGATGCGGGATAGATTCAACAAATATAATGATGGGAAATCCATAGAAAGGCTTCTTAATTTTTTAAATATTAAATACAATAAATAAAGAAGATGTCTCGTATCAGGCTTTCAAATTTCTTTAAATATTTTGTTAAAATAGATTTTTAACAGAAATTGATATATTGTTATGAGGAGCTATTTTGATCCTGTATGTATTTTGATCCTGTAGGAAGATATTACTTCATAACATTATGAACTAATTTTATATGAATAAAAACAACATAAACGAAGAAAAAATAGAAGAAAAAATCGAGTTTTTGCCGTAACTATGACAAGCCTTAAAAAATTGTTTCAAAAGCCTTACATCATTTCTTTGTTCTTGTTTTAATTCTTTTCTTATAAAACGTCCATGCCAAGGAGATCTATCCACTGCTGTTATAGGACCATTTTCTTTTATGAATTCTAAGTTTAAATCAAAAGATAAAACAATGTCTATCTTAATTTTTTTTTTATCTATAAGATAATCTACTGTGATGTAAGGATGTTCTGCATATAAAAGACGTGGATTATAAAATTCCTTTAATACTCAACTTCGAAAGTTAATTAAGATCAAAATGCTTTAATTTTAAATCTTTGCTTAATCTTTTTATTATTATTAGAAAAATTTGAATTAAATTTACTTATTTTTATATAATCTTTATTTATTTCTTTTGAATGCACCTCTCTTTTAATTTCCTTCTTTATTTTTTTTATAAACTGTAGGGAGAAGTTTTATATCAAAATAATCAGATTCCAATTTAAATATCTTGAAAATGTTCTCTAATATAGGATTAATGTTCAATGTCCGCTGTATCCTGAAAGATTTATAACCGGGATAAATGTAATCGCCAATTGAAACGTATCCTTCCTTAACTATATCTTTCAATTCCTCAAAAGTAAATTCTATTTTATTTTGCATTAGCAAAAATCGTAATAATGCAAATGCCATGGCACCCCATATAACGAGGGCACAATGTACTTTAATCCGTGTCGGCTTGCGATGTCGAAGGGGGTAGAGAGAAAGAACGCTCTTTAATATGTGAAATTCGTGCTCTACAACTCCAGATGTCTTGTAAATACGGATGATAGAATCGGCATCAAGAGTAAAATCATCGGTGATGATAGCAAATTTACCTGCTAAATTTAGTTTTTCATCTATTTTTTCTTTAATCGGTTCACATTTTACTGTTCCACTTTCCTCCTTCATCTTAAAATAAGAACGGACTCTTTTTTTTCTCAGTAAATTTTTGAGGGCGTCCAATTTATCCTCGTTTTTCTCATGCTTTTGGCTAATCTCACTTATCTTTTCTTGGACCTCGTCTAATAACTCTAAAAACGCCTCCTGATTTTTTCTTGCAATCTCGTCATTCACGTATAATAAGACATTTCTTTCCTTTTTATCCCCTTTATACAAGAAAATCGTGGATGTCTTGCCTCTTAATTTTGTACGTTTCTGCTCGTATATTACGGGTTGTTCTTCGATTTTTAATGGTAACAATTGCTCTTTTACCCTCACCATGCTTGGACGAATGCTGGTGACAAAATGACAACTCCACTCTTCACATAAAGAATCAAGCTCCTTGAAATTGTCTTCGCTATTATTTCCCTTATCAAAAACTAAATATTTTTCTTTCACCTTTTTTAAAAGCATTGAATACTCGCGCTGACACTTTTCGAGAAGCATTTTAAACATTGCGGTATCGGGAGCATTTCCTGAAAACGCATCGAAAAATAATGGGATGTAATGATTAGTAACTCCCAATATTAGATTTATTTGCGGCAGATCAGGACGCTTCGACCTACTATACCCGTGGGTTCGATTTAATTGCTTGTAATTCTCGTATTTCTCAACCTGATTTTTCGGCGCTTCAATGTCATCACCACCAAAACAATGCATTGAAGTCGCATCAATGATTAATTCATCAAATTCCATGTTCTTCATGCTAAGGAGTTTTTTTACGATCTCTTGCTGTATTTGGTCGAGCTTGGGATAAATATAATCCATGTAATGGTAAATGTTATTTTCATAAAAGTTATCACGTGTGATGATCGTATCAAGTGAGAAAATTGATTTCTCATGCGAAATATTTGCTAATCTCCACTTACTATACTCATAAAGAGTACGTTCGATGACAATAATTTCAATAAACCGCCCAACATCGAATTCCGCACCATTTTGAATGATTTTATTTATTATTTTTCTGAAATCAACCATTTCAAGCATTTTAGAGAGGATTACTTCGCCTGAAAACGATAGAAGGCGCTCATTAAGTGGCTTTTTCGAATTAAAATCCGATATTATTTTTACAGCGACCTCTTCTTTACCTAAATACACATCTTTAGTCTTAACTTTCCCATTTTCACGATAATTATATCTATAAGAGTAATAATTCCCATATTTTGTCTTTGAGACATGTAAAAAATAATTCATAATTAAATGTAGGGTAAAGTTATATTTAAATATTAGGTAAGAAAGGTTAATTATATATCATTTTATAACAAATATTACTTTCCCTACAGATCATATCTTTAATTTAGACGCCAAAGACCGACAAAAAGACATGAAACGAAAATTAATAAAATAAAGAACTAATTCAAATGATAATAAAGTATATGTATAAGTAGCCGGATTTATTATAAAAGAGGTTTAATATTTTTTAACATTTATTTTATTTACTTTCGAAGTTGAGTTTAATATTAAACTTGGAATAATCCAATTGTTGCTTAGTTTTAAAAAGTCTTTTTTAGATTCTTTTTTTAATTTATTTTTGCTTAATCCAACATATTTATGTTTATATTCACTAAAATCTAATCCAATAAAGAGATCAATATCAAAATCGTTTTTTAATTGAGTTTGTTTTATTCCGGTTGACCCTTGAGGTTCAATTTTTATGTATTTGATATTGAGTTCCTTGGCCTTTATGTCTAATAATCTTTTTAAATTCTCAATAATGCCCTCGATAAGAACAATTTCTTTATTTGTAGGAATAATTTTTTTTAAAACTTCGCTTAAAATATCATTAATCGTGGACATAATATTAAAAAATAAGATCGATTACTAAAGAAATATCAATTAATCTAATATAAGATAACTATTCCCTTTTAAAAAAACCTTCTGGATAAATATTTATCAAGTAAAGAGTTTTTTTAGAGAATCATCACATTCCCCACCAAGGATGGGTTGTTTTTCGCATTAATGTAATGAATTCTCTTAAAGCTTGTTTTTGATCAGTCGTTAATTCATCAATAAATTTTCCCATTAGCTGCCGGACATGGGATTCTGGAACATTTACAAATAGAGTCTCATCTTTTTCTATATCTCTGCCTATTTCAATACCCCGAATAGATATTGCGGCTTCAGAACCTTTAGGAGCCTTATCTATCGTTTGACCTTTATCTTGAATTTGATGTATCCTCCTTACTTTTATGCCTTTATCAGTTATTAATGGAACTTTTGGATATAAAGTTCCAGCTTCAACTTGAATACCAAATACCGCAGGATCTGAGTTTCTAAATATAAATTCAGGGAACATTTTTATCTTCGCAGGTAATATTAATTCACTTAATCCTTTAGCTGTATCTTCCGCTTTTCTTATTTCAGAATATTCAATATATTCTTCTAATAAACGATAAATAACATTATTGGTAAAAATTCTGATATTTTCTATGATTGCTTGTTCCTTAGCTTCTGGTAATATCGGAACATTAAAACCTAAAACTGTTGCCGAATATGGGTCTAATCCTTTCACAATATTAGCATTTATTATATCCACTTTTTTAATTGGTCCTACATCAGCAATACTGATTTTTACACCATTTTTTGTGAAGTGATTCTCTAAGGCTTCCAGAGAACCTAAAGTGTCTGCTTTTAAAACCACTCCTGCTTTATCAGTCTTTATCCTAATGCTTTCTACTTCAGATTCAACTTCCTTATAGATGGTATCCTCCTCTGATGGATCAATAATCCCTCTAAAAGGAGACCCCGCTACAACATCATCTAAATTTGGTGCTAATATCTTAATACCAGCTGCAGCACTCACTGAATCGACCGAATCAAATTTTTGTCTTGGATCTCGTATTTCATCTAATGGTTTAGGCATTAATAAAGCTCTTACTTTTGATTTAACGGGTTTTTCTAAACCACCTACAATAAACTCATCTCCTTTATTAATAATACCATCATATATTAGAATATCCATGGTTTTTCCTTGTCTTTTTTCCTTTTTGACTTCTAATACAACACCTTTAGCTGCTCCTTCAGAAAATTTCAGATTTAATGTCAAATATTGTTGAACTAATCCCATTAAAATCATTAACAAAGTCGAGATACCTTCTCCCGTTTTGCCACTTGTTGGTACAATTGCAATTTTTTTAGTAAAATCTTTAATTTTATCATATCGATCGATTCCTTTGAATCCTTCTTCCATAAAATTTACCATTATCTGCATAATTTTCTCATCCAAGAAATCTTTCACATGAGGTTTTTGATCATTATATGAATCAAGAAAATCTGCGTCTTTTTTTGATTTCCAACCAGATATTCTATCAATCTTATTTGCAGCAATTACGAAAGGTGTTTTTCTTTCGCTCAGGATTCTAACAGATTCCCATGTTATTGGCATTGTGCCAGAGGTTACATCAATTACTAAAATTGCGATGTCTGCAACTGCTCCACCTCGTTTTCGGAGATTTAAAAAGGCAGCATGACCTGGAGTGTCAATAACCAATAATCCTGGAAGTTTAATCTCTTTATCAGCAAATTCTTGTTTAGATTTTCGTAAAAATTCTTTGATATCTTCTGTTGGAAAATAGGATGCTCCGATATGTTGTGTTATTCCAGCAGCTTCTCGTTGTTGAACAACTGTACCTCTAATATAATCTAATATTGTCGTCTTACCATGATCTATATGACCTAAAATACAAACTATTGGTGCTCTGATTACTTTTTTTTTATCTGAAGTTGACATATACGACCGCCTAATTGAATTATTAGGAAACATCATTCATATAAATATTAATTTAAAAAAAGTAATGAAAAGTTTAGAAGTTTTCTTATTAATGATTTCTTCCGAAGATTTCTCATTACCCTCTTTGTATGTATAATACATGTAAATAATCTTTAAATCCATGCTTTTTCCAAAATGAGTACCCGATTTGATTATTTACAGCGACTCGTAATTCTATTCTGTCTAAACCTTGAATTTTAAACCATTCAAACATTCTGGCTAGCATTTGCTCTCCTATCCCTTTTCTTCTATGAGATTCGCTTATAGCCAAATCGTTAATAAGACCGTAAATATTGCTTTTAAATACAGGAGGATAATGTTGTATTAAAGCAATAGAATATCCCACCACTTTATGCTCTTCCAAAGCAACTAAAACCTGTGCTTCATTGGAATTAATTAGCTCACCAATATATTTTTCAAAATTTAGATGTCCATCTTCTCGTCTATTAAAAAAAGAATCTAAACTTTTATGATAATCCATGAATTCCTTCCATACTTCTAATATCTGAGGAACATGAGATTTATTAGCTAAAATTATTTGCACTCAGATTTACCTCTTGAATTCTTATTGTGTTTAAGGTTAAGGTTAATAATTAAATATGATTAAGATATTTTTTTAAATATTGTGCCGTAAAAGAATGATTATCTTTAAGAATTTCTTCAGGAGTTCCCGTTACAACAATATTACCTCCTTTTTCACCTCCTTCAGGGCCTAGATCAATAATATAATCTACAGATTTTATAATATCCATATTATGTTCAATAATAATTACAGTATTGCCTTTATCTACTAATTTCTGTAGAACTTCTACTAAGAATTGGATATCATACATGTGTAAACCTGTTGTTGGTTCATCTAGAATATAAAGTGTATTTCCAGTACTTGTTTTTCTTAATTCTCTCGCAATTTTTACGCGTTGAGATTCTCCTCCACTTAAAGTAGTTGAAGATTGTCCTAATTCTAAATAACCTAATCCAACATCTACAACTGTTTTTAACGTTCTTTTTAGGTTTGGAATTTTATCAAAAAATTCTAACGCTTGATGGAAAGTCATTTTCAAAATATCTGAGATCGTTTTTCCACGATATTTAATCGTTAGAGTTTCTGAATTGTATCTTTTTCCTTTACATAAATCACACATGATATATACATCTGGTAAAAAATACATTTCTTTAAGGATGTAACCTGTGCCTTTACATTTTTTACAATGCCCTGCTTTTGTATTAAAACTAAATCTCCCTTTTTTGTAGCCTTTTTCTCTTGAATCTTGTAATCCAGCAAAAAGTTCTCTAATATAATCCAAAGCTTTTGTGTAAGTAGCAGGTACTGATCTAGGAGTTCTGCCTATAGGTGATTGATCGATATTAATGATTTTATCGATTTGTTCAAAACCCAATATAGTATCAAAATTCCCTTCTTTTATTTTTGAACTACGAGTATTTATTAGATTATGGAGTCCTTTAAATAGACATTCTATAATCAAGCTAGTCTTACCAGCTCCAGAAACGCCTGTTATACATGTAAATAAACCTAAAGGAATTCTAACGTCAATACTTTTTAAATTATTTTCTCTGGCTCCTTTTATTTCAATATATTCATTATTGGATTTTCGTCTATTTTTTGGTATTTCGATTTTCTTTTTACCAGATAAATATTTTCCTGTTAAAGTTGCTGATTTGATAATCGTTCCGAAGTTTCCTTCTGCTACCACTTCACCTCCACGTTCACCTGCTAACGGGCCTAAATCGATAATATGATCCGCATTACGCATAATTGCCTCATCATGTTCAACTACTATTACAGTATTTCCTAAATCCCTTAATTTTTTTAGCATATCAATAAGACGGCTGATATCTCTTTGATGCAGACCAACACTTGGTTCATCTAAAACATATAATACACCTACTAGACTGGAACCCAATTGAGTAGCTAATCTGATTCTCTCTGCTTCTCCCACAGATAAAGTGTTTGAACGCCGATTTAAAGCAATATAATCTAATCCAACGTTTTCCAAGAAAGATAATCTATCCAATATTTCTTTTAATACGTCTTTAACAATTATTTTCTGAGTTTCATCTAATTGAAGTTCTTTGAAAAATTCTAATGAATCTTTAACTGCTAAGTTTGATAAATCAGCGATGTTAAGATCATCAATGATAACAGCTAAACTCTCTGGTTTTAATCTTTTACCATTACACTTGGGGCAATCTATTTTGTTCATAAAACTTTCATAAGTATCACGTGCCCATTCAGAACGTGTTTCCATATACCTTCTATGCAACATAGGAATAATTCCCTCAAAAGGTCTTACGACATGCCAAGAAGATTTGAAATCACCATTAGGATTTTTAAAGCCATTGTTATCACTTTTAAAATGAAATTCAAGTGATTCATTGTCAGTGCCAAATAAGACTTTATGAAGTTTTTTCGGATCTATATCTTTAATAATAGTTCTATCAGTATCAAATCCATAATGTTTCGCAACTTGAACTAACGATTGCCAGAAATATCCTGTTAATGATCCAAATCCAGGAATATCTCTAATCGGAGTTTCTTGGAGTGGAATCTCTAAATCATTTCCTAAAATTAAACCATGGTCAAATTCCATTACATTACCCAAACCGTTACAGTGTTTACAACTCCCGTGAGGTATATTAAATGAAAACATTTTATGATCCAATTGAGGAAAAGATATCCCACAATTAAAACAAGCGAGAGCTTCTGAATAGATTTGATCATCTTTTCCAACGATTTCAATAATAACTAAACCTTCTGTTAAATCTAAAGCTGATTCAATTGAATCAGCTAATCTTGTTCTTATGTCCTTGCGCATTACTAATCTATCGATAATCACATTAATATTATGTTTCACATTCTTTTCCATGGATATCTCTTCATCTAAAGTATATTGAATACCATCGATTTCAACCCTCACATATCCTTGTTTTTTTAAATCTTGCAGAAGTTCCTTATATTCTCCTTTTCTATCCCTGATAACCGGTGCTTTTATTATAAATTTTTGATTTTCCTCAATAGAATTCAATAATTGCGTAATTATTTGTTGTGGTGTTTGAGGTTTTATTTCTTTCCCGCAATTAGGGCAATGTGGGATGCCTATATTTGCAAATAATAATCGATAATAATCATATATTTCAGTTACTGTCCCAACCGTGCTTCGTGGATTTTTTGAAAGAGGTTTTTGTTCTATTGCAATTGCTGGCGATAATCCTTCGATGGAATCTACATCAGGTTTGTCCATTTCCCCCAAGAATTGCCTAGCATAACTTGATAATGATTCTAAAAATCTTCTCTGACCCTCCGCATACAGGGTATCCATAGCTAACGATGACTTTCCGCTCCCACTTATCCCCGTAATAACAACTAATTTATTACGTGGAATAATAACATTTATGTTTTTTAGGTTGTTTTGCCTTGCGCCTTTTATTATAATTGAATCTCCAATCATTCTAACATCTCAAATTGAGTAATAATGAAAATTTTTCATTTAGTTATTTTAATTTCTTTTATCTTGTCTCTTAAATAAGCGGCATCCTCAAATCTGAGCTCATTTGCTGCCATAAACATTTTATTTTCAAGAAATTGGATTATTAAATCTAAATCTCCTTCCTCTTCTAATTGTTTTATTTTATTATGAACAGATTGTTTTAATCTCTTAACTTCTTTTTCTTTATATTTATGTTCTTCTGATAGAGAAGCTAATATATTCTTCTGAATAGTCCGAGGAGTAATATTATTTTCTTTATTATATTTTATTTGTTTGTTCCTTCTTCTGGTAGTTTCATCTATGGCTGCCTTCATAGCGTTGGTTATTTTTTCAGCATATAAAATTGCTCTTCCCTCAACATTTCGAGAAGCTCTTCCTATAGTTTGTATCAAAGATTTTGTATCTCTAAGAAATCCTAATTTGTCTGCATCTAAAATAGCAACTAATTGTACTTCAGGTAGATCTAATCCTTCTCTAAGAAGATTAATCCCGACAATGGCATCGAATGTTCCATCCCGTAATTTCCTTAAAATCTCAAAACGCTCGACTGTATTAACTTCAGAATGGAGATATTCGATTTTTACACCTAAATCAGAATAGTATTCAGCAATATCTTCAGACATTCTCTTCGTTAAGGTTGTTATTAGAACTCGACCTTTATTATTTACTACTTTTTTAATCTCTCCTAGTAAATCGTCAATCTGGTTTTTCACAGGTCTAATTTCAATCTGTGGATCTACGAGTCCTGTTGGTCTAATTATTTGTTCGGCAGAAATTCCATTACTTTTCTCTAATTCATAATTTCCAGGAGTCGCACTCATGAAAACAATAAATTTTATTTTATTTTCCCATTCTTCGAAGGTTAGAGGTCTATTATCATAAGCACTTGGTAAACGCCATCCATAATCTACAAGGTTTTTTTTACGAGAACGGTCTCCACCAATCATTCCATGGATTTGTGGTATCGACACATGGCTTTCATCAACTACAATCAAGAAATCTTTTGGAAAATAATCTATAAGAGTCATGGGAGGTGTTCCGGGAGCCCGTAGAGAGAGAGGGCGTGAGTAATTTTCAACGCCTTTGCACCAACCCATTTCTCGCATCATTTCTAAATCAAATTTTACTCTCCTTTCAATTCTTTGCGCTTCAGCGTACAATTTTCTTTTTTTAAAATATTCAATACGCACTTGTAATTCCTCTTCAATTAATTCCAACGCTATAATTTTGTTTTCTTCAGGGATTATGAAATGAGTTGCGGGAAAAACTCTAAAATCACGTAAATCTCTCAGAACTTTACTAGAAATCGGATGAATTTCTTGAATTGATTCGACCTCATCTCCAAATAATGAAATCCGTATTGCAACTTCAGTATAAGCAGGAAAAACATCAATAATATCACCTCGTACTCTTACCGAACCAGGTTTAAAATCCGCTGTTTTGCGTTCATAACTGATTTTAATTAATTTCTGAATAATTTCAGATCTTTTAATTGTTTGTCCTTCTTCTAAGTATAAAGTTACTGATTCCCAATATTCTGGATCTCCAACACCATAAATACAAGAAACCGTAGCAACAATAATTACATCTTCACGTGTTCTTATTGCATGAGCCGCAGCTAACCTTAATCTTTCTATTTCTTCGTTTACGTTGAAATCTTTCTCAATGTACATTCCTGTGATAGGAAGATATGCTTCTGGTTGATAATATTCATAGTAACTTACAAAATAATGGATAGCATTGTGTGGGAATAGTTCTCTTAGTTCATTATATAATTGGGCAGCTAGAGTTTTATTAGGTGCCATAACTAATGTAGGCTTTTGGATACTTTGAATGACTTGTGCTATAGAGAAAGTTTTACCGGTACCAGTAGCTCCTAATAATGTTTGAAATCGCTTACCCCCTTCTATATTTTTTGCTAATGTAGAAATTGCTAATGGTTGGTCTCCTTTTGGAGAGTAATTTGATTCAATTTTAAAATTGGAACTCATTATTATCTCGGACGAAAAATTTCAATATAAATATTTAAAGTTAACAATTATTTAAACTATAACTCTTAAGAAAAATAATGAAAAATAATTTTTGATTTTTACTAAAAAAAGGAAAAAACATAGTAAACTTAAGAACCATCTCTATGTAACGTTTTTTACTTGAGTAATAATCTCGGCTCCTTCTTCAGTGCGAACTATTATCTCTAAATTATCGTTAATATTGATAGCACCGATTTTTGCTTCAATTAGTGCCATATCAATTGTTAATTGTAGCGAATTTCCAACGCCAATCTCGAAAAATAGTTCATTAAAAGCATCTAAAGAAATAAAATTATTATTTATATAAACTGAATCAACGGTTACATTTCGCAGACCTTCATTTATAATAAATATTGTTAAATTTCCCGTATCAACTGCCGATGTTCTTTCGGCATCAATAGTTATATCATAATAGGTAGAATCTACAAATCCATTAAATGTTTTGACTACTTCTGCCGAAGAATTGGTTGTCACCTTTACAATTACATCATTTGATTTATTAATCTTTAAGTTCAGAATATCAAATGATATAATTGCGCAATCTTGTATATCTAAATAAGGATTCGCGTAAGTATACTCAACATTACTTGCTAAAGCGTCATTAATATATACATTTTTTAGAGTAATTCTTTCATTTCCTGTATTTTTAATTAATAACCTTCCCGTCTCATTAGCATAAATAAAGGAGCTGTTGGTTCCCTCAACATTTTCAATTATCTGAATGTCTGGTTCATCATTAATTATATAAATATATCCGATATCAGATGCTACTGTTGTTTCGAAATTTCCAGTAACGGATATCAATATTTCTTCATTTATTAATCCGCTAATATAATCTGTAGCATCTACTATTATTAACTCCTCTTCATCCTGTTCAAGGTTTAACGTTCCATTCTGAATGTAATAATCCTCAGGAAGAACTTCTATTAAAGATTCTGTTAAATATATTGATTCCAATCCGAAAGTCGTATATCCTGTGTTTTTCACTTTAATTTTTATTAGGGTCGTTCCATTATCATACGTAAAAGCATGAGTCTTATTAAAATCAATTGGAATATGATTTCTAAAATTATTAATGGATAATGCACCAATTTCAGGTGAGACAACTCTTTCATAGCTTAATATAGAAAGAGAAAAGTTTTCGACAGTAGATGTGAACAAAATTTCATCATAAATATTATTTGGTGTAGCAACACCGATTTTATTATAAGTTCCAATCGGATAGAAATTATCGGATGAGTTTTGAATAAGTATATTAGCTTTTTCTCCTGGTTCTAAAATCGAGGAACCGCTAAGATATTTGATAATACTTTGATTAAACCTGTTTTCAACTGTATCATTATTGACGTAAAATCTATCTAATAATACAATATTATCCCCAATATTTTCTACTTCAAGGTTGATATCAATACTAGAAGTATTAATTTGGATCACTTTGCTATTTTTGTAATTAATTTTAATTGCTCCTTGTCGCGCTTCTTTTACAAAAAAGTTACTCGTCACCTGTGAAAATATATAATTTTCTCCGGCGAGCGCTTCTGATTGAGCGGTAACATTAAGTTTAACTGTATCATCTTTTTGAAAAGTTGTTCCTTTTGATTCTATATCTATCCATACTGAAGTCTCTTCTCCCTTCTTTAATTCATTGTTTTCAACACCCATAATAAAATCATAATCCAAGTCATTAATGTTTATATTCGTAAATTGTAAATCTTTTACTCCGGTGTTTTTTATTTTAAATGTACCATATCCACTATTAAAAACTTCTGCATTTTCTATTGAGAAGCTGGAGTCTAATATAGTATAATCAATTTTATATAGTTTTACTAGACCAAATTTAGAGAAATAAGTAGGCATAAACACTTTCATATCATATAATCCATTATTAGGTATATGAGATCCCCATGAATCACCATCATCATCTCTTCTTACATTTAAAATTTGATTAGCATAATATTGTCTTAAATCTCCTGATTGATAGTCATCGGGATTTGTACCTATTCCATAAAACATTAACTTAGCTAATTGACTATTAAACCAATTATCTTTCAAAGCTCCGGTACTAGAATTCTGATATTCAGCTTCACTGAAAACAGAATTTTCTTTCCAATTATCTTCTTCCATACCCAATTTCTTATAAGTCTCATAATTATCATTACAAATTTTTACCATCCAATTCCATTTTCCTTCATCACCGCCTAATCCGGGGTAGAGCATCCCAAAGTATACTAGAACATAATCAGCTTTCAATCTACGAAATATTTTTGCGCTATAAGCTTCACTAGTTTGCATGAGCGCCATACCTGTCATTCCTATCCGAGTTTGGTTCATTGTAGCATTGTCATTAACAGTTGTCACATTCCCAATTGGAGTCAACCAATAACCGTAATCCCACCATGAAACCACAACATCAGTTCCTTTTAAATTTGTTTTCATCCAAGTTAATGCTTCCTCCCAATCATGAACACCCCCTCCAGGTACCATTTGTGCTTGCGACATTTGTTGCCAAGCAATATTAGATGTGTGAACAACTTGGGCAATACATAAAAATCCTACTATTAAATAAACAGCAAATACTTCTGAATTCCCTATTGTTCCTTTTAACTGTCTTCTCCTCTTTCTACTTACACCAATTTTTCTTTCGCCTACAAAACTACCAAATATTTTTAAAATACTTGCCAATCCATATGCTCCCATCAGAGCTGCCGCAGGAGCAAAAATTAAAATAATACGAATCATGCTCCCTGTGAAATAGTACATTAATATCAGAAAGGCAATTAAAAGTACATCTGCTGGAAAGAGCCTCTTGAAACAAAAATATATCCCTAAGGGTACAAGTATTAATGGAATTAATGTATTAAAATAAAAAACACTCCACGCACTGGGCATTTGTTCTGCTACTGAAGCTACAAGACTTATTTCATCACGTAACAAGGGGCTAAGAATTGTCAAAAATCTCGAACCGAAACCAAAAGGAAGTAATCCTGGAGCAACCCAAATAATTATTGCAAATATTAGTACGCCCGGGATAAAACCCCATTTTATAATATTTATTAAATTATTATAAAAATTAGGGTGGTCTTTCTTTTTTGTATGAATAATGTGGAAAATTATTAAAATTATAGTAAAAAGAAAAATTCCTCCAATTTCCAAACTTGAGAATAAAGAACTATAAGCAAATGTGCTAAACAACGAAAATATTAGTAATCCGACTCCTTGAACTCCAGCATAAGAAATTAATAAGTTTTCATTATATTTATCTGATAAAATCAAAATAATACAAATAATTGGAATAATCAAAAAAACAAACTGATATCCTCCCCAACTAAGAGATAAATAACCTAAAAACATTCCACCAAGAATAGAATGGACAAAACTTCCTGTTTTAACTGCTTTTAAGAAAAATAAAAATACCATCAAAGTGGCAAATACTCCAATTGTTTCGTTATCAAAAAAACCTGCTGTAGTGCGTTGCAAAAAACCCGGGTTAAAAGCCAAGAAGAATGCAGCAAATAAACCGGTTGCCCGATTAAGAATTTCTTTACCTAAAAAATATATTACTAATACTGTTAAACCCCCCATAAATGCAGGAAAGAAGAAACAAATATCATAAAGACTGACTGGTAATCCAAGAAAATCAAAAATTTGATATATTGCTACAACAGTGAAGGTTAATCCTGGTCGTAGGCCGCCTCGGTAAAAACCCTCAGGAAACCAGCTTTTAAAATCGACCCAATTAATATACTCATAAGCAGTATGCTCACTTAAATATTCTGCATTATAATATTGGATCCATGGGTCAAAGGCTTTAATTAAATATATCCCCCTTATCAGTGGGCTTAATCTTATAATTATAGCTAAAGTTACGACTAGAAAAAGAGCGAAAAATAATAAAACATTGCTTGTTTTTATTGATATTGAGGTTCTGATGCGGTCACGGAAATTTCTTAATGAGGCGCTGATCTTAACCATATCTTTTCATTTTAAATTAGTATTGTAATAACGATAATTAAATGTAGAATATAAAAAAAATCCTTAAGATTAAAATCTTTTTCTTTAATCCAACATGTTGTAAAATTCAAAATATTTCGAAAAGAGTTAGTGAGATTTTGATTCTTTTTAATATAAGCAAAATTTTGATTACATAAAAGAGATGGTATAAAACTAATGGTAAAATATAGAATTCTCTTTAAAATTTATTATATTGGAAAAAAAAAATATCATGGATCACAAAGACAACAAAATGTATTAACAATTGAAGAATGTCTTTTAAATGCATTAAAAAAAAAAAAGTACATTAAAGAATTTGAAAATACAGGATTTGAAGTTGCCAGCAGAACGGATCGATTAGTATCGGCAAGAGGAGCTTGTTTTACATGTATTACAGAAAAAAAACCAATTCTGATGGAATTAAATAGTGTTTTACCTGAAAACATTGGAATTTGGGCATACACTAAAGTGCCTTTAGATTTTTCATCAAGATACAATGCAGTTTTGAGATATTATGTGTACATTGTGTCTACACCATTATCTTACCTTCAAAATAAAGCTTCTTTTAATATCGATATTATACACAAAGCTTGCAAACATCTGGAAGGTCGACATGATTTTATTAATTTCTCGAAAAAAGAAAAAGGCGAAATTAAAACCGAAAGAGATATGGATTCTGTTGTAATATCAGTTGAAAATGATTTTTTAATTTTTCATTTTAAGAGCAAAGGATTCTTAAGGCAACAAATTCGACGAATAGTTAAGAAACTTTTAGAATTAGGTAAAGGCGATATTAACTATGAAGCTTTTTTATATTTATTTGATACGTCAAAAACATTTTCATATCAGCCAGCAGATCCTAGGGGATTAGTTTTATGGGATATAATATTTAATGATAAAATAGTGTTAAAAGAGGATCCAAAATCAATTGAAAGAATGAACTCTTATTTTTTGAAAAAAAAGTATAATTCTGGTTTTCAACACCAATTATTCAGCGCCTTGCAACAAGGAAATTTTAGCTAATAATGCTTGAAGTTGAATTTCTTCTGTCCCTCCCTGGCTTAATCTATATTCAAATTCGGCTAAAAGTTTGGATAGTTCAATCTTCATATCCTCTTGAATGTTTAATTCATAAATTTCTCTATGTATATTCTTAATGATATTCTGCCCTGAAAGTCCATATTCCTTAATTAATTCATTTAAAAGTTTTATTGATAACTGTAATTGCCCTTCTAAAGCTGTTTTTAAAATTTCTTTTATTTTCTCTCGAGGAACTTCTCCTGCTACGCGAAAAACAATCTCTTGATCAATTTTTTTAGAGATTGTTCCACATGATTGCAAATAATTTATTGCTCTTCTACAATCACCTCTAGAAACATCAATAATAGCATTTTGGCCTCCAGGTGTAAGTGTAATATTTTCTTGTCTCGCTACGAATTTTATTCTATTTTTAATATCATCATTATTTAAGTATGCAAATCTAAAAACAACACATCTCGACTGAATTGGAGGAATTATTTTATTAGAATAGTTGCAAATTAAAATCATCCTACAATTTTTTGTATATCTTTCCATAGTTCTCCTTAAAGCTTGTTGAGCAGGAGTAGTCATATTATCAGCCTCATCCAAAACTAAGATTTTAAAAGTAATGTTTGCTGGAGGAAGTGCTTTCGCAAAATCTTTAACATAAGTTCTAATAACATCGATACCTCGAGCATCACTCGCATTTAATTCTAAATATGTCTTATTGATTGCCATTTTTCTTCCATATAATTCTCTAATCATAGCTAAAGCTGAAGTTGTTTTTCCTGTTCCAGCAGGGCCTGCAAAGATAAGATGTGGCATCGAATTATCTTTTATAAACTGTTTTAATCGCTTAACAATCCCCTTCTGATTTACGATATCATCTAGAACTTTCGGTCGATATATCTCAACCCAAGGTCTATTCTCAACTTTATCAAACATTATATTCAATCAGTAATATTTCAATAAATCCTAATCATTCAATTTTAAGAATGTTAATATATTTAAAGAAATCATTTTAAATTAGTTTTATATAATTTTAGCTTTTATAATTATAAAATAGTAGAGAATTTAAAATAGTCAATTTTACTCTAGAATAAAATATTTTCACTTTCTTATTTATCTAGAAATTTTAATGATGCCCATTATTTAAAACAAGTATTTTAATTTTTATTAATCTGTTAGAAAGTAATTTTAAAGTGTAAGAATAATAATAAGTATTTTACACACGCAAAATTCTTCAAAAACAAAAATGAATTAAATGCAGCATTTATTTAAATTCTCCCAATGAAATTCTTGGTACCAATTCTAAAATAAATTGTTTCGGAGATAAATAATCATTATTATCTGATTCTGGGAAGATTTCTCTAAAAACTCTACTCATAATTTCCCAGTAATAGCTAGATTTAAAATAACTCTGTTTTTTTCTATAACCAAAAATATCTACAAAAATTCGTTCTAAAGTTTTGATTGAAGGAGATGGATCATCTTTAACTTCTTTAATCACTCTTTTACGTCTATATTTTACAATAACCTCTCTCATACTTGAAACTCCAAAAATTTCTTGAACACGTTTGATTTTCCAGAAGTGACTACTAAAGCTCTTTCCATCAGAATATCCTGCTTTTTCACCGATTTCGTTTATTCCAATTCTTTTATCAATGAACCAACTAATCCATTGTGATTTAGAAATTCCTTTTATTATTTGATTTTTATAATAATCATCAATTTCTTTTTGAGTATCACCCCAATTAAATTTAACACCATGCAATTTTTTATTTCTCAAAACTTTCCTTAAATCTTTGAGTGAAACAGATTCTCCATACCATTGTTTAAACTCGTCACTGTAGAAAAAATCTTTCCCGCGATTTATTGCTTTTGCTATTAATTTTCGATTAAGATTTGGCTTTTTTTCAAAAACCTCTTCAAACACACATTTAAATAATTTTTTGTAATAAGATTTATTGAAAGACTCCTTCAATCTATTTCTAATTAATCCCTCACTAAAATCTTCTTCATACAATTCATTAAGTATTCCAACAATAATTGATGGTTTATGACCTAAAGCAATTAAGAAAGAGGTATCATATAAAGGTATCATTCTAAAATATGTTTTACCTTCTATTCTATCGTACATATTTAATCCTTCTGGATAAAGAGTACCGTTTTTTTTATAATTCTTTGGAAGTTTATACCAATTTTCATTTTCATATAAAAATTTGGTAGAAAAGTGAACTTCAAGTATATTCATAGCTATTAATTTATTTTCCAGTAAATCATCAACTAAATCTTCATACTCCGCTTGAATGGTTGAATCTCCACTATTTGAAATAATTCTTTTTGAATATGTGTATAGTTCCTTAAAGCTATTAAATCCTTTAAGTCTTTTTAAACCTTCTAAGAATGTTTTTAAAATGATTCTAGAAGGATAATAATCTTCTGATTCAAATTGAGAATCGTTTTTGAGATTTAACCAATTAGTTATAGAACTTTGTACTTTTGAATCATAAATTTCAACAAAATACTTCATAGATTCTTTCAAATGGGCAATCATTCTTTCTTTCTTAGTAGAAGCAGTTTGCCCTATGTATATATCTGTAGTTGTGCCCATTCCAAATAATGCAATAATTTCATAGATGATTTGAATATATTTCTTATTAGTTTGATCAGCATAAAATTCAAATTCAAGATGATCCTTTTGAATATAATCCCCAAGTGTTTTTTTATACGGACTTATTAAGTCATCTTCCTTACTATATATCGGCAGTCTTCCTTCATCAATGAGTTCTACTAAAATTGATATAGCTTTTTTTAATGCAATTCTTTCTACAATTGGAGGAGGTTCTTCTGAAATAATTCTTTTAAATACTTTTAATTTTATACATTTATTTTCAGCCTCTTTTAATATGTATTGAATATTATTCATTTCCTCACATGTAAAATTAGGATTTATATTGGAGTTTAAAATTTCATCATTAGGAACATCAAATTGAATATATTCATCAAATGCATCAAATGTATCGTTATTATCATAGTATTTTTTGAAATTTTTAGTGCAATAATTTCTAGAATTTTTCTTTAGAACCCTGTTTTGTATATCTTTAAAACCTGATCTCTTTTTTTCATTTTGATTCATCTATCTAACCTTATACCTTCAACTTGATTACATTTTATACTGTGAATGATTATTTAGATCAAAAAGTTAATTCTAAATACGTCTCAATAAATATTTATGCAATTGTTTTTAAAAATCTATATTTTTTTCTTCAAAATCTCTAAATACTTTATAGGAGTATAAACAATTCTAGAATTTGAAAAATTCTTGAAATAATTCTATCCTAACAGGAAAGACTCTTTAAATCTGATAAAGAAAAAAAGATATCTACTCAATAAAAATTCATTATTTTAAATTCAGATTTGTTATTTATAATGTATCCCTAAAGGTAAATTCAGAGTCTGGTTTCAATGGAACCCCTTTGAAAAAATAAAAGAAAATGTGAGAAGATTGAAATTAGTTTTTGATAAGAAAAGATCCTTATTCTCCTCTTTGAAAGAATAAAATACAATAGAATTCATCTTTCTTCTTTCTTCAAGTAAATTATATATTATATTGAATGAATTTCAAATTAATGATTTCTATGAAGTCCTAATAGTAGCTATGAGAAATCGAGAGAGTGCAGAGAAGGGTTGTCCTTCAAAATTAATACTGATATAATACTTATAAGTATAATAATTTAAGAGATATTACAGTTTATTGTATTAAAATTTTATTCCTTGCACTACAGAACAAATAAAAATTCAGAGCTTGATTTCGAAGGAAATTTCATGGAAATAAATAGCTGAACCATTTTCCCTGTTATTACATAAAAACATTTATCTCCTTTAAAGGATTTTGTTTGTTATATCAAACTAGGAGAAGAAGGAATAACAATAATCAAATCTATAATGAATCTATTATTCAACTTAATTTTTATATTGTTATATTAAGAATTAAATTTTCTTAATTCTATTTAATATTCAAACAAAAAAAAAACTATAAGATTTATATGACAGATTTTATAAGAAATAAAAATTCAATTATTTTAAAAAATAGATAATAAATTGGTGACCTATAAATTGGTAAATGATTTTAAAATTACTAAAATTAAATCAAGATGGATTTTAGATTCACGTGGAAATCCTACTGTTGAATCAGATATTTTTTCTGGAAAGGTCTATTCAAGAGCAGCTGTTCCATCTGGAGCTTCGACGGGAGTTTCTGAAGCACTTGAACTAAGAGATGAAGGAAAAGCTTTTATGGGAAAGCATGTACTTAAAGCAGTGGCTAATGTAAATGACATAATAGGAAAAAAATTAATAGGTTTTGACGTACGAGAACAAAATAAGATAGATAAAGAAATGATTTCCATAGATGGGACTGAGAATAAAGGTAATTTAGGAGCAAACGCGATATTATCTGTGTCATTAGCAGTAGCAAAATTGGCTTCTCAGTTATTAGATATCCCCTTGTTTTCACACCTCTATAATTTAGCTTATAATAAAATAAGAGAGGATTTTTTACTCCCTCTTCCATGTTGTAATATAATTAATGGGGGAGAACATGCAGGAAATAATTTAGCGATACAAGAGTTTATGGTTTTACCAATCGGTGCTGGATCTTTCTCACAAGCAATACAAAATGTAGCAGAAGTATATCAAACATTAAAAAAATTATTAGGAAAGAAGTATGGTCCCTCTGCAATTAATGTTGGTGCTGAAGGTGGATTTGCTCCGAATTTATCTTTAACGTCAGAAGCTGTTGAAATAATAATTGAAGCGATTGAATCAGCAGGGTTTTTAATGGGTACGGACTTTGTTTTAGGGATGGATGCTGCTGCTAGCGAATTCTATGAAGACGGTTCTTATAACATTGATGGGAAAAAACTAAATGAAGAAGAATTGCTGGAGTATTATATAGATTTAATTCATGAATACCCTTTCAAGTCTATTGAGGATCCATTTGACGAAAAGGATTTTAGAAATTTTGCTAATTTAACAGCAAAAATAGATAAATCCATCCAAATAGTTGATGATGATCTAACAGTTACTAACATAAAGATTCTTGAAAGGGCAATTGAAGAAAAAGCAGGAAATGCTCTATTACTAAAGGTTAATCAAATAGGATCTTTAACTGAAGCTATTAACGCTGCAAAATTGTCTTTTAAGAATGGTTTTAATGTAATGGTTAGTCATCGTTCTGGGGAGACGGAGGATACATTTATCGCAGATTTAGCTGTGGGGCTTTGTACAGGTCAATTAAAGTCAGGAGCTACATCAAGATCTGACCGAAATTGTAAATATAATCAATTGCTCAGAATTGAGGAACTATTAGGGGATAACGCCAAATTCCCCAAGAATTTTGACTCTTGGAAAAAATTTCAATAAATACATTCTTTTACCCTTTCTTAATAAACCTAAAAACATTAACACTTATTTTTTTACTCTTTTGCGTGTGAAATGGATATGTATTTTCTATTATCATATTAAAAGGAAGTATATTATCTACTTTCCAATCAAATTTTTCAATATAATTTAATATAAATTTTTGAACCTTTGGACTAGGCAGATGAATAGAATACACCACATTTGAAAAAGAGAAAGCCTTATCTAAAAAGATTCTATCAGCATGTTGTGCTTGTACACCAAAGGGAGGATTCATTATCGTTGTAATTTTTATATTTTTGGGTAAAATTTTTTTTGAAATTTCTATATATCTTATATCGGCACAAACTGGAAAGATTTTATGGCCTAATTCAAGAGATTTGATATTCTTTTTTAAAATATTTATAGCCATGATATCAATATCTATACTTAGAACATAACATGCATTTAAAAGTGCACTAGCAATAGATAATCTTCCTGTTCCAGCACCCAAATCAATTACAATTGCTTCATTAATATCATTATATTCAAATCCGGCATAATAAATAATATCTACAGCACAAGTTGCATTGATGCAGTATTGTTCTAATTCTATTTTAGGATTAATGTATGTTTCGGTGTTTTGGATTATAGAAATTAATTTTTTTTTGCTAATTTTCATCCGAAAAAATGTTTACTCTTTTATATTTAATACAATAAATTTATTTATTTTATTTAATAATAGTTACTTAAATTAGAAAGAGAATAAGAAATTAAAAGATTGTAATTGATAGAAATGAATAAAAAATCTTTAAATGATAATGATATTGTCGTGACTGGGCAATATCTCGGAGTAGTAGAGGAATTTCTTCCTGACAAACAATCAACTTTTATAAAAGAGGGGCATATTTATGCAGCTAAAACGGGTCTAATTACATTAAATAATGATGAAAGAAAACTAGAAATAAGAACGCTTCAAGAAAAAGATAGTAAAATAGTCAAGGTTGGAGATATAGTAATTGGAGTTATATTGTTTTTACGTCAATATTCTGTTGGATTAAAATTTTATACAATTAACAGAAAAATTCATTTTAATTCAAGTTATTTTGGAAATATTCATGTATCCCAAGTCTCAAATAGATATGTTGATAAAATTCACGATGTTTTTCAAATAACTGATATTATACGTGCCTGTGTAACAGAGAAAAATTCTAATGAGTATAAATTAACTACTAATGGTAAAAATCTCGGAGTTATTTATGCTGATTGTGTTATATGTGGAGTCCCACTACAAAAGATTAGCTATACTAACTTAAGATGTCAACGATGCGGCAATGTAGAAACGAGAAAATTTGCAGATGATTATGGAAATGTGTCTCATAATTTGAGATTTTAAATTTATGTATAAGTATCATGAACTTTTTTAAGAGAAAATTAAAAAAGAGTAAAAGGGTTTATTATTGAAAAAAGTAGGAAAGAAGGTCATTCATTTTCATAATAATAGTGATTCATTAGATAATACTATTAAATTTCTTGAAAATATTCAGAAAAAAATAAAATATCTTAATTTAAATGTCTCTGTTGAAGGTAATAATATAAAAGTAACGTTATTCGGCTCAAGAGATCTCCAATATTTGGCGATTGAAAGTTTAAAAGAGTTAGCAAATCGTTTTTTATGAGATTTAGGTTTTTTTCATAAAACCATAAAAAATTTATTTTATCTTGAATATTTTATATAAAGGTTATATATTCCGAATTCTTAGGAGTTTTTATAATGGCAAAGAAAAAAGCGGTTAAACCAAAAAAAGAGGATGATTCATCGGATGATGAAGAAATTGAAGCTGTATACCCTAAGGTAGATGAAAAAAAGAAAATGGAAGAAGATAAATCAATAGATTCTTTAACAGAAGATGTTAGTAGTGGGGATGCTGATGAAGAAGATTCAGATGTTGAAGAAGAAGAGGAGAAGCCTAGATTTCCTGACTATAAATATTTAGATCTAGAGTTAAATAAAGCACTCGGGGAAAATGATTATGAATTAATGGTAGAAGGTCAATCACATGGATTTTGTAATATTCTTGTCAAACACTTATTAGAAATAGAGGGAGTAAATATGTGCGCTTATAAGGATACTGGACTTCTTCCTGCAACAATTTTCTTACGGCTTGAAAATTCAAAAGATTATAAAATTAAAGATATTTTATATAAGGGAATCGAATCGCTCCGAACGAGTGTTTCAAAAGTTTCAAAAGTTTTTTTTGAAAAACTTACTTAATCGTGGGATTTTAGTACCCATTTTTGCATCAATACTCCCTATAATATTTTTATTCTGAAGTGAAATAGAGATTTATTTTTCTTAAATCTTATTCTAATAAAAATTAGTTCATAATGTTATGAACTTAAAAAAAAAGAAACTCAGATCTAAGCTAATTACGGTTTGAAGACTGGCTTGGGTTCTTAATGTCTCCCTCTGCATCTATACCTCTAAAATGCTCTTATAACGAAATGAAGGTGAGATTTTATAATAGAAATAAGGGAATTGATGTTAAAGATTAAAGAAATTCAATTAAGAGAAAATTTTATTCAATAAGGAAAAAAAAGAAGAGTTAAAAAAAAAGGTTTTAGATTAAAGGGAGATAGGCTTCTATTTTAGATACTTCTTTAGCCCATTTCAATGAGGCTTCGTTTCTTGCGTCGGAGTTAGAAAAATCTTCTTTAGAATATTTTTGTATAACTTGTTGTATCATTCTAAAAAAGGATTGAATTAATGTTCTATGCTCACAATTTATTTTGTGTCGCATTTTTTTTGTTAAATATCTCCAATTCCCTGAGAAGTTTACTAAATCAAAAGCTTCCTTACACCATTCTTCATTACGTTGTTCTCTGTCTTTCTCAAAAGAGGTATTTGTTATCTTAATTTCTTTGGTTTTAAGATCATTTAGAAGAATTTCCTTAAGGTTTTCAGTTGTTATTTCTGGTTCTTCATTAAATATCTCAATAATAAATTGGAGGAAGTTCTTATATCTCTGGAGTTGCCGATGGCAAAATGGTAATACTAAAATATAGTAGTTCAGGCGACCTACAATGGAATACTACTTGGGGGGGTAGTGGTAGAGAAATCGCTAAAGCGATGACTATAGGTCCTACAGGAAATATCTATGTCACAGGAGTAACAGATAGTTTTGGTCTTGGATTAAGTGATATGGTACTAGTAAAATTTGATGGTTCGGGAGTCTTTCAGTGGTATAAAACAAGGGGCGGTGGGGAATATGACGAAGGAACAGGAATAGTGTTAGATTCTGCGAATAATATCTATATAGTGGGGAGTACATTTAGTTTTGGTGCAGGATCACGTGATATGTTAGTAGTAAAATATGATGATTCGGGAGATTATCAGTGGTTTAAAACAAAGGGGGGTACTGACGACGAACACGGAACAGGAATCGCATTAGATTCTTTAGAAAATATCTATATAAGCGGATTTACAAGTAGTTTTAGCCCAGGTAATGATCATTTAGCTGTGGTTAAATATGATGGTTCTGGAACAGAGTTATGGAGTTGTATTCCAGGGGGAAATGAAGATAAGAGTGCCTATGATATAGCTTTAGATAGCGATGATAATATTTACCTTGTTGGAGCTTATTATGAAACAACATCTTTTGACTTATATAATTAGTTAAAAATCCAGCGTCGTGTGCTAACCTTGAGAGTGGCGAAGTAATTGCAGGTTTTAATCTCTACTTTCTATTGGTTGGTATCTCAATTATTACTTCAGTTCTAATAAAGAGACAATTTAAAAAATATAATTAGGAGATTAAGCATCCAATTTCTCTAATCTCCCTCTTTTTTCTTTTCCCCTTATTTTTTCCGATATTATATCTGCCCTTTTCAATAAAATTAAAATTACTTAAAAAAAGTTGAAAAGAATCTTCAAAAGAAGAATTTTTCTCCAAGAATTTTATTTTTCTTTATATACATTTACTATTCTTAATGTGTATGACTTTCAGAAATCGTAAAATTGCATGTTTTTTTGGATTTTTTATTGTTATTTTAACTTTGAGTGTTTTTATTCAAGCTTCTAATTCTAAAATAATGTATAACCAAAAATCTGGCGTGTCCGAAATACCATTTCGTTTAGAGGGTATTCCGAAAGCTTCGGTAGTAAATAATTTTGACTCTGTTGAAGAGATTTTGGATTTAGTTTTGGATGATTATAGTTCATCTGGCTATTATCCTCAAATTTATCGTCCTTCCTTACAAGCAACTTTCTATGCGTTGTATATTTTAGATGCTGTTGGAAGAATTGCTACGATCGACCATACAAAAATTTCAGATTTTATTATGAGCCATTATGATTCAAATTCGAAGATTTTTATGGATGATTATTCAAGAAGGTATTTAGATATTGACCTTTCTAAAACTTATTACCCATATACTTCCCTGTTAGAAGTTAATTCTTATGCGATACTTTCGTTAGAAATTTTAAATCGATTGTACTTGATCGACAGAATTTGGTGAGGCTTTCTTAATGGACCTACAATTGTTAACTGATATCGTAAAAAACGGAAAGAAGGAGGATGCTAAGATCTATGTTGATAAATTAAATGATAGAGAGCGAAAAATTCTTGCTGCGGATACGTATTTTACTATGTTGAGAACCTATTCTTTTTTATCTAGTTAAAATTTGATTAAATTTAAAAAGGATGAAATGTAAATGTTTTTAGAATCTATTATGGGTAAAGAAAATTCAACAAATCGTAGAAAAACAACTTGCTGGATAATCGCAGAATCGTCCTTCTTGCCTGAATCATCCTTAATAATGCCTAAAATATCTGGATTATTTAATAAGAACTATTCCATTTGATGTTCATTTCGAAATTCTAAGAGTGAACCTATTTTTTTTATATTATATCGAAATAATTCTGAAATATATTTCACCTTTAATTGACTTTTTATTTATATGAACTGGAAAAAATCTTGGATTATTTAAGGATATATTATTTTTTAGATGTATTAAATTTTAAAATTATGAATTTCGAAATTTAAAACTCAAGATTAAAATTTTTGATCATCCAGATTTTAACGCTTAACATTCTTAACAAATTATAAGACAAAAATTAAAGAAAAAGAATTGAAATTGCCATCTCTAGAACCATTGAAAAACGCAGTTCTATCATTAATCTTAAAAATCCTATCTCCAGTAATATCGAAACTTTCACCTTCTTCTCCTTCACTATCCCCTTACTAAAACTCATATAAAATTTGAGATGAATTCCAAGAATAAAACTCAATTTTTAATGCAAATATTATTTTAGAAAATTTTATAAAAAGTGAGATATGATTACTATTTGTCGGTAAAACCCCAAATAAATTATAAAAATTGAATATCTATCTTTGAAAGTCAAGTATGACTAAAAAAATAAATTATATCATAGGATTCTTGATATCAATAAGTTTAATAATCCTAGGAATACTTATTTGGTTCATAATACCAAGTAATGTTATCTTTGCAATTTTTGTTTTAGGGTCTCTAAGTCTAACTATTAATCTTCATTTTTATATTCGTTATCTTTTAAAAGAAAAAGGTTTTGATCGTAACAATTTAACAGAGGTTGAAAAATTACAAGTTAATTATCATCATAAAATTTCGGAGGTGTTAACTTGTGTATCATGTTTCCCTTTAATATTTGCCTTTTCAATATTATCATTAATAGGTTTGAGTATT
>SDBS01000802.1_pt1 | contig 31492 bp, 29 predicted proteins | sample 2277091 | NCBI WGS metagenome assembly SDBS01 (sample SAMN10404972, study PRJNA504765) | marine sediment metagenome | isolation source: marine sediment core GS10_PC15, 163 cmbsf | place: Arctic Ocean: Southern Knipovich Ridge | collected 2010 | reverse complement strand
TTCGCAGCTCAGCCCCGAGGAGCAGCTAGCCACGGGCACGACGCCGGACTTCGTCCGCCTCTCCATCGGGCTGGAGGACATCCAGGACATCCTGTGGGATCTGGAGCAGGCCATCGACTCGGCGACAGGCTGAGGTTCCGCTTCTCACCCTCTCGGTCGCACGAAGAGCGCACCTCGGTGCGCTCTTCGTGCGTGGTTTTGACAAAGCCCGGCGATGGTGATAATATGCAGCTAATTGGCACTTCCTCAGGTGGAGCGGCGAGGTGTCCTTCTTTCCTGGCCACGATTTGCGCCCTCCCCTAGATCTCTAGGAGGCTACAGATGAGCGAGAAGATCCTTGGCGTTGCGGTGTCCGGCGTTGGTTGGGCAGGCACACAGCACCTCCGCTCCTTCGAGGCTAATCCCTATACGCGGGTGGTTGCCATCGTGGGTCGAAGCAAGGAGCGCGCGGAGGAGCAGCGGGTCGCCTTAGGCCTGGATTGCGCTTGCTATGGTGACTTCGAGGAGATGCTGAAGCGGGATGATGTGGATATCGTTACTATCGCCACGCCGAATAATCTCCATGCTAGGGAGGCCACCCTGGCAGCTCAGGCGGGGAAGCACATCGCTGTGGAAAAGCCCATTGTCCTGAACGAGGAGGAACTTCAGGAGCTGGAGAAGGCGGTGAGGGAGGCTGGGGTCAAGAGCACAGTCTATTTCGTCCTTCGTTGGCATCCTATCTACCTCAATATTCGCTCGCTTCTGGATAAAGGTGTATTGGGTAGACTGTTCTATAGCGAGGTCGACTTCATGTTTGGCCTGGACGAGTCGGTGCCGTCGTACCCTTGGACCGTTAAGGAGAAGTACACCGGCAGCTCCCTGCTTACGGGTGGGTGTCACGCAGTGGACGGGCTGCGTTACTTCATGGGCCAGGAGCCGGTGGAAGTGCACGCGCTCTATGCCAAGGGATGGAATGAAGCCTTCGACTACCCAGCCACCGCCGTCTTCATGGCTCGGTTCCCCGACGGAGCCGTCGGCAAGGTGGTCTCAAGTTTGGAGTCTCAGATGCCCTATAGGTTCAGGGTCGGCCTGCTGGGAAGCGAGGGGTCTCTCTTTGATAACGAGCTGTACTCTAAGAAGCTCTTCCCAGGACAGCAGGACTTCGTAACAATCCCCTGTACCATGCTCAGGAGCGGCGAGACCAGCGGGCATCCCTATCCTCAGGTGGTGGAGAACCTGGTGAATGCTATTTTGGAGGACCGCTCTGTGGGACTGGACATCTTCGATGCGGCCAAGACCCATCGGGTGATATTCGCTGCGGACGAGTCCGCTGCCACGGGGAGACCGGTCGCGCTATCACTCTGACTGGCTCCAGTTCGTTCTGGACGGGAGGAGATTGGAGCGTGAGTGGAACCTTCAGTATCCAGCCGCAGGATGTGGAGCGGGTGGAGACTCGCTATCGCCACATCGTGACGCCCATCCCCGCGCCGGAGTCTGTGAAAATATTGGAGACCCTTCACCGCTGCGAGCCCCGCTCTATGCAGGGCCAGCCCCCCATCCTGTGGGATCGCGCTGAGGGCTTCCAGGTGTATGATGCTTACGGCAACACGTGGCTGGACTGGAGCTCCGGCGTCCTAGTAGCCAGCGCGGGACACAGCGATCCTGCCATCGTGGAGGCGGTGGTGGAGCAGACCCAGGGGAAGCTGCTCCATAGCTACTGTTTCCCTCATGCCGGCAGGGCAGCCCTTGCGGAGTACTTGGTGGATGTGGCGCCCCCCGGCCTGGACAAGGTCTTCATTCTGACCACGGGGGCAGAGACGGTCGAGTGTGCTATCAAGCTGGCCAGAACCTTCGGCCAGCGGGTCGGCGGCAGGAAGAAGATAGGGATCGTCAGCTTTGAGCACGATTTCCATGGGAGGACTCTGGGCGCTCAGCAGGCAGGCGGAATCCCCGCGCTGAAAGAGTGGATTGTTAACCTTGACCCGGACTTTCACCAGGTGCCCTTCCCTGATGGATTCCGCACGGAGGACACCCGGTTTCAGCTCTTCCTGGAAACGCTGGAGGCCAAAGAGGTCGGTCCAGACCGCATCACGGGAGTGATAATGGAGACCTATCAGGGGGGAGGGGCGAGCTTTGCACCTCCTGAGTATGTCCGGTCTCTGGCTGGGTGGTGTCGTCGGAATGATATCCTGTTCATCGCCGACGAGGTCCAGGCGGCCTTCGGCAGGACGGGGAGGCGCTTCGGCTTCGAGCACTACGATGTGATCCCGGACATCGCCTGCTTTGGGAAGGGCATCTCGAGCAGCTTGCCCCTATCTGCGGTGATGGGTCGGGCCGATGTCATGGATCTGTACGGTCCCGGCGAGATGACCAGCACGCATACAGGGAATCCCCTTTGCTGCGCTGCCTCCCTGGCGAGCTTGAGACGGATCCTGGAGGGAGGCTTAGTGGAGAATGCCGCTCGGGTGGGGGATGTGCTCTTCCGTGGCTTGGAAGGTATCGCCAGCCGACATCACGATGTGGTGGGTGCTGTCCACGGGAAAGGCCTGGTGGCAGGCCTCCATATAGTGCGCGTAGGTGGCAAGGAGCCTGATGGGGAGCTGGCTTTCCGGATCGTGGAGCTAGGCTATCAGAAGGGACTCCTGATGTTCGCGCCGGTGGGCTTCGGCGGGGCTACTGTCAAGATAAGTCCTCCTTTGGTGATCACCGAGGAAGCCGTCGAGGAGGGCATTTCGGTGCTGGAGGAGGCTCTGGTCGAGTCGGTGCGGGAGCTGGGACGCCCGTAGTACCGTCGATGAGTAGGGAGGTTGGTACATGCGTGTAGCCGATCTCGAGACGCCCGCTCTGGTGGTGGATCTGGATGTCATGGAGGGGAACATTCAGCGGCTGGCCAATCACTGCAGGGGGTATGGTTTAAAGCAGCGTCCCCATATTAAGACCCATAAGGTTCCAGCCATCGCCCACAAGCAGATCAAAGCCGGTGCCGTGGGGATAACCGTGGCCAAAGTGGGAGAGGCCGAGGTTATGGCCGCGGGGGGCATTCAGGAGATCTTCATCGCCTACCTGGTGGTGGGCGATGGCAAGCAGGGGAGGGCAGCTCGACTGGCGCGCCAGGTCAGACTTTCGGTGGCATTAGATTCGGCCAAGGTAGCCGAGGGCCTTTCCCGCCACAAGGTGGCCGAGGGAAGCATCATCTACACCCTGGTGGATGTGGATTCGGGATTTGGCCGTACGGGCGTTTCCACCCCGGAGGCGGCGGCTGAGCTGGCTAAGGTGGTAGTGGGCCTGCCAGGGCTGGAGCTCGAGGGAATCATGCTGTTTCCGGGTCATGTCTGGCGCGATATCGAGCGGCGGGAAGAGATAGCTATCTCCGAGGGGCCTATCATCATGAGGACTCTGGAGCTCCTGCGCATGGAGGGTCTGGAGACGCACACCGTGAGCAGCAGCGGCACGCCCACGGCTTTCTACTGCCATGAGGTGGAGGGGCTGAATGAGGTGCGGGCAGGAACTTATGTGCTCTATGATACTAAGTCGGTTGGGGCTGGCCTGTGCAGGTGGGAGGAGTGCGCATTGAGCGTGATGGTCACGGTGGTGAGCGCACCTGATCCCGGCTGGGTGATCGTGGACGGCGGGTCCAAGACCTTTTCCAGTGACCAGGAGAAATCGGGGAAGTTCGGCGGACTCGGCCAGGTTCGTGAGTATCCTGGCGTTTGCATCGCCTGGATGAGGGAGGAGCATGGGGTTCTGAATGTGGAGGCTACGGACCACGTGTTCGAGCCTGGAGAGAGACTCACAGTGATCCCCAACCACGCGTGCGCTACTGTCAACTTGCATGATGAGCTGGTGGGCGTACGGGGCGATTGGCCGGAGCTACGGTGTTCCGGGCGACCGACTCTTCCGATTATATAACTGGCCAGATCCTACATATGGATGGAGGATTCGCGTCGGTCTAGACTAGGCTGGGGAGGAGATAAGGGTGCAAACGGGGCTGCGCTGCCTAGCAGCTGCGGTAATCGGCTACTTGGCGGGAGCTATACCGGTCGGGTACCTCATTGGGCGGATTCGAGGGGTGGACGTCCGGGCCTACGGCAGCGGCCGGACTGGCATGAGCAATGTCTGGCGAACCCTGGGGATCTGGGCAGCCGTTTTCACCGTCCTTGGCGATGGGCTGAAAGCTTTCCTAGCGGTCCTGCTGGTGAGGCTGGCTTTCGGCGATCCATGGATGGAGGCCGTGGCCGGACTGGCTTGCTTGGTGGGGCATAACCGATCGGCTTTTATCGGCTTGGAGGGAGGAGCGGGAGTCATCTGCTATTTGGGGGTGATGATGCTCCTTGCCCCTGATGCTTTCCTGGTTATCGCCATCATAGCGGTGTTGATCATCTACTTCACCCGCTATACCTCCCTGGCTTCGCTGTCGGCCTCGGCCCTGATGGTGGTCGCCATGGCCGCTCTGGTGCTTCTGGGTCGGCAACCCTTGGCCTATTTGGTATATTGCGTCGCCGCCACCACCTTCATTTTTTATCTGCATAGGCTAAATATCCGACGGCTTCTGGATGGGACTGAGCGCAAGGTAGGGCAGCGGGTTGGACGAGGAGAGGGAGACTGAGTCGCGATGAGCGATGAGCGCATCGCCGTGGTCGGCACGGGGAGCTGGGGGACTACCTTGGCGATCCTGCTGAGCCAGAAGGGGCTGAAGGTCGCCCTGTGGGCCCGCGATGAGAAGGAGCGGGAGACGCTGGAGGCCGATCGGGAGAACAGGGCCTTCCTGCCAGGGTTCCCCTTCCCGCCTGGCTTGGTGATCACCGACTCCCCGGCCAGGGCGCTGAGCAGGGCGAGTGTTATTCTCATGGTGGTTCCAGCCCAACGTATGCGAGAGAACGTGCGGCGGCTGGCAGGTGAGATACCCTCGGGGGCCATCGTGCTGAGCGGCGCTAAGGGCTTGGAGATCGAGACCGGACTGAGGATGACCCAAGTCATCGAGCAGGAGCTGGGTGAAGGCAGGAATCCTTTGGGAAGCCTCTCAGGGCCTAATCTCTCCAGCGAGATCGCCCGCGGCCTCCCGGCTGCCACGGTGGTCGCCTTTCGAGAGCAGGGGGTAGCTGACAGGGCGCGGGATCTTCTGATGACACCCCGCTTCCGGGCCTATTCACACGACGATATCGTCGGGGTGGAGCTGGGGGGAGCCCTCAAGAATATCATCGCCATCGGGGCGGGCGCTTCGGACGCCTTCGGCTGCGGGGATAACGCCAAGGCCAGCTTTATCACCCGGGGTTTGGCGGAGATTGCCCGCCTGGGGGCGGCTTGTGGGGCCAACCCGCTTACTTTCTCGGGGCTGGCGGGGATCGGCGACCTCTTCACCACCTGCATCAGCCGGCAGAGCCGCAACTATACGGTGGGGCAGGAGCTGGCGAGGGGGCGGACTCGGCAGGAGATCGAGGCCTCGATGAGCATGGTAGCCGAGGGCATATGGACGGCCGTGGCGGCGCGGGAGCTGGCGGCGCAGAGAGGGGTTCAAATGCCTATCACCGAGCAGGTGTACCAGGTACTCTTCCACGGCAAGGATCCGCATGAGGCGATCACGGACCTAATGCTCCGAGACGCGAAGCACGAGTTGGCTGACCTAGGAGCCAAAGGGGACCCCTCCGTCCTTGACATGCGAAGCGACGGTGAGCTATGATGTGACAGCCCGATGGGAGGAGGATGGTGTGGGCGGAACGACCGAGGGGACGGCGATCTCCCTACGTCTGCGCAGGTTGGAGGGCCAGATCCGCGGCATTCAGCGGATGATGGATGAGGAGCGGGATTGCGAGGCGATCATCACCCAGTTGATGGCCGCGCGGGCAGCCCTCGACGGCGTCAGCCTGCAGATCGTGGGACACCACATCGAGGAATGTCTCCAGGCGCCGGTGGATGAGACCAAGCGGGACCGCCTGAATCGAACCATCGCGCTTTTCCTGAAACTGTCCCCTGGGAGAATCGCGGACCTAACCGAACCCCTAGATCAAGAAGATGTGATGGAGGAAGGATATTCATGACCGAGCCCGTAGCCGTTACTCAAGAGACCTTCGAGGCCGAGGTGCTTCGAGCGACTAAGCCAGTGCTGGTCGACTTCTGGGCCGTTTGGTGTGCGCCTTGTCGCATGGTCGCTCCGGTGGTGGAGGAGATAGCGGGCGAGCGTGCCGAGCAGCTTAAAGTCGCCAAGGTGGACGTGGACGAGAGCCCGCAGATAGCCACGCGGTTTGGGATCATGAGCATCCCTACGCTGATCTTGTTCAAGGATGGGGAGCCTGTAGAGCAGATGGTGGGGTACGTGCCTAAGGATAGGTTGATGGAGCGAGTTGAGCCTTATCTTCAAGCTAGGTTCTAGGCCGAGCCCACCCTGAAGGGTTCATCCTTGTCGGCAGGGTCGGAGCGAGGCTTCGGGGAGCTCCTTCGGAGCGTCTGGGGAAGATTGCGGGCGAGGAGCGACATTCCTGCCCTTTTCATGGCTGTGGCACTCTACGGTGGGCTGCTCATCGTTCCCCTGGAGGTAGGTCGGTATCACCAGATGGGGAGGGTTGCAGAGCCCGCGGCTGTTGAGGGCCCTCGGTGGGCACCGAATCGCCCATTTGCACCCTTCAGCCCTGGAGGAACGGCGGACAGGGTGCCCAGGCTTACCCCCCCGACACCCACCGCCACCTCTACGCCTGCGCCTACCTTCACGCCCACTCCCACTCGTACGCCCACCCCCACGCTGACTCCGAGGCCCACACCAGATCCCGCGCCTACGCCCGATGGGGCGATACGGGAGGCGGAGGTTCCCATCCTTATGTATCACTACATTGATGCTCCCGGGCCGGATGCGGATATCTATCGGAAGGACCTATCAGTACTCCCACAGGCTTTCGAGGAGCAGATGGCCTATCTACGTGAGGCCGGTTATCACAGCATCTCGCTGCGCGATCTAGTGCTCTATCTTCAGGCCGGGGCGGAATTACCGCCGAACCCGGTAGTGCTCACCTTCGACGATGGCTACCGGGACAACTACACCTACGCCTATCCCATCTTGGAGCGCTACGGATTCAGCGGCACCTTTTTCATCATCACCGGCCTCGTCGATAAGCGGACCGAGGGGTATATGAGCTGGGACCAGGTCGAGGAACTGCATTCTTGGGGTATGGAGATTGGGAGCCATAGCTACACGCACCCCGATCTACGAGGGCGCTCGGATGATTACATTATCTGGCAGGTTCTTGGTTCCAAGGAGGCCATCGAGGCTCGGATCGGGGAGCCGGTGCGATTCTTCTGCTATCCTTCGGGCAGGTACGATGAGGCGACGGTGCGGATCCTGCGCCAGCTCGATTTCTGGGGGGCCACCACCATCGAGCAGGGGAAAACCCAGACCTCGGACCATCTCCTCGAGCTCAGGCGTATCCGGGTGAGGGGGAGCGATGACCTGGCTAGGTTCATCTACAAGTTGGAAGAGCTGGAGTGGTAGCGGAACGACAGGGATTTTAGGTGCCGGGAGCCTTCACTGGACCTGGATTTTGCTGGCTTTGACGCTCCTCTTAGGCTGTTGCTCTAAGCGGTCTATGGCGGCGTCGATCAGGCTGCGCGCCGCCAGAAGCTGTTCCTTGCACGCCGTTTGAGCGTGCTCTCGGAAATCCGGCGGCAGCAGCTCTTTCAGTCCGTCCTTGAGCCGCCTGGCAGCCGCAATGCTGATGTACAGGGGACACACTTCGCAAGGGAGCTTCTCCTCTTTCTTCGTCATCAGCCTCACTTCCTTGCTTTTAATCTTATGATTCGAGGCCCTTCTCATCTTTGTGTGCGATGCAGATGATGGAGGTTCCGAAGGGCAAGTTTATCCAGCGCAGGAGCTGAGCCTCGGCCCAACCCACCGTGGTCAAGACGACGTTCACGATGGGAGAAACCGGCTCCATCTCCACCTGGTAGGCATCCTGGTCGGTGTCGGGTGTTGCCAGCTCCGGTTCGTTCCTCCCACCACGACGCGACAGGATAAGGCCCGCCGCCATTGGGAAGATCAGAGTGTTGTTATAGGTCATGCGGAGCACGTGGAAGCCCACGCGGTCCAGGAGAGTTAGCAGCTGGCTGGCATTGTAGCGTCGGTAGTGGTGGTTTATGACATCATTGTGGCTCCAAAGCCATTGGAAGGCGGGGACCGTGATGATGATATAACCGCCAGGGGCGCAGACTCGGTGGCACTGGCGGAGCACGGCCAGGTCGTCCGGACAGTGTTCTATCAGATCCAGCGCTGCCACCAGGTCGAAGGCTCCATTGGGGAAAGGGATATCCTCGGCGCTGGCCAGTTGAGCGTCGTATCCCCGCCGGTGGGCCACTTTCAGGGGGATGGGATTGTTATCGATACCCTTCACCAGGCCGTAGCGGGACAGGTGATGAATCATGTTGCCGGCTCCGCAGCCCACATCCAGCACCTGCAGCTCGCCTTTCGATAGGCAGCGATCGAGCATCCCCAGGATGGCCCGGGTTCGGCTGGCGAACCACCAGTGGGAATCCTCCTGCAATTGGTCCGAGGTTAGGGTCCTCGTCTCAGCGACGATGATGCACCTCCGAATGGGATGACAGAGCCATTGTAACGGAATTGGGGCCCAGGGGCAACGCGGGAGATTAACGGGGCGGCACTGTCAGTCGAACCTATGGGGTGTGATTGGGGGGAAGGCAGAACGCCGCAGGATAGAAGGCGGTTGTTTGAAACTGGACAGTTTAAGTAGTATAATGCTGAATGATGGGTCCGAGGAAGGCCCGGGCCCCGACCTTGGCGGGAGGAGGTGATACCAGAGACGAGGGAGGTTGGAGGGATCGTGAACTGTCAGCGACGTAAATTTCCTAGATAAGGGAGGAGGAACCGAAAGTGAAAGAGATGAGTCGAATGAAGCGCAGGGATTTCCTCAAGATGGCGGCTATCACTGGACTGTCGCTAGGCTCGGTGCAGGCGCTCCTGGCAGGCTGCGGCGCCACTCCAGAGCCCACCGAGGCTCCGGCTGCGACCGAGGCACCCGAGCCCACGAAGGCGCCGGAGGCGGCCCCATCGGAAGAGAAGGTACTGTACGCACAGTCTTGGCCGGGATCCTATGAGGAGATCTATACCGAGTATGTCTACAAGCCTTTCGAGGAGAAGACGGGGATCAGGATCGAGTCCACCACCACCGCCGAGTGGTACAACGTGGCCAAGCTCAAGCAGGAGGTGGACAGCGGCGATCCAACGCTGGACCTCTCCACTCAGCTTCCCGGAGACGTGCAGCGCGGTGGCAGGGACAGCCTCTTCGAAGAGCTCAACTTGGACAATATCCCCAACGCGAAGGACGTGTACGATACGGCCAAGACCCTATTGCCCTACGGTATGGGTTATTTGGCTTACACTCATGGCATCGGATATGTGAACAAGGTGGATCCGGCGCCGACCAGCTGGTGGGACCTGTGGGACCCCAAGTTCGAGCAGCGGCTTACAGTTGGCAAGACTCATACAACGTACTTCGTCCAGGACATCAACTATGCCCTGACGGGCGAGATGTCGCCGGTGGACCTGGATGCAGTCTTCGAGAAGCTGGATGAGCTCAAGCCCAACATCCTGAAGATGTTCGAGTCTGATGCCGAATATCGAAACATGGTCACGAATGACGAGATTGACCTCTTCATCACCTTCAACGGCCGGGTGGCAGTTATGGTCGATGACGGCTTCGAGGTCTCCTACGTTGCTCCTGAGGAGGGAGCCTTGGGTGCCATGGACTATTGGTGCATCACCAAGAACTCCAAGCGCAAGGAGATGGCGGAGGAATTCATCAACTTCGCCTTGGAGCCCGAGCAGCAGAAGAACATCGGCCTGTACCTGCACTATGGACCCATCAACAGGACCGTGACCTACGATGATCCTGACATTGGGAAGATCATGCCTTACGGCGCGGAGGCCATGGATAACCTGTTGCTGGAAGACTACGAGTACGTGTCTGAACACCAGGACGAGTGGATCGAGCGCTGGAACGAGTGGCTGGTCGGCTAGCAGCTCGTTTCAAGCTATGAGCAGAGCGATGAGCTGGGCAGGCTTCCTCAGGAAGCCTGCCCAGCCCGATGCCAGGGTTCCAAGATAATTTTACATGAGAGACACCTCAAGGGGCAGGGTGAAGTAAAGGCTTGCCCCTCGGAGATATCCCGTGGAGGTCACTCGCATGAAAGATACGATGACTCAACCTAGAGGGGTTTCCCGCCTCAGGAAGATGGGGCCTTATCTTTTCCTTTCCCCAGGCTTGATCCTCATCGGTGTTTTCTTTCTTCTCCCGCTGGCCATGATGTTCACTTATAGCTTCTACACCCGGGTCCTAGGGGGCTCGATGGAAGCCGTCTTCACCCTGGACAACTATGCCCGGATCTTCACCAAGGCTGTATACAGCAAGGTTCTGTTCAAGACCCTCTGGCTGGCTTTGCTGGTGACGGGGGTGTCGCTACTCTTAAGTTACCCGCTGTCATACTTCATGGCCAGAACCAGGAGCGGCCTGAAGCCCTATATGCTTCTGGCGGTTATCACGCCCTTATGGACCAGCGTTATCATTCGATCCTACGGCTGGATGGTCATCTTAGGCAGCCACGGCATCATCAATAACTTCTTGGGGCTGTTCGGCGTCGAGCCAGTCCGGCTCTTGTGGAACCAGACGGGCACCATCATCGGGTTCGTCCAGATATTGCTTCCCTATATGATACTTCCCCTCTACGCTTCTATGGAGGCCATCGATGTCTCCTTGGAGGAAGCGTCCCGGACCCTGGGCGCGAGCAATATGCGAACCTTCTGGCGGATCACGCTGCCTCTCAGCCTCCCGGGAGCTGCCACCGGCGCCCTCATGGTGTTCATCATCACCATCGGCACGTTCCTTATCCCTGCTCTCCTGGGAGGGCCATCCCAGGTGGTGGTGCCCATGATGATCTACGAGCAGATCGGCACCCTGAACTATCCCCTGGCAGCTTCGCTGTCTATGGCGCTGCTGGTGATCGTGCTGATACTCACGGGCACCTTCGATCGATTCTTCGGCCTGGAGAAGTTAGGGGGCTTCTATGGCTGAACGACGCGTGGCCCGGAAGCCTTTTAAGATCAATTGGCTGGCCATCTTCAGCGCTTTTGTGTTCCTTCTGCTGTTGGGGCCCAGCATCGTGATAATGATCATCTCCTTCAGCTCATCTCCCTATCTGGAGTTCCCCCCGCCGGGATTCTCGCTCCAGTGGTATACTACCTTCTTCGGGGATCGGTACCTCACTGGAGCCCTCCTCCTGAGCCTCAGGATCGCGGTCTTCGCCAGCGCCGTCGCAGTCGTCGTGGGGACGCTAACGGCGTTCATCCTCACCCGGTACCGGATACGGGGGAGTAACGCCCTTAGGACGCTCTTCCTGGCTCCGTTCATCGTCCCCTACATCATCCAGGCGGTGGGCCTGTTTCAGGTGTTCCTGAGGTTGGGCCTGAGGGGCAACCTCGCCTCGATCATAATCGCCCACGCGGTCATCGGCGTCCCCTACGTGCTCCTGGTGGTGTCCTCGGGCCTCCTGTCCGTGCCCAGGTCGCTGGAGGAGGCGGCCAAGGGCCTGGGGGCAGATGAGTTCACCACCTTCAGGCGAATCACCTTGCCTCTCATCGCGCCCAGCATGGCTGCGGGCGGCGTCTTCGCTTTTATAACCTCCTTCGATGAGTTCATCATCGCTTTCTTCCTGGCTGGCGTGGCGACGGAGACCTTTCCTATCCGGATGTTCCTGAGCTTGCGGGATCAGGTGGATCCGCGATTGACATCCATCTCCACTATACTGATCGTTGTAAACTTCGTGGCCCTTCTCCTGTTCCAGACTCTCTCCCGGCGGAGAGCCTAGGGGGGTGGCCTCATGATTTGGCCTTCTGCGCCCGTGAGATTAATGAGGGGGAATATTCCGTGAGAGAACTTCGACTGGACCAGTTGTCCAAATCCTTTGGGGATGTGAAGGCAGTGGACCGGATGTGTTTGGAGGTTAAAGAAGGGGAGTTCTTATCTCTCTTGGGGCCCAGCGGGTGCGGCAAGACGACCACGCTGCGCATGATAGCTGGCCTGGAGACCCCAGACGGTGGGCGGGTCATGTTGGGCGACGACGAGATCACCTATCTGCCGCCGTATCGCAGGAACATCGGCATGGTGTTTCAGGATTATGCCCTCTTCCCCCACATGACGGTCAGGGATAATGTGGCATTCGGCCTTCAGATGCGAAAGGTCTCCTCGGAGGAGATAGATGGGCGGGCAGCCAAGGCGCTGGATATGGTTCACCTCGGCGGGTTGGAGACTAGAAAACCTGGGCAGCTGAGCGGCGGGCAGCAGCAGCGGGTCGCGCTGGCCCGTGCGCTGGTCATCGAGCCCGAGCTGCTCTTGCTCGATGAGCCTCTGAGCAACTTGGACGCGAAGCTGCGGGCAGAGATGCGGGTGGAGCTGGGACTGATTCAGCATGAGGTGGGCATTACAACTATCTTCGTTACCCATGATCAGGAGGAGGCACTCACCCTATCGGATCGCATAGTGGTGATGCGGGAAGGACGCATCGTGCAGATGGGAGGCCCCTCAGAGATCTATGAGGCGCCGACCGACGAGTTCGTGGCCACCTTCCTCGGCCAGGAGAACTTCTTCAGGGGTACGGTGGTAGCTGTGGAGCCGAACCGATTTCAGCTGGAAACCGCTGATGGGCTCCTAGTTTGGGCCTCCTGCGCCGATGAGGTTTCCGAAGGACGCGAGGCGCTGGTGGTTATCAAGAAGGAACGCATCCGGATATCGGCAGGCGAGACTCCAGGGGCCGAGAACCACTTCCCCGCCAAGGTGGAGTTCGTCACCTATCTGGGCCCTATAATCAACTACCTATGCTTCATCGGAACTCACAAGGTGGTCATCAATATACAGAACGAGGCCGGGGTGCCAGCCTTTCAGAGGGGGGACCCGGTCTATTTGGAATGGGGTAGCGACGACTGTATAAGCGTTGGACGGAGCTACGACTAGTGTCTGGGAGAGGCACCACTAGGCACGTCATGTCCTGGGCGTGCCAGGGGGCTGAGAGCTTTTTCTATGAGAGGGAGGGAACGGTAGCGTGAGCGATCTGTTGGGGAACATACTCTACGTGAATTTGAGCACCGGGGACGTGAGACGAGAGCCATTCACCGTGGAGATGGCTCAGGGGTACATGGGAGGCCGGGGACTGGCGGCACGTCTGCTCTGGGATATGAACAAGCCGGGGATCGATCCCCTGGGGCCCGAGAACACGCTGATCTACAGCGCGGGCACACTCAACGGCACGTCGGTGCCCTGCTCGGGCCGGAGCAGCGTGACTGCCAAGAGCCCGACCACCAATCTATATCTTAAGACCAACGTGGGCGGGGCTTTCGGCGGGTATCTCCGTTACACGGGCAACTCACTTTTGGTGGTTACAGGTCGTTCCGAGAAACCTGTCTACCTTTGGATTGACGATGACAAAGTGGAGATTCGGGATGCCAGCCACCTCTGGGGCAGGGATGTCCGCGAGACGGAGAGCATTCTGCACGGTGAACTGGGGGATCCCAACATCAAGTTCGCCGTGATCGGGCCGGCGGGGGAGAAATTGGTGATGTTCGCCGCCGTGATGTGCTCCAACTACAACGCGGCGGGACGCGCCGGTGGTGGAGCGGTCATGGGCTCCAAGAATCTGAAAGCCATCGCCGTACGGGGCACCCAGCCGGTGCGGGTGGCGGAGACAGAGGCTTTTAAGGAAGCCGTTGAAGAGGTCTGGGATAACCTGGCGAAGCAGAGCGGAGCCAGGGGCCTCTATCTGTACGGCACTTCGGGGGGGATGGTGAGCATCGATGAGATTCGCTGCGTCCCCACCAAGAACTTCCAGGCGGGTCACTTCGATGAGGTGAGTAAGATCTGCGGACCTGCCCTGGTGGAGGAAGGTTACCTGAAACGTCGGGTAGCCTGCTTTTCCTGCGCGCTGGGATGTCACCGGTACGCGGAGGTGAACGGCGGGAAATACGCGGGCACCTATACCGGCGGGCCGGAGTATGAGGGGTTCGCCGCGTTGGGGGCCGGGACCACGGTGTCGGACATTGAGGCGGTGATCAAGGCCAACGAGTATTGCAACATCTATGGTATGGATGTGATCTCCGCCGGCAGTCTCGTCCAGTGGATCATGGAGTGCCACGATCGAGGCCTGGAATTCGACCGGGAAGGGCTGGATCTCTCTTGGGGAAGTGGCAAGACCCTAGTTGAGGTGGTCCGACGGATCGCCTTCCGAGAGGGAAAGATTGGGGATCTCCTCGCCAAGGGAGTTAAGCGAGCGTCCGAGGAGATGGGGCAAGATTCATACAAGTGGGCCATCCAGGCTAAGGGGTTGGAGCAGTCACGAGTGGAGACTCGCTCGGCCTACTCGTACGCCTTGGCCTTCGCGGTCAACCCCAGGGGCCCCGATCACCTCATGACCGAGCCCATCGCCGAGTTCGGACTGAGTCCGGAGGCGGTCGATCTGATCGAGGAGATCACGGGGAGTGCCAAGTACGCGAACTCCCGGCTGACCGACAAGCGGCCGGAGATCGTGCGGTGGCATGAGGACACCTATTGCATCTCCGATTCCCTAGGGATATGCGCCTTCACCAATACAGCTCAGTACTTCCTGATGCCAGACCTGATGGCGCGGCTGTTCTCAGCGGCGATTGGGGTCCCCATCAACGAGGATGAGCTCATGCGGTTGGGTCGCAAGGTCGTGACCTTGGAGAAGGCCTTCAACGTGCGCGAAGGGGCGACCCGGAAGGATGATACAGTCCCTTGGCGCTTGATGCATGAGCCGCAACTTGACAGCCCCCAGGGGAAGGATGCTATCATCTCTCGAGAGAAGCTGGATGGGATGCTCGATCTCTACTACGAGCTTCACGAGTGGGATCTGGAGACTAGTTGGCCGACGCGCGAGACCCTGGAGAAACTGGATCTGGGAGATGTGGGCGATGAGCTGGGGAAGATGGGCAAGCTTCCACAGCCGCGCGTGTCAGCCGGTGAAGAGGCCTGAGAGATATTGCAGCCCCCGGGATACGGTCTGGGGCAAGCGATGAGAGGATAAGGAGAACGCGCTATGAGAACTTTAGTCGTGGATATCCAACGGTGTACGGGATGCCATCAGTGCGAGTTGGCCTGCTCCTTCGCCAAGCATCAGCATTTCAGCATTCCCGATGCACGGTTGAACGTGATCCAGTGGGAAGATATCTGCTTGAGCATCCCCGTGGTATGCTTGCAGTGTGAAGATGCGCCCTGCTTGAACGTCTGCCCCACTAAGGCTATATCCCAGAATGCTGAGACCGGCGCCAAGGAGGTCGACGCGGATGCCTGCATCGGCTGCCAGATGTGCGTCATGGTATGCCCGACTGGGAGCATCCGGATCGACCGCTACACCGGAAAGGTGGTCAAGTGCGATCTTTGCGGGGGCGATCCCGAGTGCGTGAAGGTATGCGCCCCCGACGCCCTTCTTTACGAGGATGTCAGCCGCTCCACCCAGCGGCGCAGCTGGGATGCCGCTGAGAGGATGCGAGCGGCGATACAGGAGAGCGCGGCGCCCATTCCGTCGGGCCTTAAGAAGCTGGGCGGCGGCGATTGATGTCGGTGGGCACCTTTTGCGAAATGTCGCGGCTGTGGCGGCGAGCCACCTAGAGTAAAGAGGCCAACTGAGGAGCGGAAAGATGCAGAAGATCACGCTGAGACATTGGGGGAGTGGGAAGATTCAAAAGCAGGAGGTGGAGTTACCCGGCAGGATGACGGTGAGGGAATTCCTGCAGTGGCTTCCTAGCAGACAGGATGGGGATGTGGGGAAGCTCCAGAAGTACGCGGAGCCAGGTGCGTATAAGAATGTGATCATCGCCATTAACGGGACGAATATTCTATCGATGGGCGGCCTGGATGCTGAAATCGCGCAGGGGGATACCATCTCTGTGCTCCCCACGGTGGCGGGAGGGGCTTGGGCTTACGGGTGAGGGAGTCGCGGTGTCCCGAGACCATGGAGCGCGGTGAGGAGGATAAGGCATGCAAAAGGTAAAGTTGCTGGCCATTTGTGGGAGCCCCAGGCCCACCGGCAACAGTCGATACCTGCTCGACCAAGCGGTGGAGGAGGCTCTTGCGGTCGGGACGGACTACGTCGAGGCTGAGGTTTTCTCCATCGCCAAGAAGACGTATGCTCCCTGTACCTCCTGCTTCCGGTGTGCCACGGTGGGGGATTGCATCATTGAGGATGACTTCCAGGAGCTGAGGGATAAGTGGGCGGCGGCGGATGCGGTCATCTACTCTATGCCTGTCTACCATATGGCGGTGCCGGGCCAACTTAAGTGTTTCATCGATCGGTTGGGCAATAGCCTGTGGGCATACTATGGCGGGGTGACCTCAAAGAGCCTGAAGGTGATAGGCTGCATTGTTCAGGGGAGCCATATCTTCGCCGGCCAGGAGCATACTATCACCCAGATCGTCAACCATGCTCTGGTGATGGGCTGCTTGCCTATTTCGGGGGACACCTGGGAATCCTACACGGGTGGCGCTGGGTGGACCGCGAACAGCGCCAAGAAGAATGCCATCCGGAAGCTCTGCGAGGGCAAGGATTACGATGCGCAGGTCGCCTTGAAGGCTACGAGGAGCGTGGGCCGGCGGGTCGTGCAGGCGGCGCTCCTGGTTAAAACAGGGGGGGAAGTGCACCGGGAGCTTCTGGAAGCCGATGGTGGCTATAGCACCTTCCTCAGGCGTGTCGAGGGATGACCTAGAGGTAGGACGCGCGCCCACGGGCCGGGGGAGGGAGCGGCAGAGACATTTTCGCCCCATCCGGATCGATACCTTGTCTGGCGATCACTTCCAGATGCTGTAACCACCGTCGACGATGATGGTCTGGCCCGTGACAAATGGTGATGCATCGGAGGCCAGAAAGACTACTAGGCCTCCCAACTCCTCCGGATCCGCCACTCGCTTCAAGGGTGTGGCATCCACCACGGCGTCGTAGAACTTGGGCAGCTTGCTGAACCATTGCTTGTTAGGATCAGTCAGATGGAGGCCGGGGGCGATAGCGTTCACCCGGATTCCCTGAGGCCCCCATTGGACCGCCATGGCCTTGGTCAGCGCGACAACGCCGGATTTGGAGACATCGTAGGGGCTGGGGGGAACGCCCTGCAAGATGGTGAACCCGCAGATGGAGGCGAGATTGATCATTGTGCCCCCTCCACGTTTGGCCATGCGCGGGGCCATTTCCCGGCCACAGAGGAAAGTGCCGGTTATGTTAGTGTCGATAGCTATGGACCACTCCTCCAGGCTGAGCTCGTCCAGGGTCTTGTTAACGCGGCCGAACCCAGCGTTGTTGACCTGGATATCGATAGGGCCCAGGTCACTCTCTGCCTTGGCTACCATCTCGCGCACCTGATCCTCTTCTCTGACGTCCACCTGGATAGCCAGGCTCTTGCGCCCCATCGCCTGAATCTCCTTGGCGGTGACCTCTGCGTTTTCCAGCGTTCGGCTGGTGACCGCCACATCGGCCCCAGCTTCGGCGAGGGCTAGGGCGAAGGCCTTGCCCAGCCCTTTGTTGGCGCCGGTTACCAGCGCTCGCTTCCCATCCAGTCTGAATAAGTCCAGCACGGCCATGGCCTTACCTCCTCCTCGGGTTTCGCCTATCATATCACATAAGGGGGGAGGCAACAATCGCTTGGCTGGGGGAGTTAAGCGGGCGTCGGTGGGCATTTCGCAAGCGATGCGGTAGGCTCAAGGCGGTTCATGGGAGATCCTCAACCGGCGCAGTGCGCACGGCCAGCCGGCTGGCGACGAGACTGGTGATCGGCATAGCCAGCATGAGCCCCAGGCTCCCCACCAGGGTGAGGATGATTTCCTCCGCCAGGAACTCCTGGTTGATCAGCAGCCTCCAGGAGAATCGTTGTAACGTCAGGAGGGCGAAGAGAGGGAGAGACGCCGCGATGTAGACCAGGAGCAGGGTGTTCGCCATGGCACCGATATGGTCCCGGCCGATGGCGATCCCGTGGTGGAAGAGTCGCCGCCAGCCAAGCCGGGGGTTAATTGAACGCAGCTGGAAGATGGCTGAGGCTTGTCCTACGCAGATATCGTCCAGCACGCCCAGGCTTCCTATTATGACCTGGGCGAGCACGAGCCCCCGCAGGTCTATGTAGGTGCCGGCGGCCAGAGCGAGGAGAGGGGCCTCCTCCGACCCCAAGCCGGTGATCTTCGCCCACCAAGTGAAGAAGATGGCCAGCACGCTGGTAATAGCTAGGCTCAAGATAACGCCGGACAGTGCGGCGTGGGTCTTCCACTTGAACCCATAGACCAGGTACAGGGATACGGCTATGAGGATCGCCGCTCCGGCCAGGGAGACTAACAGGGGGTTGTAGCCTGCCAGGATGCGCGGCAGGATGAAGCGGATGACGATCAGAGCGCCGAAGGCTGCCCCGAGCAGTGAGCGGACGCCCGTCCACTTGCCAATGAGGATGGCCACGCCAGCGAAGAGCAGCAGCAGCCAGAGAAGAGCCGGCTCTCGGATGAAGTCGAACACGTGCAGTAAGCTGCCATCTTCGCCAGCCAACCGCTGCAGCAGGATTCGATCCCCCGGGCGCATGCGCGTGTACTCGGTGGCCAGAACCTCGCCGCCGTGTCTCAGCGTGACGGTCTCGCCCTTCAAGCTGCCGGTGGTGATCTCCACCTCTAGCTGCTGAGTCCACTGTTCTGTCCCACCCACCATCGCCGTTTCTTCCGATAGGACTAGGGCGACCCTTCCGGCCAAGGCTTCCCCCTCCTCGGTCTGGTCAGTAGCGGGGAGGGGAATCTCCGGGGTTGGTATGACGAAAGCGAACAATATGAAGACCGCCGCTATGGCCAGCGTCGTCAGAAGGAATCGAGCGGTGGGCGATCCCTCTCTGGACGTAGGATCGAACATGGATGCCTCCCCGGGACTTCAGTGGCGGGATGCTAGCGATAAAGGTGACGCTTGTCAATGGGATTACGTGCGGCCCGAGGGGTGCTGGTTGACTTTCGCCTGGAGACCCGCATAATATGGCTCTGGACGCGCCTGTATTAGCCGAAGCGCGACGGAGCCCCATAGTCTCCTCAGCTGGGATGCTGAGGCACTATGCCCCCGACGTATGGGGCGAGATCGAGGAGGAAGACCTCTATGATCAAGAGAGTGGCATACCGCGTCGTGATGCTTGTAGTCTCTGCTGCTGCACTGGGATGTGCGCTGTTACCTATCGGTTGTTCCCTTGGGCAATCGCAGGAAGAGCCGACGCCCACTCCCATACCTACACCAATCGTGCCAACAAAACCCACTTATGAGGTAAAGCGGGGAGAGGTGGTGAAGGAGGTGGAATTCTCGGGTCGTATCGCGCCGGTTGTGCAGGAGGAGCTCTTCTTCCGCACTACCGGCTATGTGGATACCGTGTTTGTCGAATTGTATGATTCCGTTAGTGAAGGTCAGGTTTTAGCGGAGTTGGTGATCGATGACCTGGAGCGGGAATTGAGCACAGCTAAGTTGGAGTTGGAGCGTGTCGGGTCCAATCTAAAGGAAGCGAAGCGCGATCTAGAGTACGACATCAGGAAGGCCCGGGTGAGCCTGGAGATCACGCAGCTGGAGTTGGAGGGCGCAAAGGCGAAGGACCCCGAGCCTCTGAGGACCCAGGCGGAGGCTGACCTGGAGAAAGCGCGGGTCGTCCTGCGGGAAGCTCAGGAGGCATATGATCGGGTCGCCTGGCGGAATGACCTGGAGGCCTCCTCGGAAGCGGCGGCCCTAGAGCAAGCGACGCTGGACTATGCTAAGGTGGAAGCTAGTTACCAGCTAGCCCTGCAGGTGATCGCCGAGCACCCGTCGCAGATAGCGATCTTGGAGCGGCAGGTGGAGCTGGCTCAGATCGCGCTCGATGAGCTGGAGGAGGGCGTGGACCCCGCGCTGGAGCATGAGGTTGAGCGGGCTAGGAGCAAGGTGCAGAGCCTGGAGGCCAGGATCGCCGAGTCCCAGATAGCGGCCCCTTTCGATGGGCAGGTGCTGTCGAGCCTCATCTCTGAGGGCTACTCGGTGGAGGCCTTCAAGGAAGTGATGCTCATAGCCGATCCCAGTGATCTGGAAGTTAGGGCTAAACCCGACTCGATGCAGTTACAGGAGATGGAAGAGGGAATGTCAGCTACCATGACGTTGGTCAACAGACCTGGCGAAGAGATCATGGGCCATATTGAACTACTGCCGTCCAGTTATGGTAGCGGTGGTCGATCCAAAGGGGTTGGTGATGAGGATGAAACTACGCACATCGCTTTGGATGAGGTAGCATCGGGCACTGGATACGATGTGGGTGAACTGATTCGCGTGACGGTGGCGGTGGAGCGGAGGGATAATGCGCTCTGGCTGCCGCCGGAGGCGGTGCGCACTTTTGAGGGACGGAAATTTGTGGTGGTGCGAGACGGCGAGGCTCAACGACGCGTGGACGTTAAGATCGGCATCAGGGGCGAAGATCGTATCGAGATAGAGGCAGGCCTGACCGAAGGGGAAATCGTAGTAGCTCCCTAATAAATGGAGGGAAAACTCGCGTGGGCGTAGTGCTCCGCATTTGGGCGATATTCCTGATGGCAGCCAAGCGCTTGTTAGTCAATCGCTGGCTGTCACTGGCCACCATGGTGGGGCTGGTGACCTCTATAGCGTTTGTGGTGAGCATTCCCCTATATGCCGATTCGGTCTATAACCGCATTCTGTGGGAGGAGCTATCGGCAGTCTCCCTTCAGCAGAGCGATGCTGCTGATGGCCTGCCACTCACTTTTGTCTTCCGTTACGTTGGGGCTTGGAGTGAGCCTCAGGAGTGGGAGGATTTTCAGTCGGTCGACGAGTATCTGTCCGGCCCTGCGGCAACCCAACTTGGGCTGCCCAGGGAGAGACTCTGGCGGCATTTTAGGACCGATACCTTTCAGCTTTTTCCTCAGGACGAAACTGTCTACGAGGATGTGACAAAGCAGTTAGCTTGGATGAGCTTCGGCTTTTCGGATGGCATAGAGCAGCACATAACCCTCTTGGAGGGCAGCCTCCCCAGGGTGGCATCTCCCTCGCCCGACAGTGTAGTCGAGGTTCTGGTCAGTGAGGAACTCGCTCTCGACCTGGGAATGCAGGTCGGTGAGCCTTACGTCGCCTTCGCCACTAGGGACACACAGGGAGGCAAACGGACGGAAACGATTCCGGTGCGCATCGCCGGCGTGTGGAGAGCTAACGATCCTCAGGAGGAGTACTGGGTCCATAATTCCGTCAGTGGGATGCTTCTGGTCCCGGAGGAGACATTCGGGGGCAGGATTAGCTCTTATCTGAAAAAAGACGTTGACTTTGCGCAGTGGGGTCTGGTAGTGGATGGCTCGGATATCCGCGCGGGTGATGTTGTCCCGCTTCTTGCACGGATGGCTTCCGTGCAGAAACGAGCCGCCGCGTTCCTCCCCGAGACGAGGCTATCGGTCTCGCCAGGGGAAGCTCTGCAGGAATACCGAGACTCTGCTGGGTTGCTTACGATGCTCCTATATGCCTTCAGCGTTCCCATCGTAGGCTTGACCCTGGCGTTCATCGGCCTTGTGGCTGGCTTATCCGTGGGGCGACAGAGAAGCGAGATTGCCACCCTGCGCAGCCGGGGAGCTACGGTGATTCAGGTGGCAGGAATAGCAGCTTTGGAAGGTCTTATGTTGGGAGCACTCGCCTTGGCTGTGGGGATACCGGTCAGCGAGACTATCGCATGGATCATGGGCAAAGCGCGCAGCTTCATGGATTTCAGTGTGCAATCGAATCTTATCGTTAACACCACGGCGGATACGCTTCGTTTTGGGATAGTGGCAGTAGGCCTGGTGCTAGTGACTCAGATATTGCCCACGATCGGTGCCGCTCGACACACCATAGTAACCTATAAGCAGGAGCGCGCCCGCTCATTGCGTCCACCTTGGTGGCAACGCGTCTGGTTAGATGTCTTGTTATTGATCCCCACTGTCTATGGTTCCTATATGCTCAGGCAACAGGGAAGCATTGCCTTGCCGATGGCTGGCGGCGGCGTGACCAGCAACCCTCTTCAAAACCCTCTGCTGCTCCTGGTGCCAGCCTTGGGGGTCTTTGCTCTGACGCTCTTTATACTGCGGCTTCTACCGGCGGTCATGACTGTTATAGCCTGGCTCGCTTCACGAGCGGGCAGCGTCGGCCTGCTGTTGGCAGCACGCCACTTGGCTAGAACGCCGGGTCTATACAGCGCGCCCCTGGTGCTACTGATACTTACTCTAAGCCTCTCCGCATTCACTGCGTCGTTGGCGGCGACGCTGGACGAACACTTGTACGATCGGATGTACTATAGCGTGGGAGCAGATATGAGGCTGGCGGAATTGGGTGAGATGGAGGAGGCGCCGAGGCCAACCGAAGGGGACGGCGGCCTGGAAAGGGGAATCAGCTACATGCAGCAAGAAAGGCCACGCTGGTTCTTCGTACCGGTGTCCGAGCACCTGAAAGTGCCAGGCGTGCAGGCGGCGGCAAGGGTTGGCCAGTACGAAGCACTCACTCGACTTAGCGGAGTGAGTGCAGCCGCGACTGTCATGGGAGTCGATCGGATAGATTTCCAGAACGTTACATTCTGGCGCAGGGATTTCGCCTCCGCCAGCTTGGGTGAGCTAATGAACTCGCTGGCGGTTGCTCCAAACGGAGTGTTGGCATCTCGGCAATATATGAGATCGAATTCTCTTAAGGTAGGTGATACCATACCAGTGCAGATGAAAATCCGGGGGCAGCGCCCTGAGTTGGACTTCAAGATTGTGGGGAGCTTTGACCTATATCCCACTTGGTATCCAGATTATTCGGAGCAGCCCATGGGCGGAGGGGAAGGGCTCCTCGATGGCCTTTCACTGGACACAATTCGAAAGCTTGATCCGCGAGCGCTTGTATTAATGTATCAGACGAGGCAAGACAGAGCCAGTGGAGAAGAAACTGGGCCTCCACTTCTGGTAGGCAACTTGGAGTACATCTTCGAACAGGCAGGGGGACAGTTACCATACGATGTGTGGTTGAGGACCGATCCGAATGTTGACCACGATCATCTTGTTGAGGGAATGAAAGAGCTGGACTTACGGGTTAGCAACTGGGATGCCGCGCTCCCTCAGGTGATAGAGGAGCAGATGAGTCCGGAGCGGCAAGGGCTGTTCGGCCTGCTCTCCATAGGATTCCTGGCTTCCGCCCTATTGACGGTGCTGGGCTTCCTGCTCTACGCGCTGTTCTCTTTTCGCAACCGCTTCATCGAACTGGGGACCCTACGCGCCATCGGCCTGTCATCTGGCCAGATGATCGCTTTCCTGGCGGGGGAAATGGCATTCCTCATCTCGATAGGCCTGGCCGCGGGCACGGGGTTGGGCGTGGGGGTCAGCAATCTGTTCATCCCCTATATGCAGATGGGTGCCGAGCCATCCGAGCTCATGCCTCCTTTTATAGTTGAGATCGCCTGGCCAGATATCTTTCGCATTTACGCGCTTTTCGGGCTGCTGTTCATTGTGGCGCTGGTGATCCTGGTGGTGCTTTTAATGAGGATGAAGATCTTCCAGGCGATCAAGCTGGGCGAGACAGTTTAACATGGTGCAGGAGCATTTCATCTTCTGCGACAATCTGGTGAAGATCTACAAGGTCGCTGACCTGGAAGTTGTGGCCCTGCAGGGGCTGGACTTGACGGTAGCCCCGGGCGAGCTGTTGGGAATCGTGGGCACCAGCGGCAGCGGCAAGACGACCCTTATGAACATCTTGGGCGGCCTGGACCGCCCCTCGGCGGGGCGGGTATGGGTGGATGGTCACGACCTGCTGAAGGTGTCAGATGCCGCCCTAGACAGCTATCGCCGTTCCGAGGTGGGCTTCGTCTGGCAGCAGAGCGCTCGAAATCTGATCCCGTACCTGAGCGCGCTGGAGAATGTCGAGCTGCCCATGACGCTGGCCGGTCGCTGGGGGCGCAAGAAGAGCCAGCGCGCCGAGGAGCTGCTGGAGGTGGTGGGGTTGGCCGAGCGGCGGAAGCACCATATGGCTCAGATGTCGGGCGGCGAACAGCAGCGGGTGGCCATCGCCGTCGCCTTGGCTAATGAGCCTCGTCTGCTTCTGGGGGATGAGCCCACCGGCGAGGTGGATTCCACCACGGCGCTGACCATCTACGAGACGATCCGGGAGCTCAATGTCCAACTCGGGCTTACGACGCTCATAGTGAGCCACGATCCAGGGATCGCTCGCCATGTGGATCGGGTGGTTGCCATCCGTGATGGTAAAACCGCCAGCGAGACGGTGCGAAAAGCGGGCGAGCCAGAGGCTGGAGGCGACGCTGGGAAGGAGGAGGTGTTCGAGGAGCTGGTAGTGCTGGACTCGGCTGGCCGCCTTCAGGTGCCTAAGGAGTACCTGGAGCAGCTGGGAATCAGGGGGCGAGCCAAGCTGGAGATGACTGAGGAGGGGGTGCTTATCAGGCCGGCCATCGGGTATGATCAGGCCAAGGATGAAGTGTCAGCCTATCAGGGGGCGCCAACGGTGGAGGCGAAGAGGTTTCGTGGCCTGTTCGCTCGCTTGTCGCGCGGCGGGTGGATCGAGAGAGGGTTGTGGGGGAAGAGAAGCTAGGAATCGACAGCGACGGTTATGCGGTGGAAACCGATGGCCTGTGGCGCGTGTATAGGATCGGATCGCAGGAGGTGACTGCGCTGCGCAACGTCAACCTGGAGGTCGCCGTGGGGCAGTTTGTCGCCGTGAAGGGTCGCTCGGGGAGCGGAAAGACTACGCTGCTCAACTGTATCGGTGGGCTGGATCATCCCACGTCCGGCGGGGTGCGCGTGTTCGGGAGCAGCATCTCGAGCTTGGGCGAGGGGCAGCTCACCCGTTGGAGGCGGGAACAGGTGGGGTTCGTCTTCCAGTCGTTTGGCCTGTTGCCCACACTATCTGCCTATGAGAATGTGGAATTGATGCTGCGCATCGCTGGTGTGGGAGGCAGGGAGCGCCGGGATCGGACGCTCCTCTGCCTGGATCTAGTAGGCCTCAGCAGATGGGCGCATCATCGACCTTACGAGATGTCAGGCGGCCAGCAGCAACGGCTGGCCATCGCTCGCGCCTTGGCTAACAAGCCTAGGCTCATCCTGGCCGATGAACCTACAGGCGAATTGGACAGCGTCACCGCGCGAGAGATCCTTGCCCTCTTCCGAGGCATCGTGGATGATGAGCGCCTGACTCTGCTGATTGCCTCGCATGATCCCTTGGTAGATGAGTACGTCGATTGCGTTGTGCACTTGAAGGATGGCGAGATCGCTCCGGGGTGACGGAGGGCGCGGTCGGGCGAATGGATATAGTGAGGCTTTGGGAGTGAAATCTCGCCTCGTGGGAGCTTCGAGATCGAGCGCTAGGAGCGCCTGGGTCATCTGCAACCCCGCTGCCGGCTTCTGGGATGCGAGCGAGGATCTGGAACGTGCCCTGGGCTACCTCAGCCGCAGGGGGTGGACCCTGACGGTGAAGGAGACTGGGGGCAAGGGGGATGCCGAGTCTCTGGCGAGGAGAGCGGCGATCGAGGGATTGGACGCCGTCATCGTGGCGGGTGGGGATGGCACCATCAGCGAGGCGGTAAACGGCTTGGCTGGCACCGAGGTGGCGCTGGGCGTGCTTCCTATGGGCACCGCCAACGTGTGGGCGCTGGAGGCTGGATTTCTGGAGAGGGCCTTCTTGAAACCCGATCTGCTCGCGGCGGCCAGGGAGCTCTGTGAAGGCCGGACGCGGCGGGTGGACCTGGGGCGTATGGGGGATCAGTTCTTCCTCCTGTGGTCCGGCATCGGCTTCGATGCCGAAGTGCTCCGGGAGATTGATTCCCGGGCGAAGCAACGGCTGGGGGCATTTCATTATCTCTCGGTGGGCTTGGATCGAGCGCTGAGTCTCCCGCGGAGGTGCGCCACGCTCCTCGTGGATGGGGAGGAGATCCGAGGCCCGATCATCCTGGTGGTGGTCAGCAATGTGCGTCTCTACGCGGGCGTGGCTCGGGTAGCGCCTGGGGCTCGGGTGGATGATGGGCTCTTGGATGTGTGCACCTTCAGGGGGCAGGGGAGGTTGGCGGTTGCCCAGCACCTGGCTTGGGTCCTGGGCAAGAACCTCTTCGAGGACACTTTGCTCGATTACCGACAGGCTAGGGAGGTCAGAGTGAATGCGGAGCCTCCTCTGCCGGTCCAGGTGGATGGCGATGTGGCCGGGGTTACGCCGGTGACGTTTGGGGTGGCCCCCGGGGCACTTCGTGCCATCGTGGCGTCCCGAGGGAATCGAAGTCTCTTCGGATCGGAGCTATAGTCGGCGGGGGCTGAGATGAGATACGTCCACGGCCTTCCTCCTCTTGATCTGATGGGCGCGATCGGTGCGATGCGAAGGGGCGACGGGCGGGGTCGAGGGGCAGATGAATTGGTCGCCTTCCTAGTGGCCTTGGCTCTCTACGTGCGGACCGCGGCTCCGACCATCCTGATGGGCGACTCGGGGGAGTTCCAGTTCGCCGCCTACCTCCTGGGAATCGCTCATCCCACGGGGTATCCCCTGTACCTGCTTCTGGGCTGGGCCTGGACTCACCTGCTGCCGTGGGGCGATGTAGCCTACCGTATGAACCTATTCTCGGCCGTGTGGGGTGCGCTGGCGGTGGGGCTCCTAGTGCCTACGTTGCGGCTGGTGCTGGAACGCGTCGATGGGGGCCTCCCGGAGAGTTTACGCCGCGCCATCGCCTTCCTCCTGGCCTTGAGCTTGGCGGTCTCGGCTGGGTTCTGGTCCCAGGCAGTGGCGGCGGAGGTATATTCTCTGAACAGCCTCCTCACGATCCTGATCCTGTACAGCCTGCTGCGATGGGCGCGGGATGGGGAGGGGAGATGGCTCTGGGCCGCGGCCCTAGCATCTGGTCTGGGCCTGGCCCATCACCGCTCAATCCTGCTTCTGGCTCCGGGCGCGTTTGCTTTTCTGCTGATGGTCGGGAGGCGGCACCAGCTGGAATCGAGGCGACTCCTCATGGGAGCGGCTCTGCTGGTGCTTCCGGTGGCGCTCTACCTCTATATTCCGTGGCGGGCCCCGCACATATCCTATCTGACCATGGAGCTGACACCGGGGCGAGAGATCCATCTATATAGGAATACTTTCCGGGGATTGGTGGACTTCGTCCTGGGACGGACTTTCCAGGGGGCACTGGACTGGGCCGGGGTGTCCCTGGATGGCCTGGCTACGGCGTGGAAGCTTCTGCTTGGCCAATTTGGGCTGGCGGTGCCCCTTCTGGGGCTGGTGGGCCTCGGTTACCTGGCGTATCGCAGGGCTTGGGCGATGCTGACCCTGACGGGCCTCTCTGCTGTGGCGCTTCTCCTCTTTGTCCTCGTATATCGCATAGGCGACATCCACGATCTCTTCACCCCGCTACATATAATCTTGGTGCTATGGGCGTCGGCAGGGATAGCGGCTCTGGCGTGCGTCGCTGGATCGGTCCCCCGGCGATGGGGGACAGCGCTGCCCTGGTTGGTGGTTCTGGCGGTGGGAGCTCTGCCTGCGTGGCTGGTGGTGACGCGGTTCGAAGCGGCGGACCGGAGTGGCGAGTTCCAGATTCGAACTGGCTGGGAGGCTATCTTGGAGCAACCTATCCCTCAAGATGCGATCCTGGTCAGCAACGACCGGGATGAGGTGATGCCTCTCTGGTATCTGCAGCTCGTGGAGGGGAGACGGTCTGATCTGGCCGGGGTCTTTCCCTTGCTCACGCCTGCCCCGGAGCATGCCAACGTGGTCCGGCTCATCGATGGTATCCTCGACGCTGGGCGGCCCATATATCTCATAAAGCCAATGCCTGGCCTGGAGCTGAAGTACCGGATGGTCCCGGAGCTGGACATGGTGAGAGTGGAGGGTCGAGACAAGGTGACCGGCCGCGATTGGCGGCGGGTTGGAGAGAGGCTGGATGGGGCGCTGGCGCTGGTAGCTTACCGGCTGTCCCAGCTGGAGGTCCAGCCTGGCTCTAGCATGGAGGTGGCCCTCAACTGGCAGCCCCTTCGAGCGCTCGACGGCGACTATACTAGCTACGTGCACCTAGTGGATAAGGCCGGCCGAGTGGTGGCGCAGAGCGACCACTTGCCGGGTGGCGAGTACTACCCCAGCTCCCTGTGGCAACCGGGAGAGGACTTGGTCGACGTTCACATCCTGGCGGTCCCCTCCAGCCTGGGGTCGGGCAGCTACAGACTGGAGACTGGGATGTACACTCAGCCAGGGCTTCATCCCCTGGGCCAGAAGGTTCAGCTGGGATCGGTTCGAGTGAGGCCGTCCGCTCCGTGAGGCGTCTGGATGGGGCGAGGGTATGGTAACTCTTGGGGCCTCCCGTCGGCCTGGGCATGCTCCCCTGCAGGGGGCTCGGGCGATGGGGCGGCGACTTTGACGGTGCGGCTCTTTTCCCATATAATCCTGGAGCCTTATCAAGGACAACTTAAAGGAGGTCCTTTTTAGAATGCCCTTGATGATCGATCCACAGGATCTTTTCGAATGGTGCCGGATTCCGGCGGGGGAGTTGGAGAACCATCCCGATGCCAAGATCCCCATTCGGATCCTTCCCACACCCGATGACATCTACCGGGAGTTCGCTCGCACGTTGGCCGACGAGATCAAGGCGAATAACGCTGAGGGAAAGCTGAGTAAGCTCATCCTGCCTTGTGGCCCGCGCGGGGAGTACCCTTATTTCATCCGGCACGTCAACGAGGAGCGAATCAACCTGAAGGATGTCCGCGTCTTCCACATGGATGAGGTCTTGGACTGGCAGGGACGTTCGTTGCCGCTGTCCCACCCCTGGAGCTTCCAAGGGTGGATGAACGCTAACTTCTACGCCCCCATCGACCCAGAGCTAGCTATCCCGGAGGAGCAGCGCTACTGGCCAGATCCCTACAACATCGACGCCATCAGCGCGGCTATGGAGGCCGTGGGCGGTGCCGACAGCGTCTACGGGGGTATCGGCTACCGCGGCCACATCGCTTATAACGAGCCTCCGCTGAACAACTCGCCATGGCACCATATCACTAACGAGGAGTTCCGGAACTCCAAGACGCGCGTCTTGGTGCTCAACGACGATACCATCGTCGCTCTGAGCCAACGGGGCTCCGGCGGATGCGCCGAGGCCGTGCCGCCCGTGGCTATCACCATGGGCATGAAGGATATGCTCGAGGCTGGGAGGATTCGACTGTACAGCGAGACGGGATCCTGGAAGCAAACCATCATACGCATCCTGCTGTTCGGACCGGTGACCACTGAGTACCCGGTCACCTTTGTGCAGGAGCATCCCGACGCGGTGGTGATCGTGGACGAGGCGACCGCTGCCTCCCCTCCCGTCTAACCGTTGCAGAGAGATCCAAGATGACTAGAGAACCGTATGTGGTGGTGGTGGGCAGTCACGTTCAGGGACTCTTCATGAGGGTGGAACACTTCCCCACCCCCGATGAGACTGTGTTGGGGTGGGACTATCGGGAGGCCCTGGATGGGGGCAAGGGGTCTCATCAAGCCATCGCCTGTGGCCGACTGGGGATGCACACCAGTTTCGTGGGTCGCGTCGGACAGGACCATTTAGGGGACCGTGGCGCCGGCTGGATGCGCGATGCCGGCGTGGATCTGAGCTACCTCAAGCGCAGCGAGGACACCCCCACCGGCACGGGGTTCATTATCATCAACCCTAAGGGCGTGCCGCTCATCACCACAGCTATGGGAGCCAATGGGGGGTTTTCGCCTGCCGACGTGGATGATGCTGGGGAGTTGATCGCTCGCTCCACGTTCATGGTGATCACCTTCGAGATACCGGTGAAGACGGCGCTCCACGCCAGCCGGCTGGGGAGAAAGCACGGCCTGACCGTGATCCTGACCCCGGGGCCCGCCGAGCCGATGGGCCCTGATGATCTCAGCGCCGTGGATATCCTCGTCCCCAACGCTTCTGAAGCCAAGATCCTTATGGGAATGGACCCGGATGCTGAAGCCTCCGCCGAGGACTTGGCGAGGGGTTTGCAGGGGAAATTCAGCCTGAAGAACGTCGTCATAACGCTGGGGGGGAAGGGCGCGGGCGTAGCTGAGGGGGAGGGGTTCTATCTGGTACCTGCCATCGAGGTGGAGGTGGTGGACACCCCCGGAGCGGGGGACGCCTTCACTGCGGGGATGACCAAGGGACTCTTCGAGGGCAAAACCTTGGCCGAGGCGGTGCGATTCGGCTGTATCACCGCTGGATATGCCGTGACCGTGCGGGAAAGCGTGCCGGCCTTCCCCACGCTGGAGCAAGTCCGGGAATTCGTCGAGCGCAACAATCTGCAGGTGCCGGAAGGCATCCTTTAGATTCTCAGGTCCTTGGAGGTAATCCTTGCTGGAGAGGTTGCGGCGAGAGATCTGCGAGTTGAACAGGCTTCTACGCCGGGAGGGGCTGGTGGCCTGGACCAGCGGCAACGTCAGCGGCCGGGATCCAGAGACTGGGCTAGTGGCCATCAAGCCCAGCGGAGTGCGCTACGATTCCCTGACCCCCGAGGACATCGCTCTCGTCGATCTGGATGGCCGGACGGCGTGGGGCGAGAAGAGCCCCTCGGTAGACACCGCGACTCACCTGTACATCTATCGACACCGCCCAGATGTGAATGGGGTGGTCCACACTCACTCCAACTATGCCACAGCCTTCGCTGCCGTGGGCGAGCCCATCCTGGTCTACCTGACGGCCATCGCCGACGAGTTCGGCGGGCCTATACCGGTGGGAGCCTATGCCCAGATTGGAGAGGAGGCCATCGGGCGAGAGATCATCCGGTCCATCGGAGCCTCTCCGGCCATCCTCATGAAGAATCATGGGGTGTTCACCGTGGGGCCCACCCCCCAAGAGGCGGTCAAGGCCGCTGTGATGGTGGAAGATGTGGCCTGCACGGTCTACCTGGCCCTGCAGATGGGACGGCCCGACGAGATCCCAGATGAGGAGGTGTCTAGGGCGCATAGGCGCTACGCCGAGAAGTATGGGCAGAGGTAAGATGCGGGGCTGATCGCGGCCCCGCGTTTATCAACCGGCGCCTGCAGGGAGAAGCTCTATGTCAGGACGATGGACGGAGCTCATCAGGACCTGGGTCTCGAATCACCGGGACGAGGCGGTGGAATTCACCCGGGAGCTGTGCCAGATCCCCAGCGAGAACCACCCTCCCACCGGTGAGGAGAGGGCCTGTCAGGAGTTCATCGCCCGGTCGTTGCGGGATTGGGGATGCGAGGTGGACTTCTACGAGCTTCTGGAGGTTCCTGATTTCTTGGAGCATCCCTATTGCCTCACCGATCGGAGATTCGAGGGCCGGCCCAATGTGACCGGCCGGCTGGCGGGGCGGGGGGGCGGGCTTTCGCTGTTGATCAGCGGGCACGCGGACGTGGTGCCGCTGGGAGAAGCGCCGTGGACCAAGCCACCCTATGGGGCGGAGATAGAGGGGGACAAGCTCTACGCCCGGGGGGCCTACGATATGAAGGGAGGGCTGGCAGCCGGCCTGCTGGCGGCCCGTTGTCT
>SDBS01000801.1_pt1 | contig 31492 bp, 43 predicted proteins | sample 2277091 | NCBI WGS metagenome assembly SDBS01 (sample SAMN10404972, study PRJNA504765) | marine sediment metagenome | isolation source: marine sediment core GS10_PC15, 163 cmbsf | place: Arctic Ocean: Southern Knipovich Ridge | collected 2010 | reverse complement strand
CATAAAGATCGCCGTGCGGATCAACTACGCAAATTCCTTCTTTTCTTATCATTAAAGTCTTGGCAATGTGCTCCAAGTATTTCGTCTTGCCTTTGCCTGTTCCGCCTAAAATATGCCAGTGTGCATTTTGCTGGTCAGGGGTTAAATAAACAGGTTTTCCATTAAGGGCATTGTAGGCTATTAAAAGATCGTTCCTCCTACCCCGCCCTGATAGAAGTTGTTGATGATCTTTGCATATTTTGTTATGATCATCTTCTAACTTCTTTAGTGTTTTTTGGTGTTTTTTCTCATGTTCATGTATAATATCCTCAGGATTGTTCATAATATAACCTCCTGTAAACACTTGACATACATTTAATTATGTGATATAGTGCCTCGATCCTTTCTAAAACAAACAAAAATCAATCCTTTTAATAAACCAGTCGATATTCATTAACAAACCAAAGGAGGAAAATATGGCTCGCTTACCCAGGCCAATTGAAGTGCTTGAAAAAATCAGGGAAATGTCCCAACCAGATTGCTACCGCTACCTACAAGAAGACGTTGCCAAAACCATTGTTGAACTCGAAAATTCCGACCAAAAAGAAAAAGCTGTGCAATTCCAAACTGAACTTCAAGAGCTTCAAAGGCTAAAAACTCAAGTCTTTTTTGAAGATAAACTAAAACCGATTTTAACTGTCATCCGGAATTTAGCAATTGCTAATGAAATCAAAGAACCTCTAATAAAGTTAATAAAAAACTATCACATTGGAATGACTACCTGCCTTTTCCATGTCATGGAAGACTGCTCAGAGTTACTGGACAAAAATGGCAACCTTCAAATTAAATTGATTAAAAACAAAAATTAAAAAGTTTAAAAAAAAACTAAACGGAAACCAACCTCATAAAGGGTCTTTAAAGACCCTTTTTAATTTTCTTCATAAACTCGTCGTTTTAACTCATTCATCAATTCTTCAACCAACTCCGGCTTGTCCGGGAAGTGCTTATTAAAAAATTTGCTCTGTTTTTCCACGTAAACGATTTTTTTTGCTAAAGATTTTGTTTTAACTTTTGAAATTTCTACATCATCAATAAGACTTTTGGTTGCTTTTTCCTGAATAGTTTTTTCTGGCTTTTCAGGCTCTGGTTTTTTCTCAAGCTCATGCATTTTTGCTTCTTCCTCTTTAATTTGCCTGTCTATCTTGACCAGCTCTAAATCTAATTTCCTGTCTTCAACTTCTCCTGCTTTTTCTACCCTGCTTTTATCTCTTTTTAGCTTTTCCTGTTTTAAGCTTAACTCTGTGATGTGTAGTAATTCCGTTGCTAAATTCTTGTATGTAACAACTTCTTTTATGGCGGTTTTTAAAATGTTAATGTCCTGCCTTCTGTTCCACCTGGTTCTAAATGTATCAGCAAATTTTATAATCATTCTTGAATCATCTCTATACTTTACCAAAAAATCCCTTATGCCACCAGTGGTGTAAGACTCGGGCAAGACAATCTCACCATCCTTTTTAACTGAAAATTCTGATTTTTTCACCATACGGTCTCCTCGTATTTTTCCAAGTCCTAAAATTTGTTGTCTTTTTATAAAATAATAATATGCTAAATATATAGAATAGCTAGCTGTAAAAAACAGAAACAAACTAACCAATAGAGGAATATTTAACAAGCTGCTGCTGTGATACACAACCAAGTCAACGTAAGTAGAATCTTTCGCGGATTTGAATAATAGTGGGTTAAAATTAGCAAAATAAACAGCCGAAAGAATCTGTTTTGCCGGCAATTTAGTTGGGTATAATTCACGACTTCCCAATCTTCCTTTTTCTACATCATAACTATTACCATAAGCTAAAAAAACTTTCTGCCTAATTTTCTCAAAGACTAAGGTGTCGCCAGGCGACAAAATAACTTCTTTGTATTCTTGCCAGCTGGGTGAAACCAGGCATCGATATCTGTCTCCTTCAAGGGACCATTCACAGCTTTTAGGCCAAGTAAAGATCCCAGAATAGATAAATCCAACGGCTAAAATTAGGCAACAAACATAAATGATGGGAGGATGATATTTTCTGGGTTTACCGTATAATCCGAACAAAATATCGATCACAAGACCTACTAAATAAATGGCTGTAAAAAACCAGCATATAAAAGCCAACCAAGTAAAGATAGTCACAAGATTATAATATTTCCCGGATAACTCTGATGTAAAGCGGATAATCCAGAAAATTCCACCTAATAGTCCAAATATCAAAATTCGTTTGATTGTTTCAATATGGAGGTTAAAATTACCCTTTAATATAGCAACTTTGAAACGTCGAACGATTAGTTTTGTAAAACTAGGTTTTCTTAAAAAATAGAAAACCACATCCAAGAAAAGGAAGAATACAGCGAGGAAAATAAAAAGCCTAAATAGGGATTTAAAAAACAGATCAAAAGAAATTAAAAAAACAAAAACCAAACAAAAAAAGGAAAAAACTGCTGGTGGAACTTCAAACAGCCATTTAATTTTCATCTTTCTTGTTCCCCAATAAAATTTTCTAGTACCCTTACTAAAAAAGTTTGAAAAACTTTAAAGTAAGGATGGATCTACAGTATGGAACGCCGTATTAAATCTTCTTTCTTGTATTAAACAGTCGCTGTATAGTGACTGTATAGTTATAATATTATAAAAAAAACAATAAAAGAACTATTATCCTAGGGCAAGATTTTGTCGGCGCAAATTTAGAAAAAATCATTGAGCTGTTAAAGCGAAAATGATTTTTTCTAAATTTGAAGCCAGCCGACTCAGCCCGTTTTAGTCGCCCCAATATCTCAACATTACTTGGGGGCGACCGTAGCGGAGCGGAGCCCATATTGGCTACCGATCGTTAAAATACCAACTAATTAAGGTATCAACTCAATAGGTAGACAATATGGGTAAAACGGGCTGAGTCGGGTGGCGATGACACCCGACAAAATCTTGCCCTTATATAAATCTGGACAGTAGTTTAAGTATAATATCAATAATAACTTAAACTGCTGTTCAGCTTACTATAAACCTATCCAAATGAAATCAAAGAAAAAGCAATAAACTATCCGACCGGCATGGATACCCCTTTGGATACCTTCTCAGATACTGGAGTGAATATTTTCTTTCAATTTAAAAAAACATATTTTATAAGTCAACAACTTTTTAATTTATTTTATAGAATGCATCAATAAAACAATCCTATAAAGAAAAGCAGCCCTAAATTAATTGGCTAATTTGGGCCAATCGGGCTGCTTTCTAACTTCACTTTTCTTTTTAATGATTGTCTGTGAATCATTTTATCATAATACCTATTCCAAATCGGCCATTGGAACCATCTTTAGCCCTATAGGAAAAAAAGATATTAGAATGACAGTGATTACAAACATAAGAAATCTCTATGTTTTTCTTCAAAACACCGGTTTTTAATAACTGTCTTTTGTTTGCTTCCCATAAGTTTAAAAATCCTTTTCCCCCAGAATAATCTTTTTTAATATAATCATTGTAGTCATTAAAGACACGTTTAAACTTATCAATTACCTCAGAACCAACTTCATAACAATCAGGACCTATAGATGGACCGATTCCAACTAAAATATCCTTTGGTAAAGAGCTAAATGTCTCTTGCATAGTATAAATTGTATTTTTAGCTATCATATTAACTGTTCCTTTCCAACCAGCATGAGCAACCCCAATTACCCTTTTCTTGGGGTCAAAAAACAACATTGGCACACAATCAGCAACAAGAACCGAAAGACAAAGTTGAGGGACATTTGTAATAATAGCATCTGTTGTTTCCAAGTATTTATCTAACTTATTTAACCCTTTGTTTTTTAATTCAGTTGTAATTACAGTAACATTGCCTGAATGAATTTGTCTAGGAATAATTAGGCGATCTAAGGAAATCCCCATTTTTGATAAGAGTAGCTCACGATTTTTTATCACATTTTGTGGATTGTCATTAGTGTTTAATCCTAAATTAAGCGATTTATATGGAAGGTTACTATACCCCCCAATACGTGTTGACACAAAATGAACTATGTCGTTATATTTCAAAAAATTCTCAAATAAATATACTACTGTTGAATTTAAATCTTTTTGAATCATAAAAAAATATATTTTTTATTATTAACTTATTAATAAATTTTGAAAACTCTACGTAACATCCAAACTAATTTTTGGAATAAACCATGCAGACCTGTTCTTATATTTGTTTCATAAATTAAAAATGGTTCCTTACCTTTAATGGAATATATTTTTATCTGGGTTACTCTATGTTTTTTATTAGAATCATGATACCTTTTTGCCTTAGTCACTAACCGAGCAATACGACGTCCATATCGACCGCCAATAAGATTTTCGTTATAGCTAATATAATCTTCTAACTTATACCAACATCTAATTATTTGGGAATGATGTATGCTTAAAACAAACTTCGAAGGAAGTAAGCGATTTTCTATTAAAAGGCCTATTCTATTAAAAGAATTTATTACATTTTTAACTCTTTTCTCATTTTCTTCAGATAATTTCGGTTTATTTAACATAAAATTAAACTCTCTAAGTAGAAATCTACGATCCTCTGATACATTAGCAGAATCATTCAAAAAAGCCAAAACAGACTCCAAGCTTTGTGTCTTTCTAATGACGCGCAAATTCCTTATAGCAATTATAGTCCCCAAAAATATAATAATTGTAGTAATACCTAAAAATATTGTAGATAATTCTTCATATACAAAAGGTTTTGAAGTATCTTTAAATAATTCTCCACTAGTATTAAATTGTTTAAAAAATAATGTGTCTCGAAAAAAATGATAATTGCCAAAAGTGTCACCATTACGTAATACGATTGATGAATCTCTCTTGAATTTAAATATTATATAGCTGCTATCAATACCACTAGATATATACGATTTATTTTGAGCGTAATTCAAAGAAGCTATAAAAAAAATAAATAAACTTAAGATCAATTTAAGCATAATTATTTCCTGATTTTATTCTAATATTTTTCTTTCAAAATGGCTAGATGTCTAGTTCTTAAATCTATAATAACTTATCAAAATTTCAATGTTATTTTCTGGTTATATCCCCCATCCTATAAAGAAAAGCAGCCCTAAATTAATTGGCTAATTTGGGCCAATCGGGCTGCTTTCTAACTTCACTGTGCTTTTGTGTTTTATTGTAAATTGACAAGCAGAGTTTACTTATCTTTCGGGCTCCGGCTAAGATATTAACCTTGACCAAGGGACCGGTTAAAGCCTTGTCTCAGCAAGATTGACATCCAATAACCGCAAAGCCTATAGCCAAAGTCGGATAGACCTGGCTTTTACCCTATTTTTTCTTCCAAAAACACAGTGGAATCAGACTTGTTTTTAATCAAACAAGCTGCTGGTTGTTCCGTTGGGCAATGACCATATGGGACTAAAAAATATATTCTCCCTCTTTATTTTCTCCAAATGGGTAAAATAAAACATTCGTTTTTTTCCCATTCTTTGAGCTGCGTCTATTAAGCTGGCCACTCTTTCCGGACTGCGGCAAATAGTTAATACCCTGTAACCGGTAAACTGGCCAAATAACTTAATCAGCGGATGGTGTTTAAAACTGGATTTAAATCCGGAATATATTTCAATTTTCTTTCTAAAGCTCGAACGGTAAGGATTAGACGCAAATACCGGTTGAGTGGATAAATCCACTTCAACAAAAAACAAATAGTTCTGGTCATTGTCTTGTATAAATATTGTCGCATCCGGTTTTAGATATCTGTCCCTTTCCTCTCTTTTCTGTTTGGGAATTTTAATTTCAAAGTAATTTTCGCGAATATAGCCTTTCATCTCTATTCGCGGCCGGCTTTGCCAAATATCTTTTTCTAACTTTACCATAAATTCTGATATCATAAAAGCGTGTTCCTGGCTGCCCAATTCCAGCCGTTTTAAAATCCCGTGGGCCGGTTTAATATGCTGCAGATCCTCAAAAAAGTTAGCCCCTCTTTTTGTTAGAAAATAGTAATATTCATTAACGCCCTGGCCACGGGACAGCCGCTGATCGCGGTTGATATAGCCTGCCTGGTACAGCTTTCTTAATCTGCCCTGCAGCATTGAAAATGATTTAATGCTTGCTTTTTTGCCAAAAGTTGGCAACAATTGATATATCATCTTTGATGTTATATAATACTGGGATAGTTTTCTAAACAGCTCTATGTCAAACTCTGATACTTGCAATTTTTTTGTTTCTGTCATAAGATAGAAATGTTAAACTTACTAAAAGAAAAGTATATTTTAAAACTAAAAATTAAAAGGAGGTGAGCTAATTATGGCCAACTGGGTAGACTATAATCAAATAAAGAATAAGATTGATTTTCAAAAAGTGTTGGATAATTACAACCTGCAGTTTAGCAAAAAAGGCGAAGAATTAATAGGCGCCTGTCCCCTGCCCGATCATGCCGGCAACCGGGATAACAAAAACGCTTTTCATATTTCTATTGATAAAAACTGCTTTAACTGTCTGACTCACTGCGATGGCGGCAACATTATTGATTTTGTCAGATTAATGGAAAAACTTCCGGATGATAACCAGGGTTTTAGACAGGCCGCCCTTTTCCTGCAGGAGAAATTTCTATCAACTTCAGCAGCCAAACAGGAACCTAAGGGAAAAATAAAAAAAGAATCAGACTCCCCTGCCCCGGAATTAACAATCAATGAACCTTTGCAGTTTACCTTAGAAAAAAAGGTAAAATACGATCATCCTTTCCTGATAGAGGAAAAACAATATCCCATTGACCTGGTTAAAAAATATGGCGTTGGCTGGTGCAAAGCGGGCCTGATGGCCGGCCGCATCGTCTTCCCTATTCACAATTCAGACGGCCAGCTGGTGGCTTATTCCGGCCGGGCCTTAACAGAAAAAGACAAAGAAAAACGGGGCAAATATCTTTTCCCCTCCGGATTTAATAAGTCATTCGAGCTGTGGAATTTTCACCGAATTAAGGGGAAAAATAAGCTAATTAGGGATTTTGGTTTAATTGTCGTTGAAGGATTTACCGACGCGCTGCGCCTGATACAGCACGGTTTTGACAATACGGTCGCACTCATGGGCTGGTCAATGTCAGAGAAACAATCAGAATTAATTATGTCTGTGACCGATAAAATCGCCCTATTTTTAGACAATGATGAAACCGGTCGGAATGCTGTTAAAAAGATCCATCAACAGCTCATTCACCAGGTGTTTATCAAAGTAGTCCCCTACCCTGACGACCCAGCTAAAATTCAGCCGGAAAATTTTACCAAACAAGATTTTATTCAAGCGTTAAGCAATAAAAAATTAAAAGAATGCGAGGTAAAAAATGGAGGATCTGAAACATGAATTAGCTCTATTTATAGGCACAGAAAACTATTATCATCACATAATTGGCAATTTCAATTATACCGATGGTGTCAAATATCTGGCTGAAACAGCAAAATGTTACTGGCTTTTAGACCTGGTTGGTAGCTATCAGCTAGATCAAAAAATCGGAAAAATTCCTTTTCAACTATGGGAACTAAAAGTTAACAAAGATGGCTCTGCAATAGCCACTATGAAAGAAGATTCTGACCTGCCAATCATTGTAAACCAACAAATACCCTATACTGATTTCCCTTTAGATCGAATTAAGCTTTATTTTATTGACAACACATTACTACTCCCTTCTGAATACTGAGAACAAAATTAATAAATATTGAATCCGGAGGACAATAATGAACCAGTTTGAAATGTACAAAAAATTCAAAGTCCGGGTGCAGCTGGTTAGAGAAAGTCAGCCAATGCCTGAAGTTGTTATCAAAAAGCCGAACGATCTTTATATAATGCTTAAAGACGAAGTTAAAAAATGGGACCGGGAAGTATTCTTATCCGTTATGTTAAACGCCCAAAATCAAATCATTGCCATTGATGAAGTTAGTATTGGTAGCCTTACATGTTCTGTTACCCATCCTCGTGAAATATTTAAGTCCGCCATCCTGGCCAACGCTGTTGCTATTATCCTGGTTCACAATCATCCTTCAGGAAATTTATGCCCATCATCAGAAGACCACAAGACTACGATTAAAATAAAGCAGGCTGCTGATATCTTGGATATCGGTTTTCTAGACCATATTATTTTAACTCCAGATGGCTTTAACAGCATATATGCTGAAAATCAAACAAATTAGCTGTTCCCCAAATTTAACACCCCCTCAGACGTCAAAAATGGCGATCTGAGGGGTTTTTTTGCTGTAAAGTATAAGATATGCTGTCTAATGGACAAAAACATCAAACAGGGCAAAATTGGGCTCCGGAGAATATATAAAATTAGACATCAAACACAGTGGCTATACAATCGCTGTATAATGGCTGTATGGTCATTGTATTCCCACTTTTTATTATTTGCTCTTGAAACCTATCTCTTGCACCGGCTCTTCCTCTGAAGTAACCATTAACTTTTTAATCGCCATAAAAATAACTTTAAAATTTTCACTATACGCATTCTCCATTTTTTCAATCTTTATTTGTAGTTGTTTATTGGTGGCAATTATTTCTCTTAATTTTACAAAAGTCCGGACAATTGCAATGCTCACCCCTACTGCCCTTTTACTTCTTAAAACTGCTGAAAGCATAGCCACGCCCTGTTCTGTAAAAACTAATGGTGTCTTTCTTAATCCCATTTTCTCACGATTGGATATCCCAATTTGGGACTTCCAAATTTCCAGCTCCTGTTTATTCAACTGAAACATAAAATCTGCCGGAAACCTATCAATATTTCTCCTTACTGCCCTATTTAATATTCTTGTCTCAACACCATAAAGCTCAGCCAAATCTCTGTCAAACATTACTTTCTTTCCACGTATTAGATAAATTTTATTGATTATTCTTTCTTCCGGAATAATAAGTGATTTTATTTTATCCATAGATTTTTTAATTATTAAACTTTATGCAACCACTGTTTGGCCATTGTATGGCGGTTGTATAATCATTGTATGGCGTGTTTCAAGTTTTAAAACTGCCACCATTTTTTCTTTTTAGGCTCATCTTTCTCTTTCGGAACATATTCAATTGGTTCCGGATCCTTTTTTTTGGCCTTTTTCTCGATTAGTAATATCTGTGATTGCAGTTGATTATTTTTATCTTTCAAGGCCAATATAATATTATTTCTTCTTTGTACTCTATTTCTTTCCTCTTTAATATCTTTGTCTTTCTGATCAATTTTATCAAATAACCGTTTTTTTTCCTCTTTGAAATCAGATGCTAATTTTTCTTTTTCTTCTCGTAATCCCTTAGATTCGGTTTTTAAATAGGATAAAAATTCGCTGTTAGCAGTTTTGCTATCAACTGCTAACAAGTTGCTATCAGGATTGTTAGCAATTTGTTTAGCGGTTTCTTTGGTTTTCTCTTGGTCTTTGCTATTGTTGTTAGCAATCTTGCTATCAGATTTGCTATCAATTTTGCTAGCAAGAAGTTGTTTCAAGTCAACTTTTTCATTGAAAGATTGCTGGTTTATCTTATAAAAAAAGTGAAACTTATCCTTAAAATCATCTTTAAAAAAATCCCGCCCTTCAATTAGCTTACCCTGTTTTATTAATTTAAGCAAATACCGACGAACCGTTATTTCGTCTCGCTCATAATGTTTTGCCAGCTTTCCTATGGTTATAAAATGCTTGCTATCAGATTTGCTATCAGTTGCTATCAAGTTGCTAGCCGTTTTGCTATCAACTGCTATATCATTGATAGTGGGGGAGAGGTTATTCATAATTCTTTATAGAAAAAATAAATTATTTTTAAAGTTATAATAATATCTGTGTTTATTATATGGTTTATTATATGGTATTGGTTCGCCTGTTTGGGCAATTCCACTTGCCGGTTTAGACAGATCCATTTGCCCAAATGGGCAAATGTAATTCCCGTTTGGTCAAATGCAAGCATACCATTTAGTGCGGTCATATCCTTTTTTATTATAATTCCCTGTTTTGACATAACCTTTTTTGATAAGATTATTTAATATCCTTCTTATTTGTTTTTCTGTCCAAAAAGGGAATAAGTCACAAAAAGCCTCAATTGAATTATAGGTCCAAAAACGGCCATCATTAAAATGCTTTTTATTGGCTTTGTTCTTTATGCACCAATACCTAATATTAGAATACATTATTGCTTCTTCTACACCAACCTTCTTAGCCACAACAGGATCGAATCTCATCTTGATTTCTGTATCAGTTTTTGCTCTTTCCTTGTCTTCTTCGTCACGTTTTTTTACGTCCTCTTCCAATTTTTTTAATTTGGTTAAATAGTTTTCCGGTATTTCCATAGGGTGGGGGAGAGTTAGTAATATATTTATTATACTACAAATCCTGTTTTTACCAAAGGCTATATCAAAAACTCACTTTCTCTTTAGCCGTTAACAGCCAGTTAGTTAGCAAGTTGTGCGCCCGTCGGGGTAAGCCTCCGGATTTAATCTGTATTTTATAAAGGAGGATAAACAATGATTTTGCTTTGATGGTGATATATAAAAACCCCCGACCACCTACGTTCCTCCGTTACCCAGGGGTGAAGGTAGGTGGTCGGGGGTATCCCTGACGGGCGCACTCTTTAGCTCGTTATTACTTTAGGTTATCCATACAATGGCTGTATGGCGACTGTATAATGATTATACAATATATAAACAGGTAGTTTAATATAAGGATTATATAGCTTCTAATTTGAATATTATTCAAACAGTTCTAAGGTATTTTCTTTGAAAATTATCCGGCCAAATATTTTCTTCTGCCTTTCTTCAGGGGAGGGGAGACCCTTCATATATTCAGCCTGTTTGGCCTTAATTTCTTCTTCGCTTGGCTCTCGTTTTTCGAATGTTTTTACATTAACCAACCACAGATCTAATAAATATTGCACTCTTTCTTCAGGGGTTTGCTTGAGCCAAGTTTCATAATCTTTCTTTTTAGCAGTAAATTCTTGGCCTTTTTGAATGTTTTGCTCTTTCTCTCTATTCTTATATTGTATCAGCTCTGTTAGGGCTTCGTCAACATAGTTAACGATAGCGCCAAAGTATTCAACTTTATCGGCATACTTAGTTTCTTGTATCCGTTTAATAGCATATTTAGTGATGAACCAGGCTTTTTCTTCTTGGTATTTATCAATTAATTCTTGGGCTCGTTGCAGCTCTTTTTCTTTAGGTTGATACTCGTTTTTGCCTTTAATCAAAAAATGAAATAATTTTACCAGCTGGTCGGCCAGCTTTATTTCTTTAACTCCTTGACTTACCTTTTTAGGCTCTATAATACCGTTAAAAGCCAACTGTCCTTCACCGCCCATCAGTTTCTTATAGGACATATAGTAAGTCTCAAAAACTTCGCCTGGCCACCACTTGATATTGAAATTCTTACCGTTAACCTGGCGTTCAATCTGCCAGTTAGAAATCACCTTGCTTTTTATAAGTTCTTCATGCGCCGGCGACAGCTTTTCCAATATTTTTGATTCATATCGATATTCTCTGATATCCAAAAACTTGCATAAGTCGCTGTAATCTTTCCAGTAAAATTTTCCTCCAGTTTGTCTGATGGCGTAAAATCCCCACCATAACATACCGTATAGACACTTGGCGATCGGATGCCGAAAGCTTTTATAAACTTCATGGTCAATCAGGAATATATAGCCATAATTCAGATTATTCAAAAACCAATCTGACAGCCAAACAAAGTTCTGATTGGCTTTTTCCCCGTCTTCAACTTCAGCCCCATAAACTACTATTTGATCAAATATTTTAACTTCATTACTTAGATATCTTTTGTTTTTCTTTTCGTAAATCCAGCCTTCTGATTTAATTAGGGTTCCGTTCATTCTGGATAGCCAACCTCTAATTTCATGGGTTAACCTGCCATGTCTTGCTTTTCCCATTGCTTTAATTAAATCTTCATTCCGGAATCCGACCGGATTTTCTATTTTTCCGTGTTTAAAATATATATCTTTGAGAATTTTAAAAAAAGCTCGATACATATCGAGATCTGTGGTAATTGGCCGGCCATATTCAACTGAAGGTATAATTGAGACTTTAGTCTTTACCCTTTGTCCATTTCTTCTTTCTTCTCTTTCTAATTTTTTAGTGGTTTTGGGTCGGCCTTTGCTTTTCGAGGTAGGGGAGAAGAAGCCGATTAATTCCAGGTTTCGTTCTGCGCCAATAAGATTTTTAGCCAAAATCAGGGGATCTTGTTGTTTAAAAACAAGGGCGTTTTGGTCTGAATTTAAACTTTGATTGTTTTTATCTTTCTTTTTATTCAATTAATTTCTCTCTCAAAAGAAATTATTATCTATTTGAAATATTAAGTTATTCAATATTGAATTAAAATCAATCTATTATTTTAAAAAAAACACTCACAGCACACTAAGTGTTTTTAATAGATTATAAATAAATTATAACCAAGAAAAAAGTGGTTATAAATCGTATATTATTAAATATTTGCAAGATCATTAATTTCCCCGTATGCTCACAAATATTTCCCCTTACGCTCACAGGGCCTTCCCCGTATGCTCACGAATTCTTCCCCTTACGCTCACAAATCCTTCCCTTAATGCTCACAATAATTAGTTCGTATAGTAACATTAATTTACTAAAAGATTGATTATTTAATTATAAGATAATAGAAAAATAGCATTTGTAAAGGATTCTTCCCCTTATGCTCACAAATTATTTTAGTTAAATTAGACCACGCCTCTTTTTATCCCAGTAGGAGGGACCTGAAGATTCTTCTTCTGGTCTGTCAATTGGGTCTTCGTCGCACTTAGCACAATAATAATCTGACCAAGGAGCAATTTCGTCAGAATGGCAGGCCATGCAAAGTTTGTGAGGTGGGATTATTTTGTTCATAAATTATACAATCATTGTATGGTGAGTATACAATGATTGATACAGACAGTAAAGTGTAGGGAGGGGGAAATCAATGTTTTTATTATATTTATATTCAAAATGAATACTGGCTAAAGAAAAAAGAGAGTAGGGTGTGGGATAGGTGTATCTAAAAAAGAGAAAAATATGTCAATATTTTAGGTCAAGATGCTAATATATATAAAAGGAGTAGTTGGGGTATCACCAACATTTGCGTAAAAATTCACGCTAAGAGACTTACAAATTGAAGAAAACACACCGATTTTTCTATGTGTATTTTAATCAAATCCTATAAAAAAGGCAATAATTTTGTTATGTTTTCGTGAAAATTTATAACTGTAATAACATCTCTTAAATCTAAACTGTCTGGTTAAATCATGTTATCTGTTTATGTTATATGAAGTTAAAGCAATAAATCCTTAGCGTGCTAAATCACTTGAAAATGGGCGATCCCATTATCACTCAAAAATTGTGACTTATTATATTTTAAATACGACTTATTACTTAAGGGTAGATAAAGTACGTTTCTCATCGGTTATTCTTTGATCAAGAAGATATGTTTTATAGGCGTAAGAAGAATAGACAATTAATTTTATGTCTGAACAGATTAATAAAATAGTACAGATAATATTAGAAAATTATACGAATCCTCAATTTAATGTCGATTATCTTGCTTGCAAATTAGGAATTTCTAGATCGTTTTTGCGGGAACTTGTTTATACAAACTATGGAATTTCTGTGCGAAGGTTAATTGAAACGATAAGACTAGAAAATGCAATTAAATTGTTAGCAAACCAGAGTGAAATAATAGAACGAATTCGAGTAAAAACAGGATATGCCTATTCTAAGACATTTCGAACAGCATTTAAAAAGAGACTTAATTATACACCTGAAGAATTAAAAAACATATTTCTAAATGCTGTAGACAAAGATACTGATGTTCAAAATTTAATAAAAATACTGTGGAATAACACCTGCTAAATCTACCGTTGTTTTCAACCCACGAAAACAACCTGCCATTTTGGGTCTTGAAAATGACTGTATTATTAACAACATTGAAAATAAGAAATTTGGATCTGAAAATATAATAATATCTGATTGACAATTGTTTCGATTCTGATTGTGGAACGAATCTGAATTCGTTTTCTAATTATAACACTAGAAATATCAAAGAATTAAAAATGAACTTTAAAAGAGTTGAGAGACACCTCCTTATTATTCTGAATATTTTATTGACTCTTATTGCCTGCTTCTATATTTTTTCTGGCGGGCTAAAGATTATCAATCCTAATCAAATTATATCTACAATAAGATTATTATTTAATCAAGTGTTTGGATATACCCTTTCTCTAAAAATTGCATTAATATTAGTAATTGTATTAATAAGTTGGGAAATTTTATTAGGTTTTCTTTTTTTAGTAAAAATCAAAGTGTTGAAAGTCATAAAGGTATTTTTTATAACAAATTTATTCTTCACATGTATCTCTCATTATTTATATTATTTAGAAGAATTAAAATCTTGTGGTTGTTTAGGATATTTAAGCTCAAAGTTTCAAACGTACCATTTTATCATTTTGTACATTTTTAATATAATTTTAATTATTGCAGTATTTTTTTTGCCCCGAAGATACAATGATAATAGTTCTGGTCACGTTAGTTTATAAGACTGGATTATATAAAGCCGTGTTGACTTGAAAGGAGGACATTATGAGTAAAATTAAAAAAACATTCTTATTGTTGTTGTTCATAATTGCTGTAACAATTAGCACAGATATGGTTGCCAATTCTGCAGAGACTTATAGATGGCATTGTAATTATTGGGAACCGTGGGAACTTTGCTCAAGCAGTTCTGATGGATGTATAGCTGTGAGAAATCAAAGCTGTGAGATAACCTGTGATTTAGGCGATCCTATCGATTGTACAATTGAGTAAAACTACAAGTAAAAATAATTATTAATGCACCAACCAATCAACACGGCTTTTTAAAAAAGGGTAAATGAAAATATTTGGAGGTAATATGTCTAAAATAAAAAAAACATTAATAGTTTTAGTTGTTTTATTTATTACATTAGTAATTACTGGATTAAGAATAGGTACATTATATTCAAATTTAACTATGCCATCTTTCAAGTTACAGCTTAATGATGGTAATTTTATTGAAAATAAATCTGTATTAGGTTTTAGAACAAGTTTTATTTTTATTACATATTTAAATTCTTATTCGTATTCGATGCTCAGGGAATTAATACTTATAAAATCAGATTCTGACAAAATAATCATAATAAATAAAGACTTAAATAATAATATAAAAACAAGCAAAAAAGAAAATATTTACTTAGTGCAAGCAGATTCTTGGGATCAATTAAAAAGTGAGTTCAAAATTCCTAATTCTGAAGAAAATATGATTCTTGTTTATAATTCGAATGCAGAGCTAGAACAATCTTTTAATTTAAGAGGAATAGCAAAAAGAAAAATACTACAATATTTTAAAAAATATGATGAAAATAACAAAGGAAATATTAAGGACTTGTGTTCAAATATTGAAAGTGCTTTAAAAAAATCGCAAAATGGCTATTATTATTTTACAGATAACTTGTTTTCTTCTTGTACATGTTTTGATATTTTTTTAGATATAGAAAATATTTGTTTTAAAAGAGATGATAAGCTTAATTTATATTTAATCGGTAAATGGAAACAAGCTGATATCGATAATGTATTAAAAGAAAGAAATTATAGAGTAAATATAAAGAAGGCCGATTCAGAAATTCAGAAAATATTTTCTAACTGGAATTCAGAAATTAGGATACCTTATTTTAATTTTATTGTAGTTAAATTAGATGAAAATATTAGTGTGTTCCCTATCCTAGATAATACTGATTATAAGAATTGGACTAATTATAAAAAAAAATCAAACCTACAGTAATTCATAAAAAATGGAGATAGAATAATGAGATTTATTGTTATATTTATTATATATTTAATGACAATAATTGATTTATCACCTCTTTTTAGTCAAGAAAATGGTTTAATCCTGTTGAAAAGCTTTCCCGATCTGAAATCTGTTAAAGCCAAAGATTATCTTGCTCATCCATATGATCTTGTTATGTACAAACAGTATTATATAGTAACAGATGCAATGGAAGCCTGTTTGAAGGTTTTTTCAACTGATGGTGATTTAATTAGAGTTATTGGTTCAAAAGGAAGGGGGCCAGGGGAACTATTAAATCCATATGTTTTTACTATTGATAAAAAAACAGGTATTATCTATTGTTATGATCCGGATAATAAACGAATATCTTGTTTTAATTTTAACGGTGAATTTTTAAAAGTAATCAAGTCAAGCATTTCAATAATTGACTTGCAATTTAATAATGGGAATATTTTTACAGCTTCCTATAATAACACAACCAGAACCCTTTTTTCTATGTTTGAGACAACTGGTACATTAAAGAAGCAATTTGGAGATTATTTTGATCCCAAAATTGAAGGAAAACGTTATGGCCGTTTTTTATATAAGGATGTTTGTTTTGATGTTAATGATGACAGCTTATATGTGTTTTACGAACGCTTACCATTAATTCAAGTTTATAATAAATATGGTGAGTTAGTACGAACAATAAATATTCGAATAAAAGAAATTCAGGAACTATATGATAGGAATATTAAAGGAGCTGGAGAGAAAAAGGGGGGCAGAATACCGATCTATAAATGGATATTTGGAGCGCAGATTTCAAATAATAAGATTTATTGTTATTCACCTTGGGAATTTGGTTGTACTTTAGTTCTTGATCTAAATGGTAATCTAATTAAAAAGATAAACTTTTCAGGAAATCCACCAAGAAGCTGGTTAAGATTGCAAAAACTAGTAGAGATCGTTGATGATAAACTTGTTTTTTTAGATCTAGAAAATGCACAGGTAAAAATATATATAGAAAAAAATTAGTTTATTAGAATTTCAAATACAAGAACCAGATACTGTAGCATATCTTTTTATTAGGGTATCACGAACATTCGTGCGTAAATGTACGCTAAGGCATCTTAGGTTCGATCATCCAATGCCTGATTTAACTCTTCTCTCGTAATCCGGGCATACTGAAGCGAATAAGCCGCATTTTTATGCCCTAGCTGTCGTTGCACGGCTTCCACATTACCGGTTTTTTCTATTAAGTACTTACCGACTCCGTGCCGGGCGCTGTGTGGCGTTTTGCCGGTGACATTTGCAGCATCACAGACGGCATTCCAGATGTCGTTAATGGCGTTGACACTCAGACGACCATGGCCATTCAGCTTACCAGTGGCCGGCAAGAACAGGGCTACCGATCGTTTATAAGTCTTGGCATCCCGCGATCGTTCCTCTTCTAAATAGTCTCCAATGGCAGCAAGCCCCTCACGGCTAATTTGATATATATGCTCGACTCCGCCCTTTTCCTCGGTTCGGATAGTGCGCTCAGCAAAGTTTATGTCATCAACATTGATTGAGATCACGGCTGCCCGACGCATACCGGTTTCAATCAAGGTATAAACAACCGCTCGATTGCGATACGGCCGATAGCATTTCCGCTGTGGTCGTTTGCCTGTGTCACGATGGCGGTGCCGGTCTTTAGAACGGCCACCGACTTCCCTCAACAGGTCCGCAGAATCAAGTAGCCGGCGACGCTCGGTCGGGGTAATCGCACGGTCGATGCTTAACAGGCTGGTGGTAGCGGCGAGTTTAATTTTTGCCATAGGGTTGCCCAAAGGAAAGGGCCGGTGTTTGTCGACCCACCTGACAAATGTCTTGAGGTGAGCCAGGATCCGGTTTCCCGTGCGGTCGTTCCAGCGGCGTTTGTCATCTGAGGTGGTCTCTTTTTGCAGCCGGATCTTAAAAGCCTGGGACAGCCTCGGAGTCCAGTTCGCAAGTTTGTCGTTGCCCGCCTCTTGAAAAAAAAAGTTAAGAAAGGTGGCCAGGTCCCGGCGTTGTACTTTCCGGGTCGACGCTTGCGTTGTCACTTCGAACTGAAAATAGGCCGCCATCCAAGCCGCCAGCGAGTCGATCTTCTGATTGACCACCACCAAATCCCGTCCCAAATTATATCGTAAGGTATTTTGTAGCGCTTTTTTCGCGGTTTTGGGCATAGATTTAGCCTTAATGTTAACATATTACCTTACGAAAGATACATTTCGTAAGGTAATTTGTCAAGAGGTAAATAATTGGTTTGTTTTTGAACCTCATATACTTTGTTATATGGTGTGTTTGCCCCGTATTTTAAACATTTTTGTGTCTATGATGAATTCTAAATCTGTTGTGTCTAACCAACTATTAACATCCTTTAATAGATCAAATATGACTTCGGTATAATGAAATATCAGTTTGTCGTTTATTTTGTAATATTTAAGACACTTCTCTAAGTTATATTTGGGAATATCTCCGAAGTCATGAACCACAAATTTATCTCCATCTATATGTTTTAATAGCATGTGTCTGTCGGGGAATTTTTTATTTTCTGGGTTCATATCTATCCCACTCTGAACTCTATAGTCTTTTGCAACATCCCCTGTCTCAACATATAACTTTTCTATTTTTTGAATTATTTCAAGGGCTCTTAAACTTTTCAGAATACTAATAACGGATATGATTTGCTCATCTTCCATCTTTTCAAGAATGAACGGGTTTTTCAGTAATTCGTGTAAACCTTTTTCGCTTACTTCCCAATGTTTAAAAACTTGAAAACCTAAATATTTGTTCGCTTTGAGCTGATGCTCTATCTCTTCTTTTTTAAGTGAGAGAAATTTATTAACAGCCTTGTTCGAGAAATCTTTTTCTTCAAGTGTATATACTATTTTTTGGAGTTGATTTAAAATCGATAGTAATTCGCGGTCTACCTGCATTTTTGCATAATCAAAAATTTCTTTATTCAATTTTTTATGAAAAAAAGATTTTGCTGTTTCATAGAAAAAATATAGTAATGGTAAAGCGAAAAAAGCCGCTGCAATATTGATAAGCAAATCATAGAATCTTTTGTCTAGGAAAGTAGCCAGAAAATAAAAAATTCCACCTGTGATTATGGCAGCAAAGTATGGCAATGATTTTAGTAATTTCTTTTTAAACATATAGCTGTTTTAAAGTCGAAGGAGCAAACATTTCACATAACTGATTTCTTCCGGACTGTGTTGAGATGTAGGATAATTTTTTAATATTCGTAAATACCCTAATTCAAAACCGTAACTTTTTGTTCAAATGTGCCCGCTCGTCCGTAAGGGCCTAACATGGAAATCAGCTGTCTTGTGGAACGGCGAAGCCGCGGAACAAGGTCAACTGGATTGTCTTGTTATGGAATTATTACAAATGGAGGCAAACTTTCTTCAATTATTTGATTTTCTTTATAACTATATAAACAAGCATTTACACGATCATTTCTTTTGCAGTAAGAAATAGTTAATCCATATCTATATTCATAATCTGAATCATTCATAAAAGCTTTAATTTTTCTTATATCATGAGTTGAAATATCATCCTTTTTCGCTTCCACAACAAGAATGTTGATCTTTTCGCTTCCATCTTTTCGATTATGGATAATGATATCTGGACGGAGTTCTTTTTTCTGTCCATTATCATATACAACCTTTTTAGGATTACTGCCTTTTTTATTAAATTCAATATCAACATATAAATTTTCTATCTTATGCTTAGAACAAAATTCAGTGATGTTTTTTTGCAGGTAAAGAGCAAACCTATGATTAATACACACCTCATGTAATTTTCTTTCAAGATCAGAGTTATCATCCATCGGAAGGGAAAATATAGGTTTATCTATATTGATAAGATCACGTATTGAATTTGAAATAATTTCTTTTATTGTATCATAATTGACCATGCTATTTTTCCATAACGATTTCGTAATAAGGGTATCACCAACATTTGTGTAAAAATTTATAGGGTGTTCAATAAACGAACGTTTATTGTACACTTAAAAGCTTAGCTAATTTAAGCACAAAAATCAAGCGATATTTCACACCCCTTTATTGTACACCCCTATTTTGATGAAAACACAAAATTACACACTTGGTAAAAGTGTGTAATGGATATTTATTGATATTAGTTTAAAAAGATAAAAAGAATTTTACATTTCACTGTCAAAATAGCAATAAATACCTATTTCACACAAGAGATTTTTTACACTTCTGACAAAGTGTAAAAAGTGTGACTATGATTAATTTAAATAAGCATAATCATTATAATAGCTAATTTTTACAAAAAAAGAAACCCAGAGAACAAAATGTTCTTGCATTATAGAAAATTTATGTTTATTCTTTATTATGAAACTCAAAATAAATTTTATTTATCAATGATGAGTAGTTTTATAACGAAATCAAAATTACAAGAATTAGGAAGTAAATTAATTAATTCTCCGTATGAAGCAAGTAAGGATTTGCGGAGGTTCCAGGACGAGTTAAAGAATATTCCTGAAGAAAAAATGAATGAACTAGATGATTCACAAAGATTTTTTATATATTTTTTTGATATCTTTATTGATGACTTGTTTTATAATTTGTCTGGTGATCATCCATATCAAAAAAATTTGGAGATTACTTTAAGAGAAACATGGCGAGACATTCTAAAAAATGTGGGCGGATCTATATTGAAAATAGCTGACAAACTTGATTTAGATGACTATAGCTCTTATCACAAGGCATATGCATCTATGGTGTCATTTTACCTTAATAAAATCAATTTCCTTGACAAGAAACTAATGGAGAACTAAAGTTAATGAATAATTTTTATATTGCCAAATACGGAATTGTAATGGCGATATTATTATACGTTCTCAGATTACTTATAGAAGGGGCCTCAGGAGATATTTCACGAAAAGAGATTTTTAATAGAAGTTTGAGATTTGGAACCGATCTATGTTTTTTTGGCATATCTTTTTTTTCTGTGGCTGCAATGCGCGCCTACTCTTTTAGTGGTCAAGGCTTAACGACAGGTTATGATGAATGGATAATTGATTTTTCTAATAGCAAAAATATTAGTGAGGGTGCGGTTATAATCCCAACAATGATCGTTTTATTTATTTTACTCATGTTGTCAGTTCTTATATTTAGGTCGCGCAAAATTGTGGGACCACGAAGAATAATTACACGACACAAAAAAATATTTATGATGAGTGGTCTTATAGGAATTAATCAATTGATTGGAATAGCTGTCTTTATTTTTGGTTTATTAATGCTATAAATATTTAAATTTGGAGCAATCATGGATTTATTAATCGAATTCCTTAAAAATATTGGGGCACTGAACTTATTTATTATCGCTCTTGTTGTCGGGATAACAGCGACGATAGTTAGTTATATTTTTTTAACGAAAGAGAACAAACCCATTCCCGGTGCACTTATGACAGGATATGGAAGCAGTTGGTGGCCATTAGTTAGTGGGGGCGCTTCCAATAATTATTTTGATCTTGACAAGTTTCTTTCTGATCCTAGTAATAAAAATTTGGCGTTAGATGCTTATACGGGATTGATTGATGAGGCTATAGAGAAATTTGGTCATATTGATCTGCTAGCTTTTATTTTACGTGAAGTGGGCCCTGTTGGTGCACTGCCATTAAAAGAACTTCTTGTTTCAAGAACGGGAATACCGGCAGTAATTGTAAGGACCCAAAAAAGGTTGACAAAAGCAGCAATTAAAGGAGCTGATTTGTATAGAGGGCAAAAGGTGTTAATTATTGGTGACGTTGCAACTACTGGTAGAGGATTAATCAGAGTTAAAAAGAAACTTGTTAAGTTTGGAGTTGAAATTCCAGCAGCATTAGTATTTTTAGCAAGAAAAAATAAGGCTGCTATAAAAGCTGTGCTTGATGGAACAGAGATAATATCATTTATAACCATGGAAAATTTGGAACGTATGTTGGGTCAATTGGCAATCGAAAAAAAACGACAGCAACTTAAAAAACATGTAAAAGATAAATCAAGATCTAAAATTATTATTAAATTCCTAGAAAAAAAAGTTGAGGACGGTTTTACTCCAGATAAAATAGAGGATAAAATAGAGGAAATATTGAAATCAGATCCACAAAAATCAAAAATAGAGGAAATAATTGAATTATGAATTTTACATTCACCGATAAGCTCGTCTCCTTGATTAAAGCTAAAAGAAGTCATGTTTGTGTCGGTCTTGATCCTAGAATTGAAAATATACCAAATAACCTAATTAATAATAGTTTAAAGAAAGCCGGGAAAATACCAGAGTTAGTTGCGGAAGCATTTTTTAGATTTAATCAAAAAATTATAGATGCTGTTGCTGATCACGCATGTGCAGTGAAAGTTCAAATTGCATTCTATGAACAATATGGACATCTCGGTATAAAATGCTTTGAAGAAACCATTAATTATGCAAAAGAAAAAGAATTGATCGTTATTGCAGATGTGAAACGTAATGATATTGGATCAACAGTTAAGGCTTACTCAACAGGTTACTTAGGACGTTGTGTAGTACAAGGAATCGAATATAAATCTTTTGATGTAGATTGTATAACAGTGAATCCTTATCTAGGCTCTGATGGCATTTTACCTTTCATAGAAGATATTAAAAAATATTCAAAGGGAATATTTGTATTAGTAAGAACATCTAATACGTCTGCTAAAGAACTTCAAGATCTAAAAGTAGGAAAGAAAAATGTTTATGAGATGATAGGAGAGTTAGTTAATAAATGGGGCCAAGGAACTGTGGGACAGCGAGGATATCATGCAGTAGGTGCTGTTGTTGGTGCAACATATCCTGAAGAAGCGAGGAAATTGCGAACATTGATGCCTAATATTTATTTTCTTGTTCCCGGTTATGGTGCACAGGGTGCCACGGCAAAAGATGTTGTTGCTTGTTTTAATAAGGATGGATTGGGGGCCATCGTAAACTCTGCGCGAGATATTATCTTCGCATATCAAAAGGAGTCTTGGAAAAAACAATTTTCAGAGTATCAATTTGATGAAGCTGCTAGGGCAGCAACAATACAAATGAAGGAGGAGATAAACTTAAGCCTGAGGAATGCAGACATTCTATATTTTTAAAGCAAAATAAACCGCTCTTATAAGAATAAGAACGGTTTGTGTTTAGGATTTTTTTTAACAACAATGGCTTCAATTGCGCCATAAATTATCCAAAAAAGAAATACAAGAAGTGCTGGAAAAATAATCTGAGGTAAAGTGAATAATTTAAAAGTTATATATAATCCTATGAGAATTTCTTTGAATATTTCCTCCATTTTTACCTCCTTTAATTTTGGGGAGAACCTTTTGTTTTCTTTAGTATACAACACGTTCTCTATAAAGTCAATAAAATTTTTGAAATAGAGGTAAAGTGGTAATGAGAAAAAAAATAAAATCTAAAAAAATCGGACAATTTATAAAAGAGATGCGAGAATATAAAGGAATGAAAATAACAACTCTTGCAGAAAAGGCTGGAACAACTAAAGGATATATATCAGAACTAGAAAGCGGGAAAAAAGATAAACCAAGTTTTGATTGGATAAAAAAAATAGCCAATGCTTTAGAAGTAACAATTGAGTATTTTACAAATAATAATTACACTTCTATTTCTGAAGCGGCGAAATTGGAAAGTCTTAAACTTTTTTGCGTAACTTATAATATTCCACATGCAGAAAGAATAAAAATGGGTTATCTGTGTCATAAAAATAGTGGTTATGAAACCGTTAATGGTTGGAAAATATTTTTGGAGTCACTTAAACTTATGAAGGAATTCCCTAAAAAACTTTTAGGTGCTCAAAAACAAGAAGTTCTTTTTCCTGATTAGTTCAACTTATTTATCTATAATGACTAACTATATTACAAAAAATTGGACGAGTAAATCTATAAAGAAATTCATTGCTCTGAATGGCGGGGGAGATCCACGAGAAATAATACAAAGAAAAATAACCTCACTATTAGAAAAAACAACCATTAATTCACTACCTATTAATCCTACACGTATTATAAATTATGTTGGAATAAAAAAAATTATTTACACGAGAAAAGCAATCTCTGGTGCGCTTATTGCCAACCCTAATGGCCATATAGTTTATATTAATGCTAATTATTCTGCGAGAAAAAGAAACTTTGTTTGTGCACATGAAATTGGACATACATTTTTTCTTGTTCAAAATTCACCTGTTAATAAATATGATAAAACAGTGGGTTTTCATCATATCGACAACGAAGAAGAGTATCTATGTGATTTTTGTGCAGCAGAGATTCTTATGCCAGAAAAATATTTTTATCCAAAAATTTTAGGATGTAAACCGAATATTAACTTAATAAAAAAACTTTCTTTAGAATTTAATACATCAATAGCCGCAACAGGAATTCGTTTAATCAATACTAACATACATAAAAATATTATTATAATTTATTGGAAATCATATCCAAGACCAGGTTCAGAGAAAAAACTCAGAGTTTTGTGGTCAGCAACTCCATCAAAATTAAGAAAATATATTCCCAAATTTGCAACTCCTAATACAAAATCTGAAGTAATTTTAGAAGCATATGAAAGTAATCAAATTATGTCCGGCATAGAAAAGTATAAACTCGGTAACCTGAAGGGTGAATATTTCACAGAAGCATTACCTTTATATGAAGGCGATGAAAGAGGCGTTTTTTCTTTGGTTACTTTAAACAATTAAAAGTTATTTCATATATGTTCGCTGTATAAATGATGGAGATAAAAGATGTCACAAATTAAAAAATCTAAATCAAAACATGATGCTGAAGTTAAAAAAATTGCAAAAGAATTAGAGGAAAAAGGATTTGAAGTTAAGGCAGACCTCCCTGGTTTTTCAAAACCTGATACTATTCAAGGTTTGCGTCCCGATATCATTGCTAAAAAAGGAAAGCAACAAAGAATAATTGAAGTTGAAACGCCAGAGTCTTTAAAAAGTGCAAGAGATTTAAAACAACAGGAGGCTTTTAGGAAAGAAGCAAATAAACGTAGGAACACTACATTTCGTAGAAAAGTTACAAATTAGGGCATCACTCATTTTCGCGTAATTTTTCACGCTAAGGATTTACTCTCCCAATTATCACAGATGAATATATGTTTTTATAACCTCCAGCAAATCTCTAGGTAAATTATTGGTTAATTTTTCTTTCAATTCCCGCTCTTGATCAATGGGGATATATCTGATTTCTTCCGGACTGTGTTGAGATGAAGGATAATTTTTTAATATAGATGGATTTTTATTTATCATAAGCGATCAAATTAATTTCATAATTGTATAACCATTATACAACAACCAAACAATTATTACTACATAGACCTTAAAAGATCTAAAATCTGTTCAGGAGATTTTTCTCTAAGCAATGCTAAAGATGCCCGGATTAGTTTGCTTTGATCGGCTTTCAGTGTTCTTGATAATCGGTTCACTGATTGAACCGTTTGTTTTAACCAGTCTAAATCCACCACTTCAAAGTTTACATTTGTCGCCCTATATTCCGTCACCTCTGAAGTAAAGGTTTCTTTGATAAAACTCTTGTCATTATCCTCAACCGGCCTGGTCTGTCGTTGGACCAGTTTGGTTGGTTTACTTTTGAATTTGTCTAATTTTGTCATAAGGCTAAAATCTCATCGGTTAATTGCTTATAATTCTCGCTACCCCTGCCCTTGGGATCAAAGTTAAAAATAGGTTCCTGGGCAATGCGCGCTTGGTTTAATGCCTCGCTTCTAAAGATTCTGGTTTGGAACATTTTATCTTCAAAATCCTTCAGCTGGTCCAAAATGTATTGATTGGTCGTCTTGTTTCTAGAATCCATCATAGTTAGCAGAATTCTGTAATTATCAAATTTCCCGCCTTTCAGCTGTTCAATGGTATCTAACAGATCGGCAATGCCGTCCAGCGAATAGCGGCTCATCTGGCAGGGAATGATTAAAAAATCAGCGGCATATATGGCGTTAACCGTTAACACGCCCAGGTTGGGCGGACAGTCTATTATAATATAACTATACTTGTCTCTGACCGGCTTAAGACATTTGGACAGAATTTGTTCCCGGTATATTTTTGTATAAAGCTGTTCTGCCGATGTCGACAACCTAATGTCAGAGGGAACGATATTAAGATTGTCTATTTTAGTCTTAATTGCCACATCAGCGATCTCTAATTGTTGATCAACTAAAATATTTTTAATTGATGGCTGACCTCTTTCAAGCTCCATCCCTAAACCAACGGTGGCGTGGGCCTGGGGATCCAAATCAATCAGCAATGTTTTCTTACCGCTTTTGGCCAAACCGCAAGACAGCTCAATGGCCGTCACAGTTTTGCCGGTACCGCCCTTTTGATTGCATGAAGCGATTATCATTAATCATTTTCCTTTAGCATGTTAAAAAAATATGTGTTCTAATTATACAATGACCAGACAGCCATTATACAACGACTGTATAGGATAATTATAAAAATAAAAAACAATTGGACAAAAATCCAGAAAAAGACGCAGCGCAATTTTTAACAAGTTATAAGAAAAGAGTAGTGAGCACAGTTTCACGAATGTGAATCTGCGCGAACGGTTTTATAGGATTGGGGGCGGAAGCGTTGTTTCCAGTTTCCAGGAAACTACGCCGGGGTTGAGTGGTAAACGTCAAATAATGAATTATCGTTAAAATGAATTCTCCTCAAAAAAGCCGGACCACAAACATATAAGCTAATAAATAAAGTCGCCCTACGGGGCGATTTTGGGCTAATTTTGTTTAATCTAAAAAGAATCTTATAAGAACAATAAAAATTTTTATTATATGGACTATCCAGGATGGAATTTTTATTCCTTCTTTATCAATATCTTGGCGTCTTAAAATATTTTTATAACAGAACTCTATACAGTGATAGATATATTCTGGGACATATATTTCATCTTCTGGCTCGTAATCATACTTTTTTATTGGGATTAAATTTTTCTTAGATGGTTTTTCGTTATTATTTTTGTCTTTAAATTTATTCTTACTCATTATTTCTCCTGATTGCTATTTTATGCTGGCCACCAAGAGAATAATGAAAATACGACTATGGTGGCAAGCGTCTAAATTGTTTGATTTGAACTGTTGGAAAATTTGCAACAAAAAGAGGAATAATTTTTCTTTTCCATATTGATCTTTCTATGAAAAATTTTACTTCTGGAATAATATATCCCTTTAAATTTATATAGAAAACTATTGCCTTAAATAATCTTATTTCTTTTAATATTGATACTATTTTTTCAATAGATCTTTTTGCGCTATTCTTTAAATGCTCGATCTCATGAATGTACTTTTGGAGAAAGCCAATATCTTCAAAAACTGATATTGCATTTTCAATTCCTTCCCCTACTTTTTGTTTTAATTCCTTTAATTTTTTGTAAGCATCTTTATCATAAATTTTGTATTTAAATATTTTTACTTTTAAATGTTCTAGTTCTTTTTGTGTGGATATCAAATTATTGACAGAAGCTCTTACATTGTAGAGTTTTATTTCTCTAAGAATTTTTTCAATATGTTTAAAAGAATCAATTCTGTTTTCAAATTCTCTATGTAAAGAATATATTGCTCCGTCGGCTGTTATACTATTAAATTGTTCATCGATCGGGTTGTTATCAAGGTAATTTGTGAGATAATCATTTGAAATTTTTGGCTTTTTATTAGAAAGTTCAAGTTCATACAAAACATTTGGAACTATCTCTTCTTTTAATTGTTTTTTTTCATCAGTAAATGCTCTAACCATATTCATTGTACTAATGTTAATTAAGATATCTTTAACTTCGACAAATGAAGGCAATCTATGATAACAAAGTGTTTCCTTCACAAAATCAACCGACATTGACGGTAGTCTATGATCTTTCCACATTTCAGTTGAACTAATAGCTATCATTTAAATTAACACCTAATTAAATTCTTGGAGAATTTAACGCCGCATAAGAATAAACTTTTTCAGATACGACTTCTTCATTCTCTTCATTTCTTACAACAACTACTAATTCTCGATTTGGTTCCAAAACTTTTATCGAAGGTTCTAATAATTGAAGCAAGCGAAGCACAGTTTCATTTTTTTTCCATCCGAGAATTTCATTTATCAGTTTTAATGTTTCATTCGCTTTGGGAGTGAATTTAATAATATAATGTGTTGATTTTTCTTTTTTATTTTCCATCTTAATATGCCCTGTTTTTATAACAGTAATTATAACAATATTTATAACATATAATATAATAATTATTTTTTTATTGTCAAGGAGTTTTTTTATATAACTCAATTTTCCAGGAATCTACGCCTGGGTGTTGAGCCAGTAAAAATATTGGAGATTAAAAAAAGGAAACAGTCTTTGCCCAGTCTGTCTCCTTTTAAATTTTTATAAGCAGGAAAAAATATTAATCGTAATGCACTAAGTTAACCTCTCGCTCAAATCCCACTCCTAATTTTTCATCGGCTTGTTCAATATAGTCCTCAACATTGTCAAGTCTTCTATCAACTCGTTTATAATTTTCAGAAATAGATTTTTGTTCGGTTAAAATAATATCCAACTTTTTTGAAAGCTTATCATTACTGGTAAGAATTTCATCTTTCCATTTTGTCATATTATCTTGTAATCCATCAACCTTTTTATCTATTTTAATATCTAACCTGGTAATCTCCTTTGCAAAATCACCTCTTAATTCTTTAAAGTCTTTTTTAGTAGCCATTTCTTTTCTGATGGCTTTAAATTCTTCTTTGGTGGCCATTTCTTTTCTAAGTTTCTCAATGTCTCCTTTGGTGGCTGGTTGGTTGTAATTTGATTTTATCATATACTATTAGATTAACAGGTAATAGAAAATTGTCAAATTTCTCACTTCACATCAAAATTGCAAATTACAGATGAGACTTTCTAAAATTAGATAAAATCAAAATGTCGAGTTCCATGGCTTCGCCTTTTTCTTTTTGCAATTTGGCTGCATCTCTTAAAGTATCTGAAACAGCAAAAGCACCATAGTGATAATCTTCAATGCTTGTATTGTCATCAAGTAAAGCATGTTGCATAAGTCCAACTATAACTGGCCATATATTATCGCGTGGAATTTTTTCTACCAATTGATTAAATAAATTTTTTGCCTCTTGAGCAATGTCCTTAGTTTTTGTCGCCATCGATGCCTCCTTTTTTGTTGATTATAACTTGAAAGGATTTTTTTCATATATTAGTGAATTAAGTTTCTTGATTTGTTAATTTAATTTCCAATTCAATATTTTTATCATGTAACTGTGCATTTTTTATGAACAATTCAACCAAGCAGTCATGTTGCCAGTTTAGATAATTTTTCATTGTTAATTTGATATTCTCATCAATTTCTAACCGGTTGATGAGAAAAAACATTTTCTTTTTTTTGTTTTCAAGGAACGATTTTGCTGAAAGTTCATGTAATTCAGAAATTGCTTTCTCAAACGTTTTTGTTTTATTTTGATGGCCGGAATCGTTGAGATTTACAATCGTTTCGGCAAGGTTTGTTTTATATTGGTTTAATTCCAAACCGGATAGGTATTTTAAGCTTTCAAAAGCCTGTATTGGTGTTGGTAAGGTGTTCATTTTTATCCTCCAAGATTTTTAAAGATGATACATGCCTTGTTTTTGTTATCCATTTTACAGGAAAAGCAAAAAGCTATCAAATTTGGACAGAAATTTAGTGAGCACAGTTTCACGAATGTGAATCTGCGCGAACGGGTTCATGGGATTGGTGGCGGAGGCGTTGTTTCCGATTTCCAGGAATCTACGCCGGGATTGAGTGGCAAACTTCAAACAAAGAATCATTGTTAAAATAGATTTCCATTAAAAAAGCCCGACCAAACATATAAACAAATAAAAAACGTCGCTCTACGGGGCGATTTTGGGCTTATTTTATAATAATGTTCTTGACATCAACAATTTCTTTGATATTTTATAAAATAATAAAAAAGTCATAAGAATCATTAACGCACATTTACGCACATGCTTAATGCCCTTTATTCAAAATGTAGGTTTTAATTAGTAACGTGATACCCTTTTTAGGTAGAAAAACTTAAATGACTATTTTTTATATTCTTAAAATATTTATTATTTTGGTGGTAGCACTGCTACCAGTTTCAATTTTGATACGCGACTGGAAATATAACGATAAACGAACACTTCAACATCATAAATATACACGAGCTATTATCATGATCTGGATTGTTTTTGGTTTTATAAATGTCATTGTTGTACCAATTATTGATGATGAAATATTCAAAAGGGAATTAAACGAATTAAAACCACAAATAAAAATAGATATTCAAGAAGCTACTAATCAATTAACTATTACTTTTGAATCTTCTAAATTAAGCAATCCAGTAATTGATGATTTATTCTTCAAATTCGATATATCATGAAAACTAAAAGAAGTAATAATAACAGATAAGCAGAAAGATGATAAATGTGAGATTCATTCTACATTTTTAAGAGGTGTAGATAATGACACAATAGCTGAGACTGTCCATCTTTTTTGTAAGACTACATTTCCTCAAGGATTTATTAGGGCAATTATTAAATTTTCTCCGACGATTATTAGGCCAATTCCTGGAAGTGTGGAATTGGGTTATGACGATATGTTATATATGCCTTTAATGGATTTACACAATTATTCACGAATTTTATATACTTGGAAACACAAGGGCGAACCAATTTTAGAAACAAAAGATTATGATTTTTCATCGCTTGATTATATAAAACTTGATGATAAAAATTTATTGAAGACTAAGCGACATGAAGATTTCTATATAAGAGTGAACCCACCAAATCTAAATAATATTCTTGATTCTTTGAGATCAAAATGGTCTAATGAATGGTTGTCTGAAATGGAATGGCAAAGAAGAAATTGGTAAAGCTGAACAAATAATTATGATGAGTGCTGACCTGCATAAGCATGTTGGGGTTTTTTGCCCAACCCAGGGTATCACCCATTTTCGTGTAATTATTCACGCTAAGGATTTATTGTTCTAACTTCATATAAAATTGACAGTTAACATGGTTTGACAAGACAATTTAGATTTAAGTGATGTTTTGAATTCTATATTTTTTCACTAAATTATAACGAAATTATTGCATTTTTTATAGGATTTGATTAAAATACACATAATTTTGTAAAATCAGCGTATTTTTTTTGCATTTTACGTTTCTTAGCGTGAATTTTTACGCAAATGTTGGTGATACCCTTGTACCAAGATATAGCACAGGGCTTAATGTTTGTAAGTTAGTAATGACTTAGGACTTTTTAGCCCCTTGACCTTTAGGTTTTGACTGTCTTTTTCGAGCAGCCTCAAGACCATTTTTGAACGACTCTTTACATTTGGCCTCTACGTATTTCACCAATTCTTGTTCAATACGATCAATTGGTGTATTGGCATAGACTTGGTGAATATCTCTTCCGATTGAATCTAAATAAGACATATGAAAGTATGTATCCAGAGAATAGTAGATATCCTGCTGGATTGAAGTGATAATTCGACTTTTAGAGAAGTCATGGCCTTCGCCTCAACCTCTAAAATAAAAAAACATAGAGGGATGGAGTAAGCAAATACCCCGATGTAATCGGGGTATGCAGGTCAAGTCAAAAGTTGATTGTGCGTTCCCGACAAAGTCGGGATCCACATTCAGCGTTGACGCTGTGTTGT
>SDBS01000800.1_pt1 | contig 31518 bp, 41 predicted proteins | sample 2277091 | NCBI WGS metagenome assembly SDBS01 (sample SAMN10404972, study PRJNA504765) | marine sediment metagenome | isolation source: marine sediment core GS10_PC15, 163 cmbsf | place: Arctic Ocean: Southern Knipovich Ridge | collected 2010 | reverse complement strand
ACCTTTTTCTGATTGTCTGTGTCTTCGGTTGTATTCTTTGAATTTTTCTGGGTTATCCCCATACCATTTTCTACCGTAACAACGTTTGCATAATCCATTTGCATAGTGTTTTTTACCGCAACAGGTTTTCATTCTTCCACTATCTCTACTTTTAATCGGATTTTTTTACCGGCATAACTCTGCGGAAGAATAAGCCTTTTTAATTCTAAACAACAACCCCAACTTTTGCCATTACGACTAGAACTAGTAAGCCGTTCAATGTATCCTTCTGAATCAATTTTCATTTATTTTCTCCATGCCTCGCAAGTAGCTAAATTTTTGCAGCCAGTACCTTTACCAAAAGAAGAACAATACAAAAGGTCTACGTACATTCCGCCGGTGTCTTTATCAGTTAGTTCCGGGCATTTGACTTCTCCTTCAGATTGTTTCTTAAGTTCCTTTGCTACTCGATCTGTTACACTTGCCATTCTTTTGAAAGAGTCTAGTTGCATTTGTTGTTTTTCTTTATTTGTTGGTATCATTTGTACTTCGTACCTTTTTTGTTGGGACGAGGTTGAAAAAGTGTTTTATCCAATCTATTACATGGGAAGGACTAGTGCATTCAATACAATAACCAATAGTATCTCTTCCTTCTTTTTGGGCAGATTCCAATTCTTTAAGCCATTCTTCTGCTGCTTTTTGGAATTGGCCTTCTAAGATAATTCCGTGTGCGTCTTCTTCGCTGGTTATGTTTAAGATTGTTTTTAATGTTTTTAGTTTCTGTTTTTCATTGAATTCATCTTGTGCTCTAATTTCTTCGTTCTTAATATTAGCTTCATTTTCAGCCTCCATTCCAGCCATCGCTTCACCTTCGGCTTCTGCCTCCGCTTGACATTGTGCTTGATAATCTGCATATTCCATTGGTCCGTCTCCTTGCATTTTATTTTACCTCCTTTGTACTTCGTACCTCTCGTATTTCTACGGTTATTACCCTGAAATGTAATAACGTAAAGTTTCTTTTTCTTCCACACGGGCATTCGGATGGTTCTGGAAAAAAATATCCCCTTCTTCTTCTTTCTAAAACACTTTTCATTTCTTTAACATCCCCACAAGCGGGACATTCCCAATCAGTAACTATTCCAATCATTTTCGACCTCCAAGTATCTGGTAATGGTTCATCTTGGCACAGTGCATCTTGGACATTTCCCTGTAGAACTCACTATCATTCATAACAAATCTTTTTATTATTTCATTTGCTAGTTTGCTTACAGTCATATTTTCTGTCACCGCACGATCCTCCAAACGCCGTAAAACAACAGAATCAAAGTTAATGGTTTTTGGTTTCTTTGTATCAATTTCATTTATTTTCACATTTATCACCTTTCTAATAATAATTTAATAATTAATATTTTTGTCAAAAAAAAGTATGTGTTGTCTGTAAAGAACTTGGAATCTGTTATTTTATTATTTTTTTATTAGACTTGCCTTTACTTAAACCCATACCTTTATAAAGAAAATAATTATTGCTCACCTTGGGATTGATAAGCAACCTTTTTCTTTATTTTTTTTTTATGTGAATTAATTAATAATTAGAAAAGAAAGCCTTGCTGCTTAAAAAGATTTCTATTCACTAAACAATGGCTTTAAGCAATACTTACATGTTCTTGGAATAAAACCTTTAAGCAATACACATAATGTTTAAGCATAAAAACCACGGGAGTTACCCCGATGGTTGTTGGCAAAGAGTTCTCTGGGTGGTCTTAGAAGAATAAAGCCAGACAGCCAGAATCAGATTACAACTAGGAGATGAAAACATGAATTGGCTATCTGACGAATGGACTGGGAATCTCGAATTTCCCCGTCAACCTGATTTCTGAAGTCCTCGTAGTCCAATTTGAATAATACTCCTCCCTACTACCTACTAAGTTGGTAATCATTTGAAGTTTTTAAATCTTTGTCTTCGACCTTAAGTGCATTGGACCGAATGTAGGTAAGGTACACTGGGGACAGATTTTCGCTCTCTTACAGCTAGATTCAAATAGCCTTTTGCATTTTCTGCACCAGAATGTTCTTATTCTTTTTTTCTTTGGCATGGTTTGTTATCCTCATTCTGCAAACTTCGCAGCTAGCGTAACCTTCGGACCTTTTTGATTTCTTGCAGTGAATGCAAAGGCCTTTCGCTATCAGTTCTTGTTTTATCCTAATGTATTTTCTTCTTCTACTAGACTGCCCGCTTCTTGACATTTATTTCCAAACAATTGGTTCAGATGTTACAGTTCTAAGTCCAACATTTATTAATACTAATGCTCCAGCTTGAAGTTCTGGACTTACTGGAAATCCAAAAAATCCTTGAGCCAAAAGTACTACAAAGGCAATTGCATTAACCCACAAAGTTTTTGAGCGGATGAAGCTCTTATTAAATACCATTTTTATTCCTCCTTAATCTTTTAATTTCCCGATGATTTTGGGTCTTCTGGCCAAACTGTTCCTCTCGCTTCTGCGTCACTTAACCCTTCATTCAATAAATTATGGTACTCTTCTATTTTTTCATTTTCTGACATTTTGTCCTCCTGTTTTTTATCCAAACCAACTCCTTATGAAGTTGATTAGGAAAAGTATTGTTGCACCGGCGACGCCCATTATGATTTTCCAGTGTCGTGATGTGGTTTTTTCTACGTTAGTTATCCTTGCTTCGTGACTAGAAAGGTTATCTACTTTGGACATGAGATACCAAAGCATTTCCTTTTGTGTAAAATTAACATTGCCGTTCTGCTTTTTAAAGGCTTCAATTTCTTCTCTTATTTTTTTGCTCATCCGACCATCACTCCAATCCCTTCTACACAATCACAAACTGGAACAAAATAATATTTACTTATTTGTTTAGTGATAGTGTCGTATCCATTCACGAAATTCTTTTTACAATGTTGGCAGCGAGGAATACCAGTCTCTTTCAAATGTTCTATTTCATCTCTAATTTTCTTTGGGATTTTCATTTTAATCTGTATAAAGTGCTGCTAAGGAGTCTAACCTTGATGAAGTGTCTGTTAATATTATTTTTATTCTTAATTGCGTACCTACGGTTACGCCTATCTTGGTTTCTAGCGTTATTTGCTTATACTTATCTCCATTGTCTGTACTAACCCAATAAGTAACGCCGGCTATACTGTCGCCAATGCTCTTTAGGTGGACGAAGTTCACATTCTCGGTAGTGTTCCTTAAGTTAGAAATCATCGTACCAATTGCTCCAGATGAAATCTTTAGTTTTCCTTCAGAAACTTCTATGTTTTCGGATAAGGTGGCGTCTATATTAGAGAGATCGTCGAAAGGGAAATTGTAGGAGTGTTTCATTTTAAATTTGTTTGTTATCTTTTGTAACTGAAGTTCTGATTTCTTTCTGTCCTTAAATATTTGGGGAATGGTTTTTTCCTTTGCTATTATTACTTTAGTTTGTTCAATGGGAAGAAAGTGAGTGTATTTAACTAATCTGAATTGTCCTTGAACGTGCTGAATTGGGTTAGTTATCCAAATAAGGTCTCCTGGGTTAAGGTCAGGTAAGATAATCGAACGGACTTCTCCTTTAGTGGTGGAAGTTTGGTTTAAGGCCAATTCTGCATCGCCTAATTCCTTTGCTTGTTCATAGGTTTTAATACTCGTGTCTTTGATTACTTTTACTTTGTTTCCAGTTCCGGTTTCGTAAATAATCGGTAATCCTGCGTCGTCTTCACCATTGACTTTTATTCTGTTTTTAATATCTATCTGGTCGGTTCCTAAGTCGACGATTTCAAGAAGGTTGTCTTTCCAAACGATTGCATCTAATTCGTTTTCGATAGACTCTCTGGCAAAAAAGTGGAAGTCTTTATCGCTGTCCAGATAACAATCAAAGCCAACTAACTCACATAAATCAACTATGCAGTCCCACAAAGGCTTCTCATCCCATCTAATGGTAGGCACGGTAGTGCTAGGTTCAACATTAACATAAGTATGTCCCGCAAGAGAGCCAACAAGATAGGTGTCAACTAAGTCCTTAAGTATGTCATCTGCTGTTTTGGTCTGTAAGTATTCTTCTGTTACAGTTGGATCAAGTAAATCTGATTGAAAATGACTTCCTATTACTTCAAGAAAATATGCTGCTCCAAACTTTTTCTTAGGTCTATCAAGGGTTCCTTTCCATTGGCTTCTTGTTCCATCTGCGAAATCCAATTTCAATTCAATGATTTCGCCTCCTACGTAAGTATCGGCGTAAGTTCCATCGGAGTCAATTAAGGTGAGTTTACATTGGCTTTCTAGTCCAATAATAGACCTCGTCCATTCTGAGCTGATTGTATCTCTAGTAACATCTACTCCAGATATTTCAATCGAGTACCGAGTATTTTTTGCCCTTGGCACCCATACAAATGCTTGTTTTCTTCTTTGTGGCATTTTAACCTAATATTTCAAATACTTCTGTTTCCCAATCGGCAGTTCTAACACACTCACTGCAGATTCCAAAGAATGAAATCCACGGAAGGTAAAACCGTGAACTGCAATTGTAAAGATTGAGACTATTCCACATTCCAAAAGAGCCAGTATTAGCAGATAAGTTTGAATAAATTCCTTGTGCGGTTGTGTTAATCAAAACATCAGTAGAATTGCTAGTGATTGAATCGTTGCTGAAGGTCAGTTGCAAGCAGGAATCAAGAGACTCGTTTAGCATAATATATGCATCTACTTGTTTTTCGTAAGCACTTACGGTGTAATTCCAAATCGGTTTGGTTGAAGTCTGAGAGTAAGGAGTGACGTTCACACTGTCTTTGCTAGTTGGAAAAAACTCCCAGTAAGTTACATTGGTTGGAAGGGCTATATTAAAGTTGGAATAAAAAACGGACAAGGTTCTGTTAAATTCAGCTGTTCCGTCATCTGTTGCACTAACTGTTATGTTTTTGCTGCCTTTGAATTCTACTCTTAAATCATCTAATTCGAAGTTTCCTGTGGAAAAAGATAAGTTAATTAAATTGAAAGGTTCTACTAAGGAAGGAGTTATATTAATTGGATTTGGATTATGGGTCAAATTAAATTCACTGAATTGTATTGTACCTGCAGTACCGAAAGAGATTGCAATCGGAATAAAGCAAGTTTCGTTGTTTATGCAATTTCTCGTTATGTAGTCTTGGACTTCTGTTCCGTTTTCAGTAAAATACTGTGGTGAGTTTGTGCTGTTAAGTACTTCTGCAAAGTTCCAGTCGGCAATTCCATCTGAACCAACGTCGACGGATATATTCGTCACCGCAGTTGGAACTACTTCTAGCTTTAGATTTCTAACTCTAGGTGTTTCACTGGAATTATCTGAAGTGAGATTGACTCTATAAGATAAATTATTTGCTGAAGTTGTAAAGGCAGTAAACGTAGTAGATATTGCTACTTGCCAATTTGTTCCGTTATTGTTGCTAACTTCGTAAGTAATATCTGTTCCAGTTGGCTTTAATTCTTCCGCTTCTAAGTAAACTCTTTCAATATCATTTGGTGCTTCGTAAATTACTTTACTGGTAAGTGTTTTAAGTGAAGAGTTATCATATTCTGAACCGTCCCAACTAAGTGCAACTCCAGTGGTGTTTATATGGTAGACTTGCATTTCAGTGGTTATGGTTCCGCTAGTTTGGGACTCTCCGGTACAGAGTGCACCACTAATTGAAGTTGAATCGGACTCAACTCTAAATTTAAGTTCAACGTCTTCTTCTGCAATAGTAATGCTTCTCTCATAAACTCCGTCGTCATAAACATCCCAGATTCCAAGTGAATCGTTCTTTTTGATAAGTTCGTAAGTAGAATTGTCTGTCAATGGGCTGGCCCCGCTAGCAGAATACGTGTCTATTATTTCGTCAGAAGTTCCGGATAAATAATAAATACAACCACCCCCTGTTTCCGTACTCATCGAATCTGTTTCTGGAGGTGCACCACATGCTAAACTCCCCGTAGTCGTAGTAGGTAAATTACAATAAGCACTGAATTGTACTCTTATACTTTCTTCTGCATCAAAGTTAATTGTTTTCTCGTATGCCCAATCAGTATCAAAATTGGTACATCCACCACCAGTACAACTGCTTCTTGAAGTAGATTCAGTCTTTCTAAATCCCGCAAAGGCACCATAGAATGTAGCATCGCCTAAAGAATCCCTAGTCCAATAGCTAGTTATGTTTCTAATAAAGTCGTCCCACATCCAATAAGTTTCGGCGGTTGTTGATTCTACATTATCTGTATTGTTGTAAAATTCATGGAAATCTAAAAAGTTTCCTACATCTAAGTTAAAACCATCTAATCTAAATGAAAAGTTCTCTACTTGGTTGGTTTCAAAGCCACTTGTAGAAATATTCATATAGATTGTTTTAATCCCCGCAGTATTCCTTGTGAGATTTATTTTAGAATGTTTAGCACTATCTGAGTAAAAATAATCCATAAGAAGGTTATTCCCATCTAAGGATCCAAGTAATATATCTTCGTAAACGTCGTCTTCGTTTACGTCAATGCTTATGTTTTCTGATATAGTTCCATTGTTTGTTAAGTTGAATCTAAATCGGTCTATGTCTGTTCGGTTGTCTATGGAGACAAAAACCGAACCTTCCGACGCTAGGAATTGCGTGGTATTTGAATCATTAAACCTTATGTTCCTAAGTAAGTCAATCGTATAATTAAAGGGAGAAACTTGATTTCTCCACCTACCTGTATCATCGTAAATATTTATAAAATCATAATTTGTTTCAATCAAAGCAGTAGTTCCGTATTCGTAACTTCTATTTGCTTCTAAACTATTTAATGAAAGTGTTGGAACAACGTACTCCATGTTCAATGCTATTTGTGCAATGGCATTTTCATTTCCAAGTTCATCAACACAAGCATAATACCTTGTATTGTCTCCTTCAGATAATACATTAGCGGTATTTAAAGTACATGACATCGTAGTTGATTCGTTGGTGGCACAAGGGTTTCCATTACCGCTTGTAAGCATAGTCGAGTAGTTTTCATCTGCGGTTCCTACAGAACAATTAGAACTTTCATCAACAGTAAATGTATCTGTTGGAGTTGAATCTCGGGTTATTGCATAATATGATTTGTTTGTTCTATGTATAGTTCTATTTCCTTCGTTTATTCCAGACGTAAAATTAAGTGTGGATTCATCTATTATTGGAGAGTTTGTATCTGGGGGAATGGGGCAAGGTATTCCTTCCCAAATATATAATTCGTCAAAAGAGAATGAACCATCTAGTAGGAAGTAAATATATTGATAATCTTCGTCTGATGAAAAAGTATCAGTAAAATTATGCCAACTACTGTTAGCGTGATGAACATAGAAGTCCACATCATTAGCAGTAAAGTCTATTTCGACAGTGATATTCATATCGCTGTCTAAAGTTGGAGCAAACCATTTTGTTCCCGAAGGAATTGTAAAAAAACCTCCACCCGAACGATACATTTGAACAATCTTTGTTGCACCGTTAACAACATTAGTCAAATATGTTTGTGGACCACTACCGCCGTGCGTTATGTCTCTCCAATTAATAAATTGAGTTGTAAAAGTTCCATTAGCGTTACTCAATACTTCCCCTATACTGTATGTATAACTCACACTTTGCGTTGCAGGAGTACCACTTGAATTATAATTATTATATCTTCCTTCTGTTGTTGAACAATTGTTTTCCTGCCTATCAGAAAAACCATAAACGGAACTACTTAATAATAAAATTCCAAATAAAAGAATCAAAAAATGTTTTAATTCCATTCTAAGCTAACCTCTTTAGAATCAGTTCTAGTTGCTAATATTTTTTTGTTATCGTTTAAATCTATACATTTTCCACTTTCGCCACTATAGACGGTTACTCTGGCTTCACCCTTTCGTGATTCGAAGTTATTTCCGCCGTCCACATGGAGCCAACAGCAAAAAGTATTCTCAGTTCTCAAACAGTTTTTGTCTGATTGTGTGTATAAAGTTTCTTTTCCGTTTAATCTAATACCTAATTCTTCACAGACTTCAATTAAGTATTCTTCACTTTTGTAAGTAGTTTGGTCTACATAATAATCATCTACACAACTTACATTTGTTTCATTACACTTGAATAAAACTTTGTTAACTTCGGAAACCCATCTTTCTTTTGTTTCGGTTGTGCATTCTTTTATTAATTCAAAAGATTCAGGGCTTTGCCAAATTGGATCAAATTCTATTCCTTCAGATAAAATAGATTCTATTTCTAGTCCCCATTTGACTGTCTGTCCGTCTGTCTTACCGTGTACAATAAATCTATCTCCGTTAGGATTGTATTTGTTTTTTCTGGCAATCAAAGCGTCTCCGTCTTTTAATGGCCTGAGATAACCAAATTCTGGGTGTTTAACAGTTGAGAATCTTTTGACAGTCGGTACGAGTATCTCTACGAAGACTTCTGGGTTAGTTGGAATGAAATCCGAGACTTTGTCTAAATTGAGCCAGAGAGTCCTGCTCCTTGACATTTTCTTAAACAGAATATCTTTGTCTCCTGCATGCTCTACTTTAATTTCCCAGTATGTGCTGTTGACTTGTATTTCAGAATAACAATCAGAACAAACAATGTCAGGTGGAACGGAGTGAGACATTCCAGATAAATTTAATATACCTGCCAGTACAAGAAGAATTCCAACTGCACTCGGTCCAAGTATTTTTGCTACGCTTTGCCATCGCATTATTTATCTCCGCCTACGATTAACGCTAATTGTACTGCAAACATTTTCTCGCCAGAATCCCCAGCAGTTGGTCCTTGGGTTCCCATCTTCCCCGGAGTTTCAGTTACCCCTATTTTCGTGGCATTGCCTGATCTCGTTTGTTTATTTTGAGATCCCCCTCCCGTGTCGGTTCCCCATGTTATTGTTGTATTTCTGCTATTCCCCACAATTTTAAACAAATTCTCTTTTTTTGTTAATGCTGAAGTGCTTGAATCATCTGCTAAAAAGCCTTGAACAGTTATTATTTCTTTAACTCTACCTATGTCAATAAGAAATGACTCCCATCTACTCAATGAATCTTTATTTGTATCCATTGTATCCTTGTTATCAGTTAATTGAATATCAATAATCGGTTTGTCCAAATTATGGTCTAACTTAGTTGTCCATATTTCTACTGAAGTAAATCCACTTGCACTTAGTGTGACTATTTGTTCTCCTGCCATCTATCTAACCTCCTTAATATTTCGTCTTGTTTTTGGTGAACTTGATTTATTTCGCTATATATTTCTGCAAGTAATTGTTCGTTAAACGAACCTTTTTCTTCTCCTCGAAGGAGTTTGGCCAATCTGTTTGCGTTTTCTCTTTCCATCATCTGCCACCTAGATTTCTGAATTGTTCTTCTGTTTGATTGCTTAATTGAGTAAACATCATGTCGGTATCTACATTTGAACTCGCATTAACTGTTATGTTTGTTACTGGTGCAAAGTTTGTATTGGATGTTCCTCCTCCGCCTCCTCCGCCAGTTGTAACTGCACCTGGAGTGTATATCTCTCCTTCACCCGCCACAAATATTCCTTTAATGAATTCCCATCCCGCTTTTATTTTATCTACTAACCCATCCCAAGCAGATTTAATTGGGTCTATAACCCATTGGTTGAACCACCCTGCTACTGGCTTCCATACGTTTTCTACTATCCAATTAAATGCATCTCTAATCGGTTGAATAATCCATTTATCGAACCAGGAAGCTATGGGTTTCCATACGTTTTCTGCCAGCCAATTCCATGCGGCACTAGCTTTTTCTTTGATCCATCCCCATATCTTATCCCAATTCTTAAAAAAGTCAAATAATACTATTGCCAATCCAACAATAGCTAAACCTATTCCAACTATAATTAGTACTAGTACACCAAGTGTAACACCAAATGCAGCAGCTATTCCCGAAGCTACGGCAAATGCAAGTATTAACCCACCAGCAAATAAAACTAAAGCCGCTCCAACAGCAACAACAGTAAATAATATTGCAGCGAATAAAACAAAAAAACCAATAAATTTTGATAAAGTGGGATGTTCTTGAAAAAAGTTCAACATTGGAATAAATACATTTTTAAGTAAGAACATGGCTACTGGAAGAAACACAATAGTTAAAATTGCACCCCAAATATCAAATATACCTACTGCTTGCATTGCTGGTTTAAGTAACCCCCACATTGCTCCGGCAACCATCTGTGCACCAAACATAACAGAAAGAAGTTCCATACGAAAACCCTTAAAACCATTAGTTATAAATCTAAAATTTCTGCCTAATTTTTGACCAATTCTTCCTAGTCTATCAAATCTTTGACTTAACTGTCCAGTTTTGGTTTCTAAATTTTTAAATTGTTTTGGAGTCCGTAACAATTCCTTATTAAATGAGGCCAAATTAGTTCTAAATCTTATGAATATTTCTTCTACTGTCATTACCTTCTCCGTCCTTTTTGTTTAGCTTCTTTCATTTGTTTTTCTTCCATCTTTTTTATTTTTCTTAAACTATCCATTAGTTTAATGTAAGTAGGAATAGACATTGGTTTTTGTCTAAAACCAACTATTTCTCCATCCCTTTTTATAAACTCATATTCCCTTCCAATAATCTCACCGAGACAACCCAATTCTTTTGCCAAAATAAATTGTTCGTCTTCTAAGGTGAAATTATTTTCTTTGCCTTGCAGCCTGGATTTGAGCTTGTCTAGCTTGGATTGCATCTAAGTTACTCATTTGTTTATTCATGCCACACACGTCTAGAATTGCTTCTTGTAATTCTGCAATGTGGTCCATTTTTACATAGGTTTTTATTTCTTCATCCGTTACATCCGGAATACTTTCTTTTAACACCTTAGTTATTAACTTCATCGTAGCATCCATTAGTTCTTTCTGTTCGGCACCTTCAGGCATATCAAACAGTTCAAAATCTTCAATACCTAATGGCTTGAGTTCTAACTCTACTCCACCTATTGTATACATCTTTCCTTTGGACTTTAGTCCACTTAGTTTACTCATTTTCTATTCCCTCCGTTCTGCAATCTTCTTCCCAGATAGGGATTTGATTGCCTTCTTTGGTTCTTCTACTTTAGTAGATTTCAGCGACCCAATTTCGGCCACCATAACTTCCATTTCTTGAGTCATTCGTTCAATTTGTTCTGCGAACACTTGGTTTGGATTCGAGAGTAAACCAGAGTGGAAGTCCACAAGGAACTTCAAACAAAAGCCATAGTCTCCTTCAAACTCTTCACTAGCAAGTTCCTGAAAACTAATTTTAGTTTTCTTTGGAATCCTGCTTATGTAAAGATTGTTTTGAGTTGCTTTCTTTTTTATCTCTTCAATATCCATATCTAACTCCAACTGTCTTCGTCATCATACACAACTAATAATGGTAGTGGGTTTGTGTCTCCGTCGTTAGTGCTTTCCCATCGGAACATCTTTACATCTCCTGCTGTGTTCATTGCCGGATACTTAAAAGTGCCAGTGACTTTCAATATGCCATCTGTGAAAGCTGTCTTGTGGCTAACCATCCTGCAACCCATGGCAGCAAATCTAAGTGCTACGCTGTCAGTTGCAGAAGTTAAATCGTTTGCAGAAGTCACATTTACGTCATCAGTCCACATGATTGCTACTCTGAACCTGTCTCTAGTTCTGTCTATTCCTGCACCCCAAGAAGTATCTGTTGCTAATGGTTCTAAATTATCGTGCGTTCCGCCTGTAAAGTGTTGGAACAAACCAGTGTTACCTTGACTTACGGTACCTGCGGATTCGGCACCAACGTTGTGGTTAGTACTAGCGATAGTAAAAGTATCTGAATCTGTTACTGCTGCCACTGTAAATGAACCATTGTAATTAGTCGTGCCATCAATAGTTACTATGTCTCCGGCAACTACCGTATGTGGGTCTCCGACAGTATCTACTGTAATCGTTGTTGCATCTCCGTCAATAGCAGTTATAACTAAAGTTTTCTCAAGTTTCCTTGGGTAAAATTCTAAAGTAAATTCACCATCTTCTTGTGGGCTTTGTTTTCCAATACGTCCACCAGCTAAATTGGTGATACTTTCCCAAGGGTAATCCGGCTCTGGTAAATCTGCTGTTTCAACTATTGCGTTACATTCTATTGTTTGGACACTCGCAGTAGTGGCATTGAATCTACTAATAGATATTAATGCAACTTCTTCATAAGCCTGGGGGGTTGTGCCTGCCATTTTTATAAAGCTGACGAATATGTCAGTGCCGGTAATGCTTGAGCTCCATCACCATCATTCGTTGATTCCCAAGCGGCTGCAGCAGTTGTGCCTGCATAATTCATAGCTGGGTATTTGAACGTCGCTGTTACTTTCAATATGCCATCTGTGAAAGCTGCCTTGTGGCTAACTATTCTACATTCTTTAGCATAAAATCTTAATGCTGTTGCATCTGCTGTGGTCGTGGCATCATTTGCTCCAGTTTGTGCTATGTCGTCAGTCCACATAACAGCAAACATAAATCTATCTCGTGTTCTTTGTACTCCTGCAACTTCAGTAGTATCTGTAGACATAGGAACTGAAGTGTCCCAAGTTCCGCCATTGAACTCTTGGAATAATCCTTGTGAAGCCGTGGTATCCAATCCAACTGCATAAAATTCTACGGTAATTTCGCCGTCTTCTTTCGCAGATTGTTTCCAAATTCTACCTCCCCCTATTGTTGGAATAGATTCTCCGGGATAATCTCCTTCTGGAAGGTCTAGTGTTTCCACTATTGCAGAAAACTCATATGCTGTTCCACCTAGTTTTTGTATTGTAATTATTGCTGTTTCTTCCCATGCTTGGGGAAATGTTCCTACCATTATTTATCCTCCTCCTTAGTTTTTTTTAATTTTGGTTCTTCGTTTACGAGTTCTAGTCCCCCTAAGGAAACTAATCTGTCTGATTCCATTTCTTCATCTGGTTTTAATTCAAAAATCCTTTTCTGCCCATCTTTTGCATGAACTCTAAACTTCAAAACTCCTTTCGATATATTTTTGTATTTCATTTGTTCCTCCTATTTGAATCCGCTTTGACTGATTGCGTTTTTAACTGCACGTCTCATCGTAGCCGGATACTTCTTTTCCATTAGTTTGATTGTCTTGTTGAAATAACCTGGAACTCCAGTATGTTTGGTATTTCTGTAAAGCCATCTTTTCGTATATATTCTCGGCCATCTATTTCTTATCGCTCTTGTCGGCCACTTTCCGCTTCGTGTTCTTCTTCTTGCAAGCGTTGCGTATTTGTATCCTGGTACTTCATTAACCCAAAAGTGATACGGAAAGTCTTTTGAAACGGTACTCATCAGCACGCCGAATCCTTTCTGTGGGAATACTTTGAATCTAATTCCTGCTCTTAGATCTCCTGTTTTAACCGGAGCCATTTCTCTTGCTCTTCTTCTTCCATACACAAGGGATTTTCTGATTGCTTTAATTGCATTTTTTGGAAGTTTAGTTTGTAGCCTTTCAAATTTCTTGGCTACTTCTTTTGCTCCAGTTACTTTGATAGACAGTACCATTAGTCCACCATATCTAGTGTAACATGATAATTAAACGTAAGCATTCCGACTACTACTTGTTTCTCAGCTATTTCATCTCTATCTCTGTCTTTGTCTATATCGCTAAGTCCCCATAGTCCGTAAGTGTACCTGAGTGTGTTCTTGTTATTGTTAAACCAATAAACGATTGCGTTTAAGTATGAGTTAAGTAAAGCCGAATCAGTTTCTACGAAATAATCAGAAGTAATCGAAACCGTAGTCGTGTACATCATCTGCTTTTTATTTTTAATAGTAAGAGACTCTTGACTTGCTTCTGTTTCGATTACAACAATTGGATAACCGACAAAGGAACTCCCTTTGGGATTTGGCATGTCTTCAAAGTATCTAGCGTTTGTAGTAAAAGGGGTCCTACCGCTTTTTGTATATAAAGAAGTAAATGCAGTAATGCTTTGGAGGATTTCTCTAAAGACTGCGAAGTTGTTAAATAGCGAACTGTTTGTTATTGATTCTGTCATTTTGCCTCAGCAAGTGTCCTCGGACTAAACCCTGGCAAGACCCGAAAGCTCTGCTGGGGGAAAAGAGGTGAAAGATTTATCTCTAATAATCTAAAGACATTTATAAAGAGTAATTACGTATTGTACATTTCTACCTTACGATGTCTTGCCAACAATGTATCTATTTGTTTATCATATACTCCGTAGTGATCTGTTTTGAATGAGTCTTGCCCTCTGAAGAGTGCCTTTGCGACTGAGCCAGCCATTAGGTCTTTGGCAGTCATTAAAATTGCTAGCTTTTTGATGTCTCTTGGAACAGAAGTATTTCCGTGAGTGTAAGTCACTCTCATGTTTTTAACTCCAGCCGCTGGGTAAACTGGAGTAGTTACATCACCAGTCGTTCCAGTTAATCTAATCCTGCCAGTGTCTAAACTTAACTCGAACTGATAAGCAGCCTCAGTTAATGTAACCCAACTTTCTGCATTACCATCGTCTGCGGTGTTTACTTGAAGGGTTGTTACAGACAAGACAGGGGTTTTTTCTAAAAACCAATCCGCTTGATAAACAGAAGTAACATCGTGATATTCTTGAGTAACAGTGGTGCTTGTGCTGAATTCGGATTGACATGTTTCGTCTATGTCCTTTGCTACCATTGTTCCGATTTCTACTACTTGGTTCGTAAGGGGTACGCCGTCATTTCCGCTTTCTAAATTAAAAAAGTCAAAGAAGTCTTGTACTGTGAAATATTTGAGTGTATCGGATGCAGGTACAGCCACTAAGGTAAGTGTAATGGTTGTTCCGCCATCAGTTTCTACTATTGTATATTCTTCATAGTCTTCGTAATTAGTATAAATAGAATAAACTGTAATTGTGTCGCCGTTGCTCCACCCAGAAGATAAGTCTGCACAGTCTAAAACACATTGGCCACTAGAATTAGTATTTTGATTAATAGTCTCGTTTGTTCTCTCGTTTCTTAATGTTACTTTAATGTTATTAAGTGCAGTAGTCCCGTCAGTATCATATAAGGTTACTGCTACCGCAAAAGGGATTCCTGCCATTTACCATTTACTCCTGGCTCAAGTCAATTCCCTCTTGGATTTTTTTGACATCTTTGACGCACTGGAGTGGACTTGACCAAAATCTTGCATGTCTGTATTTTAATTTTTGGTGTCTAGTATGTGCGTTGTGGTATCCTCTTAATCCCCTATGATAATGGGTCAACGTTCCCCTATAGAATTTCCATCCGCCTGCTGATGCAAATAAAGCAAGCAATATTCCCAATATTTTTACTAACCAGGAACCAGAATGTGTTTCACATTCCTCTTTTGTTGCTGCTGTTTCTCCATCTTCACACACATATTTCTCGACAGTTACTTCTTTGATTACTTCAGTAGTAATTGTTTTACCGTCAATTACTTCTTGGATTATTTCTTTTACTGTTGTTAATTCTTTATTTGGAATAGTACATTCATTTAGATCATCTACTTGCACACCATCGTGACAGATATATTTAACAATCGTTTCTTCAACTAGTTCGTAAGTAGATGGTACAAAAAAGTTTACTCCACTAACAAGGGGTTCCCCGGTTAGCTCAATTGTTTTTCTGCAGACTTCTCTATGGTCGCAGATTTCAACAGAGATTTCTATTTGATCTCCAGGTAACCAAGGATAATTAGCCCATTCAACGAGGTAATATCCGTTTGCATCTAAATCAAATGTTATATCCATATTTGTCCTAAGGTTTTTTTGATTAATGTTTAGTCCTTCTAATGTCTTATAGCCATCTAGTTGCACTTGGCCATGTACCGGCATTGGTGTTGATGTAGCGACTACTAATGATAAAGAAATTAAAAAAGCAAACAATCCGATTAATAATTTATTTTTCATCTTATATTTCCCCCGTGGAATCCCAAAAGTATGTTTCATCTGTTGTTGTGTTATAATGTATCCACACTGCGTCTCCATAATCTACAAATGTAACGTTGTTAAATGACCAATTAGCCCGATAAGCCAGATACTGGTTACCACTTGCTGCACTTTCGTTATAAAAACTCATCCAAAGGGATATATTGTTAGTTGAATCGTTGTATCCTTGGTGTTCAAAAGTTTCATCAAAACTGTCGTTTCCGTTAATGCTTTGATCTAATTTCCATAAGTTTACTCCAGATAAGTTTAGGATTGGCACTATATTCCAACCTGTACTTGCGTTTCTCAAAGTAAAGTTATAGTCTGATACGTTTCCGCCCCATGTTCTGTTCTCGAAAACAGTGTCTTCACTTACGTAAATAAAGTAAACTGCACTTTCGTTTGGTATTGCACTAGCAGAATAACCGAAACGCAATCCAGCGTTTGTGCTTGCTCCTCTTGTAAATGTTTCAAATTCGTGAGTGCTGTTGTATTTAGCAACATAAGAACATGTGTCTCCAACTTCGTCACAAAGTGAAGTAGCGTTTACATCAGAACCCCTAATCAAGGAACAGATATTCCATCCTGCGTAAAGCGTATGGCAAGTGCTGTCTGTTCCGTAAAGATATGGTTCTGCTGCATTTAATGAGGATAGTTTATTCCCTGCAATGTCATATACTGTCACGTTCAGATAATAATCAACATCTCCACTTAGGCCAGAGGCAGTTGTATAATTCTGAGATACCGTTGTTACGTTTTCCTGGAACTCTATACTTGAAAAATCACTATCGTTATCTACTTGAACTTCGTAATAACTAAAGTTTTCTGAAATAGACGTTGTCATATTGGACCAATGAATATCGAAAGTATAATCTGTACTCTTGCCATTATTCGCTGGTTCTGTTAAGTTAAGATCCCCCGTACTTGATGGGGCAGTCTTATCAACATAAAAAGTAGTTGCTGCAGTTTCCACTAAATTTCCGGCATCGTCATCACAACTTACATTCCAAAGATAATCTCCAGTATTGTTATCATCAAAAGCAGATTCGTTACCAACACTATTTAAATCAAAATCTACTCCTAATTGATCTACATATGTTTGTGTATCGTTATTATATACGAAATCTCCGCTACTATTTGTTGAATAATTTAAATTAAAATGAAGAGAGCATTGATTGGGATTGGTTTCAGTAGCGTTTACATTGAATACCATTATTCCGTCTGTATCCCAAGAATTTGTTGCTGGAGTAAGTTCTGAAATTACTGGAGCAGTAGTATCTACTTTAATGGACCAGTTAGATATAAATCGTTCTGCAGTAGAATTTTGAGTAGAATAACATAGTACATTCCAAATATAACCATTGTTAGTTTCTGGGATTCCAGTTTCTCTAAAGACAGAATCAGTGTCGTTTTTAACACTGGTATTTACTTGAAGACTGTCTATTCCAAATGCTTGGCTTATATTGTGATAAAGATTACAAGTATAACTTGTTCCACTTAAATTACCGCCTACTTTATATCTGAAATCTACAACTCCCGTGTTGTTCCAATCTCCTGTTGCTGGTGAGATTAATGTTACGTTTGTTTCTCCGAAGTCGCCTTCACCAGCGAGAACTCCGGATGCGAATATAAGCATTAAAGCTAAAAGACTGATTATTAATTTGTTTTTCATTTTTGGCCTCCTTATAATGAACGTGATGGGAATGCGACGGTTGTTGCGACAATAGATATGTCTGCTCCGTCTTTTAGGGTTGCACTAGCTCCTCCTAGTGCCTTTCCGTTTTCTGTAACAACTATGGTGTCTCCATTTGTGTGTCCTGTTGCGAAGTTTCCTAAATCTACTAATGCTCTTAAATCTGAATCTAGTGTTGTGGTGGTTGATCCTCTTGCAGAGGATCCTGAGTAAACTGTCACTCTGACTGTGTCTCCAACTGCGGCGTTAGAGCTACCTTGAATATTTATTACTACTGGTAATACTGGATCTACCATTTTATCTTACCCTCACACTGATTTGTGTATTATCAGTGGTTGTTTTTATTTTAACTCTAGTGACTTCCACTCTATCTTCTTCATAAAGTTTATTTGCAGCTATTGGAATTCCATCAGTAAAGTCTACTCCGTTAATTCCGAGTACTTGAAATGCTTGATCGGCAACTAAGCTAAACTGAGTTCCGCCAGATTCTAATTCATCAAAATACTTGGTGGTTTCAGTATCGTCGCCAGAATCGTTTGACGTTCTAGTGTCAAATGTTACTTCAGTTAATGCTGTTGGAATAGTGACTAACCTATGGTCGCCTTCTTTATGCATATCTTGGGCTGCAGTCATTTTTCAAGTTTCATAATTAGTTTAATTCTGCCGTCTTCGTAACTAGGAATACTTTTTGCCCCTAATTCTTTTAACTTATTTGCTTGCCAATCTTTTTTCTCTGATTTTAGTTCGGCATATCTTTTTTCTTCTGATTCCTTATCCTTTTTCACTTCAACGACTTTCTTTTTTTCGTCTTCGGATTTTGCTTCAAGCCAATGTGGATTTCCTTTAAGAATTCTTACTTCTGCCTTTGCAACCTCTTCATCAGAATGTCCGTTTGCCTTAAGAACTTCAGATAATTCTTCTCCTTTTTTTACTGTGAAATAACTAGACTCTTCTCCTGTAAATCTACCCAACTTATCAAAAGCCTTGGGATTTCTAAAATTAATATCTAATTTTGCTTTCATAATTTCACCCCTTACGAGTTTGGCACCAAGCTACCCAATAAAGTGTAACTGAACTTGCTGCTACTCCGGCTGTTTTTCCTGCTACAGTTGCTACTCCTGCTGATTGGCTAGTAAGAGTTGCTACGGTATCGTCGGTATTGCTAGTAAAAATCATTCCATCTACTTGAATTAGACCAGTGTCTATTGTATCTCCATCATTAAAAGCAGTTGATATTCCTCTTGCTATTAATGTTCCATCTGATGGAAAAGGATGTATAACAGTTGCTACCATTTTATTTTCCTCCTATACTTTTTTAACAGACCAGGCTTCCCAATCGACATAGTGATTGCCGGTTGCATCTGAACCTGCTGCTTTTAGTGAAACGGTTACTGTTTGACCAGATATTGCTGTTGCCGCCGCTACTGTATCTGCACTGTTGCAGTCTACTAGTATTCCACTTACTTCAGAGAGATTAGTAGCAATTGTTTCACCATTTGCTATTAGACTTCGTCCTCTCTTGATATTGCTTCCATCACTTGGAATTATATGTTTAACGTCTGACATTTTATCCGCTTGACCATCCGGCCGTACCTACGTCTCCAATTACTATTCCTCTAACATCAACGCTAGAATTGGTTGTAGTAATTTTAACCATGTTTAGTTCGGTGGATGCACTTGCTGGGCAAGTAACTGCGTTTACTGTACTTATTCCGGCAGCTACTTTGTGGGCCATGGCAAATCTTGCTTCGGTCATACCTGTAACTGTAATTCCTTCATCAGTATCAACTGAGTCGTTTTGAAACATTCTCAAGTTTACTTCAGCTGGTCCAGGGAATAGTTTGTAAATACTTACTCCTGTTGCTTCAGTAAGGGTAGTTCCAGTATTGGCTGCTTTAGCCGCATCATCAGAATATCCCCAAACAATGCCTCTATGGTCAGCATCAGTGTGGCCTCCAGTTGTAAATTTCACCTTATGCAATTCATCTGAATCTCCAAGAGTACATGCTGAATTAGTGAAAGCTCGACTAGCTACACTAAAGGCAACTGCTCCGATTACTTTATCAATTCCTACATTTCCGAAAGAAATTGCTTCGTTTGTGGTTACGGTTCCTTCAAAGTAAACCGCAATCATTCCACCGGTACTGACTCCAGAACTAACTGCTCCATCTGAGGGTGCCGGTGCTACTTTGTAATAAGTAATTGTGCTTGCTGCCGTTCCTTCTCCACTTACATCATCTGCTTCATCAATATCAGAAATTGAGAATCCACTTAAGTATTCCTCGTTACCTGCTTGAAACAAAACTTCATCTAATTTAGTTGCTGTTTCAATAGTTGTTTCTTCCCGACTTAGTGCTGCTGCTCCACCATGAGAAGTTGCGTTAGCAACCGCTGTTGCATAATGGACGTAAGTCACTCTATTTGGTATTGTAATAACGTCGTTATCAGTAGCTTGACAAGTCCAAAAATGGACTATTCTTTCCGCTGGCCCTGGAGCCAACGGGGTAATTGTTTTTGTTCCTCCTGCTTCAGTAGTCATTTTAATTACCTCCTTAACTTGTTGCTAGCCCTTGTAACATATACACTCCTCTCTTAGGAGCTTTAGCATATTGGTTTCCGTAGAATTTTAGGAATCCGCTTCTGCTGTCATCAGATACTGCTAAGTCTGTGTAAGTAACTGGTTTCTGAACACCTAGAGCCATTCCGTCAACCGGACTTAAGTTTACTAAATAAACATCGTCATCATTACAGTCTTTGTCTGCAAATAACGGTACTCCGTCAAAACTTGGTTGTCCTTCAAATCCTGCTCTTGCGGAAGTTCCCATAAATCTTTGTGCGTCATCTAAGAGAGTTAAGATTAAATCTCTTTGAACTGGGTCACATAGAATTATCAAACTGTTTCTATCTGCTCCGTTTACTTCAAGAGTTCTAATCGCTGTCCTTAGGTATGCTTTAGATATTGGGGCACCACTTGTTGCGTTATATTCGGAACCGCTTACTCCAAGTAAATTAACTGTACTTCTAGCTAATCCATAAAGAGTTGTGTTTCCTGTACTGTCTGCAACATATTCTAGTCCTAAGAATTCTTCGTCAGTAAATGCTCCTTTTTCTGCATATAAAGCTACATTCATTACAGAAAGTAAAGCTCTAGTTGCTGCTTCTACCTCTAATGAAAATGCGTCTCCAACTCCAGATCTAGCAGATTCAATTGCTTGATTGGTTACTTGGACTCCAACACTGTAGTATTTGAATTCTTCTCTTAACTTTTGTCTAGTTGTGTTACCTTTTGTAATTGGTGCTCCTTCAAAGTAAGCTCCAGCTGAACTGTTTGCTGCATTTTCTGCTCTCCAGGAAATTGCTTCTCTACCAGACCAATCTTCTTTTGGAAGTATTCCAAAGTAAGTTGTTCGCTGGTTAAGCATTTTTGTTATAGCTGGTGAATAGATGTCTGACATTTCTGCTGCACTTTGAAGATAATCTGTGTCAGTAGTTTTGTTTGTGTCAGTTTCTAGAGCTTTGATTTCAATCTTTTCGCCATAGTGACCAGCCATACTCATTTTAACTTGAGCTGGTCTAGTTGCTTGACTATATGTCCACTTTTGTAAGATTCCTGATCTTTCGGCCAATCTTGTTGCTCTACGGAAAGATTCTTTAACACCAATTTTATCGTCATTGATTTCTTTCCATTCTTTGAATTCAACACTTGCGGATACTTCTTTCATTTCAGTGTTTTCTTTCATTTGGATTTTGTTTTCTGGAATTACTTCACTTAATGCTGCTTTAACTGCTTCTTTTAGTTCTACAGCTTTCTTTTCCTTTGTTTCCATCGCTTGGAACTTCTGGAATCGGGCATATTCTTTAGCATCAACTTCTTCTTTCTTTTCTTCTTCCTCAGCAGGTGCTTCGGACTCTGGTGCTTTTGGCTCCTTGGGAGCTACTTCGGCAGATTTAGGCTCTACTGCGGGAGCGTCTTTAACTTCTTCTGACATTTTAATTTCCTCCGAATTTTTTTTTATATTTGAAATAGAATCCATGATTTCTTTGTAACCAAAGTTGGTAATGGCGGCGTTTGGGTTTGCTATTTTTCTTCCAGTTGCAAGACCATAACCTTTAAAATCAGAAAGATTTTCTATAAAACGAAATCTCCCTTTCGGTAAAGTGACATCCTTTGTTTCTCCAGCAACATATTCCATAGAATATCCTGGGATATATTTATTTTTGATTTCGTAAATATGTTTTTCAATTTCTGGGTGTGTTTTGTTGTGGTGTGTTTTGACATATGCTCCCCAATGTCCATCATCCATAGAACGAATTTCTGCACTGGTGGCTCTCCCCGCCGCCGGTAAATCTGGGTTCTTTTCTATAATCCAATCGTGCCTATATGAAAGTAAATCTCCCACCATTTCATTTCTTTTGTTAATATTATCAACAACTTCTCCTATTACATTTTTAGAACAAATATCACCAACATAATATCCATCTTTAGATTGGGCTTTGTCTGGGTGGGTTGTTGCTACGAAACCTTCCGAATAGAATTCGCCATCTTCTTCCTTTAACTGAATGTTAGAATAACTAGAAAATTTTATTTCCTTGTCTGGGACCTTCTGCATACAGAAGAACTAAGAATCAGTCTTTTATAAAGAGTAATTATTTTTTATTAACAAGCACCAGGAACACAACCGCCAAAACTACAACAAAATTTATCTGAATCTATTATTTCTTCTATTTTTTGTTCTTCCTTCAAAAGAACCTCCCAGCCCGAGGAGCAGTATTTTTTACCGACGGTAGTTTTTGGATAAGGATAACAAGTTTTTTCTGTGCTAGATAATCTATTGCATTCTTTGCTGATTTCGAGTGTTCGGCAGAAATGGGTGTCATCCGGTAGTATGTTATAGCCTAAACTCAACAGTAACATAATCGTTAAAGTTCCAATTCCGTATTTTTTTAAATCCATTATCCTATCCACACAAACTCTCCGTAGCAAACATTGTTCCATTATCATAAACACAAACATAAGCCTTCCCACCTGAATAACTACCTGCTAAAGATTTCATTGAAACATCACCATCACTCTCAATAACTACCACATCATTTACATTATTTGCTGTAAACTGAAAACTATTCGTAACATGATTATACGTTATCTGTCCTGAAAAAGCAGATACATCATCACCAAAAAATATATTTCCTGTCCCACCAGAAGGACTAGACATTGTTAATCCAAGCTGTGTTGAACTAGATTCTATCATAAATTCATCTGCATTTGCGTGAGCTGATAATCCTCCTTCACCTTTCTTTATATGAACTTTAGCCTCTGGATCAGTTACTCCAATACCCACATCACCCGTTCCATTTTCTATAACCATTCTCACTCCGGCAGAACCAGTATAATCATAAAACTCTAAAAGACTTTTAGAAGCCGAAGTAGTGCTCCAATCGGGTCCTATTCCCCAAACATTACCTGTATCTTGAGCCATAAGAAATCCTGACCATTTATTCCCAGCAGAAGTCGAAGTGGTTTTTACTACTGCATTAGTATCTTCTATTTCCAACGATCTATCTGGAGAAGTAGTACCAATACCAATCCTACCATTAGCTAATATTCGCATGGCCTCGGTAGCTACATCATTAACCCTAAATATAAAACCACCACTACTAGCCGCAGTACCATAACTATCTAAATATATATAATCACCACTAGCTTGAAATCTAAAAAAATTATTTGTATCTCCTACTTCTTGCCCTCTTATTATCCCAGTAAAATGTATGGGGTCGGAGGGCGTTACTCCAAATCCTACCTTACCATCTGCATCAACACTAACTGCTGGGTCAGGACTCCCATCACTAGCAACCAATGTCGATTGATTATGGTGGTCATCAGTTGTTCTTCCAGTAGTTTCAGCATGTGTTATGGCTGTAAATGCTGGAGCAAAAGAAAGTCCAGTGGACCTCAGAAAAGTATTTGCTTCCCCCAAAGACAATTCATCAACCTCGCCGGAATTATTTGAATAATAAACTTTGTTAGCATTTGCCGTATGGTCTGAAGAACTTGTGATTGCATGGGATTGTGCATGGTCTCTTGCCGCAATATCTACTCCATCAACTAATCCACCAACTATTATATTATTACCGACAGTAAGATGAGTTCCAACTTCCGCGCCGTATAGTATATCAATACCTAAAGGAGAAGCGTCAGCATAGAGAATACCATCAGAATCTGTATAAACAATTTTATCCGGACTTCCATCACTGGCACTTAGTTCTGAATGGCGATGCAATGAATCAGCCATAGAATTATCAATCACCCCTTCATAAGAACCATTCACGAAAGTCATCACATCTGTTTCTGTGAGGTTTGTGTCTGTGTCAATAAGCGTAGTGCAAGTAATTGAGTCACCTATTTGAGTTGCATAAGAATCTGTAGGACAGGCAGCTGGATAATTTGAGTTATTTGTCCAATCAAAACCAGTTCTATCTAAGACAATACTGTTTCCTTGCATCAATATATTAAAATTAGCATTAGAACCGTTTTCTAACTTTGTTATGTTTAAATCATCTGCTCTAGAATTAAGTAAAGTATCTTCACTAGTTAAAGTAGTATTCATACCTTCTATTTCAGACTGTGAATAAATATCTCCAAAAGTCCATTCGAGATAAGTCCCGTTCCAATTAAAGTAAGAGTTATTTACTAAAGCAGTAAAAATAGCCGTTATATTAAAATCGCCAGCGTTCCAATCTGCGGATAGTTCTCTTGTTCCGTCTGCCAATAAATATTGGGTATGGTCGTCATCAGTTAAACCAGTCAAATCTCCGTGTTCAATATCTCCCCAATCAGATATAGTAATGTCATTAAGCGTAATATCGACAGTAACATTTAATGATGTTTCCACGACGTTAGTAAAAGAAACATTACCTGGAGTGAACACCCAAGTCTGTGTACTGGAATTAAAAACTAAAGAAGCCGAACCGTCTCCCGCCAATATAGTAGTATCGAAATCAGAAACATTAACAATAGTTGTAATCATCTCAGTTCCGTTTACTTTAACTGTATCGACAAAACATTCCCTATTGGATTTAGTTACATCACAAGTAAATCTCAAACTAACATCTGCTAAGTTATCATAGTTTGGACTAAGGTCAAAAGTCTGTGAGCTTAATGTTACGTCAGTAGTAGAGTCAGTAAAAATAGTTTCAAATCCGGAACCGTTGTCCATTTCTACTGTAAACGAATTAAGGCCCAACATGTTTTTAAGACTATATACGAAATGAATTTCTGTATTGTTGACATTTGTAGTTGAGAAATTAGTTTGCATGATGATATTTCCATCTCCGCTAAACCCTTGTGCATTAGCGCATTCATCATTAGAACATAAAATATCCGCTACATCCAGCCAATCTCCAATATCTGATTGAAGATTAACAAAAGGTGAAATTGACCCTTGAAAATTTACAAATAAAGCGTTAATAGTATCTCCTTCTACTACTCCCCGTTCGAAAGTTACTGGGGTAAAAACATGAAGTGAACCATTAAAGAAATTTGCATTTTGACCATCTAAAATAAAATCAACTTCTTTGCCAACTCTTAAACCATCATCAAAAAATCCATGACCATAGGCTTGAACATCATCATGGACAATAAAGTCTGAACCGCTTTCATCAGTATCACAAGCTACCCTAATTGTTTTATCTAGCAAGTTAGCCACCAGTAAACAGTCAGAGAGAATAGTGAGGTTATCGGTAAGATTATTGGGCATTACTTGCCATGAGTTTCCCAATACACCAGCAGAATTGTTTCTTCCTAATTGGACAGCAATCATAGTTCTGTTTTGTCCTTTGGCTTGTCCGGTAAATAAATAAGCAATATTTCCTTCTGGATGTTCCGTATTATGATGGAACCAAAATGTATGTTCAGCAATACCAGTAAATGTTTCTGAGGCGTTTCTAGTAAGCCAATGGTTTGTATCGGTTAAAAATATTCTTTCATTAACTGTAAGGTTAAAAATATTAGTAATATCGTTATTACCCATATTTAAATTACCTGTCATGGTATCTCCGCTTTCGTTTACCCATTCTTCGTTTTGTATGTACGAAGCGTTAAGATTACCAAACCAATTATCAGCAGTTAGGTTGTTTCCAGTTTGGTTTAAACTATTAATTTCATCATCACAACCAGTACAGGCATTGTAAACGAATTCGGTGTTTTGAAAAGCTAAAGTAGCTGAAGACAATAAAACTACAATTAATATTATTTTTATTGTTTTATCCATCTTGATCTTGTTTTTACATAAGTTCTGTTTTTAATCATTGCGTAAGTAGTTGTTTGGACGTAACTTGTTCCGTCTGCAAAAGTAACTACTTCTGACTCTGGTCTAGCATCGTCCCTAGTAGTGAACCATACTGTATCTACGTTTCCAAGTATGTGGGCGTGACTAATTAGTTGTGGGACTATTTCTATTGGAAATGGATAATTCTGGTCATGGACTTTGTTTCTTCTGTCTACTAAAATAGTTTTGGCAATATCTTGTGGGTCAGTTATGTTGCTTGTTCTTGTATCTATTAGTAAAGTATAGGCATCTCCCACAATGTAAGAAGGTAAATCTGCTAAATCTAAAACATATGTTCCATCTGACTCTGTTTCGATGGTTAGTGTTTCTCCACTTGAAGTATGTGTTAAAGTTATTGTTTCAGAGATTGCTAGTTCTGTTCCTTGAGAAACAGATATATCTACATCATTTTCTCCGCCTGCTGATAATATTGTTTTAGGAACAATTGACCTTCCTTCGTAAGGTCCTTTTCGTACTGTTCCGGTTATTACGTAAGATTCATTTGGCACTTTGAATATTCTCTACCATTTCTTTTTTTACTTTATCTCTTATCTTTTGTACGGTGGAAAGCGATTCTTTTTCTTTGTCAACTTTGTCGATAACCTTTTTTAGTTTAGTTTTATTTTTTTCTATTTCTTCTACACTTTTTTCTTTATTTTTATCTATTTCTCTAGTAGCTGAAGAAACAATTGAATCAACTATTTTTTGTTTTTGTTCTCTAATGGTATCCAATTCATTTTTTAATTTTTGTTTTTCTAATGGTGGTTTTATATTTCTTCCATGACTTATCCATTCTTGTCTTTTAACTGAGGATATTTCATCAACTGGGATAGAATACGAATAACTAGATTCTGGCGTGTCCATACTAAAGTTATATTTTCCGTCTTGGATATACCAATTTATTTTACGCATTTCACTTTTTTTAACAAAGTCATTAACTAGGTTATCGAATTCTACTTCATTTACTTCGTGATTGTTAATTTCCTTTCTTTCTGTTGCTTTGGTGGCTTCGTTCTTCTTTTGTTGAACTCTGGCTTGACCGGCAGTTCCTTTCTGGGAATTCTTTGGTGGACTTCCCGGACTGCCTGAACTTCCGCCAAATGGACTTGCTATTTCTGGTTCGGGCATTTTCCACTTACCTGTCCAGAATCTATCGGGAATATGTAGTTTTAACTTTGCGTATTCCTTAGTCACTGCTTCCCTTTGAATTAACTGGTCTATGACTTGAAACATTTGAACATCTCGCTGGGCCTCTTTGATTTGATCGTTTAGGTAACCTCTATTGAATTTAATCTTCACACCGAATTCTGGTACGAATAATTGTTGGTTAAGTAAATCTTCCCAGTAGTCTTGGCTAGCCGATATACTTCTCCAATAACCGGCTTCAGAGAGATCAGTTCCAGAAGCACTTTGTTTTGCTTCCATTCCAAGAATTGCAGCTACACGAGCTAAAGGCATGTTAAATGCAAGGGCAAGGATTCCAGTATAGTAAATAGAAAGCATTCTGAAGTCCATGTCCTTTTCGCCGATTTTGTTCATCTGGACTGGATTTACTTCTCCAGTAAAGACTAAATTGCCGTGTTTGAGTCGGCTAGACTTGTATTTTCTAAGAGTTTGTTCTAGTTTTTTAACTTGAGGAGATCCAGCCATTTCTTTGGCTAATATGAACATCCAGTCGGGAACGCCTCCGTTTTGGAAGAAATTCCCGTTTACGTCTTTTATTAGGCTTAAAGTGGTTAGGACATTAATAGATGCTTCCATTGGACTGAATCCGTAGACTCTGCCATCGAACTGCATGAACTTTCCGTGGATGATTTCATCTGGGGTAAATTGAGTTGTTTTTTCGCCGGCTACGATTTGATGATAACCAGTAACCATTGTCTTTTGTTCGTTCATTTCGATGTTCATGGTTGACCAAGGAGCACACTTCAAGGATTTTGTTTTGTTTGCTTCTTCATCTATTATTTCTTTTAATTCTGTTTCTTTGATTTCAATTCCTTCGATATTGCTTAATTTCTCGTAAAACTCTTTGGATTGACCTTTGCTTATCTTTCCTTTCCAAAGGGCTGAGTTTCCCATCATTAGCCAATCAAGTAAGCAGGATTTGAACTCTGTCTTGAATCTGTTTTCTGAAAGGAATTTCTCCGCTGGAGCCACCTTGGACTTTGGTCCTTCGAAAGTATATCCATCCGAGAGAATGTCTGTAACAATGGCACTTATGATTCCGATTGCTTCGGGAGTTTTTGTGATTAGTTTAATTAATGCTACATAGCTGAAAGGTTGGGTGTTTGTCCATGCATCTGACGGAAAAAATCCTATTTCGTTAAATCTTGGTATTTCTTTGATACTTAGCTCTTTTGTTTCAATTATCATTGTTTAATTGTCCTCACAATTTTATCGAGTGCTTTAAAAGAGAACCAGACAAGTATTCCATCAGCTAAGATACAAATCCAGTGAAATGGCTGAAGGCCGAAGGCAAATAAGATAATCCAAAGGAAAATTCCATTAAGAAAGATGTCTATTAGCCATTGGACTAGCTTTTGATAATAAACAAAAGAATTAGAATCTCGAACGAAGTTATCTTCGGGATTTACGTTAAGTGGTCGATATGGGCTATATTTCTTGATTTTTTCAAGAATTTTCTCTTTTTTTGGGATATTTTGGGCTTTTTTCTCTTTTTTATTTATTTCTTCCTCCGGCATTTAGTTAATGTGTGGAGAGTTCTTTATAAAGAGTTATTATCCCCTTGGAGTTTCAGTGCGTCTTCGGGAAATAGTTCTACTCGGATCTTAAGTAGCTGGCCCCTTTGTAATTTCATTCCATAGCAGACATCTTTGCCTAGTTGAAAACCAAGCCATCGTCCGACTGTGATTAACTTAACAACCAGTTCGGCTTTGTCAAACGTATTTATCGGAATCAGGTATTCTGGTCTTTTCCACTTTATTTGTTCGGTTAGTTCTTTCTTTACTTCTTCTTTGATTTCATTTATTTCTTTTTCTGTTTCAGTCATTTTTCCTCCTTGTTGGTCAATACCATACGTATATCATGCATATATATAAGTGTTTCGGTAGTAATAACTCTTTATAAAAAAACAAGACATTTTACTTGTATGGTTGAGAAAAGGCAAGTTAAGGGATTCGGGGCCAGTATTATCAAGCCACCTAAAAATGTAAAGCTTTCTAATGAACCAGGTGTCTATCGGAGAGATTTGTTAGATAATTGGATACGTTCTACTCAAACTAAGGAAGTCAAGGAATTAATAGAATTAGAGAATTTGTTTAAATTGCTTAAAGGAACTACCGATAGGATTATGTATGAAAAAAAAGTACTGGGAAATGAAGAGTTTAATAAAACTGACTTGGCTTATTTTAAACTTTTGAAGGAAACTCTGGTTGATCTTAATCGGCTTAAGTATGGAGATAAAAAGGTCAATGTAAATGTGGGTTATGATGACATTAGGGAGATGATGTTTGGACCCCAAGAGGAAGATGTTAGTCCACCAAGTAAATGAACAGAACTTTCTGGCCGAGAGAGAAGCCGGCGAAAAGGTAGTTAGTAAGAAATTCAAAAAATATTTACTTCTAAAGGAACTTAGTGATCAAGATGTCCTTAGGCGTGAGTTGGCCAAGCAATTTAGAGATCCTACAGTTTGGGCATTTGCTACGCTTAAAGACAAACAAACCAAATCGCTTCGGCAATTTTATTACCAAGACCTTTTCGTAAATGATAAAAACCGATTTGTTTACGTAACGGCCTCCAATCAAATAGGCAAGACTTACGCTATTTGCGTCAAGGGCTTGCATCACGCACTTCATGTTCATAATGCTTCTGTTATGATTATTTCTAAATCCGAGCAACAGGCAGTTATGGTTTTGGATGAAATAAAATGGATGCTAAAGGGTGCTAAGATAAATTACCAAGAATTAGTCGGTGAGATAGAGAATCGTACAGAATTACATCTTAAGGGTCCAAATGGTTCTGTATCAGTCATCCGATGTTTTCCTCCTACTACTAAAGCTCTTGGGTTTCCGGCTACCCTCACTATTTGTGACGAAATCAACTTCTGGGAGAAGATAGGTGAATTATCTCCAGTTGAATACTATGATCAAGTTATTGAACCTAGGTCGAATATGACAAAGAGCTGGTCGCACGATTTTCTGACTATGGGTCAGATTATCTTTATATCGAATCCGAATGGAAAACGGGGGATTGGCTGGCGTACCTTTTCCTCAGATGACCGGTTTAGTAACTATAGATATTGTTGGTTGGCTTATCCGGGTAATACGCATGATGAGTATAAAGCTGCTAAGAATCGGCTTCCGCCTTATCGGTTTGCTAGTATTTATGCAGCTGAGTATGTAAGTGCTGAAGGAGGCTTTATTTCAATGGAGCAATACGAGCAGTTTGAGTCTTATAATGTTAATTTGGCTATTCCAGTTGGGACGACGCTTTTTCTTGGAGGGGACGTAAGCGGAGAGGATGTTCGATCTAAGAATAGAGACTTCAATGTTTTGTATGGGGTAATCCATGTAGCTAATGAAATAAATCCTTCGTATCCTCGTATTCGGGTAGTTTATCGAAAAGAGTGGCCGGCCGGTAGTAAGAAACAATTGCTTTATAATGAAATCAAAAGATTGAGTGAGCTCGATGGAGTAACGATTGGAATGTTTGGATATGATAAAGTTGGAGTTGGAGATAAAATGAAGAATGATTTAATCGACCAGGGGATTTTGACTGAGTATCAAATTGAGTCGCTTACTTATTCTCTGCCTAACAAGTCCGATGTGTTCATAAATCTTCAGGCTCTTTTCGAGCAGGATATGATAGAAGGCACAGTTATTCCGAAATTAAAAGATCAAATACTAGGACTTGAAGTTAAACAGCCAGAAGGGTCTACTCATCTTAAAATCCATCATCGAACAGAAGGTATGCATGATGACGAGCCGGATGCTTTAGCAAACGCCTGTTATGTGGCCAAGAGATTCGCATCTGTTCCGGTTGGTCTTTCTATAGTAGATAAGGGGAAAAGGCATTATGAGCCAGAAGAGGTCATTTGTCGGCATCCCAAGCGACATCACGATAAATTTGGTGAATTGATTTGTTCTGAGTGTGGTGAATTTCTTTAGATGCCCCTTCTAATATATATTTTGTAATCCCCCCTTATTTTGAAAATGGTAAAAATTTTGGAGAGTTGCTTGGTCATATAAAAATTCCCTTTATTTCTTACCCCTACCCTGTCCTCTATATTCTAATCTATTTATTCTATACTGTATTATAGATTATACTAGTGCATTACTATAAATATACTATACGTAATCAAATCTCTTAGCGTTAGTAATACTATGCGTAAGATTGCCCAGCCTTATGGTTAGGATTATATGTATGGTGCCTAAAATAAGAGATAATGTATATAATCAACACTACCATATACGTTATAACACTATACTAACACCATACGTAAGTATAGCATATACTACCGAAAGGTTTATATAGTAAGTGTGTATTCTAACCTATATGAAACAAAACGAGGTATCAAAATGGAATTAACACAAGAACAAATAAGAGAAGTAGGTATTCGAGCTGGGTTATCAGGCAGCAGATTAGATCTATTCTGTGCTTATGTAACCAAAAGGGGCTTTATTAGAGACGATTCGTATATAAG